>Ga0116182_1003303_pt1 | contig 15091 bp, 5 predicted proteins | sample AD_UKC077_MetaG_FD_89805 | JGI IMG/M metagenome (GOLD analysis project Ga0116182, IMG submission 89805) | Active sludge microbial communities of municipal wastewater-treating anaerobic digesters from USA - AD_UKC077_MetaG | ecosystem: Engineered > Bioreactor > Anaerobic > Digestate | place: USA...
AGAATCAAGAAAGATGAAACCGACTTTGGGAAACAAATGCAGTTATACAGGCATCAAACTGAGGGGATTCTACGAGCAGCCAAAGGATTAAACTACATACTTACTACAGGTACTGGTTCTGGTAAGAGCCTGGCATACATCATCCCGATTGTAAATCACATACTACAGAGCGGTAGTGGGAAAGGCATCAAGGCTATCATAGTTTATCCTATGAATGCACTGGCAAATAGCCAGGAAAAGGAACTCAGTAAATTTGTAAACTGGGGATTCAGTCCTGATACGAAACTTGTCACGTTTAAGCGATACACAGGTCAAGAGTCCGAACAAGATAAGCATGAAATCTGTGCAAACCCTCCTGATATTTTGCTAACCAACTATGTAATGCTGGAACTTATCTTAACCAGACCCAACGAATCTCCCTTGGTAAATGCTTGTAGAAATCTCAAATTCTTAGTTCTGGACGAACTGCACACCTACCGGGGCCGGCAAGGTGCTGATGTAGCAATGCTAATCAGAAGGACAATTGATGCCACCAAGGCAGAGAATGTAATCTGTATCGGAACATCTGCCACTTTATCGAGCTCTGGTGACCGTCTGGAACAGAATCGGGAAATAGCCAGAGTTGCAACACTACTTTTCGGAAGCAAGGTAGAGCCGGAAAATGTAATCGGTGAGTCTCTCCAACGCCTAACCACAGAATTCGATTTTTCAAGTCCATCAGTTGTAACTAAGCTAAGGGAATCGATAGAAAATACTCTCAAGACAGATACTCTGGATATTGAAGATATCAAGCAAAATACCTTATTCTCGTGGATTGAGACCATATTTGGTGTTGAAACTGATCAGGTAACAGGAAGATTGTTTCGATCTTCCGCAAAGAGTATCTCCGGTAAGAATGGTGGAGCCGAAACCCTTAGCAGTATCACAGGAATCGACAAAAATACTTGCCAAATGGCAATTCAGCATGCCCTAATGCTTGGATTTAAAACGATCAATCCTGCCAACGGCTTCCCTGTGTTTGTGTTTAAGCTTCACCAGTTTATCAGCAGAGGCGATACGGTCTATGCGTCTCTCGAGGAAAAAGAAATCAGACATTTGACTTTCCAGAAACAGCTATATGTTCCCAATAGCAATAAGGACAAGATCCTTCTTCCCTTGGCTTTCTGCCGTCATTGCGGACAGGAGTTCTATACAGTAACTAAGGTCTACGATGAAGAGAAAAAGGCCTGGCGATTCCTACCCCGAGAACTCACTGAACGCATCTTTGAAGAGAACCAGGAAGCAGGATTTCTCTTCTCGGACGATGCAGATGAATGGTCGGACAACTTATCCGAAAACTTAGAGAAGATACCTGAGGAATGGAAAGACCAGGATGGAGATATTCTCTTCAATCGCAGGGAATACTTGCCCAAACCGGTACAGGTAACTGCCGATGGACAGGTGCGTAACAATGGCCGACATATGTTCTTTCTGGAAGCGCCTTTTCGTTTCTGTCCCCACTGCAAGGTCTCTTATGCTGCAACCCAGAAAAGCGATTTTGCCAAGCTATCTGCATTAGGATCAGAAGGCAGAAGCACTGCAACCACCATATTGTCCCTATCAGCTTTACGGCATATCCGCAATATGGAACTTCCTCCTGAAGCGCGTAAATTATTGAGTTTTACTGATAACCGGCAGGATGCATCATTGCAATCTGGCCATTTCAATGACTTTATCCAGGTTGGTCTGCTAAGGGGAGCGTTGTATCATGCTTTGGTAGGGAGAGCAAACGAAGGTGTCAGGCACAGTGAACTTACCCAACTTGTCTTTGAGAGCTTAGGATTGTCTCTGGATGAATATGCCTCAAATCCCGAAGCTAGTAAAGGACTTGCCAAGATAGAAACTGAACGTGCTCTGAGAAATGTCCTCGGATACCATTTGTATCGTGATTTAAAAAGAGGATGGAGGGTAAATGCTCCGAACCTTGAGCAAACAGGGCTCTTGGAGATAGAATATCTATCGCTTGATGAATTGGCTGGAGATTCTGAACAGTGGGCTGATAGTCATCCCGCTATTGCTCTGGCTGACAAGAAAACCAGGCTGACAATCCTCAAAACCCTGTTAGATTGGATGAGACGAGAGCTTGCTATTAAAGTATCCTACCTCGATCAACAGGAACAGGAAAGGATTTTGCAACAAAGCGGGCAGCGTCTTGTGCCTCCTTGGGGCTTTGACGAAAATGATCAAGCCAAGCAACTGATTCATTCTTCGGTACTATATCCGCGTTCTCGAAAACCCGGAGATTATGGCGGTGATACATATCTATCCGCCAGAAGTGGTTTTGGGCAGTACATCAGGCGAGTAAACACCTTTAGAAATTACAGCCAAAAAATTACATTGGATGACACGAGAACTATTATTGAGAACATACTTCAGGGTCTGCTATCCTATGGAATTATTGAAAAAGTCCGAGACGGTAAAACAGATGAAATACCAGGATACCAGATAGTAGCTGATTCTATGATCTGGAAAGCTGGAGATGGTTTGAAGGGGGCTTATGACCCTATCCGTCAAACATCGCTTTCTCTGGAAGGCCAACCTGTAAATCAGTATTTTAAAGAATTCTATCAGGTTATAGCGACATCTACTAGAGGACTATACTCAAAGGAGCATACAGCTCAAGTTTCATACGACGAACGTGAGAAAAGAGAAAATGACTTTCGAGAAGCCACCCTGCCAATTCTATATTGCTCCCCCACTATGGAGCTTGGAATAGATATATCACAACTGAATGTAGTTAATATGCGCAATGTTCCACCTACCCCTGCAAATTACGCTCAACGTAGCGGGCGTGCAGGTAGGAGCGGACAACCAGCTTTGGTGTTTACCTATTGTTCCACTGGAAGCCCTCATGACCAGTATTTCTTTAAGCGTCCCGGCAATATGGTCTCGGGAGCAGTGGCAACTCCCCAGATTGATCTGGCCAATGAAGATATGCTGCGCTCACATATCAATGCGATTTGGCTTTCCGAAGCCAAGTTGAAATTGGGCAACACTCTCACTGAAGTCATTGATATCTCAGGCCAACCCCCAACTCTTGAGCTCTTGCCTGATATTCAGAATGCTCTACAGGATTTTTCTATCAGACAACGAGCTTTAACCAGAGCTACCAGAATAATCAACTCCATTGAAGATAGTATCAGATCGTCTGTTTGGTATACTCCGGATTGGCTTAGTGACACCTTAAGCCAGCTTTCTATGCAGTTCCAACAGGCCTGTGAACGCTGGCGGGGCTTGTATAAAGCTGCTCTCCATCAGCAAGAGGTCCAGAATAAGATCATACTTGATGCCTCAAGAAAACAATCTGATAAAGACCAGGCTAAACACCTCAGAAGAGAAGCTGAATCACAATTGGAACTTCTTACGACTTCAAGTGGAGCAATTCAATCAGATTTCTATAGTTATCGTTATTTTGCCAGTGAAGGATTCTTACCCGGTTATAATTTCCCCCGCTTACCTCTTTCTGCCTTCATCCCAGGCAGAAGATTAAAAAGCGGTAAGGATGAGTATCTATCAAGGCCTCGATTCCTCGCCATTACTGAATTCGGACCAAGGTCATTTGTCTACCATGAAGGTTCCCGCTATATCATCCACCAGGTTATTATGCCTGCCCAGGATGAACAGAACAATGTTGCGACCAGCGAAGTTAAATTATGCCCACAATGTGGTTATCTACATATTCTGGAAGAAGGAGCGGATAAGCAGAAATATGATAAATGTGAACGCTGCGGTAGCAATCTGGATAAAACGATATCAAATCTATTCAGGCTTCAAAATGTTGTGGCTAAACGCAGGGATCAAATCAACTGCGATGAAGAAGAACGCTTAAAACTCGGTTTTGATATCCGCACGACTATACGATTTGCCATTCGCTCAGGTCGACTCTCCTGTATTAGTGCAAACATAATGCAAGGGGATGAATGTATAGGTGTTTTGACCTATGGTGATTCTGCTATGATCTGGCGTATTAATATGGGATATCGTAATCGTACCAGTGGAGAACCTGAAGGTTTCTGGCTGGATACAGAACGCGGATATTGGGCAAAGAGACAGGACGAAGATACCGATGATGACTCACCCTTAGGCAGATCAAAAATCTTAGTTCGCCCCTTCGTCAGCGATACCAAGAATTGCCTGTTGTTTGAACCTCATTTTAGTATAAACAACACGATTATGGCATCTCTGCAAGCGGCATTGAAAAATGCAATTCAACGAGTGTTTGAACTGGAGGATAACGAACTATCAGCGGAAGCATTACCATCAAAAGATGAGAGAAAGTCAATCCTCTTCTACGAGGCTACTGAGGGTGGAGCTGGTGTCTTAAAACGAGTGATTGATAATCCTGGTTTTGGCTTTGTAATCAGGGAAGCCATTGAGCTCTGCCATTATGATCCGGTCACATTTTCAGACCTGCAGAAAGCTCCTCAAGCCAAAGAACCCTGCGAAGCTGCCTGCTACGATTGTCTCATGAGCTATTCCAATCAAACCGACCATGAGCTGCTTGATCGTAAAGCGATTATTGGCATACTTATCAATCTCCTCGGTTCAAACTTGTCCCGCTCATCCAGTGAGTTCTCACGAGCAGAGCATTATGAGAGGCTTAAGAATCTGGCCGGTTCGGATCTTGAACTAAAGTGGCTGGATTTTATCTATAAAAATGGACATATCCTGCCTACGCACGCTCAGGAACTCATCGCATCATGTCATACCAGGCCAGATTATCTCTACAGCGATAAATATGTTGCCATCTATATTGACGGCCCCATCCATAATTCACCAGAGCAAGCGAATAAAGACAAGAAAATACAAGAAGATTTGGAAGATACTGGCTGGCATGTTATCAGATTCCGATATGATAAAGATTGGTCAGAAATTATCGCTGCTAATGAGAACATCTTTGGGGAAAGATAAAGCTATGAATTCGCTACATTCATTCAATATAAACTCACTGCCCCGACAATCGCAATTACAGCCAGCGCTCTTATCTATGCAGTTTAATGATATGTATAGAATATGCCACTTTTGTATACATATCCTTTGGGATATATATAGAAAATGCCACTTTCGTATACACATCACAAATAACATTTACAGAGAATCCAGTTTCACTATGCAAATAGGAGTATTTATATGAGCAGCATACCAAGATTTCTACCCCCTGAAATAGATTTAGAAACTAAGCCAATTCTTAAGAAAGCAGCATCGGCTCATCGTTATCTGGCAGAACTGAAGGGAATCTCTGTAAGCATCCCGAATCAAGCGATACTGATAAACACCCTCTCGCTCCAGGAAGCAAAAGATAGTTCTGCAATTGAGAATATCATCACAACTGATGATGACCTCTACCGGGAAGAGCTTTTCCCTGAATACGCTGTTAATGCATCTGCTAAAGAAGTTAAGAACTATGTGACAGCTCTGAAGGCTGGATATAACCTGGTTCTGAAGAATCGCCTGCTGACCTCCAATTTCATTATTGATATTCAATCAAAGCTGGAAAATCATCGCTCAGGTTTTCGGGTATTGGCAGGGACTGAACTGAAAAATGAGCAGACAGGAGAAACTGTTTATATCCCACCACAGAATCCCCGGGACATACTCGATCTTATGGGCAATCTTGAGCTTTTCATTAATGATGACCAGATGTATGATGCTGATGTTTTGGTGAAAATGGCTATCATCCACTTCCAATTTGAGAGCATCCACCCTTTCTATGATGGAAATGGGCGTACCGGACGCATAATAAATGTCTTGTTTTTAGTACTCAAGCACTTGCTCGATATACCTGTTCTCTACCTGAGCCGTTATATTGTTAGTCACAAAAGTGATTATTATCGGTTGCTCCAAAAAGTGCGGGATGAAGAAGCATGGGAGGAATGGATACTATTTATGCTGGAAGCAGTGGAATCTACATCCCGCCAGACTATCTCAATCATTGAATCTATTAAGGATTCGCTGCTTGAATACAAACATCGGATACGAGCTAATCATAAGTTCTATAGCCAGGACCTGATTAACAACCTGTTTTATCACCCCTATACTAAGATTGACTTTCTGATGCGAGATTTGAATATTGGCAGAATTACAGCCACAAAGTATCTTGATGTTTTGGCAGCAGACGGACTACTTCAAAAAGAGAGAATTGGACGATCAAATTTCTACATAAATACAGCTCTTTATAACATCTTAACCAGGGCAGAGTAGGAACTAATATGAATACGAATGGTGTTGTAATTGCCGACTCACAAATATCTAAATACTCTATTGGCTCTCTTGTTACCGCCCGTGGCAGAGAATGGGTAGTATTACCGGACTCTACAGATGAACTAGTTATCTTAAAACCTCTTGGCGGAAGCGATGATGAGATAACCGGTATCCTCACTGCCTTGGAACCTGTTAAACCTGCTTCGTTCAATTTGCCAGATCCATCCCGATTGGGCGATTTCCAGTCCTGCAGGTTACTCCGTGATGCACTCAGGCTTGGTTTCCGCAATAGTGCTGGACCTTTCAGATGCTTTGGCAGGTTGGCAGTTGATCCCCGGCCTTACCAGTTAGTGCCTCTAATGATGGCTCTCAAGCTTGATCCTGTGCGTTTATTGATTGCCGATGATGTGGGTATAGGTAAAACAATTGAGGCCTGTTTGATCGCCAGAGAACTCTTAGACAGGGGTGAGATCACCCGGCTTTGTGTTCTCTGTCCTCCTCACTTGGCTGAGCAGTGGCAAACGGAGCTAAGCACAAAGTTCCATATTGATGCTGAATTGGTGCTGGGTAGCACAGTGCGCACATTGGAGCGCAATTGCCGCGCCAATGAATCTATCTTTGAGGTCTATCCCCATACAGTGGTATCAATAGATTATATCAAAAGCGATCGTCACAAAGCCGAGTTTTTGCGCACAGCCCCGGAACTGATTATTGTGGACGAAGCACACACTGCCAGCTTTGATGATTCCGGAAGCAGCAGCCGACATCAACGTTATGATCTCGTAAAGAAACTCAGCCAAAATCCCGATCGCCACATCCTCCTGGTAACCGCAACACCTCACTCTGGCAACGAAAACGCTTTCCGTTCGCTCTTGACCATCTTGAACAAAGATATCGCTGAGTTTCCCACAGACCTGACTGGGACACAAAACGAGCAGTATCGCCGCAAAATAGCTCAGTTTTTTATCCAGCGCCGTAGGGTGGACATAGAGAATTACCTGAAGGAAAAGACTGTGTTTCCCACCCCTGAATCGAAGGAACTGCATTACAACCTCTCAGAGCCATATCGTGACCTATTTAGCAAAGCTCTGGATTATGCCCGGGAAATTGTCTCTGATAAAACAAATAACCAGCATCGGCAACGAGTGCGTTGGTGGTCAGCCTTGGCTCTCCTAAGAGCTCTTGCTTCCAGCCCTGCAGCGGCAGCCGCTACTATGCGCAACCGCAGTGCCACTTTGGAAACAGAATCTGTTCCGGAAGCTGATGAACTCGGCAGACGCCTGATTATGGACATTGATGATTACGACACTACCAATACCAGTGATATTTTGCCGGGAAGTGATTCATCTCCCGCAGCTGATGAGAATACCCTCAGTCGCAGAAAACTGCTGGAGATGGCAAGAGTTGCAGATTCGCTATACGGAGACCAGGATGCCAAAATGCTTGGGCTCATCCAACCCCTCAAAGATCTGATAACAGATGGCTTCAGTCCTATCATCTTTTGCCGCTTTATCCAGACAGCAGAGTACCTGGCAGAGCAACTGAGGGAACACCTGCCCAAGTCAATCCAGATTATGTCTATCACCGGGCTCCTGCCTCCCGAGGAGCGGGAAGATCGGGTGAAAGAGATTGCAAAATTCCCATCTCGCATACTTGTCTGCACAGATTGTCTCTCCGAAGGTATTAACCTACAGGATCATTTTGATGCCGTCATTCACTATGACCTCAGTTGGAATCCTACTCGCCATGAACAGCGGGAAGGACGGGTAGATCGTTTCGGGCAGCCCCACTCTACTGTCCGCTTGTTTACCTATTACGGAATGGACAACCAGATTGATGGCATCGTCCTGGATGTTTTGCTTCGTAAGCACAAGCAGATCAAGTCATCGCTCGGAATCTCCGTCCCTGTTCCTGCCGATACCGAAGCTGTAGTGGAAGCCATATTTGAAGGTCTTTTGCTTCGTGAACAGACCGGAAGAGGAGATCAGCTTATGATCGCCGGTTTTGATGAATTCTTCGCAGACGATAAAAAGAAGCTGCACAATGCTTGGGATAAAGCCCAGGAAAAGGAAAAACGAAGCCAAACAATGTTTTCTCAGATGGGCCTTGCTGCCCGAGTTGATGAGATCAAAGCCGAGCTGGATTCCATCAGGGATTCTATAGGTTCCCAGCTAAACATCAAGGACTTCGTTAAACAGACATTTTCCCGCTACCGTGCTGAGATCAAAGAACAAAAGAACTCGTATCAGATTGATCTTAGTTCTGTTCCTGCTTTGGTGAAAGAAACCTGTGGCTACCTACAGGATAAAATAACAGTCAGTTTCGATCTTCCGGTACAGGAGAAGGAGATTTTTCTATCCCGCACCCATCCCATAGTTGAGGGTCTGGCTGATCTGGTTATGAGCACAGCTCTGGACAGTGAAAACTCACACTCCGTCGCCAGCCGCTGTGGAGTGATCCGCACAGCGTCTGTTCAGCGGAGAACAACCCTGTTGCTTATCCGTTATCGCTTCCACCTAACTCAGGTCTTTAAGGAGAAAACCCATCGGAGTTTAGTGGAAGATTCTCAGGTAGTAGCTTTTACCGGTACGCCAGAAAATCCGGAATGGCTGTCCGATGCTGAAGCCAAAGCACTACTAAATGCAATGCCATCTGATAATGTCCTACCTCAACAAGCCCAAGCTCAGATAGAGCGTGTTATAGACAACTTCCAAGCTCTATCACCAGTTCTGAATAGCTTTGCCCAAAAAAGATCCACTGAGCTTCTGGCTTCCCACCTTAGAGTACGCGATGCTGTGTTGTTAAAGCGTTCCCAGAAACCGGATATCAAACCTGAACTGCCTCCCGATGTGTTAGGCATTTATGTTTACTTGCCATGTAGCGAGTTGGGGAGGTAGCAATATATGAATACAAGATTGTACTCTGCAATCAACTCGGAAGCAAAACACTTCCGAGTAACTTCCGAGTTAAATTCTGACCACGCTTTAATACTTATATTGCAAGAAATTAAGCCCATGCAGATTTTGTTTGAACACCACTTAACCACTTTCACAGGGAGTCCTCTATGGAATTGATAAATTACCTAGAGCTTCAGGAAGGAAAAACTCTTGAGTTCAAAGAGAATTGCTATTCCCTCAAAAAGATCGTTAGAACTGTTGTTGCTTTTGCAAATACTGCCGGTGGCACACTGATTATAGGGGTAAACGACAACAAAGATGTAATAGGGCTAGCAGACCCACTTAAAGATGAAGAGCGTCTTTCCAGTGCCTTTACTGATAGCATCAGTCCTATGTTAATCCCTGATATAGTAATCACTCCTTTTCGTGATAGAAGTGTTATCATCATAAAAATTTACCATTCTTTTGCTCCCTTTTATGTTAAGACAGAAGGTCCTGTAAATGGAGTTTATATCCGGCTTGGATCAACCAACCGGGTAGCTGATAAAGAGACGATTGAAAACATTAAGCTTGGTGCGAGAAATACCGCTTACGATGAACTCCCTTATCCTAACCTCAACTCGGAAGCAATTGACTTCCGAGTAGCTTCCGAGTTGTTCTCTGAGAGGTCACGAACCCTTGATAATGCAGCGCTAAAGACACTAGGGATTTTATATGAGCATGGAAAAACCACTGTCCCGTCTATTGGAGGTTTACTCCTTTTTGGTATAAATCGCAGCCAGTATTTCCCCGATGCTATCATCCGCTGTGCGAGGTTTGAGGGAATTACGTCCACAAGATTCCTTGATCAGATTGATATCGACGAGTATCTACCCAAAGCCTTTGATACTGTGATGGCATTCGTTCGCAAAAATATAAAAGTGGGCTTAGAAATTGGGGATGTTAAAAGTCAGGAAATCCCTGAATATCCCCTTATAGCTATCCGTGAAGCAGTAATCAATGCCATAGTGCATACAGATTATTCTGTGACGGGGATGAATATAAGGATTGCTATTTATGACGACAGATTGGAAATTTCAAATCCTGGCTATCTACCTTTTGGTCAGACCCTTGAATCCGCGTTATCAGGAGCATCAAAACTCAGGAATAGAGTCATTGGACGGGTATTCAAAGAGTTACATCTTATTGAACAATGGGGTACCGGCATCAAGAGAATCATAGCTGAATGTGCTCAGCATGACTTCCCAGATCCTTTGTTTGAAGAACTGGGGATGTCTTTTAAGGTTACGCTTTTCGCCAAACAACCACAAGCTTTAGCCGTTCCTTTATGGCAAAAAGAACTGATTGAATTCTTGAATTCGCATGAGTTCATCTCAACAAAAGAGGCGGCTGAATTGTGGCAAACTTCTGATCGCACTGCCAGAGATAGGCTTAAAACAATGCTCGAAAATGATCTGATTTTTAGAGTGGGCACCAGTCCTACAGACCCTAAAAAGGTCTATGTCCTCAGAAACAGGAGCACCCATGTCTAAACGAAGCAGCATCTTCAACACTGTTCGCACCGAAGGAGCCATCCTTCCCGCTGAATTACTGCAAAGGATTGTTAGTGGTGATGCAACTTTGGAAGGTTTAAAACCAACAGATTATCATCTTAGCCCCGGTGAACGCTTAGGTGAAGCCGCAACCCGTTCTTGGAACCGTCTTATCGGTGTCTGGCAGACCTATCGTGACATCGTGGATAATCTTTCTGAGGAAGCCATCGGCACCACCGAGACCCGTGAACGCTGGCTCCTACCTCTCTTTCAGGAGCTTGGATATGGAAGGTTACAAACTCAGAGGTCTATTGAGATTGAGGGTAAATCTTATCCGATCAGTCACAAAGCAACCGAGCCGGTAGCAATCCATCTGGTCAGCTTCAAGTGGGATTTGGATAAACATAATCCCATAGCTAAAGGAGAAACCAAGCTTTCACCGCATTCGCTGATGCAGGAATACTTGAACAGCAGTGATAACCACCTTTGGGGTATTCTATCCAATGGCTACAAATTGCGTATCTTAAGGGATAATGTATCTCTTACCAGGGCAGCTTATGTGGAGTTTGACCTGCAAGCGATGATGGATGGTCTTGCCTATAGCGATTTCTTCTTGCTGTATCTGCTTTGCCATCAATCCCGATTGGAAGTGAAGACAGATGAAACGGGAAGATTGTTGCCTCCGGAGACCTGCTGGCTGGAAAAATGGTATAATACCTCCATCAAGGACGGGGTTCGTGCTCTGGATGAGTTGCGTAACAATGTTCAATCTGCCATAGAGTCCCTTGGTGCTGGATTCCTTACCCATCCCGCCAATACCGCTCTGCGCGATAAACTACGCTCCGGAACCCTCACTCTGCAGGACTATTACCATCAGGTCTTGCTGCAGGTCTATCGCCTGCTCTTTATCTTTGTGGCTGAAGATAGGGACTTGCTTATTCCGAGTGATGTCCCCGACAAGGTTAAACAGACCTATCTCAAATATTACTCCACCTACCGGATCAGAGAGCTTGCCAGCAAGAAGCGAGGTACCCGACATTCAGATCTGTGGCAACAGCTTGTTGTGCTTTTTAACAGCCTTTATGACGGCAACACAGCGCTCGGACTGCCTGCCTTGGGTTCTTTCCTTTTTAGTAATCAATCTACGCAGGATTTGGCTGATAGCGCTATTGCCAATTGTGATCTGCTACTTGCCATCCGCTATCTATGTAATACTAAAAGAAACAATATCTTCCAGTCCATAAATTATCGTAATCTTGGCTCGGAAGAACTTGGCTCCGTATATGAATCTCTCCTGGAAATGCATCCTGAAATCAATCTGAATGCAGGATATTTTAAACTGAGCATTGTATCCGGCTCGGAACGCAAAACTACGGGCAGTTATTACACACCTTCCTCTTTGGTAAACTGTTTGCTGGATTCTGCCCTGGAACCGGTTATTGCTAATGCAGTAAGTGGTAGAGTAGTAAGTAGTAAGTGGACAAACGACAGCAAGGGAGCCGACCTTTACTCACCACTTACCACTAACCAGTCACCCGAACAAGCCTTGTTAAACCTAAAAATCTGTGACCCTGCCTGCGGTAGCGGACATTTTCTCATCTCTGCAGCCCATCGCATTGCCAAGCGCTTAGCTGCCATCCGAGCCGGTGAAGATGAACCTGCTCCTTCCGTAATCCAGCATGCCCTTAGGGATGTAATTGGAAAATGTATCTATGGCGTAGACCTCAATCCTATGGCTGTGGAACTCTGCAAAATCTCACTCTGGATGGAAGCCCTGGAGCCTGGAAAACCTCTCACTTTCCTTGATCACCATATCAAGTGTGGAAATTCCCTCTTGGGCTGTACTCCTGCCTTGCTTAAAAAAGGTATCCCTGATGCTGCTTTTACTCCTCTTGTCGGAGATGACAAAGCATATTGCATTAAATACAAAAAGCTCAATAGAGAACAGAGAGACAAGGATGTTCTTGATATCTTCAGTGGAGACGAAAAACCCTGGGAGCATCTTGGCAATCATTCTCCCTATGTAATCAATCTAAACAAAATGGATGACAGCGATATTGATGCTCTCCACAAAAAAGAAGCCGCCTACGCTGAAGTGATGCATTCTTCCGGTTACCTATCCAGCAAGTTCATCTTTGATTCCTGGTGCGCTGCCTTCGTTTGGAAAAAAGCTCCCAGTGATCAGTTACCTTATCCCATCACTCAGCAACTGCTGGATAAAATAGAGACCAATCCCTATAGTATCAATCCCGTTATCAGAACAGAAATTATGCGCCTTGCTGAAGAATACCAGTTCTTTCATTGGCACATAGCTTTCCCGGATGTCTTTATGGCAAAGCTGCCCAACCAAATATCAGATAAAGAAATAACCGGCTGGACTGGAGGTTTTGACTGTGTGCTGGGCAATCCTCCATGGGGACATAATGAACTCAAAGAACAAGAGTGGTTTGGCTCTCGTGATGAAGAAATTGCTAATACTGATGGAGCTAAAAGAAAAAAGCTCATTGACAGATTACAAAAGAACAATCCACAATTGTATTCTGCTTATCAAGAAGCATTAAGATACTATCATGCTACTAGTCTGCTTTTTAGTAAAGACATCGGTCTCTATCCATTATGCGGACGTGGAAGGATTAATACCTATTCGATTTTTGCCGAATTAAACAGGAAATTGCTTTCTACAAAAGGTCAATGTGGATGCATTGTTCCCAGTGGTATCGCCACGGACGATACTACTAAATTCTTCTTTCAGGATTTGTTTGATACAGGCTCTCTGGTTAGCCTATATGATTTTGAGAATAGAGAAAACATCTTTCCTGCAGTTGACAGCCGCATGAAATTCTGCCTTTTAACTATGCGTGGCGTGGGATTTAGGGCAAAGTCAGATAAGAGCATTGCTGATTTCTTATTCTTTGCCCATAATATCTCTGATTTAAGCGATTCTGATCGACATTTCCAATTAAGTAAGGATGATATTGCTCGAATCAACCCCAATACTCGTACCTGTCCTATTTTCCGCTCTCGACAGGATGCCGAACTCACAAAGTATATATATAGCCGTGTCCCAGTCTTGATTAATGAAACTGATCCTATTAATGGCAATCCCTGGGGTATATCATTTAAGCAGGGTCTCTTTAATATGACTTCAGATTCACATCTATTTAAATCTCAAAATCAGATGATAGAAATGGGATTCGAGTTAGACGGTAATCACTTTGTTAAAGGTAAGGAACGCTATCTGCCACTATATGAGGGCAAAATGGTGCAAAACTATGATCATCGTACTGCTGATGTTAGAGTAAGTAAAGATGCCCAACAAAGAAAGGGACAACCTGAACAAATCTCGATTGGAGACCACAAAAATCCATTTAGATATGCTATACCTTCATCTTGGGTTTCATTGACAGATTGTAATGAGGCAATGGGTGGAAAAGCTTATAATAAGTGGTTTTTGGGCTTTTCAAGTGTCACAAGCCCTACTAATTCTAGAAGCTTCATACCATGTTTAATACCTCATAGTGGTGTTGGTAACAGTTTTCCAATCTTTGTGATTGAAAAAGAAAATATTAAACTAGCTTCTGCTTTATATGCAGGAACAAGCTCATTTATATTAGATTTTAATGCTAGGCAGAAGATTGGTGGGGTGAATCTCAATTTTTTCTATGTTAAGCAGTTTCCTGTTATACCCCCTGAAACATACACCCATCCAGCTTGCCTCCTGCTTGGAAAATCCGTAACTGCCTGTGTTTTAGAGTTATCCTATACTGCCTATGATCTACAGCCTTTTGCAAAGGACTGTGGTTATGATGGACCTCCCTTTATTTGGGATGAGGAACGTAGATTTGAAATCCGTTGCGAACTGGATGCCCTCTATTTTCATCTTTACCTGGGCACCCAATCCGACTGGCAAACCCAAGGGAGCAAGGAACTTTTGTCTTATCTCCCCACTCCTCGTAATGCCGTAGAATACATAATGGAAACTTTCCCCATCGTTAAACGCAAAGACGAAAAGGAATTTGGCGAATACCGCACCAAAATCCGCATCCTGGAAATATACGACCAAATGACCCATTGCCTTGCCACCAACACAGAATATCGCTCCACCCTCAATCCCCCTCCAGGACCTCCCTGCGATGCAGAAGGCAACTTCATTCCCGTAGAGCAGTGGGACAAGAACAACTTGCCGAAGCACATACATCCGGAAATAGCAAAGTATATAATATGAGTTTCATTTTTCGTGTTTATTTTACAACATTATTCTGGCAAATAGATTGTTTATTTTCAAGAGATTTGAACAATATTGAAAAGGATGAGTATAATGATGAGTGATTTAACAACACCGAGGGTTCAGGAGGCGTATCGTCAAATATACGAGATAATTAGAGACAAGTATCTTATACCCATTGATGACTATGTGTATCA
>Ga0116182_1003309_pt1 | contig 15076 bp, 10 predicted proteins | sample AD_UKC077_MetaG_FD_89805 | JGI IMG/M metagenome (GOLD analysis project Ga0116182, IMG submission 89805) | Active sludge microbial communities of municipal wastewater-treating anaerobic digesters from USA - AD_UKC077_MetaG | ecosystem: Engineered > Bioreactor > Anaerobic > Digestate | place: USA...
AGCGACAGAGCCTTTTTCTGGTGCTGACTGACATTCAGAGATTGATATTCAAACTCGAATCTTGTAACGTTCTGATTGGCAAAAGCAAGCTCCGCCCCAAGAAGCAGGATTATCCAGCTTGCCTGAACCCAGATTATAAACAGGGGGATGGCGGCAAAACTTCCGTAAATGGCACTGAGTTTTGAAATTCCAAACTGAAGGTCGATATAAAGCCACTGAAGCAGCTGGAGTATAGTGCCGGTTATAATTCCCGAAACAAACGCGGGAATAAATTTAACCTTGGTGTTGGGCATTATGATAAAGAGGATGGTCAGCCCGATCCATGTTAGCACATAGGGACCAATTTTGATAATGAAACCGACTATAGGCCTGATGAATCGTATCGACTCGGTGTTTGAATAAAGCTCTGATGTTACAAACACTGTCAGACTGCTTGAAAGAACCAGGACAACCGGGGCAATGAGAAGGATTGCAATGTAGTCGGTAAACTTCCTCAGCCAGGGTCGTGAGACCTGAATCTGCCATATATGATTGAAGGAGTTCTCTATCTGATCGAGAAGCGATATCACCGACCATACAAGGATGATAAGACCAACTCCGGCAATATAGCCGCCCCTGGTAGCCTGCATGGCGTTGCCCGCCTGTTTGAGTATCCAATTAAGCACCTCGGGCTGGTTCTGAAACTCCCTGATGAGTAGTTCCTGAAGTTTCTGATCGAGGGCGAATCCCTTTGCCACACCGAACGCGATAGCGGCAAAGGGAATGATCGACAACATCGTGTACAGCGTAAGAGCAGATGCCCTGAGTTGAACCCTGTCTTTCATGAAGCCCCTGGCAGCAAGGACTATAATCCTTAATTGCCTTATCAGAAATGACTTGCCTCTTGAGATATCGGATATTGAAGTATTCCAGATATAGTCATTAGCCTGCTTTATCTTACCGAGCGCCCATGAAACCGGATCAGCCATCTTATTATTTTTAACTCTAACGTGCGAAAATACAAAATAGTGCATATATATTTATTCGCTATTTTAGATCAAAATATAGATCATGCGAATAGAGATTTACGAATTTGTAGAGGGCGCCCGTCAGGCAGTTGGATTGACCGTTATAATTGATGTCTTCAGGGCATTCTCGCTGGAATGCTATGCCATCGATGCAGGAGCTTCGAGAATAATAGCCACTGCCAGCCCGGAAGAAGCATTCAGGCTCAGGGAAATTTATCGCGGTTCGCTTCTGGCAGGTGAAAGAAATGAAAAGAAGATACCGGGATTTGATTTTGGCAACAGTCCGACCGAAATAATCAAATCCGACCTTACAGGTCATACTCTTATCCACACTACCACTGCTGGCACTGCAGGACTGGTCAGTGCCGTCAATGCCGACATGATAATAACCGGAAGCCTGGTAAATGCATCAGCAGTGGCCGGATTCATACGCGAACGTAAGCCCGACAGGGTTTCACTTGTTGCCATGGGTTACAGGGCAAGCATTTCTGCTGAAGAGGACCTTATTTGTGCCAGATACATCAAATCGCTGGCAGAAGGCAGGAATGAGAATTTTGACGAAGAAATAGCGGCCCTGAGACACACTGCAGGGAAGAGATTCTTCGCGGCTGAAAACATTGATTTCTCCCCTCCCACCGATTATTTTCTGTGCATTATGAAGGACAGGTTCGATTTTGTCCTGAGAGCGGAAAGAAGAGATGACGGGAATATGGATATCAGAAGAAGCGATTTCTAAATGATATCGGGCGGTATCCTGAATATGGGAAGCAGCTTTCTACGGCAGTGAATTTCCCTGTAGGTGCAGAACATACTCAGCTTATAAAGCTGAAAAAGAGGGAGACATATTTTTGCAGAATCAAGGCGTATCTCCATTCTTTCCCTGTTCCGGATAAAGATCAGGGCAAATAGCCGGGTCAACCTCAGAATATTAAGACACCTGAATGCTTTTACAACGGGAATTGCCGATGCAAAAGTTGCCTTGTCAGTGACATTGTCATACAGTTTGCTCAGATTCTCTATGCTGTCCTTTGTTTTGGCAAGGAATTCCCTGTTCGACTCAACTCCCAGGTGAACAAGTCCGTTATCAATGTGCAGGACGGGTATGCCTGCCATGCGAAGCTGGTAACCAAGCAGGGTATCCTCGTGGCCGTAACGCTTGAGTTCCTCGTAGAACCTGAACTTGGAAAAGACAGATCTCTCAATCATTACATTGAAAGTGGTAAAAAAAGAATACGGGTGCTTGTTCCTGTATGATGCCTTCTTCTGTTCCTTTTTTCTTCCGTATTTCCAGCGAAGCATCTTGTCAGGATCACCCGGCGGGGTGTCCCTGTAAAGTATTCCTCCGCTGATCACCCTTGCCCTGTGAATATTCTCAAGCCATTTCTGAAGATAGTTCAATGCAGTTCCCCTGATCATCGTGTCGGCATCGATGAACAAGAGATAATCGCCCGAGGCCTCATCTATCAGCCGGTTCCTTATCGATGCCCTGCCAATGTTCTTTTCAGATGATACAAGCTTCACCACATCGTCAGTAAGCGACTGGTATTTCTTCCGGAAGTCCTCGGATGATCCGTCATCACCTATTATTATCTCGGTGAATTCAGGTACATTTTCCATTCCATCCCTCATCCAGTGGACAAGGGCAACAATGTCATAATCATTTACCGGGATCAGGATGGATATCTTCATTTCACAGCTTATCTGAAAGAGAAGTTTATATTTATCAAAATTACAATTTATTTATAATTTTCCTAAAACTGCTGTTTGGCAAAGAAATTGCATTGAATAAATTTGCACACATGTTATTCATGTCATTCATTACTATGAAAAACCTGATATTTTGCCTGCTTTTGTTATCAACGGCATTTTGTTCCTCAGGCCAGACACACAATGGATATGAAATTTCAGTCAATGTATCAGGACTGAGCGATTCTACTATTTTCCTGGCATACCATTTCGGCGACAAACAATACATACAGGACACCGTGGTTCTCGACAGCCGCGGCAATGCCGTGTTCTCAGGTCAGGAGGCCCTGCCCCAGGGCATTTACATGATCGTTCTTCCCGGAAAGCAATATTTTGAAATCCTGATGTCTGATGACCAGCAGTTTACCGTTTCATGCACCCACCCTGACTATTTCAACACGCTAAGCTTCTCGGGTTCCGACGAAAACGAATCGTTTGTTGTCTACCAGAGAAACTGGGTTGAAATGCAGAGGAAAGCTTCAGGGATAAGCAAGAGGCTTCAGTCAAACAGACAGAATCCTGATTCCCTTCAAATCCTTACCGGCATGCAGAAAAAGCAGGAAGATGCAATGAAGAGCTACCTGCGTGAGGTGATAAGGAAAAATGAGAACAACCTGCTTTCACTGCTCGTCAGGGCCATGCTTCCCGTGGAGGTCCCGCAATTTAAAATTCCCGAAGGAACCGGGAATCCCGACTCGGTAAGGTGGGCCATGACTTACGCGTATAACAGGGATCATTTCTTCGACAATACCGACCTCACTGACGAAAGGCTGCTGAGAACACCCATTCTGCAGGCACGCCTTAAGGCTTTCTTTTCAAATGTCCTGGTTCAGTCGCCCGACAGCATAAACAGGCAAATTGACAGGATAATTGCCAGAACAGAGAATAATCCGAAAATATTCCAGTTCGTTTCGGTCTTTCTTTTCAACCACTTCAGGGAGAGTGAAATAATGGGACACGATGCCGTGGTGCTAAAGCTTGCCGATGATATTTATCTGTCAGGAAAAGCCGATTGGGTTTCCGATGACTTCAAAAAAGACCTGCGCGAACAGGTTGAAAGAATCCGGCCCAACATTATCGGGATGAAAGCCCATGACCTTATTATGGATTCCGACAGAGGTATGTTCGTTGCCCTTTATGACATTGAGAAGGATTTCACCGTTGTTTATTTCTGGGAACCTGATTGCGGCCATTGCGCTGAAGCGACACCTAAGCTCAAGACCTGGTACGACACGGCAAAAAATCAGGGAGTGGAAGTGTTTTCAGTATGCACGGCAGGAGAAAAATCGAAATGGCAGAAATACATTGATGATCACAAGCTCGACTGGATTAACGGATGGGATCCGGAGCGGAGGTCCAATTTCGGTTACTACTACAACGTGGAGGCAACTCCGCTTATTTACATACTCGACAGGGACAAGAACATAATAGCAAAGAAAATAGGGGTTGACGACGTGGGACCCTTTATCGACAATTACAGGAAGTACTTCATGAAGTAAGAGCAGCCCTGCCGGGGCAGGAAATGGATGTTCCGGGTATTATATTCAGACTTGACGGCTGATCAGATAGTTCCGCAGGATTTTCGTACAATGAGCTCCGGAGAAATGGTAACCTGTCTCTTGTATTTCGATTTACCTGCATTTCTTACTTCTGACCAGATCATGTTTGACACCTTGAGAGCCATTCCCGAAAGAGGTCTCCGCAAACATGTCACAGGTGACGACATCAGGTCAAAGCCTATGCCTTCTTCCATTGATACAATCGCGACATCCTGAGGCACACGAAGATTTTTCCTTCTGAGATAGCTCATGATGCTGTAAACCAGGTCGGCCTGAACAACTATTATTATCTCGGCACTGTACGGCGGACGAAGATAATGGTCAATCTGTCCCTGATCAATTTCTCCGCCATCCACCGGCATGTCGAATTCGACTATAAAAGGCTTGTTCATTCCTTCTTTCGAAGTGATATTATCCTTCAGAATGCTGATTAGCTGACGGTCGAACTGAGAAGCCAGTCTGTCGGTGGCTATCAGTATGTTCTTGTAGCCCAACCTGACAACATGGTCGACAACTTTCCTTGCACCATCTGCATAATCGGTACCGACTGTATTCAGACGAAGATTCCTTACTGATTTTTCAAGCAGAACGAAGGGATATGCCATGGCTCTGAGCGAACGTATGGTATTTTCGTCGGCGGCATCACCGGCAAGTATAAGACCGCTGTAAAACTTTTTAAAGGCTCCGACCATCCTGTTATACCTGTCATCATCCGGATCCTTGGTCATTATTGAGAATCCGACTCCAATACTGCCGAATGCCCTCTGCAGATAGGGAGTAATTCCATATACAAAGGGATCATGAAGGGAAGGAACAACCATTCCTATTATTCCGGGTTTCTCTTCTGCCGATGTGCTATCCGTGGGATCCCTCTGAAGATCAAAATATCCCATCTGTCGTGCCAGCGCGAGAACTTTCTCCTTGGTTTCCTTCCGGATACCGTGCTGGTCGGCTTTGTTATTCAGAACCAACGATACCAATGTACTGGATACACCTAACTTCTCAGCTAAATCTTTATTTTTGACTTTTTTCCCCATTTTCTCCTAAAATTTGCCTGATCTAATTTAGGATATTTTTCTATAAAAGAGAAAAGTATTAATTATTTTTAACTTATAGCAAAAACTCTATATCTAAATATGTTACTGAAATAAATAATTTTAGCTGATTATCACTAAAATATCATTTCTTCGGTGGCTGCATTCCTCGCTGCCTGGCTGCTTCCTCAAGCCTCTGCTGCCACTTCGATTTCTTCATTGGCTTTTTCTTATTCTCCTCGAGTGTTGCCAGAACCTTCTTTTCATCAATGAATCTCTTGGAGATCATGTTCTGAAAGTATGTCAGGATATTTGCAAGGAAGTAGTAATACGTCAGACCGGCTGAAAAATTATTGAGTATGAACATGAACATGATGGGCATCACGTACATCATCATCTTCATTCCCGGCTGATCCTGTCCGGACGTTGAACTGGTCATCTTCATGGTCAGAAGCGTTGAAGCCGTCATCAGAAGCGTGAAAAGGCTTACATGGTCACCATATAAGGGAATCTTGAAAGGAAGATCCAGTATTGAATCATATGTTGATAGGTCAGTTGCCCAGAGAAAAGCCTCCTGTCTCAATTCGATCGAAACGGGGAAGAAGCGGAACATGGCAAACAGGATAGGCATCTGAAGCAACATCGGAAGACAGCCTCCCATGGGATTTATACCGGCCCGCTTGTACAAATCCATGGTGGCCTGTTGCTTCTTCATGGCATCTTCCTGTTTGGGATATTTTTTATTTATCTCTTCAACCAAAGGCTTTAGTACCTGCATCTTTGCCGTAGACTGGTACGACTTGAATGTCAGCGGGAAAAGGAAAATCTTGATAAGTATTGTAAGGATAAGTATTATCAACCCGTAGCTGCCAATGTACTTATCAAGCAGGTTGAAGACAGGAATTATCATAAACCGGTTGATCCATCCTATTATATTCCTTCCGAGGAAAATAAGCTTATCGAGTTCGAGACCTTCCTTTTTAAGAGTGTTTATATGATTCGGTCCATAGTAAAGCTTCATTCCAACAATATTGTCTGAACCGGGATTGAAGGGCACTCCCAACTCTGCAGTATAATATCTTATATATTTTTCCAGAGTCGGGGTTTTTGTTGAAACCACCGTCCCGTTAAGGAAATGATCCTTGCTGATCAGTACCGAAGAAAAGAACTGATCCTGAAAGGCCACCCAGCTTAGTTTAGTCGGAAGATCTGCCGTCTCTACTTCCTTCGACTGCCTGAGGCGTATGCTTTCAACATCGTCCTGGAAGAACTTGTACTTAATGGTGGTATAATATTCCTCATTCTGCCGGCCCTTCTCCTGCTGGGGAAGATACATCCTCCAGTCGAGAACGATGCTGCTCAGGTTAGGTGCAATGATGTCTTCAAGCGATTTGAAAGTAACGTCGAAATCGACCATAAAACGGTCGGGCTCAAGCGTGTATTTATATTCGATATATTTATCGCTTCCTGCATGAAGCCTCAGTGTTACGCTTCCGGGAGTATCAGTTACATTTATATGATTTCTATCTCCAACCGGGGTGAAATAAAGATCATTTGTCTGAATAGCCTTGTTGTCGGCAGTATAAAAATTAAAACCGAAAATGGTCGAATCACCTGAAAAAAGTATAAGCGGCAGCGAATCGTGTGTTACATACTCCTTGACACGCGCTGAATACACCCTCCCTCCCCTTGTTGCAATTTTGAGTTCGATACGGTTGTTTTCAAGTGTGATGAATTCATTTGTCCCTGTAGCTGAAGCCCCAAAAGCACCATACCTGCCCGAATCGGAAACTGCCACTCCGGGAATTTGTGAAAGGGGCGTTCCTGAACCTGCATCAGCTGCAGGTATGGTATCAGTACTCCGTGTAGCCTGTGTAAACCCCAGCTCCCTGTTGATTTCATTTACTTTTTCCACCGCTTCGGGCTGGTTGGGCTTGAATCGCAGGGCGTTTATATACTCAGCTCTCGCGTTTTCAAGATCCCCGGCAGCATACAATGAGTCAGCCACTTCAATGACTGCCATATATGCCTTATTCATCCTGCTGTTGTTATAAATGCTGAATCCGACAAACACTGCGAAGATCAGAATCAGTCCGGTGATAGTATTCCTGTCCATTCTGTTTTATCAATATTATCCTTTTGCTAGCTTCTTTTACTTGTTTATTCCAATCTGACAGATTCTGGCCCGTCGTTATATTGTTTGCATGACTCGTAAATGAATTGAGAAACCTGGGATCGAAGCGGGTTTCCGTCCCGTCGGGTGAGACAAGGTTTTCCGTGCTATTATTCATCCAGACCCGACTGATCAATCAACCTGACCTTTTCCTCAAGCATCCTGATCGTTTTCTTTGCATTCTCAATCTTGTCCTGCACCTCCCTGATCAATGTTTCCGCATTGGGTGACTTTGCAAAGAATCCTATATTGTTTTCCCAGAGTACAATATCATTTTCAAGCTGCTTGATCTTCGTGTAGAACTTATCTCGTTCGTTGCGTACTTTCCTTGAGGCCTTGGGATTAGTCCTGAGACTGTCGAGTTTTGTCCTGTATTTGAGAATACTCTTGTCTTCGTCGGCGATCTTGAGTCGGTCGAATTCCTTGTTCAAAGCATTCCTGTACCTGTTTGTTATTTCCTCCTTTTTATTAAAAGGAACAAAGCCTATTTCCGTCCAGCGAAACTGTAATTCCTTTAGTCTCTTGAATGCGGCGTGAACATCGTTGCCCGGTTCAAACTCCTCCAGTTCGGCAATGATGGCGAGTTTGGCCTTAAGGTTCTCCTCGTAGGATGTATCCAGACTGCTGAAGTGTTCGGCTTTCCTGTTGAAAAAATGATCGCAGGCTTTTCTGAAGCGCCTCCACATCTTTTCAGAATGTTTGCGCGGCACCGGACCAATCTCCTTCCATTCGCGCTGAAGCTTTATAAGGGCATCGGATGTAGCTTTCCAGTCGGTGCTTTCCTGAAGGGCTTCCGCCTGTATGCAAAGTTCGGTCTTCATCTGGAGATTGGTAAGCTGAGTCTCCTTATTGTCGGAATAGAAAGTCCTCTTTTTCTCGAAGAAGGCATCACAGGCTTCACGGAATCGCTGATAGACCTTGTTGTTCTGCTTCTTTGGAGCAAATCCGATAGTCCTCCACATTTTCTGAAGGGACATTATCTTTTCGGCCTTCTCGTCAAAATCCCTGAAACTTTTCATTTCAAGGAGATTGATTGCTTCAACTTCCTCGCAAAGAGCTATTTTAGCCTCAAGATTTCTTCTCTGCTCTTCCTTCTGCTTCTCGAAATATTCATGGTGACGCTTATTGATATGGCTTGTGGCCTCCCTGAAACGTTCCCATATTTCATTCTTGGATTCCTGAGGTACCGGACCTATTTCACGCCACTGATTATGAAGTTCCTGAAGCAGTCTGAACGCGCTCACGGGATTTGGCTCAAGCATCAGTTCTTCAGCCTTTTCACAAAGCAGCACCTTTGCCTCGAGATTTTTCTTCAGATCAAGGTCCCTGAGCTCCTTGTTGATTTTAATGTAGCCGTAAAATATTTCAACACTGTGATGGTAGTTTTCCCACAAATCCTTCAGGGAATTCTGCGGAACAACTCCTATTGAATGCCATTCATTCTGCAGGGAACGGAAATCCTGGAATGTTTTGTTGATTGATTCCTCACGGTTGACAAGATCCTTAATCTTGTCAATTATATCATATTTCTTTTTGAGATTATCGTATTTCTCAGCTTCCTGTACACGGGAGTAATCATTCCTTTTCTCCCTGTACTTGTTGAGAAGATCCTTTACCTGGTAATCGAGGGGGTCAACCCATGCCTTGTAGTCATCTATCTTGCCTCCTTCCTCAAGGAATTTCGCCTTACGCTCCTCCGACTCCTGTCTGAGCTTTTTGTAAAACAGGGTTTTTATCCTGTCCACATCCTCACGGATCTCCGAGGGTGGCCTGTTGTCTATAATCAATCCCAGCGTCTCGACGAGCTCGTTTTTCGAAAAACGTGAATAGTCAACAGGCGGAAGCTCCATGTCTTCATAATCGGAGGTATCATATGTCCTGGCCTCAGTTTCGGCCTCAGCTTCAATGCCTGCTGCTGAACTCCCTGCCTCAGTTTCTGTTTTAGCTTCAGCGTCCGGTGTACTTTCTTCTGCTTCAATGTCTGTTGCACTCTCCGGTTCGATATCTGTTGCACTCCCGGTTTCAGTTTCTGCTGTTCTCTCTGGTTGAGTTTCTGATGTTCCTTCAGGTTGAGTTTCCGTTGTACTCTCAGGTTCTGTTTCTGATTTTACTTCCCCTTCTTTTATGTCCTGACCAGGTTCGTCATCGACTGCACCTTCGTTTTTTACAGCATCAGAAACCCGCGGCTCAACTACCGGTTCAACTTCTTCTTTAATCTGCTCAGCCTCAATCTCCTTTTTGTCATCCCCCCTATCATCCTCCGGCTTCTCAAAAGCCATCGCGGCTTCCGCGTTTTCATTGTTTAATGTTTCATCAGTACCCGAAGCTTTGATTTCCGCCTCGTTCTGTTCTTCACGAACAGTGTCATCCGGATCATTATTAATCATATCCAATCCTTTAAGGTTCAATATCTTCAATGAAAAAACAAGGCATACCTGCCCATGTTTTTTTCAGACTACGAAAATATTGAATTATTTATTAAAACTCAAAGAATTATGCAAAAATCCGGAAATAGGTTTCAGCAGCGATCAGTTGCATAAACTGATGAATATACGCGGATCGGGAGCTTTTTCCCTAAAGTTCAGAATCATGTAAACAGTCAAACGGAAAAAACAATATATTTGAAGAGCCCTGTGCCCTGAGCTTTTATAATATTATAATGCAATGAATAGCAATGATGTAATCTTCGCCCTTATTGTCCTGTTAGCATTGGGTATAAGTTTGTATCGCAAGCATTTAAAGAAAGCTAAAGAAAAAGATACCGGAACCGTAAAAGGTCCTGCGCGAAATACTTCTGGATCAGGTTCTTTTCATTCTGTCAGGGATGACTATGAGCCTTACTCGGAAAAGCAACCCGGTTCAGGTTCCGGAAAAACGGATATTTGATGCGATTGAGGTGTTAACGCTGCCCAACAAAGCAGCTGTTCCTATTTTTGGAAATCGATTATCTGAACTTCAGTACGCCTGTTAAGCTTTCGCCCTTCAGATGTGACATTGTCACCAACAGGGGATGTGTTCCCGTATCCCTTATAAGTAAGCCGTTTCTGGGAGATACCGCTTTTTACCAGATAGTCGACGACTGACAGAGCCCTCTTTTCCGACAAATTAAGGTTGTACTCGTCAGACCCCGTCGAATCAGTGTACCCGCCAATCTCAATTATCAGTTCCTTGTTGTTTTTAAGAAGATCCGAAAGCATGTTGAGCTCAGCCAGCGATTCCTTTTTAAGCTGCCATGAATCAACTTCATAAAACACATTTGCAAGGAGCATCCTCTCTCCAACCCTGAATGGGCTGAGCTTTATATTCTTTATGAAAGGATCTGACACCGAATGGGTCCCTTCAAGCATAAAGTTTTCGGAGTAAAAAAGATAGCCGCCCTTGCTTATATTGAGACCATAATTGTTTCCTGCCGGAAGGCAGATCAGGAAATTTCCGCCGGCGTCGGTCTTGTTATTGAATACCAGTTTTCCCGTGTTCAGGTTTATCAGTTCATATTCCGCCACAAGAAGCTGACCTGTTATCTTGTCGCTTACTTTTCCCTTGATGTAGGCAACAGGATCGGGCTGCACTGCTTCATGGAGCCTGAATGAATATATATCCTTCCCGCTCTTTTCATCGCGCTTTGACGAAAAATAGGCTTTCTCACCTCCTGATTCGATTGTCAGTCCCATCTCATCGTTATATGTATTAATGGGATAGCCCAGGTTTACCGGCTCGGTCCAGGTTGTGTCCTCCAGCATTCTTGTAAAAAAGATATCTGTTCCGCCCATTCCCGGATGACCATCGGAAGCAAAATAAAGAGTACGGCCGTCAAAATGGATGAAGGGCGAAATTTCATCACCTGATGTATTGACCTTGCTGCCCATATTCTTCGGAACACTCCATTTCCCGTTGGACATGTATACCGAATAATAAAGGTCCTTCCCTCCCATTCCACCGGGTCGGTTACTTGAAAAGAACAGCATCCGGCCATCAGCATTGATCGAGGGCTGGCTTTCCCAGTAGGGGGTATTGACCGGGCTTCCCAGATTGACAGGTATTGACCACCTGTCATTATTCCGGGCAGAGAAAAAGATGTCGCAGCTTCCCAACCCGCCCGGGCGGTCGCATGCAGTGAAATACATGTAACTGCCATCCGAGGAAAGGCTTTGAGCACCTTCATTCTGAGGAGTGTTCAGCGGACTTCCCGCGTTGATCGCGGTTCCCCAAACCGATTCCTCAAGAAAGCTTACATAGAAATCTTCCTGGGAAATACCGCGCCTGAGAACATTTTCACCCGGACGGGTCTGACGGGTGAACATCAATGTCTGACCATCGGCAGTGATTGAAGGCCAGTATTCATCGTGAACTGTATTAATCCCTTCGCCGACACTTTCCGGACTGAATGGAACAGGTTTCTTTATGGCTTCAATTGCAAATTCACAGTTTCGTATGTTTCTTACAGCAAGCAGTCTGTTTTTTTCAGATATATTATCCTGGGCCAGATAAACATTGTAATGAAGAAGGGCTTTTTCGTAATCTCCCGACATCAGTTCAGCAGTGGCCAGGTTGAAGAATACAGGCATATAGGCTGTTGAGTCGAGACTGACGGCTTTCTGATAGTTCATGGCTGCATCCCCGAATCTTTTCAGTTTGGAAAGCAGATCTCCAAGCATCATATAGGCCTCATAAAAATTCTTATCCGTTTCAATTGCCTGGTTAAAGTAGTTCTCGGCATTTACATAATCGATATAGTCAAAGGCAGTCATACCGGCCTTGTAGTATTTAAGGGCTTTGGCCGATGTGGTATGGTACTTCTGAGCCAGGCACTGGTTTTCAGAATATGCTGAAATCAGAAACAGGGAAATAAGTATGATCAGCCACTGTTTCATTTTAGGGAATATGCATGTATTTGTGTATCTGCAGAGAGATCTTCCAGTCGGGATTCTTCCTGACATATTCGACGATAGCGGGGATGATTGCTGAAAAACTGCTCCATTCAGGCTGCAGGTATAGTCTGCATTCTTCTCCGACGAGAAGCCTGTATTTTTCTGCCCATTCAAAATCATCACTGTTTTCAATTATTACTTTTAGTTCATCCGCCCTCAGGCATATGTCTTTCCCGGGCGGCATGTTGACTTTCGGCGAAAGACATATCCAGTCCCATCTTCCGCTTATCCTGTATGATCCCGATGTCTCTATGAAGGTTTTCAGGCCGCCTTTCTTCAAGCCTTCGCAGAGGGGATCGAGGTTCCACATCAGGGGTTCGCCTCCGGTCACAACTGCTGATCTTGCCCCCGAATTCAGTGCATGCTGCACAATGTCACTTGTCGGTATCAGCGGATGCACCACGGGATCCCATGAAAAACGGGAATCACACCAGTTACAGCCAACATCACAACCTCCGATCCTGATAAACCAGGCCGCCTCGCCCGAATGATACCCTTCTCCCTGAATGCTGAAAAACTCCTCCACCAGCGGCAATTCAAGCCCATCGGACCTGATATCCTGTGCTTTTACCATAATTCAAAACGTGATTGTTACAGCTTTTATTTTCCAAACAGCAACTCATAGTCTCTTATCGCGGCTTTCTTTACCCAGTCGTCCGGGATTATTTTCCAGTTATTGAGAGCAAGCGGCTTAATAGTCTTTCGGTCTTCCAGGTAATTCAGTATGTAATATCTCAGGTCCTTGTCGGTAGAGCTTATCAGCCTGCCGGATAGTTTTGCCGCAGAAATCCCGGCCCCGGAAGTGAAATGTCCGCCACCACCGTTTCCCCTGTAGGAATTAACAGCAACACGATACCGTTTATTCATCTCGAACGGTCTGCCATCCGAGAATGATTTTATGCTTACCCTGTTGCCTTCCGGCTTGCTTGCATCAACTATGTAATCTATCCCCGCCGCCGAATCAAAATTATAAGGCTGGTTTCTAAGCCAGGCTTCGCCATTCCTGATCAGTATCTCTCCGTCTTTGGTCCTCTGGAACTTAAGAAGATTATCTTCCGGGCCTTTCATGGTATTAAGCCAGTCGGCATAAGAATATTCAAGGTATTTATCGATTTCCGATCCGGTCATCCACATGGTATAAAGCATGTTTTCAAACCTGTACAGTTTGAACATATCCCCCACGGTCACCTTCCCGGCCGGAATGCTTACATCGAATGAAAGAGGGGCTGAAAAGGATATGTCGGCACCGCTTATCTCAAGCTGAATGGAATGAACCATATCCACGAATGGAGATGATCCGAAATATGAATCGCGCGATGACATGTTTGCCTCTGAATATGCTATTACTTTACTTACATACTCATGCATGGCAGTCTGAGTGTCTTCAAAGGCTTTCATGAACTCAGGGTCGGGTCTGTAGTCTCTCACATCGACCAGTGACCCTGTAGCAACCGGTTTTACCTTTCCCGTGGTTTTGTCCCTGACAAATCTGACATCCACCCTTCCTATCTTCTGAGCCCTGCATCCGCCCTCTATTATGACAACACTGTCACCCGCGGAATTGACAATGGAAGTGTTGATGGAATTATGGTTATGCCCGCAAAGGATAACATCAAATCCCGGAACATTATATGCAATTGAAGCAACTCCGTTCTTGTCATAATGGCTTTTACCTTCTTCCTCATTGTCGCGGTCATCCCAGCCTGAATGAAACAACCCGACGATCAGATCCGGATTCTCACTTTTTATCTGGGGCATATATTCCCTGGCAGTTTCAAGCATATCCCTGAATTCCATTCCCGAATAAAGTTCCGGTGGAAGCCACTGGGGTATTGACGGGGTAACCAGACCAAATACGGCAACCTTTATACCTTTCTTCTTCACAATCGTGTAAGGTTTGAAATAAGGTTCTCCCGTGGCAGTGCTTACGGCATTTGCAGCAAGCATGGGAAAATCATATTCCCTGACCAGCCTGTCGTAAACTGCATGACCTGCCTCTATGTCATGGTTCCCGGCTGTGGTGGCATCATAGCCCAGTAAATTGAATGCCCGGGCATTAATGTGAGTTGAAACGGTATCGATAAAATTATAGTAATAAACAGATGGCTGTCCCTGAAGGTTATCACCGTTGTCAAGAAGTATCACCGGGGTGGGTCCGCTTCGCACTTTCCTGACATAGGAAGCCACGGAGGCAAGGGAAACATCTATTTCCTCCTGTTCCGTAAAATCGTATGGAAGAACAAAACCATGCAGGTCTGTTGTCTCAAGTATTATCAGATTATCTTTGCCGCCACTTGTGCAGGACATCAGGACCGCGGATAGTAAAACGGCAATCCGGGCAACATCAGATATATGTCTTCTCATGTTTAAGAATATGGAGTAAAATTTCCGATTTGGCAGATCTGTATTTTTCACGCCATAAACTTAAAAAAGAATATTTACTTTAGCTTGATTTTCCATTCTCAAATAAGCGGATAATCATTAAAGATGCTTAACTCTATTTAAAATCAAGAAAAATGACTCAGACCGGACTCGATCAGATCAGGTATGAAACCCCGGCGGGGCTCACCGGAAAAAGAATCGGACTACTTTGCCATGCTCCCAGTGTGGCATCCGATTATACCCATAT
>Ga0116182_1003313_pt1 | contig 15058 bp, 8 predicted proteins | sample AD_UKC077_MetaG_FD_89805 | JGI IMG/M metagenome (GOLD analysis project Ga0116182, IMG submission 89805) | Active sludge microbial communities of municipal wastewater-treating anaerobic digesters from USA - AD_UKC077_MetaG | ecosystem: Engineered > Bioreactor > Anaerobic > Digestate | place: USA...
CCCTGCATGCCGTAGGCAGCCAGGCTGATCGCGGAAATGCCCTGCAGCTCTGTGAGGTTGTCGTCGCCGATCGGACGGCGGAAATTGCCCGAGAAGGTCTCGACGGGCGTTTCGGGCGTCTCTGCGTTGATGCTGTGCTGGGTGCCCATGTCGTACACGTTCACGTCATAAGTGGCGTTGGCCAGGTCGAGCGTCGCGATGAAGCGGTACCATTTGTCCGTGTCGACTGTGGCTGTGCCGTAGACCGCCGTGGCCCCGAGATTACCGATGCCGTCATAGAAAACGAAGCGCATATCATTGTAGGCTGTGCCGCTGAAGCCGAAGCGGGCCGCGTAATGGTGGTAATAGGAGTTGGTGATGCTGTCGGCCTTTTCACCGCGGTACAGTGTGTCGTCTCCGATCATGATGCTTAAGTTCCTGCTCGTAGCCCAATACCACTTGTCAGGCGGGTTCATTTCAACCGTCACCTGGAGCATGCCGTTCGTCAAGGTGTTGCCGATCCGCTGGCAGGCGGAGATGAAGTTATCGCCGTTGTAGGTCCAGGCGGAAGCATACATGTTGGCGTCACTCGCAGTCCTCGCGACCGTCAACTCGCCGTTGCCGGTGTTGCGGCGTATCCATCCGTCCATGCCCGATCCGAGGATGGAACCGTTGGGATATTCCAGTTTGTTGGCTCTGGTCAGGTTGTCCCAGGGAGTATACCAGTATGATCCGTTCAACGCGACCGTGTCGTTGGCGTAGCCGGCTTCGAGGGGATCGGGGACGGTGCGGGTGATCGTGCGGGTCGCAAAGTCGTTGGCGTAGACGCGCGTGAAGTCCGGGGCTCCGACAGGTTTAGACTCGATCATCAGATTGTCATAGCGCGCGGTGAGGGTGATGTCGGTGGAGGCGTCGTCGCCGCCCATGACGCCGTACGCCGAGAGCGCCAGCGTCGTGAGGCCGCCTGTGGCGGCGGAGAGGTCCATGCGGAAGCGGAATGTCGTGCCGCCGAAGGTCTCGACCGGCGAAGCGGGCAGCGGGGTCTCCAACATGGGCTGGTCCGTGCCCATGTCGTACACGGCCACGGTGTAGGTGCTGGCGTTCAGGTCCAGCAGGGCGACAAAACGATACCAGTGGGTCGTGTCGACTGCAGCAGATCCGGAAAGGCCTGCACCGCTGCCGTCGCCATTGCCCTGGTAGGCGTAGAACTGAAAGTCCGTGTCCGTGGCGGCAAAACTGCGGAAGCCGATGAGGAGCGCTTGATGCTTATAGTACTCTTCTGAGTCTTCGCTATTCACGCTCATAAAGCGGTCGTATCCGAGGTGGATACAGCCCATGCGGGACGTGCCGCTCCAGCGGCGCGGCGGACGGAGGTCGCCGCTGTACCGGACCAGGCCGTTCGTCAGGACAATGCCGATCGGGTGGCGGGCGTAGGCACGTTGGCCGTAGAGATCGCTGCACAGGCAGGCCAGCGGGTTGCCGCTCGTGTCGAGCACGCGCGCGACAGCGTTATTGTAGTTCAGGCCCTCGACCCAGCCGTCCTGAATCGCGTTCTGATCAGAGTAGGCCGCGAGACCGTTGGTCGAGCAGAGCGTGCCGGTGAGGTAGGGCAGGGTGTAGCTCTTGGCGGCTGCCGGCCCGGCGCTGAGGCGCGTGGCGAAGTCATTGCGGTAGATCGGCACGGGTTGGGCCTGCGCACTGAGTCCGGTGAACAAGGCTGCAGACAAAACCAGCGACGGGACGGCTGATGGCGTATTCTTACGTGTCATGCTCGGCTCCTCTCAACAAGGTTAATGTGTCATGCGGTCACAAGCGAAACGATTCCATCCGTAAACAGGGCAAGTATCGCAGGAAGTAAACGTTGCGACTATTGCGTTTTCACACATTCTTAGTGCGGAATCCAACAAATTCCGGAATGGTTATTCTTGCAATCGGTTTGTGAAAAAACGCAATGGCAGAAACCTCCGTCCTGTGTCATAATCGCCGTTATCACAATAAACGTGATAAAGGGGAGAAGAAACGATGAATAAAGCGGTGTGTTGTGCAGTCGCGGGATGGCTGGCGGTTTCGGTGTGGGCCGGCGGTATGGAGGCCGGTGTTTGCGCCTATTCGTTCCGCAAGGTGACGGCCTTCGAGGCGATCGACAAGGCGAAGGCGTGCGGGGCCGAGGTGATCGAGCTTTTCTTCTGGCAGAAGCTCAGTCCGGAGCATCCCGACGTGACGGTCAACCAGCATCTTGACGATGCGCGCCTCGCGGCGCTCAGAGCGAAACTGGAGGCGAGCGGGCTCAAGGCCGTCAATGCCTACGTGGCGGATTTCGGCAAGACGGACGAGGAGACGCGTAAATTGTTCGCGTTTGCAAAGAAGCTCGGTCTGAGGGGCTTGACCGGCGAGCCGCCCGTGGACCGCTTCGACGTCGTCGAGCGCATGGTCAAGGAGTATGATGTTCAGCTCTGCTTTCACAACCACGCGAAGAATTCCGACAAGCCGCAGTACCGCAACTGGGATCCCGACTATCTGATGGGGCTGATGAAAGGGCGCGATCCGCGCATGGGCTTTTCGGTGGACACGGGACACATCTACCGTTCCGGCATGGATCCGGTCGCCTATCTCCAGACGGTGAAGGGACGCATCCACTCCGTTCATCTGAAGGACGTCAAGGAGGCGAAGTACGGAAGCCCCGACCTGGTTTACGGCCAAGGCGTCGGCAACATCCCAGCCGTTCTGGAAGAGCTTAAGAAGCAAGGCTTCAATGGACACGTCGGCGTGGAGTTCGACACCGTGTCGCCGCAGGTGGAGCAGGATGTTAAGCAGTGCCTCGACTTTATCCGTCGACACAAATAGAAGAGCTGGCCGAAAAGCCTGCTGCCGTAAAGAAAACGTTTTTGCATACCCATCATCAGATGATACAAGAAAGGTAGACTCAGATGAATTCAGCCCTGAATCGGCGAATGTTTCTAAAAGGCTCAGCGGTCGCTGCGGCGGCCATGGGGTTTCCCGCGATCATTCCTGCGACCGCTTTCGGCGCGAACGAGCGGATCGCGCTCGGCGTCATCGGCTCCGGCGACCGCGGCATGCTGAATGCGCGCAACCTCATGGCCAGCAGCGACTGCCGCATCGTGGCGGTCTGCGACGCGCGGCACAGCCGTATGCGGGGCGCCAAGGATGAAATCGACCGCAAATACGGCGACAAGGGGTGTGCCGAGTATGCGGATTTCCGAGACCTCCTCGCCCGCAAGGAGATCGACGCGGTGATGTGCGCTCCGCAGGACCACTGGCATTCGCTCGTCACGGTTGCGGCCGCCCGCGCAGGCAAGGACGTCTGGTGCGAGAAGCCCACCGGAGTCTGCGTCAACGACGGCATCGCCATGCGCGCAGCCCTCCGCAAGTATAACCGCGTCTTCCAGTCCGGCCTTTGGCAGCGCTCCCTCGGCAACTTCCGCCAGGGCGCGGAACTCGCCCGTAACGGCTACCTGGGCAAGATCACCGAAGTCCGCGTCGCCGTCGAGAGCACCGGCTTCCAGCCCAAGTTCAAAGGACCTTACCAGCCCCAACCGATTCCCGCCGACATGGACTGGAAGATGTGGCTCGGCCCCGCGCGCTGGAACGCCTACAATTACGGCCGCATCGAGTATCCAGACTTCTACCTCATAAACGACTACTGTGAGGGATGGACCACGAACTGGGGCGTGCATCATCTCGACATCGCGCAGTGGGGCTGTCCGGCCCTCGCCACCGAGCCGTTCGAGGTGGAGGTCTCCGAAGCCGCCTACTACGTCAACAAAGGATATGCCGATAACATCGAGCGCTGGAAGGCCGTCTTTACCTATCCGGACGGCCTGCGCATGGTGTTCACGGACAACGAGAAACAGCCGTTGGGTACCCGGTTCATCGGTGAGAAGGGCTGGGTGCAGGTCAATCGAGGCGACCAGATCGAGGCGTCGGGCGAGCTGCTTAGGCTCCGTCCGCAAGCCGGGGACGTCCGGTTGTTGCCGGCCGACAAAATGGAATTTGACGACGTGACGACCATCAAGGCTAAGGCGGGCGACCGGGTGGGCTACAAGAGCGTCAACCACTGGCAGGGATTTCTGGATGCGATCCGCAGCCGTAAGGAGGCCATTGCGGGCATCGACGCCACACACACGGCATCGACGCTCGGCATGGTCGCGGGCATCGCGGCTCGGCTGCAGCAGAAACTGAAGTGGGACTGGAAGACCGAGCGGTTTGTCGGTAACGAGCTTGCCAATGCCCTGTTGACGCGCCCGATGCACAACGGGTGGAAGCTGGAAGGGTAAGTCGAAACGGTGCAACGTCTGTCGGCGCCTGTCGATTCCAGTCGGCTGGCAACGACAGGTTTCGACAGGGATCGATAGGAGTCGAAAATGAAGAAACAAAGTCTTTTGTTGGCGGCGGGTGCCGTCATGCTCGCATCGGCCGGTGTCGCTTCGGCGGCTGAACTCTGGATCGGTGCCGCCGAGGTTTCGATCACGCCGGAGCGCCCGATCTCATTGGCGGGACAGTTCCATCAGCGCATCTCGAAAAAGGTCGAGAGTCCGTGCATGGCGAATGTCCTGGCGCTGGAGGCGCGCGAGGCGGGCCGGCCGGCCGGGCAGGCGATCCTGATATCGGTGGACGTCGTGTCGATCCCGGTCGAGGTGCAGCGCGATCTGCGGACGCGTCTGGGCGCACGTCTGGCGGGGTTCGACACCAACATGCTGTTTCTGGCGGCCACGCACACGCATACCGGGCCGACTCTCAATCAGGGGCGTTTCAACGATTATGGCGAAGCCATGCAGCCCAACGAGTATGTGCCGTTCATGCTGGACCGCATGGCCGATGCGGCGGCCAAGGCGTGGGAGGGCCGCAAGCCGGGTGCCGCGGCGTGGGGATTGGGGCATGCGGTGGTCGGCCACAACCGGCGCGTGGTGTATGCCGACGGCACGGCGGTGATGTACGGCAAGATCGATACGCCGACCTTCCGCGGGCTGGAGGGCTGGGAGGATCATGCCGTGGATGTGTTGTGCTTCACGGATTCCGAAAAGCGGCTGCTGGCGACAGCCGTGGCGGTGCCTTGTCCGTCCCAGACGGTGGAACATCTGTATGAGGTGAGCGCGGACTATTGGCACCACGTGCGTGAGAGTCTGAAGGCAAAAAACGGTGCGGGGGTGGTGGTGCTGGGCTTTTGCGGGCCGGCGGGCGACCAGGTGCCGCGGGTCATGCTGCGCGGCGCGGCTGAGTCGCGCATGGAGCGCCTGCGCAAGCTGTCACGCAAACAGGAGCTGGCTCGCCGGATCGTGGCTGCGTTTGATGAGACTTGGGAGGTGATCCGCGCCGATCTGCGAACGGATGTGCCGTTCGCCCACCGTGTGGAGCGGTTCCAGGTGCCTGGCCGTAAGCTGACGGACCAAGAGTACGAAGAGGCCAAGAAAGGATACGCCGACTACGCCAAACGCGACGAGAAAGATTCGGGCGTCTTCAGCCGCAAGCGGTGGTACAAGTCCACGCTGGACCGATATGAGGCCCAGCAGAAGCACGATCCGGTCAACACGATTGAGATTCATGTCCTACGCATGGGCGACCTGGTGCTGGCGACCAATCCTTTTGAGTTGTTCGTGGATTACGCGATGCGCATTCACGGACGCAGCCCGGCCGGCCAGACGATGCTGGTCCAACTGGCCAGCCCGGCCGATGATCGGCATTCCTATCTGCCTTCCGAACGGGCCGTCAAGGGCGGTGGGTACAGCGCCGTGCCGCAGTCCACGCCGGTGGGTCCTGAAGGCGGACAGATCCTGGTTGAAAAGACGCTTGAGACGATCAAAGCGCTGTTCCCCGGCAAAAAGTAAGCGCACTGTGTCTATTGCCGACTCGCAATCCGCAGCCGATTTTGCTATCACTATTGGCCAAGAGGGTGTGGGTAACCGGTTGCGGGAGCGAAGGGGGCGGCATGGACAAAATGGTGATGCGGGGGATGGCGGCTGGTGTGCTGGCAGTGTTCGCGGCGCTGTCAAGCCGAGCGCAACGGACGGTATATGTGGACGCGCAGCGCGGCAGCGACAGCCATGATGGGTCGGCAGGCAAGCCGTTTGTATCGCTGGCGCGTGCGCGCGACGCCGTGCGCGCGCTGAAAAAAGCGGGCGCTTTTCCGGACAAGGGTGTGGTCATCGAGGCGTCCGGCAACTTTTCGCTGGCGTCCGGCAACTTGGTGCTGGACGCCCAGGATAGCGGATCCGGAGCAGCCGCGCCTCTCGTGATCCGTGCCGGTGCGGGCGGGGCCGTGGTCACGGGCGGTTATGCGTTGTCCCCGGAGGGGTTCCGCAAGGTGACTGACGCCGCGACGCGGTCACGCCTGCCTGAAGCCGCGCGCGATCACGTTGTCGCGTTTGACCTTGCGGACGTGGGCCTCGAGGCTTTAACGCCTTTGCCCGACAAATTCAGCGGCTGGCGCGAGATGGAGATCTTCAGCGGCGGCAAGGCCATGCGCCTGGCCCGCTGGCCGAATGCCGGCTGGACCGAGATCGTCACGGTCATTGACCGCGGCGTCAAGCCGGTCGATAAGGCGACCGGCGAATGGGAACACGGCTACAAGGGCGGCACGTTCGAATATGCGGGCGATGCGCCGTCACGCTGGCGTGTCGACAAAGGGATCTGGATGAACGGCTTCTGGTGTCACGACTGGGCCAACGAGACGCTCAAGATCGGTGCGATCGATACGGCCAAACGCCAGATCACCTCGGCCGGCATCCATTCTTACGGCATCGGCAACTCATCCAAATGGCACACCGCCAAGCGCCGGTATTACGTTTTCAATCTGCTCGAGGAACTCGATGCGCCCGGAGAATGGTATGTGGACCGGGAAAACCGGGTGCTCTATTTCTATCCGTCGGACGGGGCGGTCAACGATGTTGTTTTGTCTGTGCAGAAGCAGCCGTTGATCCAGATGGTCAAAACGGTCCATGTCAGGCTGGAGGGGCTTCAGTTCGCACACAGCACTGGGCGTGCGGTTTCGGTCGAAGGGTGCGAGAACGTGCTGCTGAAAGGTCTGCGCGTGGCGCAGGTCACGACCGACGGCATCAGCGTCAGCGGGGGACGCAACTGCGGCCTGGACGGGTGTGAGGTCTACGGCACGGGCGGCACGTGTGTGACGGTCAGCGGCGGCGACAGGAAGTCGTTGGTCGGCTGCGGCCATTTCGTCACGAACTGCCACCTGCACCACAGCGGACGGCTGCAGCGCACGCAGGGAAAGTGTTTGGCCTTTCACGGGGTCGGCGTACGCGTCGCGCACAATCTGATCCATGATTCACCCTACATCGCGGTCATGTACGGCGGCAATGATCATGTGTTCGAATACAACGAGGTGCATTCGGCGATGATGGAGAGCGGCGACGGCGGCGGCCTCTATACGGGTCGCGACTGGGGGTCGCAGGGGACGGTCATCCGCTACAATTATTTCCATCACTTCGGACAGCCGGGGGTGGCGTGGCAGAAAGCGCAGGGGTTGTCGCCGGACTATGAGCCGCTCAAGGAAAATGTGATGGTCATGGGCGTCTATCTGGATGACTGCGACAGCGGCGACACGGTCAGCGACAATCTTTTTTTCCGCACCGGCTGGTCGGCGTTCGTCGGCGGCGGCCGCTACAACACGATCCGCAACAATCTTTTTATCGAGTGCACCGCCGCCCTGCATCTGGATGATCGTGGCCTGAAGCGGGCGCGGCCGGGCGAGGGGACCAAGGACGGCTGGGACCTTCTGGCCAAATTGCAGGCGGTCGACTGGCAGGCGGCACCTTGGAAAGACCGTTATCCGCATCTGGTGAACGTCATGGACGACGAGCCCAAGTTGCCGCTCCACAATGTGTTTGAAAAGAATGTGGCGATCCAGTGCCCGCGTTTTTTGCAGATGCACGGCACGGTCAAGCAGACGGCGGTGCCTCGCCTGGCGTTCCGCGACAATCTCGTGTTCGGCGCGGTGCATGCGAAGGATGCCGAGACCTTTCCTCAGGACGAGGCGGGCCGGCGGCGTGTGACCTTCATGACCGAGGCGATGCCGAATAGTGCCGAACCCGACCGAAACGGTTTCGAACTTCAGGATAGCGAGACGTTCCGGAGGCTGGCACCTTGGTTTACGCGCATCCCTCTGGAGCGTATCGGGCCCAACCGCTGAGAGTTGCCTTTCGCCTTATCTTTGGAACTGCCACATCATTGTTGCTTTGCTAAGATACCACGCATGACATCTATCACCCTTCATCCTAATCGGGATTTTTCAGTGTTGAGACGGCACCCTTGGATCTTTTCCGGAGCGGTGTCGCGTGTCGATGGCGTGCCGGAAGCCGGCGAGAGTGTGCAGATCATCTCCTCCGACGGCACACCACTCGGCACGGGCGCGTTTTCGCCGGAGTCGCAGATCCGGGTGCGCATGTGGTCGTTCGATCCTGCAGTCGCGGTGGATGACGCGTTTGTCAGCGACCGCATCGCGCGCGCCGTGGGTGCGAGGGCAGTGTTTCTGGGCGACGGGGCCACAAATGCTTTTCGGCTGGTCAATGCCGAAGCAGACGGCGTCCCGGGGCTGATCGCCGACCGGTACGGCGATTGGATCGTCTGTCAGTTCACGACCGTGGGCGCCGAGCGCTGGAAGGACGTGATCGTTGCTGCGCTTCAGCGGTACTTCCCCTGCCGCGGCATTTACGAGCGCTCGGATGTGGAGGCGCGCGCGCACGAGGGACTGCCGCAAAAAGCCGGCGTGCTGGCCGGCGAGCCGCCGCCTGAGCGGATTGATATCGTGGAGAACGGTTGCCGCTATCAGGTGGACGTGCGGGCCGGACACAAGACCGGTTTCTATTTGGATCAGCGCGACAACCGTGAGCGTATCAAGCGCTACGCCAACGGGTGCGACGTGCTCAACGCTTTTTCCTATACGGGCGGATTCGGGATCGCGGCGGTCGCGGCCGGCGCGGCCTCGGTCACGCACGTCGACCTCTCGGCGGAGGCGCTGGCGCTCGCAAAATCCAACACCGCGCTCAATACGTGCCACGTCGAAGAGTCGTCCTTCATTCAAGGCAATGTGTTCGAGGTGCTGCGTACGTTCCGCGACCAGGGGCGCAGTTTTGACCTGGTGGTGCTGGACCCCCCGAAATTCGCCGAGTCCAAAGGGAGTCTGATGAAAGCGTCGCGCGGCTACAAGGACATAAATTTACTGGGTATCAAGCTGCTGCGTCCCGGCGGCGTTCTGGCGACTTTCTCGTGTTCCGGACTGATGACGCCGGAGCTGTTCCATAAGGTCGTCGCCGACGCGGCAGTGGATGCGAAGCGCGACATCCAGGTGATCACACGGCTGCAGCAGGCCGAAGATCATCCGGAAGGGCTCTGCTTTCCTGAAGGCCTCTACCTCAAGGGGTTCCTCTGCCGCGCAGGGTAAGGGAAGGGGTATGGATGACGTTGACGCTGGTCATACCGGTTTATAAGGAGCACCTCAGGCTTGAGCATTCGATTCGCCAGATCGTCGCGTTCATGTCGGAAGAAGAGGCGCAAGGGGTTGAGGTCGACGTGGTGTTTGTGGACGACGGATCACCCGATGCGAGCGCGATGATCATCAACACGCTGATCGCCGATCGTGAGGATCCCCGCATGCGGCTGCTCCGTTATGCGGTGAATCAAGGCAAAGGTTTTGCGGTCCGCACCGGTGTCCTGTCGGCCGGCGGCGAATGGATATTAATGTCGGATGCGGACCTGTCGACGCCGCTCCAGGATTGGCGCAAACTCAAAGCGGCGCTGGATTCAGGCGCCGACATCGCCTGCGGCTCGCGCGCGGTACGCGGTTCGCGCATCGGCAAACCGCCGCCGATTCACCGGCGCGTGCTGAGCCGCGTCTTCAATCTTCTGGTGCATCTGGCCGGCGTTCATGGCTTCAAAGACACGCAGTGCGGCTTCAAGCTCTTTCGAGCGGAACCGGCTAAGATCCTCTTTGAACGGCTGCGCACGCGGCGCTTCGCGTTCGACGTCGAAATGATCGCGATGGCGCGCGACCTGGGGTACCGTGTAGCAGAAGTGCCGGTGCGCTGGGATTACAGCGGGCACTCGACGGTGAAGGTGTTTTCGAGCGGTGGCCGGATGCTGGTGGACTTGCTGCTCCTGGCTGTCCGGCGCAGCCTGTTCGGTCGGACGAAGCGCTAGTACTCTGTACAGCTTAATTATTCGGCCAGGATTGCAGGATTAAACCTGTAGGGTCGTCGACGCTAAGCGTTGTCATGCGCAAGACGGTGAGACGGTCGAGGCAACACCTTCAAATGTGCCATGCGGTAGTCGCGCATCGAGCAGCCGTATCTGGCTTTGAAGAGGCGTCGCAAGTGGACGTCCGTGCTGTAGCCGCAGCGCGTGCAAACCTCGGTGAGGGGCAAGTCGGTTTCGCGGAGTAAACGCACGACGCGTTCCAGACGGGCATTTTGGATCTCGTCGAGAAGCGAGTGGCCGAGGGCGGCGCGAAACCGCGTTTCCGCGAGTCGACGCGAGACGTTGAGGTGGCGGACGATGTCGGGGACGCCGATGCCTGCGCCGGTGTTGATGCGGATGAATTCGCGGGCACGCTGGACGACGGGGTCGGATGAATGGAGGTCCGGCCGGGTGGACTCGCGGGTGACGATTTCTTTCACGCCATAGAGGAACGTTTCGCGTCTGCGGGTCTCGCGGCGCATCAGACGGTCGAGCATGCCGGCGGCGATGAACCCGCATTGCTCGGTCTCGCGGCGGATGCTGGACAGCGTGGGGGCCAAGCCGTTGCAGACCAGCTCGTCGTTGTCGACTCCGAGCACGGCGATGTCCTGCGGCACGCGGATGCCGCAGGCTTCGCAGATCTCGATCACTTGACAGGCGCGGGTGTCCATGGCCGCCAGCAGAGCGATGGGTTTGGGCAGGCCCAGTAGCCATTCGGCAAGCACATGGCTGTCATCGGCGCCGGCGGCTGGCCTGCGTGAAGCAGGATAGGCGGAGCAGGTATAGCCCGCCTCTGCGAGCCTGCTACTGAAGCTCTCGCCGCGGCGGACCGACCAATTGCGGTTGAGCGCGTCGCCGACGTACGCGAAGCGGGTGAAACCGCGTCCGAGGAAATACTCGGCTGCCGCCTTCCCGACCTGCTCGGAATCGTCCAGCGTACAGGACAGCCTTGCGAACGGGGAATTGGGCTGCAAGGCCTCGTCCAGCGGATCCATCAGGACGGTCGGGCGGCGCGCGCCCCCCAACGCTTTCGCAAGCTCCAGCATCATTTGGCCGACAATGATGCCGTCGTAGCCCCGCAGGTCGTTGACGGTCTTGGGCCGCTGTTCGCCCGAGCGGCCGTGAACGAGGTGAATGTTCCACGGCCCGTAGAGGTGGGCGTAATTGAAAATGCCCTGCAGCTTGTCGCGGCCCGGCTGCACGCTCGTCTCTTGGATGACCATGACACGCGGTATGTGTTTCAGCACCTTCAGCATGAAAACAGCATATCAGAAGGTGCCAAACCTGTAAACGGTCTGCGCCGCCCCGTTTTGGCCATTTCTCGCGTTAGTCTGCCGCACCCCGGCCGCCAGCCGATTACGGGCTGCGCAAAAGGTTCGGTGTTTTTGCGCAAATGGCTCTGGTATGTTGAGCGGGGAACGCTCATCATCATCATGTTGCGGAACCGTGTGTGTGCCGTTGGGCGTGAGGGGTTGTTTCATGGTCATGAGGCGAAACGAATATGGGGAAATCGACTTTGCCGGTGTTGCTGTTTCTGTCGCTCGTGTCCGCCTGCGCGCTGATCCGGCGAGAGCCCGTAACGGCAACGACGGTGGTACCGGAGATCATCACGGTTGAGCAGGGGGCGATTCAGAACGCCGGGGCCGGCACGGAGATTTGGCAAGGCGGCCCCGGAGACGGCGTGACGAATCTCATCCGTTATGCGGTGCGTGTCAGCGATTACTCCGTCAATTCGATGATCCGTCCGGGCTGGGACGCTTTCGAGACCGAAAAGGGCGTCTATCATTTCGAAAAGATGGACAAGCTTTTCGAATACGGCATCCGGTACGGGCAGAAGGTCAACCTCGCTTGTTTCGTCACCAGTTGCGCGGGGACCAAACAGAAGATCGACGACGCCTTTTGCTGTTATCCGGCGTATGTTCACGAGGCGATGCAGAAGAGCGACCAGAAAGACAAGAAGAACACCTTGTGGTTGAGCAAGGTGACCCATTGGGAGCCGAATTTCGAAAATGATGTCTTCTTCGAGCGGTATGACGCGCTGCTGGAAGCCTTCGCGGCGTATCTGGAGAAGCCGGTCACGTTCGGAGGAAAAACGGTGCCGCGAAAAAAACTGGTCCGCTGCATCGAGCTGCGTCATTTCGGATATTGGGGCGAGGGGGCCTACCACAAGCATCTGCAGCCCTCGAATTCCGCCTGTCTGATCCGCTTCGCCGATGCCTATGCGCGGCATTTTCCCGGTATCCGGCTTGTGGTCCCGACCAACGGGATGGGGTACAACTCTCCCGCTCATAATCCGCTCTTGGACTACCATTTTCATCTGCTGACGATGCGGAATCAGGCCGGGCTCGCGGGCATCTTCCGGGACAATTGGGGCTGCGATGGAACCGAAGGGTTTTACCAACGGCTTTTTCATGCGGCGAATCTGTATGAGAAAGACGGCGTCAAGCTGTTTGAGCTGCTGCGCGACCGTTGGCAATTCGCGCCGCTGGTCGGCGAGCCGGGCCGGTGGGGGCCCAAGAAAAACGGGTTCCAACCGTATTGGGGCTTATACGAGCAGGTCAGTTACCTGCGTCCGTCGATGATCCGCAACTGCAATGTCAGTGAAGGGCGGCACACGACGAACCCGACGGACTATTCGATCCACGATGATCCGAAGGCCTTGGACGCGTTTCACCGCGCGTACGCCGTGATCGGGTTCCGCTACCTGTTCACCGAGGCGAGAGTCAAGCGCGGGGACGGAAGCCTGGAGATCGGGATCGACTGGCTGAACATCGGCTTCACCCCGACCTATGACGCGTGGCGCATCCGGTACTTCATCGAGGACGAGGCGGGGAAGGAGATCTGGGCCGGCGACTCGACGCTCGACCTGCGGGCGGTTCTTCCCGATGTGACCGCGCCCCCCGGCGTTGTGATGGCGGAGAAAGCGAGAACGCATGTGGACCGTTTTGACAAGGTGCCGAAGACAGGCAGGCTTTTCATCCGGATCGTTGATCCCGACGGCATTTCGCCGAACATGGCCTTGAGCATCAAAGGCAGGACGGCGAAGGGGGCCTATCCGCTGGGCGAGGCGGGTTTTTGATGTCGCGGCCGGGGCATTGTTTTCCATCGTTTTTGTAATGTCTTGTTACTTTGGAAGTAAGCCCATCGCCCGGGGACGGGGAACAAAAGAAGAGGGGCACCTTTATCCGCAGATTACTCAGATTACACAGATGGAATCAATATCTGCGGAAACCTGCGCAATCTGCGGACAGAATCTTAAAGTTATGGACGAGTAAGAGAGGAGATCATGAGTCAAAAGAGAATGCAGGTGTTCGTTGCCGGGTTGTGGGTGCTGACTGGCGTTTGTCAAGGGGGTGTGAAGGTTGAAGAAACGACCGTTACGCTGCCGACGTATGCGCCGGGAGGATATGACAAAACGCCGGTTTTCTACACCGGCCGCGTCTACCAGGGTGCGCAGGGGCGGGTGTATCCGTATCCCATGCAGGACGTGCTGCACGACGTGAAGAAGGATGAGACCTACAAATATCTCACCCTCGAGAACGATTGGCTGCAGATGGGTCTCCTGCCTGAGCACGGCGGCCACTTGCTGAACTTCACGGATAAGCAGACCGGCTTCGAGACCTTCTACCGGCAGCATGTCATCAAACCCGCGCTGATCGGCATGCTCGGCGCCTGGATTTCCGGAGGCGTGGAATGGAACTTCCCGCACCACCACCGCGCGACGACCGCAATGCCGATCGACTGGAAGCTCGAGTCCAACAAGGACGGTTCCAAGACGATCTGGATCGGCGAGACCGAGCTCCGCCGCCGCCTCAAATGGACGATCGGGCTCTCGCTGCTGCCGGACCGCGCCGTCCTGCAAGCCGAAAACAAATTCATGAACCGCGGCCCCTACATCGAATCCATGATCTACTGGGCCAATGTTTCCGTCCACTGCGGGGACGACTACCAGGTTCTTTTCCCGCCGTCCTGCCACCTTGGCTTCGACCACCACAAGAACTTCTGGACATCTTACCCGATCGGCCCCAAGTCGGTGGACCATTCGTGGATTCCGTCCCAGCGCTCCAAATACGCCGACGATGCGGACGGACTGATCGACCTCTCCTGGTGGAAGAACTTCACGGCCGAGTCGCGTTCCATCTTTGCGATGGACCCGGAAAACGACTGGATTGCCGGTTACGACTACAAAAAGAACGCCGGTACGGCGCATGTCTCCAACCGCCACATCACGGTGGGGAAGAAGTTCTTTCTCTGGGGGAATTTCCCCGAGGCGCGCGTCTGGGACACCGTGCTCACGGACAACGATGGGCCTTACCTGGAGCTGATGGTGGGGTGCTGGAGTGACAACCAGCCGGACTATAGTTGGATCGACCCCTATGAGACACGCACGGTCAAGCAGTACTGGTTTCCGGTGAAGGGGATCGGCGGCGTGAAGAATGTCACGATCGACGGCGCCGTGAACCTCGAGCGGCGGGAGAAGAAGGACGAGGTCTTGCTCGGCTTCCATTCCACGCGGGTCCTGAAGGGTTGCACCGTGGAATTGTTCGAGAACGGCAAGCCCGTCTTTACGGAAAAGAAAATCGCGATTGATCCGAACACGCCGTGGTGCAAGACGGTCAAGGTGTCCGCGGACGTCAAAGACCAGGCGCTGACCGGCCGTCTGCTGGACAAGGACGGCAAAGTCCTTCTGGCCTACACGCCGGTTCCGGAAGATCCGCACGACCCGTTGCCGCCCAAAGTGGCGAACCCGAAAGTGCCGACGGAATACACGAGCGCCGAGGAACTTTATCTGACCGGTCTGCGTCTTGACCAGTTCCATAATGGCCTCATCGACCCGGTGCCGTATTACGAGCAGGCGCTCAAGTTGGACCCCTCC
>Ga0116182_1003323_pt1 | contig 15031 bp, 14 predicted proteins | sample AD_UKC077_MetaG_FD_89805 | JGI IMG/M metagenome (GOLD analysis project Ga0116182, IMG submission 89805) | Active sludge microbial communities of municipal wastewater-treating anaerobic digesters from USA - AD_UKC077_MetaG | ecosystem: Engineered > Bioreactor > Anaerobic > Digestate | place: USA...
CGATCAGAAAATCTAATTCATATGAAAATTCTGGCAAAATTAAAAAACTGGAAGCTTGCCGCCATTCTTTCCCTTGTCTATGGGACAGCTTCCCTGTCATTTGCGGCCGCGCCTGATTCCGCGGGATCACCGCCTCAAATCATTCCGATTCCCGACGTAGCAACTCCACCGTCTGGCCCTTCCGCCGACTCCGCCGCCTTGCCTCCAAAAACAGTGCTTATTCGCGGGCCCGAAAAACCGGTTTCTTACGCTGAAAAACCTTACCTCCCGGTCACTCCCGATTTTTACCTGAAAGACCGGGAACTTCCACTTTCCGAACCGCTGAAAGATTTCATTCGCAAAACCCTGATCCCGAAAGAAGCCTTATACTTCAAACCCGATGTGGGCCTGGATGAAAAAACCGGCATGCCTTATGACCATATTCGCCTGCGTCTAAAAGAAAAATTGTTAAGTGAAGTCGGCAATTACACGGCGGCGTCCAAACTCTCTCTTCTGATCCCTTACCTGCTAAAAATAATCCAGGAAAAACCGGAGCTCCAGGAAGCCCCGCTTTCAGCGGCAGAGGCCACCGTTTTTCTCAAAAAAACGCTTCTGACCATACTGGATTACATCGGAAAATACCCCGAATACGGCGGATTTCTTCCCTGGGTCGACATCCGCCCCAACGCCACCATCGCGCCCGCGTCAACCAAACTTCCGTCCCTTGATAACGGGCAAATGACCTGGGCGTTGGCGGCTACGGTCGCCGGACTTGAAGACTCGCCCAAAAAAGACCTGCAAGAGATCGCTTCCCTTGCCAGCACCATCCTGAGTTACCAGAATTACCGGAAATTTTACGACCCTGAAAAAAAGCTTCTCCACGGCACCATCCAATACGATCCGCTGACGCAGGTATGGTCAGGAGATAAAACTTACTACCTGAACGACATGTTCGAGGGCACCATGGCGGTACTTTGGGGAGTCCTGAACGGATAAATTCCGGAAGAGGCGTGGGACAATCTGGCCATTCCAACGACGGAGTACATGACGGCTTCCCGGGAAAAAATCACAACCCTGACCGGCTTTCGCTCCTCGTTCCAGGAACATTGGGCGCTGGCTTATCTTCCTTTCATGGATTCGGCGCTGGGACCACTTTATCAAAATTATCTTTACACGCAGGCGGATCACGCGCGGAAGAACCGGCTCCCGGGATTTTTAAGTACGGCCTACGACCCCAAGGGAGTTTACCGCCAGATGGGAATTCCCGCTATCGCCTGCAACCCCGTTGATCGAAGTGACGTCGGAGTTTTTTTCGCGACCGCGATGGGAATGCTAATTTCTCCCGTGGTCGGCGCGTCCTGGCTTTCCGAATTTTATCAATTCAATGATTTTGTCACTCCCTACGGAGCGCTGGAATCGGTCGGTCGTGACGGTTACGCCGATATCTTCACGGCTGACGCCAAGGGAATGACCCTTCTCGCGGCGAGTGGCGGCGTTGTGGAAGAATCGATTAAATACATGCAGGAGCGGTCTGTCCCCAAAAAACAGATTTCCATGTACGTTAAAATGATCGAACTCTTGCATGCCAAGTTCAAGCAAATGCTCGTGGAGCGAAACCATGAACCGATGTACCTTCCAACCCAACCTTATCCCGCTCCAACGGAAGACACCTTCGAAGTCAAGATCCTCCCCCTGGCGGATCCCGGCCCCGTTTATAACGTCTCGGACCATCTGCAAAGCGGGCATCTTCACGGAAAAAACGTGCGTTCCGTGGGATTACCCACCCTTGAACAGGACGTCGCGCCGGGCAAACCCTTCGCCTTCGAATATGAAATCCCGGCCTATTTTGAATATTTCGATCAGTGGGCCTTCCGGGGAACCTATATTGATCGAGCCGTCAGCATTTCCGACATGCGCTACTTGAGCGTCACGATCCCCACTCGTTCCGATCCCGCCAGTTTTGAAATCGAACTGAAGAGCGACGGTATCACGCTGGCCGCCGCCGTGATCGATACCACAAAACCCGGGATTCTTTCGGAAGACGGGCAATACAAAACTCTGGTCCACACCCTGGAACCCATTCCTGAGGCGAGTTATAAACCGTTCAACTATATCGGCGTCGCTCTCCATGACCCGCGCTATCTGCTGTCAAAATCCGGGGCCCATGACCGGAAGGGGACGATTCATCTTCAAAACATTTCTCTTTCAAAATCAGAAATTTCTTCCGGCGCGGCGGCCGTGGCCCAACAGGGGCCGGAGGAATTTGAAGTTTTTAGATTTTGGCGCCCCACGCATGGAGGCCTCCCCTTCCATAAAAACGAAGCGAAGTCATTGCTTCATTTCGCGGGAGGTAAGGGCTGGAGGGGGGGATACATTCCTTACACCAATCTTTCAAAGTTTAATTACCTTTATCTCCGTGTCCGAAATACTGAGGAAGGATGCAATTGCTTCTATATAGAGTTAAAACACGAGGGAGATCCGTTGATTCACCAATTCAAAATTCCCATTCACGTTCCACCCGACCGGAAGTGGCACGTTTTTGAAATCGCGATCCCTGAAGGCATTCAAAAAACGTTTAACTACTTCGCCCTGTCCGACCCCTACGCCCCGTTTGACCTTGGAGCTATCCTGCTCAGTCAAATACCGGTCGCCATTCCTTCCATCGAACCGGTCGCGTTGCCCGAAACCGGGAAAAAACCGCTGGAATGCGCTTACCGTCCTTGCGTGAGTAACGAGACATGACCGGTTTTCCCGTGGCAAACTACACACCCTCGAACTCAACGCCACCGAAAAAGGTCCCCGGCAAAACTTCTTTCGTCCAGATGACTTTGCCGCTTCGTTCTAGAGACACGGGACGGCCGTAAAGTTCTATTTCACAATCATAAATATCATTAACCGGAACATTTCGATCCGATTCAAATCCGATCCCGCTCAGCGAAAAATCCATGCATTTCGCTTCATAGCGAAGAGCGCTTTCACGGCTCCGCATGCGGACCACCCCGAGAACGGGTTCGCGAAGATACCGCCGTTTTTCCCGACCTGGCCTGGGAAGAAGAGAATCAAGTAACTGGCGGAAAAAAACATAAGCCTTGACCTCCTCCTGGGCCACTCCCTGCAAGAGGGAATAAATCAGCACCGCGAAAGAACCATGCCGAACCTCATCGCGGAAAACATCTTCTAGCGGGCTTTTAATCTGTGGGTCCTTGACAACGCTGATCACTTCCTGGATTTTATGGATCGTGGCCCTTTCCTGGGCCAGAACTTTTTGCAGATAAGCGACCGCCTCTTCTTTAGAATTCATTCTTCTCGGCTCCCTGGACTTTGGCAAGAACCGCTTCCAAAATTCCCTTGTGGCTACGGGCATCCTCAGCCAAAGCCGCGAGCGCCTTTTGAACGCGCTCTCTGTCTTCGGGCAAGAAAATCTGAAAAAAAGCGGGGGATTCAATCTTTTGAGCGTAAAGCGCGATCGCGTCCGTTTCAAGCTTGACACATTCTTCGAGAAGTTTTTTGAGCCTGGGTTTGTCAATCATGGTGAAATACTACCACCAACCCTCAGGGGCGTAAAGGGCGCGGGCGCCTCGACACGAAAAACCCGTGCTCCGCAAACCGCGGAACACGGGTTTTTGAAACCGACATCCTTTCATTCAAACAGCAGGGCCCGAAACATCATCGCCTTTTTGGGGAAAATCCCCCCGTCCTCCCTTCGGACCCTTCTTCCACTTCCACTGTTTCTTCTCCATCTTTTTTTGATGGTGTTCCTGGAATTTGGCAAACTGTTCCGGCGTGAGAATTTCCTTCATTGCCACAATCCCTTCCGTCCGACGGGCAAACTCCTGCCCCTTAAGAGTGTTAATCTCCATCACAATGGCATCGACCTTGGCCTTGTCCATATCAGGTTTTGAAATCTCTTCGTGAAGCGCCCGCATTTTTGTTTTCAACGCCTCACGGCCTGTTTTCCACTGCTCTTTTTCAGCGCCACGGCGGGCCTTCAGTTGATCCTGCTGTTCCTGGGTCAATCCGAGATCCTTGAACATACATTCTGGGCCACCGTCCCTTTCAAAATCGAAACGCCCCGATCTTCCTTGCTTGCCTTCACCCGTTCCGTGATAGCCGTAGGCGAGAGGTGTCGCCATCATCAAACTCACGACCGCCAAAAAAACCATTGGTTTTACGATCCATTGTTTATTCATCTTCACGTCCTCCTTTTTGACAAGTAAGACCATGCAAAGTCCCGAAAAGTTCCCGTCACCTTTAAGCCCAATCAAAAAAATCCGCTTCAAAAATCGGAAAATCATCGTCAGAGTTCAGCCGCTCAAAATCTCCACTCCCGAGGATGGACATCATCTCTATTTGCTCCGACAAATATTCGGAAACTTCCAGATCGATCGGAGTCGACGTCCTGATCGGGAAATAGATCATGACCCCAATCATGACGACCAGAGAAAACGCAACCGCGGTTTTTAGAGCCGGATGCGGTTTAAAAAACATGGTTATAAAATCCAGTAAACCTTGTATCCCGCGCGCCTCACCCCGCTTTCGTGAAATTTTTCGATCGATATTTTCCCAAACGCGGGAATCCGGCTCCATCTCAATCCCTCGCTCGGGCCGCGGAAGGGTCGCGAACCGCGTCACTTCTTCAAAAAGTTCACAGCACGCTTCGCAACCCCTCAAATGCTCTTCAATCTGGGCAATCTCTCGTTTCCCAAGCTCGCCATCCCTGTAATCGGTGACTAATCGCTCACGTATTTTGAAACATCGCATCGTTTGCCACCTCCTTTTTTCCCATCGCGATCAAAGCCTCTCGCGCCCTTTTCAACCGGGATCTTACGGTATTCAGATTAATCCCCAATGTTTCGGAAATCGCCTGATAATCCATCCCTTCCAATTCACGTAGCACGAGACAAGCCCGCTGGTCGGGATTCAACCGTTCCAGCATCCGCTTCAATTTCAGCTCCGATTCCGATATTTCAACGCTCCGGACCGCTTCGGGCGAAGCTACCGCGTTAAAACCCTCGGTGTCCTCCACCTCATGTCCCGCTATACGTCTTTTTTTCTTGAGATGATTTAGAGCCGTGTTCAAGACCACTCGATAAAGCCAGGTCTTGAAAGCCGACTGAAAGCGGAAAACCGCCAAGGAGCGATGTATTCTTACATAGACATCCTGCGCGACCTCTTCCGCGTCATGCTTGCGGCCCGTCACCCGGTACGCCAAGCCGTAAACATAACCGGAAGTCCGGTCATAAAGCTCCCGGAACGCCCGCGTATCTCCCTTTCCAGCCTTCTCAATAAGCTCTCTTTCAATTTCCCGCATCGTCCAGTCCTCAGCTCACTCCTGTTAGACCCGTCCCCGGGGGAAAAAGTTCCCTCAAAAAATAATTTACTCTTGCCCCGTAAACAGTTGGCAACAATACAAAGGGTCTTGAAACAAAATTGTTCTTGTCAGCTAAGCTATATGTCATCCGGTTTTCAAAAGAAACGAGTCGTAATCTCCTTTCAGAGCTACAATCCTTCGAAAACTCTAAAGACGCCTGGCGGCATTTCCGGAGGGAGGATTACGGTAGTAAAAAAATTACTTATTGCCTTAAAAACTTACTTTTGAGAATTAAACCGTCACCCTGTCTATCGACAAATAAAAGAACTTATGAACCAACTTCAAAAAAATCTTTGCTATAAATTCCATCCAATTCAGTCTATTCCGTTTTCTTTGAACGGCGTGAGGCAGATCGTTTCCACAACATCCGCGAATTTTCGGCACAAAATAGATTTATCGTATTGCGTCTCAGCCAACAGCCGGGCATTTTGTCCCATTTTTTTTACGATTTCAGGGTTTTCCTTCAGGGAAATGATTCCTTTTAATAAATCATTGGGGTCCGTGGGGTGAACAGCAATACCACATTCACCTTTTTCAATAATATCTTTCATCCAGCCATCGTAATTTATAATTATGGGTTTGCCGGCCGAGAGAGTATCGAAAAATTTATTGCTCGAGTTTGTTTTAAGGACAGGGACATGAGAAAATCCAACATAAGAAACATCGCATACGTTAACCAGTTCAGATATTTCATCCATGGGTAAAGTATCATGTATCATCAAATGATTAATCTCTTCTTTGTTTTTAACTTCTTCATATCGGGTTTTCATAGCCCCATTTCCAATCAACACAAAATCGATATCCTCAATATTCTTTAATTTGGCAAGCTTGGCAGCATTAACAAAATTGTCCAAGCCGTTTGCGTAACCTAACGTGCCAAAGTAGATAACCTTAAACGAGGTTGGATTAAGTTTAAATCTCTCAAAAATAGAAGTATTTTTCTCGCGCGGCCAGAACTTGTCGATCTTCGCCATATTAGAAATCACAGATACTTTTTGGGGTGCTACACCGGCTGTTACGATACCTTCTTTCATCCCGGGTGACAAAGCTACTACATGTCTGGCTTTTTTATAAATTTGCCTTTCAAAGGCATAAGCCATTTTTCTCAAAATGGGATTTTTAAGACTCCCCATCTGGACAAGCACCTCAGGCCACAAATCACGCACTTCAAACAAAAAAGGCGTTTTGCTAAACAGGCTCAGAATTAAAACTGGAAATCCAACGCTTAGCGGCGGGGAAGTAGCGATAACCAGATCCGCTTTTTTTTGATTTAGCAACTCCCAAGTCGACCAAAACATAAATTTCAAAAAAGCAATAATTCGCCGGGTCATTCCCATGGCATTATCATAAGGCGCCTTAAAATAAACGACCTTGATGCCATCAATAATTCTGACCTCTCTGTTTTTTTCACGGTTCTGCCTGCCGGCAATCAGAGTGATCTCATGTCCGCGTGAAAGCAGTTCTCGGGATATCCAGTAAGACCGGGTACCCCCGGGCTCCTGAGGTGTTTTAAAGTATTGATGCAGATACAAAATTTTCATATTTAGACATCCTCTTGCTCAACATAACAAACACCCAATTACATGTTAAGATGAGGATTTATCACCCTTCGCAACAAGAATCTATCTCACAGAGAAAAATTCTGTGATTAATTTTACATCATCGGCTTCAAGAATTTCCTCTACCGCCAATCATATCAAAATCCGGTAGGCTATGGCCACTATCTGACGCGTGACCTTGTATTCACCTGAATTATAAAAGCGGTATTTAAGCAATTCCGGAGCATCAATATGACCAAGACCCGTATGGCCATTTGGAGCTCTGGTTTTACCTTGTTGTTGTTCCTGACTGGCATGCCAAAAGATCGTCGGTTACTCTCCCAGCATCCAATCCAAAATCGGGGATTGGCTCACGGCATTAAACCGGACTGTTAACACCCGATTCTCCGCCACAGCAAAGATGCGTTCAAACAGGATCCGTTTCTGATCTCCGAAACGGCTACCAGCCTACTTCCGAACCAGCTTTCCAAAGAGCAGGCAAAACAACCTAAGTCACCACTCGCTTATTTTCCCCTTGTTTAATGGGAAACATTACATCGTTGGGTTTGAAAAATAAAAAAGGCCGGGGCGATAACCCCGGCCTTTTTGATTTGACATACTGGCTCGTTAGAAACCCATTTTCTTTTTCATGTCACTGCCGGCCTGTTGAACCTTTTTGGCGGCTTTCTCGGCTTCCCGCTTGGCGCAGGCCGCCACGCGGTTCGCCTTACGTTCCGCCAACACGGCGTTTTTTTCCATTCCATCCTTCCCCAGCGTCGCGAACCAGTCACCCACCTGGTCAATGGGGCTATCTTTCGTGCAATCGACCGCCGCGAAAGCGCTCGTTCCCCCTAACATCAAAGTCGCCACAAACAAGGCCACGATAATTTTTTTCATTTTGTCATCCTTTCTGGTTATTGTAAAGACGCGCAAGGCGCCACTTTCCGGAGCTTGCGCAAAAGAACTTCCTTGTCCCCCTCGGTCCTGGCCGATTCAATTTTTTCTTTCAATTTCGCGATTTTCATTCGCCGTTTTTGACGTTGAGCGATCTCGCTCCGGCGCGTGCGTTTCCTTCCTGCGTTTGACATGACACAACTCCTCTTTCAGTTAATACTTTTTAGATTTTCCAGGTACCTCAAAAACACAAAAGTTTTTAATCTTTTCCTTTATCGAGGTAATCCAGCCGCATCCGCTTGAAACGGGATTGTAGTGTTCACCTCATTGGCAGGTCAACCGTTTTTTCCCAAAGCATAAGGCTAGTTGCGTCTCGCCCGTCGACGATCATTGTCACTCAAATAACGTTTCCGGAGTCTGATATTCTTTGGCGTGATCTCGACCAGTTCATCCTTCTCGATAAACTCAAGCGCGAATTCAAGCGTCATTTCCCGGGGGGGAATCAATTGGATCGCTTCATCCGCCCCCGACGAACGCATGTTGGTTTGCTTCTTTTCGCGAATGGCGTTCACGACCAGGTCGTGACCTTTGTTATTCACGCCAACAATCATGCCCTCGTAAAGACTGTCTCCCGGCCGCACAAAAATTTCACCGCGTTCCTGTAGCCCCCACAAGGCATACGCGACGGCCTCCCCCGGGACCTGGGAAATAAGCACTCCGGATGAGCGGTCCGGAATTTCTCCCTTGTACGGCTGATAATCATAAAAATTCTGATACATAATGCCCGTACCGCGAGTCATCATCAGAAGTTGGCTCCGAAAACCAAGGATCCCGCGCGAAGGGACGAGGAACTCCATGCGGATGGTCCCTACGGCGCTCGTCATGAGGTTTTTCATTTCAGCCTTGCGGGCCCCAAGAGCTTCGATGACGGCGCCCTGGTAACCCGGGTCCACTTCAATGACAACCTCCTCGACAGGTTCAAAAAGTTCGCCCTTTTCTTCCTTGATGATAACCTCCGGCCGCGAAACCTCGAGTTCGTAACCTTCGCGGCGCATGGTTTCTATTAAGATGGAAAGGTGAAGCTCGCCCCGGCCAGATACCTTGACACGGTCTTCTCCCGGTACATCCTCCAGCCGAATTCCGACATTCATCATCGCTTCGCGCCGAAGTCTCTCCCGAATATGCCGGGAGGTCAGAAAACGGCCCCCGTCCTTGCCCGCGAGAGGGCTTGAGTTACAGGCGAAATTCATCGCGATCGTCGGCTCATCAATCTTGACCGCCGGAATGGCCTCCGGCTTGTCGGGATGCGTCAGCGTGTCCGCCACGTGCACTTCTTCAATCCCCGCGATCGTGACAATATCACCCGCTTCGGCCAGGTCCACCTCAACACGCTTCATCCCTTTATATTTCAGAATTTTCGTCACCCGTCCATGAAGAACGTCAGGAGAGTCCCGCTTCACGAGCGCGAGCTGTTCCCCCACCTTGACCGAGCCATGAGAAACTCTCCCGATCGCCATCCTTCCCACATAATTATCATAGTCCAGCATGGTCACGAGCATCTGGAAAGGTTGCTCAATATCGGCGATCGGCGGAGGCACCCTGCGGAGAATTGTATCAAGAAGGGGCCTCATGTCCCGAGACTCGTCTTCAAGATTCAGCTTCGCCCATCCGTCTTTCCCCGAAGCGAACACGATCGGAAAATCAAGCTGTTCCTCCGTCGCGTTCAATTCGCAAAAAAGATCAAACGTCATGTCCACCACTTCGTGGGGACGGCAGTTGGGACGGTCGACCTTATTGACGACAAGGATGGGCTTTAAATGGAGCTCCAGGGATTTTCGAAGCACAAATTTTGTCTGGGGCATGGGACCGTCAAAGGCGTCGACAAGAAGCAGGACACCGTCCACCATCTTGAGGATACGCTCCACCTCGCTCCCGAAATCCGCGTGGCCGGGCGTGTCAACGATGTTAAAGATCGTGTCTTTGTAAGCGAACGAGGCGTTTTTCGAGAAAATCGTGATCCCCCGTTCTTTTTCAATCGGGTTAGAATCCATCACCGCGATTTCGCCGTCCTTGAAATCATAGGCCCCCGACTGTCTGAGGAGCGCGTCGACCAGCGTTGTTTTCCCGTGGTCAACATGCGCCACGATGGCAATATTTCGTACGTTTTTTCTTCGCTTTTGAATTGGCATAAGGCGTGGATTGTAACAGAAAAACACAAGATCAAAAGGGAAATACTGTCTCCCGGGATACCGATTCGCCGGGGCCCGCGGCAGAGAAAAAACGTTCGGCGATCGCCTATTTAACCCGAAGAACCATCAGAGTCATGTCGTCAAACGGAAGGGCCTTGCCGATAAAATCCCGGATCTCAGCCTGAATTTTCTCAAAAATTTCATGGGCCCCAAGCGAACTATTCTGTTCAATGATCCGGGTCAATCTTTCCAGGCCAAACATTTGCCCGTCCTCGGCCTTGGCCTCAATCACTCCATCGGTATACATCACGAGAATGTCCCCTGAATCCAGCTGAAGAGTTTCTTCCGGGAATTCTTGACCGGGCAAAATCCCGACGGGAATGCCTCCTGATTTGAGAGGGATAAATTTTTTCTCGCCTGATTTAAACCAAAGCGGGTTGTAATGCCCCGCGTTGGAATAAATCATTTGTTTTTCCTGTGAGTCATAAATCATGTAAAGAACCGTGATAAACATTCCCTGTTTCGACGAAGAATCCGAAGCGATATAGGAATTGGACCGACTAAGCGTCTCGCCGGGCGCGTTCCCCTGGGATGACACCACCCTAAAAACACTCCGGGACCGGGTCATGTAAAGAGTTCCCGGAATTCCCTTCCCCGCGGCGTCGGCGATCACGAACCCGGTCCGGGTGGCCGCGTCTGTCCCAACCGGGAAAAAATCGAAGTAATCTCCTCCCACCGCCTTCGCGGGAGCACTGCTGGCGGCAATTTCCAGACCTTCAATCTCCGGCGGATTTTCCGGGAAAATCGATTGCTGGATTTCAGTCGCGACCTCAATCTCATGGCGAACCCTTTCGTTTTCCCGCGTGCTGATTTCCAACTCTCGGATCATGTGCCGGAGCGAACCGGTCATCTGATTGAAAATGTTCGCGATCTTTTCAAACTCGATCTGAGAAAAATGCCCGAGCGAGTGATTCAAATCCCCGCTTCGCACCCGCTCCATCCCTTGTATCACCTGCCGCATCGGACGAGTCAGCCAGAAAGAGCTTAGCAAACCAATCGCCAGGGAAAAAAACAGACAAGCCCCTATCGACAGCAAAAACAGATTAAAAAATTCGGCACGAATTTCCATAATTCTTTGTTGCGCGATATCCACCCCGATCATCGCGACCGTCTCTCCCGTCCTTTTCCTGATCGGAGCGTACGCCGAGACCCAAGTCCCCCATTTATCGGTACTGGGGATCATGTTGGCCACGGCGTCCAAAAAACCATCCCTCATGCGCGGTTCATTCCGGACGTCATAAGGTTCACCACACGCCACGGGCGTCCGCTCCCTGTCCGCGTTGGTGACAAATCGTAACGTGGACCGGTCCGGCCCGCGGACCATGACGTAGACGTCAAAAATGTCCGGGTCAACGGCCCGAATACTCCGGAGCTTCCTGATGAGATTCCCGCCCTGCGGAAGTTTGTCGCAACCTTCCTCTAAAGGGATCTCCAAAACCTCTTCCCCGGAAATAAAATTGGCGCTGACCTCGATAAAATTCTCGAAGTGTTTCTGGAAGGCGTCATCGCGAAGCTTGGCCGCCCGAAAATAAAAAAAGAAAAAGACGGCGCCAAGAACAAAGGCGCTTGTCAGAAAAAAAATGATGGAAATCCGGGCCGAAAAACTTTTAAACATAATCCTCCTCGAAACCTCTTAACTTCTCTGAAAAATCTCCCATACGCTATCATGCCCAATCAAACCCTGGCCAGAGATTTTTCTCCGGGAATAATCCGGTCATTCTCTCTTCCCTGAAACACGCGCCGGTCCCGGTTCACAAAACACACGGTATCACGGCTTTATCCGGACGGAAACGCCAAGTATAATAGCGCTTGGTAAAAATCTCAAAGAGGATCCCTGATGAAAAATTTTGGGAGGTGGATATCGAGTACCTGGATCGCGAGTATGATCTTTTTTCCGAGTGGAACCTACGATCTAATACCTGAAGATCTCGGCCTTTCTTATGAGGCTGTGGCTCTTCCGATTTCTCACGCGACCACCTTGCAAAACTGGTTTCTCCCAGCCCCGGAAGACAAAGGGACATTATTGTTTCTTCACGGAAACGCGGGGAATATTTCCGACCGGCTTTTCAAGGCGAAAGGCTGGGTCGAACGAGGCTATTCGGTTTTCCTCCTCGATTATCGCGGCTACGGGAAAAGCACAGGAAAACTCCATTCCGAAAACGACATCCTTCAGGACGCCCGCGAAGGCTGGAATTGGCTCACTCGGGAGAAAAAAATCTCTCCGGATAAAATCATCCTTTACGGAGAATCGATCGGGAGTTTTCCGGCGATGGCCCTGGCTTCGGAACATCAGGCGCGAGCCATCATCCTCGAAGCCCCTTTTACTTCTTTCAAAGACCTCGCCCCCCGTCATTACCCCTGGATACCCGGATTGATACTGGACATTATCCTTCGGGATTTTGAGTTCTCCAATATCAGCCGGGTCCAGACACTCCAAACGCCACTTTTCATCGTGCATGGCACCGCCGACGAGATTTGCGGTTATGAAATGGGGCTGAAGCTCTATGAGAAGGCCCTCGTTACCAAAGAGTTTTTTTCCGTAAAAGACGGCGGCCATAATGACCTGCCGTTCAGGGCGGGACAGGATTTCTGGTCTGAACCACAAAAATTTATTGAAGCCCAAACCAGATAAACCTCGCCCAGGGACCCGCCCGGCGAAGTTAAAACCGCGGTTTTTTCCTTCTCTTGATCACAATTCCTTGCCAGCGCCGCCCGTGGAGGGCGCGAGCGTTTGAACTATTCAGGAAAACCCTTGAGGTAAGCCTGAATTTTATCGCGGATGAGGGTAAACTTTCGGGACTGGATCCAATCTCTTCGAAAAATACCGGACCCGACGGCCACGGCCGAGGCGCCACTTCTAAAATATTCCCCGACATTCTCAGGAGTCACACCGGAGCAGGCCAAAAGTTCAACGTCTCGGAAGGGTCCTTTCAGTTCTCTAAAATAGCCCGGCCCAAGACAGCCGGAAGGAAAAATTTTGACCATGCTCGCGCCGGCGGTCCACGCGTCATAAACCTCCCGCGGCGTGAAGGCTCCCGGGAAAACGGGAATTTTCCTTTTCACGCATTCCCGCGCGACCGGCCTTACCAGCACGGGACTTACGATAAAGGTCGCTCCGGCATCCAGGGCTTTCCTGAGATCCGTAACCGTCAACACCGTCCCGGCCCCGATCATAAGTTTTTTCCCGTAAAGCAGGGAAGCCCTTCGGATCAATTTAAAAGCGCCGGGAGTATTCAGGGTAATTTCGACGGTTTCAAGTCCGCTCAGGAGGATCGTATCAAAAAGGGGTTCCAGCTCTTCCGGTAAAAGCCCCCTCAAAATTCCCATCAGAGGCTTCATCCGAAATCTTTCAAGATCCATACGAAACATTTTGGCCCGATTGAGTTTGTGAACGCTTTCGTTGTGTGGAAATGTCTCAAAATCCAATCAACCTCGATCTCCGGCGTTTCGGTCTACGCTGAAGAAAAACAGAGATCCCCGTTTAATTTAATCGAGGTTGGAAGTGCCGCCAAGGCTATCGTAAAACTCGCGGTAATGGTCCTTTTTGTCGGTCTTCCGGATGTCCAGCGCCGCCTTGGGATGCTCATCCAAAATTCCCGTGATCGCGTAAGGGATCACATAGCCCCACTCCACCTCTTTGGAAAGCGGGACCATTTTCTTCGCGATCACATCCAGGACGGGGCGAATGTTAAATTTTGGATTTTTAAGAAATCCGAGCAAAAGTTCCGTGGGACAGTTGCCAGCGGCGCGCCCCATGCCGTAAAGGGTGCTGTCCAGATAATTGGCTCCGTGGATGATGGCCTCAATGGTATTGCCAAAGGCCAACTGCTGATTGTTATGCGCGTGAATGCCAATCTCCTTGGACCGGATGATGCTTTGGGCTTTTTTGACCAAGTACTCGACCGTCTCCTGGTACAACGCGCCGTTACTGTCCACCAGGTAAATCACCTGCGCCCGGCACTCTTTTTCAAGCTGTTCGAAACATTCCATGAGCTCCACTTCCAGAACTTTGGAAACCGCCATCAAGTTGACAGTGGCCTCATAGCCCTTATCCACGAAACAGTTGGCCATATGAATGGCCTTGTCCACGTCCTTGGCGTAACAGGCCGTTCGTATCATCGAAACAGGGCTGTCCTTTTTCGGTTTGATCTCGTCCATGTCCACGCGATCGACATCTACCATCACCGATATTTTGGTCCTGGATTCAATTCCTTCGGTAACGCGGCGAATGGTCTCATCATCGCAAAATTTCCAGGGTCCATATTTTTTGTCGTCAAAAAGTCTCCGCGAATTCTTGTATCCGATTTCCATGTAATCGATGCCGGCCTGCGAAATAGCCTTGAACACCTCCCGCACAAAACTTTCATCAAACGCGTGATTGTTCATTAAGCCCCCGTCGCGGATCGTGCAGTCCAAAACCTTGATTTGCTCCCGGTACATGTGAAGTCTCCCTTTCTCAAACCTTGCGGTGTGTATTTCTGGAATGAAAATGACTGAAGAAGGTGGCATTATACTCCTCCATCCTCTCTCTCGTCTACCCGCTTGAAAATCGCCAGAAATTCCCCAACTTCTGGTTAGTCTGGGGAATTTCTGAAAAACACGCATTCGCCATTGCTTTCTCTCAAAAACCTGCTACAATTGCGGTACTTTCCTGGAAGTTCGATTTAACTCCTTCGCAAGACATCAGGTTCTGGAGTATTTTTTCCTTGGGATCGAAGTCTTGGAAGCGGGAAAAAGCATTTATCCGATATAATTCAGCGTGGGGTGCCAGCGACGACACAATTATCAGAAGATTGTGCGGAGCGGTACTCGCGCATTCGGCGCGGGGTGCCAGCGACGACACAGTTATCAAAAGACTGTGCGGAGCGGTACTCGCGCATTCGGCGCGGGGTGCTGGCGACAACACAGTTATCAAAAGACTGTGCGAAGCGGTACTCGCGCATTCGGCGCGGGGTGCTGGCGACAACACAGTTATCAAAAGACTGTGCGAAGCGGTACTC
>Ga0116182_1003345_pt1 | contig 14969 bp, 9 predicted proteins | sample AD_UKC077_MetaG_FD_89805 | JGI IMG/M metagenome (GOLD analysis project Ga0116182, IMG submission 89805) | Active sludge microbial communities of municipal wastewater-treating anaerobic digesters from USA - AD_UKC077_MetaG | ecosystem: Engineered > Bioreactor > Anaerobic > Digestate | place: USA...
CACCGAGCGCGGCCAGCGCATCCGCAACGCCTTCGTCGCGCGCGATGGCGGGCATGTGCTGCTCTCGGCCGACTACTCGCAGATCGAGCTGCGGGTGATGGCGGCGCTCAGCCGCGACGAGGGAATGATAGAGGCGTTCCGTCGCGGTGCGGACATCCATACCGAGACGGCGACGCGCGTGTACGGCGTCCTGCCGGGACTCGTCACGCCCGAGATGCGCTCGGCCTGCAAGATGGTGAACTTCGGCATCATCTACGGCATCTCCGCCTTCGGCCTGAGCCAGCGCCTGAATGTGCCGCGCAAGCAGGCGGCGGAACTGATCGAGACCTACTTCGCGCAGTATCCGGGCGTCAAGGCCTACATGGAGCGCGCCATCGCCGACGCCCGCGAAAAGGGCTACGCGCAAACCTTGCTGGGCCGCCGCCGCTTCCTGCGCGACATCGACTCGCGCAACGCCACCTCGCGCCAGTCGGCCGAGCGCAACGCCATCAACACGCCGGTGCAGGGAACGGCGGCGGATCTGATCAAGCTGGCGATGGTGCGCGTCCACCGCGAGTTGAACGAGCGCCGCCTGGCCACGCGCATGGTGCTGCAGATCCACGACGAACTGCTCTTCGACGTGCCCAAAGAGGAGGTCGGCGCCGTGCGCGATCTGGTCAAACAGGCCATGACCACCGTGCTCGACATCGGCGTGCCGCTCGAGGTCAGCGTCGGCGTCGGCGACACCTGGCTCGAAGCGCACTGAGTGTCTACAAATCGACCTCGCGGATGACCGTCGAATCGGTCCCCAGCGGAACCGCCGCTGTGATCCAGGGCAGCGTGCGATGCCGCGGACCCGCTCGCCTTCAACGGGGGATAAGGGCGTTCCACTCTTTAACAAGTTCGGGCAAGCGGCTGATGACTTCCTTGCCGACGAGGACCTCGTCAACATAACCCATGTGAAGCATATCGACGATTCGGCACAGATAGGACTTGCCGCATTCCCACCATGTGAAATACGCGTCAATCATCAAGTAATGTAGCACCTTAATTCCCTCAGAAGCTTCAAGTTCCTCGATCTCCATGCCGTCAAGCAGGGTCTCATAAACACCGTCAGCCACGCGGCTGCCAAAGGTGGTTGTGTAGTAATACTCTTTCACCTCCCATAAGGCGCGGGGGTTTGAGACCGAAGGGAAACCACCATCCATTCTTCGTGCAAAAGTTCTGATAGGTGCGCCTCCGTTAGAGACTGTTGCCAACGCCCTCGGGTCGAAATCGCATGGCGTGCCGTCAGCGTTCGCTTCGATCAGCATATTGATTATGCCTGTGAAATAGGCAGGAGCTTTCTTGGCTCCCTTTTGTTTGTTCATCGGTAACGGGCACTTGGGATGGAGTTCTTTCTTGAGCTTGTTAAACTCGCGTTTTGCCGCTATCGCGTCCATGAGGTTGGGGGCAAAATGTTTGTGCAAAACCTCAGCTCGATAAGTCAAATATGCCACGAGCGTCGACCACATGTTTAGACCGCCGCCCAGTGTCTGATCGAGCATTGTCACATCGAGTTTGAGCCGTACGAAAACAGCTTCGACCTGATCGCGTGTTGGAATGGCCAGCCTTTTTTTCTTGGCATAACCGCACTCCTGTCCGATCAAACGGACCGATGCCCAAAAATATTTCGGAAGTCCAACAAAGCGCATGTCAGGTTTCATGGTGAGGCAAGTACTCCTTCAAGAGCGTATCCGGGGTGATGTTCATGGCGAGGCAGATTGATACAGTTTCAACAAAAGTCAGCATTCGTTCGCCGGACTCATATTTGCTGACGAAGGACTGTGGCACCTTAAGCATTTCCGCCAGTTCCTCCTGTTTGAGGCCCTTGGACATGCGGGTATCACGCAAAATGCGCCGTAGGTGTTGTTCACTGTCAGCATATCTGTTTCGTTTCACGTATCCCATTATAGGATGTAGTTGACCTGTATCCCAAATCAGGATATACTGCGGTCATGAAAGTAAAGGAAGACACGCTTGATATTTTTTATGGGACAGCTTTTCAGCATGTGTCCGAGTTCAAGACACAGCTTCTCAAATGGATTGGAAACAAACAACGGTTCGCCCATGAGATCGCGTCGTTCTTCCCGACTGACATTCGCACGTACCGCGAGCCGTTTTTGGGAAGCGGGGCGGTGCTAGGCGCGTTGCAGCCTCCGAAAGCGGTCGGATCGGATGTATTTACGCCGCTTATCGAGATTTGGCAGACGTTGCAGAGGGATCCCGTGTTGGTCATGAAATGGTATCGCGACCGCTACAACGAATATCACGAACTCGGCAGGCCGGAAGGATACGAACAGATTAAAGCCCGCTATAACGCGCAGCCAAACGGTGCCGACCTTCTGTTCATCTGCCGTTCATGTTACGGGGGTGTCGTTCGCTTCCGCAAGAGGGACGGCTACATATCGACACCGTGTGGGATACATGATCCGATTTCACCCGCGTCGTTCTCCGAGCGCGTGCAGATTTGGAAGCGCCGCACATCAGGGGCCAGCTTCGAGAACTTGGATTTTGAAGCGGCCATGGAAATGGCGGAGGAGGGGGATTTAGTTTACTGTGATCCACCCTACGTCTGTAGCCAAGCCATTCTGTATCAAGGTCAAAACTTCTCACTTCCCCGTCTTATGCAGTCCATAATGGCCTGCAAGAGTCGAGGCGTCCGGGTAGCGCTGAGCATCGACGGAACGAAGAAATCAGGCCGTGTGGATTGCACGCTCGATATTCCAGAGGGCTTGTTTGAGCGTGAGGTGTTCGTTAATTGCGGGCGCAGCATGTTAAGACGGTTTCAGTGCGAAGGAGAAACGCTTGAAGACGAGATCGTTCATGACCGGCTTTTGCTGTCCTACTGACGCTTAGTATGTCCTGTCCGTTCCTCGCTCCCAGACTACCTCTCAGTCCCCCAAGCTGTATCGGTGAAGGTCGTCATCCGAAATGGCACAGGCAGGAACCAAGGTATAGTGCTTCTGATCGATCACACGCACTTGGTCATCACTCAGCGTTAGCTCGAACATCGCAATGCGGTTATCGCTAAGCGCATGGACAGAAACCGGACGGCAGATGAGATTCGGGAAACGTTCTAGGCAGAAAGAGAGGTCTTGCTCCGTTTGAACGACACCGTGCTGGTCCCTGCCGACTTTCGCCTGAACCGGGACAATGAATTGACTGCCCCGACGGTTGAGTCCAACATAAATTTCGTCGATTTCGATCTGCCCAATGCTCTTCACGGTTGTGCGCAGATGGTTTTGAAGAGAGTGTGCGGTAATGCCGAGAAAAAGGTCAATCAATCGGTTATACCGCACTTTTGCCAACAAAGCTTGTTCGTCATCAAGAGCGTTGGCAAGCAGAATTTCAGGGGTCGCGTTCGGCACCTTGATTGCCAACATCGTCTCGTCAGGTTCGATTCGACTCATGCGCGCCTGCTTAAAAAGATAACGCCCCGTACCCGCGCCTTTAATGATCCAAACCATACCCGGGTTGGCTGTCCTTGTGATCGACTCGGGTAATGGAACCCGATAACGGAATGAGTAGAGCACATCACCCAAATTCTTTGGCAATTTGATGCCCAACGCCAAAGCAGTGGCGGAAAGCTCTTCGCGCGCGAAAGGAAACTCGTTCTTCCCCGGCCGGTAGTGCGAGGCAAAAATGCGTTCGATCAGTGCGGCATAACGGTTCTGAGGTTTGTTCATAGGAAAACGCATTTCTATTTTCGTGTTCTTTGTCCGATAACCGAAGCGGGCACGCCAAAGTGTTCGGCGGCCTGACGCATGTTAAGGTTTAGCAGTGAGCCTTCTCCCGGCGTGATCGCGACGGCCGGTTTTGACGGATCAATCCCAAGAGCCTCAATGATTTTTCCAGCTATGGCACGCCCGAGAAGCGGCGGGACACTGTTGCCTATCTGGCGGAAACCGTGCCATTTGGTCGCGTGAAACCGGAACCAATCGGGATACGAGTGCAGGCGGGCAGCCTCGCGCACCGTAATAACACGCGGCAGCGTAGGATGGATCGGTCGCGGCGACGTAAATGCGCCACGCGCACTGTCGGTGCCGGCTCGGAGCGTATTGCACTGACCGGACAGCGACAACTTGAAGAAACGGCTGATTGGCTCCGTCGTGCCAGTATACGCATCGATAAAACGGGCCTTCGACTCCTTCGTGTGAACCGTCCTCAAACTGCATGTCAGCATGCCACAGTCGAACACTCGGGGATAACTAAAATCACCGGGATCGTTCATCAGCCCCCGCAATTTCTTGGCATAGTCTGTCTTGGTTTTCCACACGGCGGGCACGGCATCCGAATCCAATAAAGTCTTGAAGCAGTCAGCATCCGGCAAGTCTCCGATCGCCTCCGCTACGGTTATCTTGCTCGCCTGCGGTACCGGGTAGACTGGCTGAGCCTGATCATTGCGATAAGCCATCAGGAAGAGGCGGAAACGGTTCTGGGGCACCCCGTAATCGGCGGCATTCAACACACGGTAGGGCAAAACGACGTGGTATCCCGCATTTTCTAATGCCGCTATCAATTCTTGAAGAAACTGCACCTGCCTGCCAACAGTCAACCCCTTTACATTCTCGAAAACGCAATATTTCGGATGCAGTTCCTTAACCAATCGGACGAAGTGAGAAACTAGCTTGTTCCGTGGGTCGTCCAACGCCCGCTTCCCGATCATCGAGAAACCCTGACAGGGCGCGCCGCCGAACACCACGTCAATGTCGCGATCTCCGATGCCGCAACGACGGCGAATTACGGCTCCCGTCAAAACCGTCACGTTTCCGCATATCGAGGCTGCATACGGGAAGTTGTACTCATGCGTCGCACAGTGGATCGGATCGATCTCAACACACGCGGCGATATCAAACCCCGCCTCTTCAAAACCCATAGAGAGTCCACCGGCCCCGGCGAACAGGTCAATCCCGATCGGGCGCCCGCTGACAACAGGTGAATATTTCCGCTCGCCCGGCGGCATCACCACTGGCAAGTCTTGGCCGGTCGGCCAAAACATGAACTGCCCCTGAACCAACAAACCGGGATGCGTGTCGGAGGACAGCAGTTGGAACCCTGCCCTCTCGAACTCGGGTTGATACGCTGCTGCATCTTCACGGATACTCTGCGGAAGATCGCTTGCGGAAAGCACACATCCATGATGGTTCTGAGCAAACTCCGACAGTTCTTCTTGGAGCGATTGAACGGTCTTCTTTTTTTGCGAATACGTTGTGGTCTGCCGCTTAGTCATTGCGCCACAAGATTAACATTTCCCGAGTCAGCCTTTCAAACCAGATCACCATAAATCCGACGGGATTATAACCGGGATTGTTGATCGGCCCCCGACAGCGCCTGCGGCGGATGGACGGTGAGGTCGACCGTTTCGCCCTCACTGCCGAAGTAGCCGCCCCAGCCGATCCGGATGGCGGTGACCTGGGTGAGGTCTAGCGCCTTCTGGGTGTTGCCGAAAGCCGCGAACTGGCCGAAGAGCGCATAGGCGCGCGCCGCTCCCGCCACGTTCAGGAAGCGCCCCGTGCGCCCGAGATAGGTGCCTCCGTCAGCCGTTTGAATGAAGACCAGCAACTCGGCGGCCGTGCGCTGGCCTGCCGGGACGGCGGTATCAAGGACCAGGCCTTCATAACCGGAGAGATCGAGCGGCTGCGTGTAGGGGAAGCTGACGAAGAGGTGGGTGTCGACCTGCCCGCGGGTCAGCGTGGCCGGCGCGCGCCAGCCGCCGGCCGCGTCGCCGGCAAGCTCGGCGCGCACATGGGTGCCCTTGCCGATCGTGGGGCGACCGGCATCCGGCAGGGGCTTGCAGGTCATCGCGAGGGTGACCGAACCGGCCTGAGCAAGGCGGCGCGGGATGCCGGCCTGCGGCGCGCGGAAAAACATCGCGCCGTACGGCCCGAGACGCAGGGGCACGCGCGTCGCGTCCGCGACCGCGCTCCGGGCGCCGGTCGCCGGGTCCCACTGCTCGCGCACGCCGTCGCCGCAGAAGCGCACGGTGCCGTCCCATGCGGCGTCGCTGTCGTTGATCGCGAAATAAAGGTCGTGACCGTCGATGCGGCGGCGCGTGATCTTGATGGGCGCGCGCGCGTCATCGCAGGCGGCATCGCGCTCCAGCACTGCGTCGATCATCTTCGGAGTCAGCGCGAGCATGCCGAACGGCAGCGCGATGCCCGCGCCGCCGGCGCGGTTGGTGACCACGTTCGGCGGCGTCGTCGCGCCGAACATCTCGCGCGCGATCACCTGCACGGCCGGCGAGGGAGCGTCCGTCTCGCTGTTGGCCGGCAGGGCACCGACGGCGATGACGGTGCCCCCGCTCTGCCAGAAGCGGTGAACCTTCCGCCAGGCCGCCATCGGCAGGGTGTCGGCCGCCGGCAAGACCAGCACGCGCCAGCGCAGGTCACCGTGGCGCAAGGCATCGCCGTCGACCGTCGCGTCGCACAGCGCGCGGGCGTCCACGTAGCCGAAATCGCGGTTCGCGCTGTAGAGCGCGGCGCTCACGCCGTCGAAGACGCTCTCGACCCGGCGCGCCCCAGCCTCGTCGGTCGCGCCGCGAGTGGCCGGCGTGAAAGCGCTCCAGACGCTCTCGATCGGGTAGAGCACCGCGATGTCGGCCACGTGGTGGCCGCCGCGCAGCAGGGTCTGGCAGCGCCCGACGTGCGTGTTGATCCGGCGTAACTGATCGTCGCTGAGATCTTTGAAGGCGTAGTAACTGGTGAGCGTGTTGATGCCGCCCCAGACGAGCCGGTTGCAGGTGCCGCGGATCTCGTCCTCGGTCACGACGCGGATAGGCCGCGTGTCGCCCTTCGGACGGTAGCGCTGGCTGTGGTCGGAGACCTCGCACATCGTGTAGGCGCGGCCCTCCAGGTCGGCGATGCTGCCGATCATGCGCGCGATGTGCCACGGCACACCGGCAGGCAGACTGGTGAGGCAGTCGATGCTGGGCGCGTCGAGCCGGCGCGCGCAGCGGAAGAAATCGCCGTAGAGCGGCACGTGGCTCACCAGGCTCTCTTCGGCCAGCAGGTGGCCGCCCGAAAGGATGTTGTGGCGGGCGCACCACGTTTGAATCTGGCCGAAAAAGTTTTCGGAGACCAGCTCGCCGACCGTGTTCCAGAAGTCGTAACGGGCACGGGCGCCGGCCGGCCCCGCATCGGCGACCAGCGCCGGCAGCAGCGGGCGCAGCGCACGGCCGCGGCGCTTGCGGAACTCGCGCTCGATCGTGAGCGACCACGGCAGCACGCGGTAAGGCATGGGACGGAACCAGAGGTTTTGCAGCGACGGTTCGTCCGTGAAGGTTGAGACAAAATAACGGCCGAGGTCCTTGCCCATCTGGGCCGCATAGCGGTCATGCGTGACTTCCAGGAAACGCGCGGTCGGCTCGGGCGTCAACAAGTCGATACACGGCTTCTTGTAGGCCAGGCTGATGGCGGCATGCGTGCCCTCATAGATCAGGTCGTCGGTCATGACCGCCACGAACCACTCGCCGTCCGGCGCCTGCCACGAGAGGTGGCCGACCACGACCGACGCGGCGAGATCAACCGCGCGGTCCAGCGCGATCACGCCGTCGCATCGCGGCACGGCCACCGCCGCGACCAAGCGGCCGGGCGGCAGCGACAGCGAAACGGCCGCGCCGCCGGTGACATTCGTTTCGGCGATCAGCAGGCCGCGCGCGGCCCACTCCGGGTGGCCGCGCAGGGTGAGATCGCCCGCGCTGCCCGAAGGATACCCGCGCTCGTCGTAGAGCCAGAGTGACATGCCGGAGGCTTTGGCCATCTGCACGCCGCGCAGAAAGGGCGGCCACTTGGTTTCATCCTCGACATAGCCGTCGAAGGAGACGTTGCCCGCGAAGCCGCCAAACCCTTGTTCGGCCAGCGTGAGCAGGTGCTTGTCCTGTTCCTCCGGCTTGTTTTTCTGACCGTGGATGATGCGCAGGATGCGGGTTGACGCGGGCGGTTCGGCGAAGCGTTCGGCCAGCGGCCGCTCTTCGGCCGGTTGCGGCGGCAGCGCGGTGAGGGGCGCTTCGGCCGAGCGTCCTGCCACGGCGGCGAGGACGGACAGCAGGGCGATGGGCCTGAGGGATGTCTGCATGGTTGCCTTTCGTGTGTTTGGCCAGCGCGGTCACTCGTCGGACGCGCGTATGGGGTTGTCGACATCGCGGACGGGGCCGTCCGCGCCCCGGTGTCACTTGTCGGAGGCGCGCAGGGGGTCGTCGTACGTTCCGATCTCATCAAGCGGCAGCGCGCGGAAGGCCGACGCCGCGCCGGTGTCGGCTGCCGGTATCGCGGCGGCCGTCAGGTTGTCCCAGGTGTCGGTGCCTTTCGGCTTTCTGAAAGTGGGCTCCTCCGCATTCACAAACACGTTGCGCCAGACGCTGTTGAGGTCGGCGCGCGTGCCGAGGTCGGCCAGTTCGGGATAGCGCCGCGAATAGGGGGGCTGGCGGACATCGACATCGGTGAATATCAGCCGCTTGACGGTGTCGCGCGCCAAAAAAGCTTCCCAGCGCTTCTGGCCCCACGGTGAGAAGCTCACGCCGTAGCGGCAGTCGACGAACAGGTTGTTGTCGATGATGTTGTTGTGGCCGCCGTGGATCTGAACGCCGCCGAAGTGGCCGTTCGAGGTGCGCTCAAAGAGGTTGCCATAAACCAGCAGGCCGCTGATCGCGTCATCGAAACGGATGCCGGCTTGGCCGCACGGCACATGCTCGCCGCCGCCGATGTCGCGCCAGCGGTTGAAGCGGATCACCACGCCGCGGTAAGAGGGATTGCCCCACATGTCGATGCCGCCCTGGTCGTCCGACTCCTGAACAACATGATGCACGTCGTTGTACTCGATCAGGTGGTCGTTGCCCTCGATGCGCATGGCGCTGGACGGCGCGTGGTGGAAGTGGTTGTGCGCGACGCGCGCACCGCAGCCTTCCAGCAGCACGGCGGGATTGTAGGTGCGGGAGCAGCGGCCGAAATGATGGATCTCGTTGTTTTCGATCAGCACGTGGCCGGAGGTGAGGTTGCGGCGGTTGCCGCCGCCGACGTGGATGCCGGTGTGGCCCAGCGTGTGCAACAGGTTGCCGTACAGCTTCAGGTTCGCGCTGTCCGGCGCGATGATCGCGCTGCCGCCCAGCCGACGGACCACGCAGCCGGCGACGGTGGCGTTGACGCAGGCATTGAGTACCAGCCCGTGCTGCTGGCCGTATTCAAAGGTCAACCCCTGGAAGACGATGTCACGCACCTGGTCCGCCTGGATGAAGGGCTTGTCCCATCGCGAAAGCACCAGCGTGCTGAACCAAGGATGACGCGTCGGCCAGACATACAGGCTGCCGGTCTCGCGGTCCATATACCATTCGCCGGGCTGGTCGATCTCCTCCAGCAGGTTGAAGACGTAGAACGGGTGGTCGGCGCGCACGCCGTATCCCCCCGGGCGCTCTTTGAGGGTCAGGGTGCCGGCTGCGGTGTCGACCCCGACCGGCACGGCACAGACCGCCCAGAGGTGATACCAGTAGCCGTTGGCCATGACATCCTTGGCCTGCGGCCAGCGCGCCAGACGCTCGGAGGTGAAGCTGAAGACGCGGCTCGTCGGATCGAGCACCGTGCCGGTCATGACCGTGCCGCCGTTCGGCCAGCGCGCGACGGTCAGAGGCCGGCCGTCTTCGAACAGCTCGCGCATCGTTTTGTTGTTGATGCCGTAGCCGAAACTCTGCTGGGGCGTGAACGACGGATAGCCCTGCGCCTTGAGGTCGGCCACCCGCACCTTACCGCGCGCTTCCGCCGGCAGCCGCGCGAGCACGGCCTTGTCGCGCACGGCCCGCAGACGGCGCACACGGATGCCGCCGTCGAAGACCGGCCGTTCGTCGCGCCAGGCGCGATAGACCACGGGCGCGCCGCTGCTGCCGGAGTCGATCGCGGTCAGCGTGAACGTGTTGGTGACCGGATAGGTGCCTCCGCGCAGATAGACGGTGACGCCGCCGCTCGGCAGAACGCCGTTCGTGCGCTGCGCGCGGATCGCGTCGCGCGCCCGTTCCAGCGTGGCGAACGGCTGCTCAAATGAGCCTGCTCCCAGGTCATGGCCCTTGGGCGACACGTAAAAGGCGAGTGCGGGTGTCGGCAGAGCGGGCAGCCGCCGGCGGCCCGCCTCCGGGTCGCGCGCCGGCCGTCCCGCGCGCAGGTTGGCGCACGCCTCGGCGCAGGCGCGCGCTTCGTCGGCCAGGTGGGGCGGGGCGTTGGTCACGCCGGCCGCGTCGCGGAACGCGGCCTCGGCCTGTTCCAAGCGGCCGGCCTGACACCACGTCTGCGCCAGACCGAGTGCGGCAATGGCGCGGACATACGCGGGCAGGCGCGGGTCGTCGCGCACGGCGGCATAGTGGTCGCGCGCGGCGTCGAGGCGGCCGGCCTGCCGCAGGATCCGGGCGCAGCGCTGACGGACCTCGGCGGCGTCTATCGGGGGCATGTCGCGGAAAGAGAGAAGCTGGTCGAAAACAGCGGAGGCCGCGTCAACGTTGCCCTCGCGCGCATGAGCGCTGGCGAGCGCCAGGGCGAAGTGGCGCTGGTCGTCGGCGTCCAGCTCCAGAAACTCAGGCAGCTTGGCCAACACGCGGCTCGGCAGCTCGGCGCCCTTGCGCACGGCTTGGGTCAGCGTTTCGACCGCCATGCCGCGCAGGTGGGCCGGTGCAGAAAGGTCGTCAACCAAGGCGACACACGCCGCGGTGTGGGCGTGGCGGCGCGCGGCGGACAGCGCGGCCCAGTGCCGCCACGCGGCGGGCGTGCGCGTGTCAGACACGATCTCCCGCGCGGCGCGGGAGAAGTCGGCGGCGCGTTCCGGAACGAGGGCGGCCTCCTGGAGGGCGCCTACCTGTCCGGCTAGCGCGTCGTTCAGGTGGGCGCCGGTCAGCGAAAGCGCCGCGAGAGTGGCGGCGGGCAGGGCGCGGTCAAAGAGCGCGCACTCGTCGGCCGCCAGGCGTAGCGAGCCGACGCCATACCCGGCGAAGCCGATCTTCAGCGAGGCTTTCGGAGGGACAAGGACGCCGTCGTAGGGTTTTTCGGCGGAGAGCATGCCGTTGACGTAGAGGCGCATGTGTGCGCCATCCCAGGTGGCGGCGAGGTGGTTCCAGAAGCCGGCGCTCAGCGGATCGGTGGCGCGGAGTGAAATCGCGCCTTTGTCGCGTCCGATTTCAAAGGAGGGCAGGCGCGTCTTCCAATCGTAGACGGCCAGGCGCCAGCCATCCGTATACCCGCTGCCGCTGCACGCCAGCATGCCGTTGACGCTGCCGCCGTTGCCGGTTTGGGTGCCGGTGCCGAGCGGCCGCACCCAGAGGGTCACGGTGAAGGCATTGCTGGGGAAGAGGACGGGCGCGGCCTCGAAGCAGGCGCTGTCAAGCAGCGCCGCCGTCCGTCCGGCGATGCGCCCGGGCTCGGTGGCGAGCGGTGCGCCTTGGTGCGGGCGGTAGGTCAGCGCGGCGTCCGAGCCGGCGCGGTCGGGCTGTCTCGGAGCGTCATCCAGCAGCGCATAAAAACGCATCAGGCCCGGCCTGCGCGTCACCTCGTCGGCGTAGGCCTGCCACGCCGCGGCCGGCGTCTGCTGCGCGCGCGTGAACAAAGCCGAGGCCGCGATCAGCAGTCCCATTCCCCCGTGAACTCTCCGCATCTGCATCTCCTCCCGATGAACTGTGTCCGAGTTAACGTAACAAAAAAAGGGGTGCCCAGGGAACAGCTATTGTCGCATGGCGTTCAAACGCCTTGCCGCCTGCGTCCCGGCCTTGTTACGATACGCGGCAGGAGGTTCTATGAGCACGATCTTTCAGGCGGTGGGGCGGTTGGGGGTGTGCGCGGCGGTTCTGGCCGGCGCGCTGCGGGCGGAGGAGCGGGTCGTGCTGCGGCCGCAGGATGACGGGCGCGCGTTGCTCAACCCCGGCATGGGGTGGACGATGCATTTCTACTCCAACATCCCGGGCAATTACGGGTCGAAGCTTGAGCCGTCGGACGCGCTCGACGGGTTCCCCGGCTGCTCGGTGGTGTATCTGCGCATTCCGTGGTCGTATCTTGAGCCCGAAGAGGGCGTGTTCAACTGGGCCATCTTGGACACGCCGGCGCAGCGCTGGATCGCGCGCGGCGGGCGCGTGGCGTTCCGCATCACCTGTTCGGAGAGCTGGCTGCGGTACGCCACGCCGGAGTGGGTGAAAAAGGCCGGTGCGCAGGGCGTGTTCTGGGATTACGGCAAAGGGGTGAGCGAAACCGGCGCGTTCTGGGATCCCGCGTTCGCCGATCCGGTTTTCTTGGCCAAGCTTGAAAACCTGCTCAAAGCGATGGCCGCGCGATATGACGGCAATCCGGACGTGGCCTTTATCGACATCGGTTCGTACGGGCTTTGGGGCGAGGGGCACACGGGGGCCAGCAGCCGCGTGCCGCAGGCACAGATGGATGTGGAGGTCAAACGCCACATCGACCTTCATGTGAAGCATTTCAAGCGGACGCTGCTCTGTATCAGCGACGACGTGTCAGGCCCCGGGAACCGGTCGGGCGTCTATCCGTTGCTTGATTATGCGCGCGAGCGCGGCGTGACGCTGCGCGACGACAGCATCCTGGTGCAGCCGCAGCCGAACGCCTGGTTCCACGCCGATCAGGCGGAGCGCTATTGGCCGACCCTGCCGGTCATCCTGGAGCACGAGCACTATGGGCCCTCCGTCGCGCGAAAGGCGTGGGATCCCGAACTGCTGATCAAATCCGTGGAGGAGTATCATGCCAGTTACCTCTCGATCCATTGGTGGCCGCAGGAATTTCTGGAGAAAAACCGCGAGGCGGTCGCGCGCATTGACCGGCGGCTGGGCTATCGCATCCGGCTGGAGGAACTGTCGTTCCCGGCAGAGGCGAAGATCGGCGCCTGGTTCGATGTCGCATGGCGCTGGGCAAATGCCGGCGTCGCCCCGTGCTATCAGGGGGGCTTTCCCGCGCTGACCCTCAAGGACGCGCAGGGCGGTCTGGTCGCCGTATTGGTGGACGACGGCTTTGACGTGCGCGACCTGAAGGTCGGGCCGCCGGACGCGCCGCCTGCGGTCGCGCGCAACAGCCGTTTCCGCGCCGGATGGATCGCCCCTGTCACGCGGCCCGGCACCTATGAGGCCTTTGTGTCGGTGGGTCGCCGCGACGGGACGCCGCTGCTCGCGCTGCCGATGGCAGGCGACGACGGCGCGCGCCGCTATGCGGTCGGGCGTCTCACGCTGCGCGAGTGAGCCCGCCGTCTGACCGGCCGTGTGAAAACAGGGGGGGCTCCGACACCGCCACCCCTTTGTTACCCAAGGCCTCCTCGTACCCGTTCGATTTCGCCCCCGATGCCGATTCCGACGATAGATCGCGATCAAAGGCCTCGGCGTCATCGCATCCCCCGTACACGTTCCCGTACACGTATACGATGGTCTCATCGCATCCTCGTGAACGTGTACGTGTACGGGAACGTGTACGTACACCGGCCACCCGCCGATTGCCGACGTTGGTTTGATTGCGGATGAGGCCCATTTTGTCTTTGTCAGGCATCCGTAGAATGCTTATACTCCCCGTTGACGCTTGCCAAAGGTGTTGGTCAGAAAATAGATAACAAACAAAACGTAGGAGGCTCTTGCAAAACCCCTCGCGATCTCCGCCTACGGCGGCCATCGCGAGGGGTTTTGGAAGGAGAAAATGCCTGTTTGACGGCCGTTCTATGCAATGATGACCGTATTTCTATTTTGGGATAAATTGATAATGTTTATATGTATAACACCTCCGCCCGTCCCCAAGCTGCTTCTGTGGAGTCATTCTGGAGCTTCAGCGCGGTGTCCGGCGCGGGTCAGACAATCAGTCTGAGGATCTGCTCGGCGGCGATGACCATCAGGCCGAAGACCAGGTGCGCGGCCACCTTGACCGGCCCGCGCACCCGCACGTGGCGGCCGCCGTGCTCGTCGTGCAGGTGGCCGTTGACACGTTCGGAGGCGCTGCGCTCGCGATACCGCACGGCCTCGGCCGGCGCGAACTCGCGTTTCTCGCCCCGCCTCGGATTGTGGTCGATGAGGGCGACATGGCCGAGGCTGGCGGACATTTCGCGGATTTCCACCGCGTCGTAGGCGGCGTCGGCAAGGTCATACAGGCTGGTCACGCGTCCGGCGGTCATCTGCGCCAGCGGGATGGCGGCCTGGCTGTCGTGCATGCTGGCCGAGGAGAGGATCGCGCTGACAGGGATGTCGCCGTCGATCGTGTCGATGTGCAGCTTGTAGCCCCTCCAGCTCTCCGTCTTGCCCTTGCTGTTCTTCTTGCAGCCCCAGTCGCAGCGCGCGGGCAGTTCGGCGAGGTTCTCGGCCAGCCCGCGCCCGAGCTGCCGCCGCAGCCGGGTCGGCTCCGGCGGCGGGGCCGGCGGCTGGCCTTTGGGCGGCCTTCCGCGTTTTCCCGGCGTCCGCGCTTCCTTTTCCGCGGCGGGAGCGGCTTTTTCGCGGGCGTGGACGGCGGTGGCGTCGCGGCTGACGTGGCCGGCGAGCTTGCCGCCGCAATGCGTCACGACGGCGGCCTCGCGGATGCGCTGCGGCAGCCCGTCGCGGGCGAAGGCGTCGAAGGCGCGCGAGAAGGTCGCCTCCGAGGGAACCTCCCCGAGCGACTCCCAGCCGCACAGGCGGCGCAGCGCCGGGCGGTGGCGGACGGCGTCGATCAGGTCGCGGGTGGAGGGGAAGTCCCAGACGGCCTTGGCGATGAACGCCTTGCACAGCGCCAGGCGGTCGCTCGGCGGGCAGCCGTTGCCGCACCAACGGTACGCGGCCATGTGGTCCTGCGGGACGCACAACTCGCAGACGGCCACGAACTGCCGGTGCTTGTCGTCGAGCGCTCCGATTTCGTCCTCCAGCAGGGGGAAGAGCCATGACTGGATGCTGTCCCACAGTTGGCCCGGCGGGGTTTGGGGTTGCGTGTGCCGCATGCGCTTTCGTCTCCTTCTGCGTGTCCAGACCCGTTCTTTCG
>Ga0116182_1003346_pt1 | contig 14963 bp, 13 predicted proteins | sample AD_UKC077_MetaG_FD_89805 | JGI IMG/M metagenome (GOLD analysis project Ga0116182, IMG submission 89805) | Active sludge microbial communities of municipal wastewater-treating anaerobic digesters from USA - AD_UKC077_MetaG | ecosystem: Engineered > Bioreactor > Anaerobic > Digestate | place: USA...
ATCTCCTTGATGAGTCGATCATGGATATCCCTGAAGTTCGGCATGCGTTGAATACCTGCTCGTATTATCTCTTCGTCATGTATTGGATGAGCATAGGTGATCAAGAGCGGGTAGACGCCATGAAGGGCGTTGATAGTAGCACCCATCCTCGCTTTGTAATGAATGGATACGGCCTTGAGGCGTTGCCGCATACTGAGGCTTCTGTGCCTATGGTGGATGTGAACCCTCTGTTCTTCGGGTGGTTTCAGGAGAAGAGTGAGAACGCCATCAGGGCCTTGGCAGCGTTCGCTGCCGAGGGAGAGTACGTCTTCTCCGATGAGCTCTATCGCGATGATGTTCTCGACCAGTACTCCTCTGTCTTGGAGAACCTTGGCCAGGTGTACCACCCGGCGAGTGAAGGGCCCCCCTTCTGTGAGTTGACACCGATCGATCGTCTCTTCGACCAACATGGACTCTCCTCCTTCTACCAGAGTGAACACAAGAAGGATAGCAAGGTCATCATGCGCTTCTTGAAGCTCTGGGAGAAGATTGATGAGCAGGGCACCCTTGATAAGCTCCTGAGCCTGAGAAGCGATGATCCGCGCATTCGCGCGGTACAGCGCATCCTCGAGACGTATGGGATGTCGATGCCACTGGCCAAGACGGAGGCTGCTGCCTACATACAGCAGCTGCGCCTTGGGCCTCTGTGAGATTGCTCTCCTGTAGTGGTAATCGTCCAATTCAAATCGAAGGGTACCTGCATGTGGGGTGTGAGGGTAATCGAGTGTGTTTTATTGGATGGACCCATCGTATGTATGGCGAGTGACAGGAGCACAGCTTGGAAGGGTAGGATAGCGAAGCTTCTCAAGAGTCGACTGACATCATAGAGGCGCCTTGCTTGAAGAAAGGGTTGAGCCATACTGCAGCTTCTGCCCAGCTTCCAAATAATCTGTATCCATGCACATTGAAGATGACAATTCGAAAGATTGGTGATACTATACAAACGTAAAGTATAAAGTGAAGGAAGACGGAGTGTTTGTTGTTGGAAGATGGTGGAGATAGATTGATGCAAGACCTGTAACCTGCTGTCGTATGTGAGGTCCTGTGTTGAAGGCAAGCAGTAAGAGTGATAGCATCTCTTTGGGGAACGGCGATTGGTTGTTTGGCAATAGCACACTCCTCGTGGTAATTATCCATTGCCGCAGGAACAATTAACATTGGAATTTTGAATGGCAAGCATGAATAGGAGGCTGTGATTATGGCTACGGCTGATCAAATAAAAAGATTGATCAAGGCCCATATCGATCAAGATAACGATAAATTCAGGACGGTTGTTTTGCAAATAGCCGCATATGAGGCTAAGCTCGGTCACACGAAACTGGCCAGGGAGCTGAAAACGCTCATTGAAAAGGCTCCTGCCCGTTCACGTGTTGTACAATTTGACAATCAGAATGAGATGTTGTTGATGAGTATGCCTGATGACAAATTATCGGATTTGATCGTTCCTGATGAACTCAGAAAGCGCATAGAACGAATTTTGGATGAATTTATCAATAGACAGAAATTACACAGATATGGATTGGCCAATAGGCGCAAAATTCTGTTGGAAGGCTCACCAGGTACTGGTAAAACATTAACCGCATCAATTATTGCTTCCGAACTCCGCTTGCCTCTCTTTACAGTACAAGTCGATAAGCTCGTCACAAAGTATTTAGGCGAGACGAGCACGAAGTTGCGACAAGTGTTTGATTCGATTGAGACCATAACCGGTGTCTATTTGTTTGACGAATTTGATGCCATTGGTGCTGATCGAAGCATGGATAATGAAGTAGGTGAGATGCGTCGAGTCTTGAACGCGTTTCTCCAGTTCAGTGAACAAGACCAATCAGAGAGTATAATCATAGCAGCTACCAATAATCAGAAAATTCTTGACAAGGCGTTGTTTCGCAGATTTGATGACGTCCTGCATTATGCGTATCCAACAGAGAAGGAGATCGAGCAATTATTCAACACCAAGCTCTGTCTTTTTGATCCTTCATTTAAACCGGACAGTGATCTGATTCGAAAAACAGTGTCGTTGAGCCATGCAGAAATAAGCCGGATATGTGACGATGTAATTAAGCAATCCATTCTGAAGGAGACAACAATTACTCAGGAGAGGCTATCAAGATTGGTTGAAGAGAGATTGTCTGTATACGATAGAGAGGCTCTGTAAATGGCTGTTGATAAGAAGAATATATTTCTTTCTGATACCGTACGAAACTACCCGTACACTTCCCGCTCGGCATTTTCCAGTACCAGAATTCCAGATCGTCCTGATCGTACTGGTCACGGAACGTTTTTGAAGAAGAAATTCGAGGAAGCGTACAAGCAAAACCAGAAGCTAACTCAACGTCAAGTCGCTGCCATCAAGTATAAGGAAGGTATCTACCTCGAATTTTCGGGTCAAGAAAACCATGACCTCGTTGTAAAAAGCTTGGAGAGTGTGCGTGAAGGCATCCGATTACTCAACGTGCATAGAGATGAAGAGAGTGAAACTGTAAAAGCCACAGTGTATGTCCCAGAAGGCAAAGAGACGTATTTTATCAATCGATTAGACCTCTATTTGACCAGAGAAACAAAAAAGGGCAACCCGCGCTATAAGGATGTGGTCAATAGTATAGAAAATGTCTCCTTGGCAATGCTCGACGCTTTTTGGTTTGGTGCTAAAGCTGATATGCCGACAGAGACCCCTGCCTGGTGCGAAATTTGGCTCCGCGCAGATAAAAATGATTATGACAAAGTTGAATCGCTCCTTGCGACCGCCTGCCAGACGCTTGAAATCACATTGGATAAGAACTCAATCTATTTTCCGGAGCGAGTGGTAAAGCTTATCAGAGCACAATCAAACCAATTGGCAGAGCTGATCAAGAGCTATGCATATATAGCAGAATTACGGCGTGCCCCAGAAGTGGCCGGGTTTTTTGAAGAGCTTACCCCCCTGGAACAAAAAGAATGGGTTGATGAACTACTGACTCGTATCACCCTCGATTTTTCCAAATCATCGGTCTGTATTTTGGACACAGGGATACATACAGGGCATCCTCTTCTGGAAATAGCGTTTGAAGAAGACAGCACACATGCTGTTGAACCGTCATGGGGTGATGGAGATCACCACGGTCATGGAACCGAGATGGCAGGGCTAGCGCTGTATTATGATCTCCAAGAGAGATTACTGTCTGACCAGCACTATTCCATAGTGCATCATCTTGAGTCAGTAAAAATACTCCCACCAAAGGGAGAGAATCGCCCCGAACTCTACGGAAACTTAACACAGCAGGCAGTGTATAAGGCTGAGATTGCACATCCTGAATATGATCGCACGACGTGTATGGCTGTGACTTCACATCAATATAATACAAGCGATGGCAGTCCTACTTCATGGTCGGGTGCTGTCGACAACTTAATTTATGGCAGTGACGATGGTAAAAAGCGACTGATGTTCGTAAGTGCCGGCAATGTATGTCCACAGGAGTTTGTGGGTAATGCATTCCCCAATCCTAACCAGATGCATTCAGTGGAGAGCCCAGGTCAAGCATGGAATGCTCTTACTGTAGGGGCATTCAATCAATATGTTCGCATTGATGATGAACAATTGAGTGAATATAATCCGGTAGCTGATATCGGAGAGCTCTCTCCATACAGTTCAACTTCCTTGCTCTGGGATAAGCGATGGCCCATTAAGCCCGAGATACTCTACAATGGGGGCAATATCGCGAAAGATGGAGAGAATCTGACAGAGTGTGCAGATTTATCCTTGCTTACAACACATGCAAGACCACTTACAAGGCTATTCAGCACTATTAACGGTACAAGTGCTGCTACTGCACAAGCAGCTTGGATGGCAGCTCAGATTACATCCGAATACCCTGATATATGGCCCGAGACGGTAAGGGCATTGCTTGTACACTCTGCCCGCTGGACAGAAAAAATGAAGAAGCAATTTTTAAAGGATAACAATAAGACTTCGGGCAAGAGGCTTCTACTTCGTACCTGTGGATATGGTGTGCCTGACTTGAATCGTGCAATAGAGTGTAAAAACAACAGCGTAAATTTGATAATTGAAAATGCCCTGCAACCGTTTAAGAAAGGTAGCATGAACGAAATGCATGTCCATCAAATACCATGGCCTAAAGAGGTTTTGAGAGAGTTGGGTGGAACTCCTGTGGAGATGAGAGTTACATTGTCATATTTCATTGAACCGGGCCCTGGGGAAATAGGTTGGAAAGACAAATACCGTTACCCTTCATGTAGCTTACGTTTTGATGTCATCAATCAAAACGAGAGCCTTGAGGATTTCCACAAACGCATCAACATAAAAATGCGTGAGAGTAAAACCGATTCAGGAGAAGGGACCAGTGGCAGTGAACACTGGTACCTAGGAAAAGATAACCGCGATGTTGGATCGATTCATTCGGATTTCAGAGGACAAAGCGCTGTAGAGTTATGTGAGACTAACTACGTAGCTGTCTTCCCGGTAATAGGGTGGTGGCGTGAGCGCCAACATCTCCACTGCTACTCCAAAAAAATGCGCTATTCGTTGATAGTTACGCTTTCGACCCCTGAAGTCGAAGTTGATCTATATTCACCAATTATCACTCAAGTAGAACTATCACAGAAAGCACGTATTGAAATTCCAACAGGTTGAAGCCAAGATTTATCCTGAAGATTGAATGTTGCTCTTAGCAAAATTTGCGCGTTGGCCAACGTCAATACTTTCAAAAATCCAATCCCCCCGGACTCTCTTGGCGTGAAGTCCCCTCCTCAATCATTCATGTATGTTCCTGACTCGATGATTACCAGAGTCAATGCTGAAAAGGATATGAGCGCTTGATGGATGTGAAGGAGAATCGACTCGCACGGTATTGCAGAAAAAGATTTTCCTTCAATCCGTCTATCGTTCCAATCAATTTGAATCAATAGACGGATTATCGACTCAAAATGAATCGACAGATGAAACGATAGGCGTATCGTTGCATATGGCTTGCTTCTCTGATATGCTCTGTATAGCCATGAAAATCAGAGAGACAGCCACCATAGAATTCAAAGAGATTGTCACAAGGACCTTCTTGAAGACAGTAAGTGCCTATGCAAACTACAACGGAGGGGAGATTATCTTCGGCCTTGATGATGGGGGTACTGTCATTGGCGTTGATGATAGCAGTAAGGAGGCGTTGAGAGTGGAGCACATGATCAACGACTCCATTGTCCCGGTTCCACGATTTCACCTCACTGTTGAGCAGAGAGACGGTCTGGATATCATCATCCTGGCTGTGGAGAAGGGAAAGGATACTCCCTACTACTATGAGCGAAGGGCGTACAAACGCTCTGGCACCTCTACCGTGGAAGTGGACAGGTTTGAGCTGCGTAGGCTTGCTCTGCATGGTATCAACATGAACTTTGAAGCGATGCCAGCCTCTGGTGGGAATCGTACGTTCAAGGTCTTGGAGTCAAAACTAAAAGAAGTTCGGGGCATAGGGAACATTACGGATGACATCCTGAGGACCTTGGGCTTGCTTGATAGAGAGGGAACCTACAATGTCGCTGCCGAGTTGCTCTCAGATACCAACACCATCAAGTTCTCAGGTATCGACATCGTACGATTTGGGGAGAGCACCAATCAGATTCAAGAGCGCGTGACCGTAGAGGGGGTCTCTTTGTTGACCCAGTATGATACGGCGATCGAGGTGTTCGAGCGATACTACCAATACGAAGAGATAGAGGGGTATAAGAGGACCCAGAAAGAACTGATCCCAAGAGAAGCATTTCGGGAGGCCTTGGCAAACGCCATAGTCCATAGGATGTGGGATATTCCTTCATATATCCAAATATCCATGTTCAAGGATCGGCTAGAGATACAATCTCCGGGAGGGTTGCCTGTCGGCCTCTCTGAAGATGAATACCTGTATATCACCATCTCGCAGCTGAGGAACCCCATCATCGCGGGTGTCTTTTATAGGCTTGAGCTCATAGAGAGATTCGGCACCGGTGTGATGAGAATCCAGGAAGCGTATAGCGAGAGCACCACCAAACCGAGCTTTGATATCAGTGAGAACTACCTGAAGGTACAGTTGCCGATCGTTGCCCTTGATCAGTTGGACTTGTCCGATGATGAACAGACGGCCCTGAATATATTCAAGGCCGAGGGTGAGCTCTCACGGTCAGCGTTGGAAGAGAAGACCGGATTCAATAAACCCAAAGCGATCAGGATCCTGAACTCCCTGATAGACAAACATATTCTCGTCAGGCTCGGTCGTGGGCCGAGTTCAACGTATCGATTGCGTTAGAGTCTTGTGTTAATTTGGAACAGTGTAGTTAGGATGACAAAAGAGCGTTTGTTTGGTTTTGGAATTTAGGTTGTGTCTCTCTTTCAAAAGAATGGTCATTGGCTTTTGGGATGCACCATATTCAATGTGTCTTTTCATAAACATGGACGAACAGACATAGTTACCTGACTTACGGCTATCTTTTGTTGTTTTTCTCTCTTTTGATTTTACAAATAGATACCAAGTTTCATTATCAATTTCGCTTCTAAATAACCAATCTGCTTCAACTCTTGAATTGAGTTCTGGATAATTCAAATAATCAATGACGAGATGGTCTGATTGTAGAAATTCATCAAGACGACTTACGCATTTAATTCTTGCTTCAATATCTAATGGGGGCTTAAGAAAGAACTGGCTTGTTTGAAGAGTTTCAATTTTCAAACGGTTATTTGAAATTGCTGCAATCAAATTGCCGTCACTGCTACGAAGAATGGGTAAATCTTTAAGATGTCTGATGCCAATTAAGTGGACAAAGTTATTCATTTCAAACTGAAGGTTCAACGAATATTTTATTTTCCTTCTTGCAACGACATAATGGTAGGAACAAGATGTTGCCAGCGCTTGGTACGCCTGCAGGCATCTATACAACTTATCCACCCTAGGCGCCCCCATATGATTATTGAAAAAACCTGAAGACAACGCTTCAGGTTTTTAGAAAAGGTGCGTTTCCTTCAGTCAGCACCACTAAATAGTACCACTGCCTACTGCCAAGATGCGGTACGCACCCAACCCCTTACAGCTCAGCAAGTCCTGTATCTTGGCCCCAGTCCTTGCATCATCGCAACCATTGCTAGTCTTGCCAACAATGGGTAGAGGTCTTCCTCCACGACTGAAGTATGTAACGAATCACGGATCCAGTCAAGAACAGAGTGTCATAGTGGATGGGTTTGGGCTAACGTCAATACATTGCCGTGGGCCGAGTTCAACGTATCGATTGCGCTAACCTGTCAGATCATGTGCCTTGGATTCATGTTCCTCCCTGTCCATCCCTGGCCTCGTGCCCACTCCTTCATGGATAGCCTGCAGCATATCGATATACCCTGATATGTGCCTACAGTCATCCACAACATTACGGCCATCCTTTGCGATGCAGATGGGCTTGCCTGTATTGATGACGGTGGCTGCTGTCTCATCATCTACGCTCTTGTTGTCTTTGCCAAACTCCTTGATGAGGGTGATGTCGATCTGCCACCCATCACCATAGTCGTAGTTGTATAGCAGGGTATCGGTGATGGGCATGACATTACTTGGTTCTGTCTTTTGTTACGATGATTTCTTTGATAATCCAGCAGCTGAAAACCTCCATGAGATTCATAGGATCCTTGGCTGTGATGACCCGTTCATCACCTGCGGTCCTGGGACAGCTGCTCTTGCTCCGGCAAAGGATCTGTTCTTGTGCTCGTAGCGTTACTGTGAATGCAGAAGAGAAGGCCCTCTTCCATTTCCCATCCCCTCCAGTGTCCTTTTGCTACCATGGATACTTCATCTGTATACGGCGCTGCGCTCCCTCTCTCGTCTTGTTGCTCTCCTTGATGAGTCGATCATTGAGATCCCTGAAGTTCAGCGTGCGATCTGCTACCCATCACCAAAGTCGTAGCTGTAGAGCAAGGTGCCGGTGATGGGCATGCTCTTTCTTTTTGAATTCAGCAATCGCAATGTCACGGAAGTACTCGTAATCCCATCTTGAGCTTTCTTTTGCCGAATACCGGATTTATCTGGTTGCAATGGCTCGGTATGCACAAAGGAGGAGAAAGAGCGGGAGGTCCATGGAGTCCTTTCGAGAAGACGATTGAACCTTTTGTTCTGGCAAGGCCTCTTTCGAAACGGAATGTAATGAGGAATCTTCACATATTCATTACAGAATACTATATTTCAATCAAAGAGGAGAGTTATATGGGACAATCAACCGTAAATATTAATTTTCGCATGGATGCGGATTTGAAGATCAATATGGAGAAGGCGTGTCGGGAGCTTGGATTGACGCCTACTGCGGCGTTCACCATGTTCGCTGCGAAGGTAGCGAGGGAGAAGCGTATCCCTTTTGAAGTAGCCGTTGATCCGTTCTACAGCGAGCAGAATATGGCAAGACTCAGGAAATCCATTGCCCAGATGGAATCGACCGGAGGCACTATCCACGAAGTGGATGAACGTGATTAAGGCATGGACAGACGATGCATGGAAGGATTTTGAATACTGGACAAAGCAAGACAAGAAAACCTTGAAGCGAATTCTCGCACTTCTCAAGGATATCGATCGAAATGGGTACGAAGGAATAGGTAAACCTGAGCGGTTGTCCGGGGATCTTGCTCCGTATTAGAGTCGAAGAATCGACGCCTGCAACCGGTTGGTCTATCGCATCGATGGAGACGTCATCCGAATCGTCCAATGTGGCTCGCATTATCGTGACAAGTGATTTGCTGACGGTGAAACACCGCGTATGAAAAAGAACCTTCTGATGTTGCTCCGTCAGCTTGTCGATGATTGGATTGTAGCTTGTTGCTAAAACCTTTGTGTCCTCGTCGTGTTGGCGTATTCGTTCCAATCGATTCGAATCGATAGATTGATTATCGACTCAAAATGAATCGATAGATGAATCGATAGGCGTATCATTGCACATATCTTTGGGGAATTGGATACATCTGTCGCTATCAGGCTTGCTATCTTGATTAATCAGATCATGTGCTTGGGGTTCACGTTCCTCCCTGTCCATCCCTGCCCTCGTGCCCACTCCTTCATTGATTGGGCCTCTTCTCTCTCCCCTTCGTGGATGGTCTGTAGCATCTCGATATACCCTGATATGTGCCCACAGTCGTCCACGACATTGCGGCCATCCTTTGCGATGCAGATGGGCCTTCCGGTGGCGATGACGGTGGCTGCTGTCTCATCATCTACGCTCTTGTTATCTTTGCCAAACTCCTTGATGAGGGTGATGTCGATCTGCCACCCATCACCATAGTCGTAGCTGTAGAGTAGGGTATCGGTGATGGGCATGACGTTCTTTGGTTCTGCCTCTTCGCGAAGATGAACCATATGGCTAGTGGCACGGAAGAATGCAAGCATATCACGAGCACCCTCTTCTTTTGATATCTCCGTGTACGCAACGTCTCGGTAGGCGGAGTATTGAAGCACATCACTACTGTTGCTCTGCAGGGCGGCATTCTTTGCTATCTCGATTTCCACGGGATTCAATGAAAGAATTTCGCTGAGCCTAAGGCTCTCTTTCAAGACATACGGTATGCCGCTATCGAAAGAGATGGCAGACAGCAGCTCCTGTACCGATATATCTTCGAATTTGACACTCCTTGGTTCACCTTTCTCGCCCCAATACAACGGATCTACTTCTAATATGGGTATACGGCGTGCCCAGTTCATAATCTCAGCCTGATTGTCGATCCAGTAGTCACTAAACCCGCGGTACTCGTACTGCTTTCGATACTTTGACCTCATCCAGGTCCTCGGGCTCTTGGACTCATCATAGTCATCATCCCAGAACTCATCGTTGAAGGTCCTGTTCGGAAACTTGAGGTAGTAGCCGAAGACCGGGGCGATGTCCAAGAGCCTTCCCTCCGTCAAAGACTCATAGAGGTGTTCGGGCAATTCGAATTTGTGCAGGTGACTGTTGGTCCACCCAAAGGCCATGTTGATGAGGAAGTGGAGCTGATGGAGCGCCAAGGAGGAGGGGACGATGACATCCCTCGAGATGGATGTCGTGACCCCTCCGTACGTGGCAAGGATCTTGGCTTCACTCTCATCCATGGTATCAAGGCGGGAGTGACGTAGCTCGAGGTGGAGCTGCATTGCATAATGGCTCTTCTCTTTTGCAGGTTCGGTGGTCTCTCTTTCTAGAGCCAAGGCGTCGACTCCATCACGGTCGCGCTCTTGGCTTTTTTTTGCATATGAGCGGTTACGCTCTCGATACTTCTCGCTGCGGATGGCAGTGTCGGACTTGGCCTCCTCATCATATAAGCCCCGCTCGTAGGGGAGGTAGTTCTGTACCATCACGGCGCTGATCTTGAGCTCCTCTGCGATCTCTTGTGACGTCTTGCCTTTTTGAGAGAGCTCTCTGATCTCCCTCGATCGTTCACTCTCCCAGAGGCCCTCGGTGATGAGGATCTTGCGCACCTTCGTCGTCGAGACCTCGGTCTGGAGGGCGGTCTTGTTGATGGACTGTGTTCGCTCATAGGCCTCTATCACTGTTTCGACAATCTCTTTTTTCGGTGTTTCTGTTCGTTTTGCCATTGCTCTGCTCTCCTTCATGAGTACGGTATAGCATAGCTTCAATGTCGTGTCAATAATAATAATGTTGTGTCAATAATATTAATTTGGATTCTACCCTGTACCTATGCGGTAGCGATGTGGTGACTGTGGAATATCTGACTATTTTATGTTCATTGCGGATTCCCAGAAGGAGGGATTGACGCCAACAATACTAGCGAATATCATGAAATATGTTAAATAGTAGGAGCGAATATCATGATTAATAAGCAGTATATCCACCGTGTTGTACGATTGAAGGAGCAGCTTTCAAGGAAATCCCAATTCCTATTGGGACCACGCATGACCGGAAAATCCTCGTACATCAGAAATGAGCTCTCCGATACGGTCAAACTGTATTGGAACTTGCTTGATGGGAGGTTGCAGATGAGAGCGCTCTCCGACCCCGCTTTGCTGAGAGAGGAGATAGAGGCTCGCAACCTTCATGATTGCATTGTAGCGATTGATGAAATTCAGAAGGTCCCGCACCTGCTCGAAGAGGTGCATCTTCTCATTGAAGAGAGGAATATCAGGTTTCTCCTCACCGGATCGAGTGCCAGAAAGCTTAGAGGTGGAGGGGTGAATCTCTTGGGTGGACGAGCAGGGTACATGACCATGCACCCCTTCGTGTATCCGGAGATCCTGGATACCGAATACAGCCTGGAAAAGATCTTCACCTCAGGGTTGCTGCCTATGGCATTTCTCTCAGAGAATCCTGAGCAAGATCTCTATGACTATGTAACGCTGTACCTGACTGAAGAGATCCAGGCTGAGGGAGTGACAAGAAAACTTCCCCAATTCTCAAGATTTCTTGAAGTGGCTGCTCTTTCGAACACAGAAATGCTCAACTTCACCAATATTGCCAGTGATGTGGGCGTCTCACGGCAAACGGTAACTGATTGGTATCAAATCCTTGAAGACACGCTCATTGGGTACCAGCTGCCGGCGTATCGCAAAGGGAAGATACGAAAGACCTATGGTATGCCTAGGTTCTACTTCTTCGATCTTGGTGTTGCACGAATCCTACAGAATACTCCTGCTCCCATGAAGGGCCAAAGTGAGTATGGGACATTCTTTGAGCAGTACCTGTTCATGGAGCTTCGCTCCTATCTTGATTACTCCCAAAGCAGGGAGACGCTGAGCTACTGGAGGTCCACCAGTGGTTTTGAGGTTGATTTCATCCTCGGTGATACGGTTGCCCTTGAAACGAAGGCTTCAAGTCGTATCGATTCTCGAGATCTCAAAGGGCTCAAAGCCCTTGAGGAGGAGGGAATTTGCCAGCGCTATATACTCGTCTGCACTGAAGAGCGACCGAGAAGGTTGAGCAGTGGTATTGAGATCATGCCATGGAAGTATTTCTTGCAGTTACTCTGGGAGGGGAAGATCATTGCATGAGGAGAAGAGGCGTCCAACGGTGCTCAATGGAATGCGTTACTATGACCTCACCCATCTTGTACCCACGCACCCTTGTTTGATAGCATCGCTCAATTGGATGGAAGGGGACAGGTGTGGCATACTCTGAGCAGGATTGGCAGAAGGCGAAGAAGCTCTGTAGGCTCAATGGGGAGGATATCCGTATCGCCCGGGAGATGGGGCTCAACCCCAGGAGCCTGATACAGAACATCTAGAGCAAAGACCAACAATGGAAAGAGCGGCAGGAGAAAGGCCATGGAAACGGTAGCAGAGTACAATCGTATCAAAGAACAGTTGATGAAGAGAGAACAGGGTGTATTGGTTGATGCACTCTTGACCTTGGCCCTGGAGTCTCCATCTGCGCTCATGATGGTCAAGGGCCTGATATCCTCATCAGAAGAGCGGGTCGCACTCTTTCGTCGCAACATCGAGAGGATCACCGGCCAAAGTCGAGGTAACTATCTCAGCGGAAATCAGATCTTCGATATCCTTAGGCGCTCCCTTGACCTCTTGGATCCGGAGCACCTGGATCCAAAGCTCGGCCTTGAGCTGATGGAGGCATTCTATAGCACAAACTCCTGGGCGTTTGAATCTACCAACACACTCGATTTTGATTTTGAGTGCCTCTTCTCCGATGACGCCTGTTCCCTCTTCTCTGAATTTGCTGTGCGTTGCCCCGATATAGAGTACGCCCGGGAGGTTCAGAAGCGCCTGCTTGCTGTGGATGGCTATGGGGTGCGGGGCACTCTCGAAGAGATAGCCCTGTAAGAGACGCTGAGCGTGTGGCGCATTCGTGTCTGTAATTTCCCCAATCGTCCTCTCAGATGGTAGTATCTAAGAGAGCCATGGATAATTCATCATTATTGGCGATGGTGTTAGACAGGAGGGTAGGATGACCACGGTAATTCTTGCAGCAGGCTATGCAACACGTATGTATCCACTGACAGAGAACTTTCCCAAGCCACTGCTGGAGGTGGGGGGCAAGACGGTACTCGATCGCCTCATGGAGGATATTGATAGGATTGATGCCATCAAGCGCCACGTTGTGGTCTCCAACAGCCGCTACCTCCCGCACTTCAAGGAGTGGGCAGAGAGGAGCGATTATGACAAGGAGATCACCCTCCTCTCGGATGGGTCGACGGAGAACGAGAACCGCCTCGGGGCGGTGAGGGACATCCTCTTTGCCATCGAGGAGGAGGGTCTTGATGAGGATCTCATGGTCCTGGCCGCTGACAATCTGTTGGATTTCTCACTCGCAGGGTTTGTCGACTTCTTCTGTGAGAAGCGGGCGACATCCATCATGCGTCACCGGGAGCCCTCATTGGAGCGGCTGCAGCGGACCGGGGTCATCACAATCGATGGTGATGGCCGAGTCCTCCTGATGGAGGAGAAGCCGAGAGAGCCGAAGAGCTCGTGGGCGGTGCCCCCGTTCTACATCTACAAGCGGGAGGACCTGCCGCTCATCAGGGAGGCCATAGCGGAGGGGTGCAGTACCGATGCCCCTGGTTCCTTCATCGCCTATCTTGCCCCAAAGAGGCCGGTCTACGCCCATTTGATGGAGGGCACGCGTTGGGATATAGGGAGTGTGGAGAGTTATGAGCGTGTGAAGAGGGAGTTTGGAGGAGGAACGTACGGTCTTTAATATTACTAGACAGATGTTACCGTCCGGGGTACTATTAGGTGTAATGAGCGATGCGGAATGTACATTGAAGATAGCACAGAGCCTGCTGTAGGTTTGATGGTATCGAGAGATTGTTGATGGCAGGTAAAAGAAAGGGAAGGCATATGAGGATTCCGAACGAGTTGTTGGATGTGATTGCCCAGGGTGAAGGCATGAACGTTGAGTTCAAACGAGCAAAGACCGATATCCCTGCAGAGGTGTATAGCACGATCTGTGCCTTCTCCAATCGCTATGGTGGTCATATTTTCCTTGGTGTCGATGACAGCGGGACTATTGTTGGAGTCCAACAGGATCGGATTACCCATATGAAGCAGTCCTTCACCAGCGCTGTGAACAATCCGAATAATTTGTACCCGCCGCTCTACCTTCATATGATCGAATATGAAGTCGATGGTGTCCACCTCTTGTATGTGCACATACCGAGCACTTCAAGTGTCTGTCGGCAGGGAGGGAGAATCTTTGACCGGAACAACGATAGCAACATAGATATCACAGACAATGAGGCTCTTGTGTACCAGCTGTATGCAAGAAAGCAGGACAGCTACTATGTCAACAAGGTGTACCCCGTCTTCTCGGTACAGGATCTTCGTCATGACTTGATTAACCGTGCTCGATTGATGACGCGTACCAGAACACAGACCCACCCCTGGCTGCATATGGATGACGAACAACTGCTGAGGAGTGCCGCCTTGGTATTAACTGATACGTCAACCGGCAAGGAGGGCATCACGTTGGCAGCTATTCTCTTGTTTGGCACAGATACGATGATTATGTCTGCTCTGAGCCATCACAAGACCGATGCGATCTTCCGTGTGTTCAATCTCGACCGTTACGATGATCGTGATGTTATCACGACGAATCTGCTCGATAGTTACGACAGGTTGATGGCCTTTGGGCAGAAGCATCTCAATGATACCTTTGTCATGGAAGGGGTTCAGAGCATCAGTGCACGGGATAAGATTTTGAGGGAGGTAATCTCAAACTCACTTGCACACCGCGATTATTCCAGTCCGTACGTAGCGAAGTTTGTCATTGAGAGGGATCATTTCTTCACTGAGAACAGCAATAGAGCCCAAAGCTTCGGTGCCCTTCGCCTAGATGCATTCAAGCCGGTGGCAAAGAATCCAGCAATCTCAAAAGTATTCCGTGAGATCGGGCTTGCTGATGAATTGGGCTCAGGGATGCGGAACACCTACAAGTACACCTCCCTCTACTCTCAAGCTGAACCCACCTTCGTTGAGGGTGATATTTTCAAGACTATCGTTCCATTG
>Ga0116182_1003351_pt1 | contig 14951 bp, 15 predicted proteins | sample AD_UKC077_MetaG_FD_89805 | JGI IMG/M metagenome (GOLD analysis project Ga0116182, IMG submission 89805) | Active sludge microbial communities of municipal wastewater-treating anaerobic digesters from USA - AD_UKC077_MetaG | ecosystem: Engineered > Bioreactor > Anaerobic > Digestate | place: USA...
GGAGCAACCGGATCTGGCGAGCAAGATATGGCAGGCACGATGCAACCTCGTCGATCCGGGGATCGCGATTGTTCGGCGGGCGGCACTTGACGATATTGGTGATGTACACTCCGGTCGTTCTGCTCAGACCGATCGCATTGAGCCACGCATCGAGGTACTTGCCCGCTCGACCGACGAACGCTTCGCCTTGAAGATCCTCATCGGCCCCGGGGCCTTCGCCGATGACCATCAGCGACGGTGAAATCACCCCCGTCCCGAAGACCGTCTTGATCCGTGTTTCAGCGAGCCGGCACAGTGAACATCCCCTGACCGCTTCTTCGAGATGCTTGAAACTCATCCGATCGACCCGATTCCGGTCGAAGCTCGGAGCGATGAAGAGGTCGACGATCGGAGAAAGGTCGCCGATGGGCGTGGGCTCGATCTCCCGATCGGCGATGAGCGCCTCGGCTTCATCACAGATTGTCACGAATGCTCTGATCGAATCTTCAATTCCCACCGTACTCTTCCTCAAACCACGCATACTCTTCTTCATCGTAAGTTATGCGGTACAGGTAGAGACCGCACGCTGAAGCGGTCCGTCCCGCTCGACTGCGATCCTTGGCTTCCAGGATTTCGACAAACTCTTCGACGCTCATCTTCCGCTCGGCGAACTGAATCATCGAACCGGTCAGCGAGCGGACCATCTTATGCAGAAAGGCGTTTCCGCTGATCGTGTAGGTAAGCAGCTCGAGACCGAAACGGTCCTCTTCGATCCTCCAATAGGACTCATAGATATCCCGAACCTTGCTTTCGCTTGCATCGGTTGCCGCGGCGAAGGTGGTGAAGTCATGGGTCCCAATCAGCGTCTTCGCATATCCGTCAAGAAGCTTGAGGGGCGGAAATGCCTTCAGCTTCGCCACCCGGTTCTCATCGAAGCCGAGGAGATCCCCTTCCCGTTTGAAATAATAGCGATAGGTGCGCCCCATCGTCGTATACCGGGCGTGGAAGGAGCTGTCGACCTCCTCCGAGCGAAGAATCCGGATCGATCGGGGAAGCAGACGGTTCAGCGCCGGCTTGAACTTGCTGCTGCCGATGGCAGGATGAGCGATATCGAAGTGGCATACCTGAGCGGCGGCATGGACCCCGCTGTCGGTCCGGCCGCTGCCGATCACCTCGACCTCTTCACCGATCATCGCCAGGATCGTTTCCTGGAGCACGCCGACCACCGAAGAAGCGTTGGATTGATATGACCACCCGCTGTAGGGGGTTCCGTCATAGGAGAGGGTCAGTTTGATCCGTCGTCTACCCTTCTCGATCGGCCGAAGGGCGGGTCTTCGCCAATCAGATCGCGCCATCGTTTCCTCCCGTGATCAGGACGACCGCGACGGCCACCGGATCGTCATGGGAAATCGACAGAACGACCGTCCGCTTTCCGGCGAGGGCCTGCGCCCTCGAAGAGAGGTTGATGACCGGTCTTCCATCCTCGCCCCTCGTGGTCCACACATCCTGGGTGGAGAGGGTTTTCATCCCCTCTCCGACCGCCTTGAAAAACGCCTCTTTCACCGCGAAGCGACCGGCGAGAAACTCCGCAGGACGGGGGTTCTTCTCAGCGAGGGCCAATTCATCGGGATGAAAGATCCGCTTCCTGGCGTGCTCGCTCAACCCTTCGATCCGCTTGATCGCCACGACATCGATTCCGATCAAGGGTCGCTCCTTGGGCCAAAGAGCACCCGAACGGAGCTCGGGGACGCTTTGAGGGTGATTTCTCCTCGCTCAAACACCTCTTTTTCATAGGAGAGACGCACATTCGCCGCTGAGATCCCCTCTTTGTCAACCTTGGAGAAATCAGCGACGGCGGCGATCGAATCGGGATTGATCAGATAGATGATGTGCTCATTGCCTCGGATCTCCACATCAATCGACGCCGGCACGAGGGATTGCGCCTCCATCTGCCCGGGAAGCAGCACCGTTATGGGAATCGTCACGCTGCGGGCGCCGATCGACGAGTAATGGATGAATGCATAGACCACCAGCGCGAGAAGCAATGAAAGAACTTTTGCGGGCCAGTTCACCAAGAACCTCTGAAGATACTTATTCAACCTCGTCACTTCCCGCCTCCTTCATTGCCTCTTCCGGGGTGATGTCGTGATAACTGAAGAGCGCCAGGAGCATCCGCTTGACCGTCGGAATCGAAAGATCATAGTAGAGGTTCGCGTTGTAGGTCAGGCTGAGCGCTCCGGTCTCCTCGCTGACGATCAGCACGACCGCATCGCTCTCTTCGGCAAGGCCGAGGGCCGCCCGGTGCCGAGTTCCGAACGATCTCTTGATGTCCGTCTGTTCGCTCAACGGCAAATAGCACCCGGCGGCGAGAATCTTTCCGCCCTGGATCACCATCGCTCCGTCGTGGAGCGGCGTGTCATGATCGAACACGGTGAGAATCAATGAGGAAGAAAGGTCCGCATTGAGACGGGTTCCGCTTTCGATGATCTGGCGAATCGGGAGTCTTCGGGGAAAGACGATCAGCGCTCCGCGCTGTTTGTTCACCAGCACGTTGCACGCATTGAGGATCGAATCGATCTGGTCGCTGCTCGTCGTCTGGGTTCCGAGCCGAAACAGCCGGCCGCCGCCGCTCCACAGCTGGCTGAACGCCCGCCTGAGTTCCGCCTGGTAGACCACACAGAGCAGAATCGTCGTCGGAACGGTGATATACCGATAGAACCACAAAAGCACATCCAGCTTGAACAGGAAGCTCAACGCATAGACGGAGAAGAGGATGATCACGATCCGGATCAACGCAAGAGCTTTGGTCTGGGCGATCGCCGTGTAGAAGCGATAGAACACCCATGCAAGCACTCCAACCTGCACCGCAGGTCGGAGAAATGCGAGGGTGACCTGAATGATATCGGTGAACATCTAGATTGCTCCTTTCTTACACCCACTCAAGCGTTCGTTCGACCGCCTTTTTCCAGAATCGGACTTTTTCATCCCGGGTTTCATCATCCATCGCCGATTCCCATCGCTTCCTTTCTTTCCAGTAGGAAGCGAGCTCATCGAGATCCTTATACACGCCGACCGACAGTCCGGCTGCGAACGCGGCGCCCAAGGCGGTGGTCTCGACGACTTGGGGCCGGATGACCGGCACGCCCAGGAGATCCGCCTGGAACTCCATCAGCGGTTCACTGTTCGTCATCCCTCCGTCGACTTTCAGCTCCGTCGTCTTGATGCCGCTGTCGCTTTCCATCGCTTTGAAGATATCATACGCCTGAAACGCCGTGGACTCCAAGATCGCCCGGCAGAGGTGCGCCTTGGTGACGAACGCGGTCAAGCCGGCGATCACTCCCCGGGCATCGCTCCGCCAATAAGGAGCGAACAATCCGCTGAACGCGGGAACCACGTAGACTCCGCCCGAGTCCGTCACGGTCAACGCTTCACGGTCCAGCTGCTGGGCGCTTTCGACCAGTTTCAGGTTGTCGCGCGCCCACTGGACAAGGGAACCGGCCACGGCTACCGAGCCTTCAAGCGCGTACACCGGCTTTTCGTCTCCGATCCTGTACGCGACGGTGGTAAGCAGGCCGTTCCGTGATCGGGGAAGACTGAAGCCCGTATTGACCAGCAGGAAGCATCCCGTGCCGTATGTCGATTTGCCCATCCCGGGCTTGAAGCACGCTTGGCCGAAGAGGGCTGCTTGCTGATCACCGAGAATTCCGGCGATCGGAACTTCCGATCCGAACGGACCGTCTTTGGCGGTATGGCCATACACCATTCCGCTGGAAGGCACGATCATCGGCAACGAACCTTTCGGGATGGAAAAGATTTCAAGCAGTTCATCATCCCAGGAAAGGGTTTCTATGTTCATCAGCAGATAGCGGGAAGCGTTGCTGGCATCGGTGATGTGGAGGATTTTGCCGGAAAACTGGTAGGCAAGCCAGGAATCGATCGTTCCGAAGACCGCTTTGCCCGATTCGGCGTCCTCCCGCAATCCGTCGACATGTTCTAAAAGCCAGGCGATCTTCGATCCGCCGAAATAGGGACTGAGGACCAGTCCGGTTTTCTCTTCGATGATCGGGCCTTGCGGACTGTCCTTCAGCTCCTCGATATATGCGCTGGTTCGAAGATCTTGCCAGACGATCGCATTATGATAGACCTTTCCACTCTCCTTCTCCCACGCCACGATCGTCTCGCGCTGGTTGGTGATTCCGATTCCGGAAAGATCTCTGCCCTTCAAGCGGGCTTTTTTCAGGGCCTCGGTGATGCACCGCTGCGTGTTGGCCCAGATTTCCATCGGGTCGTGCTCGACCCATCCCGGCCGGGGAAATATCTGAGTGTGCTCAAGCTGGTGGGACGCGACGATCGCACCCCCCCGGTCGAAGATGATGAAACGGGTACTTGTCGTCCCTTGGTCCACTGCACCTAAATACTGCATTCGTCCCTCCTCTTCGGCCAGTATACTTCGCACGTCCGGTTTTTGAAAGTCAAAGCGTGCAGATGAGCAATCTCATCGGCCCAGATGGAGGGATCGGGTGTTTCCAGCACCAGCGGGATCCTCTTGAAGCGGCAATCCTGAACGATGTATTCGAACGTCGGCCATCCGATCGTCCCTTCGCCCAAGCTTGCATGACGGTCGCGTCTGCTGCCGCTTTCACTCAACGCATCGTTGAGGTGAAGCCCTCGAAGATATTCAAGCCCGATGAGCCGGTCGAACCGCGCGATCACAGCCTCGAACCCCTCGATCGTGGCAAGGTCGTAGCCGGCGACATGGGCGTGGCACGTATCGAGACAGAACCCCAGGCGGGCATGATTCCTCGTCGCTTCGAAGATGCCGGCGAGCTCCTCGATCGTCGAACCGAGGTTCGAACCGCTGCCGGAGGTGTTCTCGATGACGAGGACCGCGCTCTCGCTCCGGTCGAGCGCTTCATCGATCCCTCGCCCGACGATCTTCATCCCCTCCTCTTTGGAGACGAGACCCAGCGTGGAGCCGGGGTGAGTGTTCACCAGCTTCAAACCCAGCCGTTCGGCGCGCCTGAGTTCATCGGCGATCGCCCCGATCGATCGTCGTTGCTTCTCCCTGTCGGGGCTGCCGAGATTGATCAGGTAACTGCCGTGAATCAGGATCCGATCTGGTTTGAAGCCGGTTTCCTGCAATACCTTCGTAAAGCGATCCGCCTCGTCCGCTTCGATCGGTTTGGCGTCCCATCTTCGCTGATTCTTCGTGAACATCCCGAGTCCCGTCGCGTTCAGACGTTGAGCCTCCAAGAGGGCGTTTTCCAGCCCGCCGGCGATCGAGGTATGAGCTCCTATATAGTACATACCCCAACGGTAGGACCCAACATATCTCTTGTCAATCGATTTGAGTCGTGTTAGTGTCCCTTAACGGAGGTTCATCCCATGGCTGAACGACAGCTCGCCGTAGGCGACGAGCTTTATGGATTTATCGTGGAAGAGATCGCCCCCTTGGAGGAATACCAGGGAACCGGGTACTTCTTTCGACATATTGAAACGAAGATGGAAGTCTACCAGGTGGTCAATGAAGACCCCGAGCGCTTCTTCGGCTACCTTTTTCGGACCCTTCCCTCGAACGATTCCGGCGTGGCTCACATCATTGAACACTGCCTCCTGGCGGGATCGGAGCGCTATCCGGTGCACGATCCGTTCATGACGCTGCTCAAAGGCAGCGCCAATACGTTCATGAACGCGCTCACCTATCCCGACCGGACCGTATATCCGGCGGCCAGTCCCCTGAAGAAGGATTTTGACAACCTCTTTGACGTCTACACCGATGCCGTCTTCGCTCCCCTGCTCCGCGAGGAGACGTTCTGGCGGGAGGGCGTGCGCCTCGTCTGCGACGAAGATGGATGTCACTACGAAGGGGTCGTCTTCAATGAGATGCTGGGAGTCAGCGCCGATCATGATGCGATCGTCAGCCGCTTTGCGGTGCGGACGCTCTTTCCGGACAATCCCTACTCCTTCGAGTCCGGGGGAGATCCCGAGGCGATCATCAATCTCACCTACCGGGAGTTCCTCTCCTTCTACAGCCGGTACTACCACCCTTCGAACGCGAAGCTGTTCCTGTTCGGAAAGATGGAGGTCGGGGAAAAGCTGGCATATCTGGATGAACGCTACCTTCGGACCAGAGGAATGCTCGAGGTCGACTCGATCGTCCCGCTTGCCGAGCGATGGGATCGCGAACGGTCGGTCACCTTCACAAGTCCGATGGAGGAAGGCAATGAAGAGGTGAAAAACGCATCGATCATCCTTTCCTGGGCGACCACGGAGAATGACGACTCCCTTTCGGTGATGACGCTCTCCACCTTGGTGGATATTCTGCTCGGCAACCCCGCCGCGCCCCTTTACAAAGCGATCATCGATTCGAACCTTTCCCTGGATATCTCGCCTGAGAGCGGAATGAGCGCCGAGTTCAGACAGATGCCCTTCATCGTCGGTTTCAAAGGGATCGACCCCGAAGACGGCGAAGCGGCAGAAAACGTAATTCTTTCCGCTTTGAAGAAGATCGTCAAAGACGGCCTCGACCCCGACCTCATCCGGGCGTCGCTGAAGCGCACCCGTTTCAGTCAGCTGGAGATTCCCGGCGGAATTCCCACCGGTCTGAGGGCTTTGACCCGGGCCACCCGGGCGTGGATGGTCGACAGGTCGCCCTCGGAAACGATCCAGCTGGTTCCGACCCTCAACGAGCTGGAGAGACACTTGAAGCGGAACCCCCGCTTTTTTGAAGATTGGATCGAAGAGCACCTTCTTGGCAATCCCCACCGGGCGCTTGTCACGGTGAAACCGGATGGAGAGCATCAGAAACGCCAAAACGCCGCAATCTCCCAAAACGCCCTCCTTGCCATCGAGCAGCTGGGCAGGAAAGGGATCAAGGAGATCGTCGAGCGGAACAAGCGCTTCATCGCATTCGAGGATGAGCGGGACAGCGAAGACGATCTTGGCAAGGTACCATTCCTCCGATTGGAAGATCTGCCGAAAGAGATCAGACCGAACGATCATGACCTCAAGATCATCGCCGGCCGGGAGCTCTGGATCCGAAAGATCGCCACCAACAAGATCATCTACGCCGACATCGCCTTTAAAATCGATGATCTTGGCGAAGAGGAGATGCTCCTCCTCAACCTTTACACCCGCATGATCCAAACGACCGGTCTTGGCGAGATGCCATATGAGACGGTGGCGCAGACGCTCAAACGGCTGACCGGCGGGTTTTCCATCTTTCCCGAATTGGGAACATCCCTTGAAGGAGAGGCGGTTCATCTTCTGATCGTTCGAATCAAGACCCTCGCCGAGGATTTCGATGAGGCGTTGCGTTTTGTCCGGGAGCTCCTCATCGGAGCGAACGTGGATGACAGGAAGCAGCTTCGTTTCGTCCTCAACAACTACAAGAGCGAGTTCAGCGAGGTCGTCACCTACGGCGCGACGAATTTCGCCTCGAGCTATGCCACCCGGACCTTCAGTGAAGTGGCATGGGACGCCGAGCTGATCGGCGGGCTTTCCCAATGGTTTCATCTCATCGAACTCGAAACCGACACGCTCGGAGAGCGGCTCAAGACCCTGCAGACGACGCTGGCTAATCGCCGAAGGCTCGTCACCCACGTAAGTTGCGAGGAGCCGTTGCTGGAAGATGCGATACAGAGCTTCGAGATGTTCATCAACGGGTTCGAAGATCATGGTCCGCTGAACAAAGAGTCCAGAAGCTATGACAAGGTCGGACCGACCGCGAACCCGAACGTCGATCTCTTCAAGCTGCCGTCGACGGTCAGCTACAGCGCCTGGGCGTTTCGCACCGCCAAGCGGGGAAGCGAGCTCCAGTCCGCTCAAGTCCTTCTGGGGCAGATCCTCACCACCGGAACCCTCTGGGAGCTGATCCGAGGTCAAGGCGGGGCGTACGGAGTTTCCGCCAGTGCCGATGTGGCGGAAGAGACGTTCATCCTTTCCACCTATCGGGATCCGAGGATCGCAGGGACGGTTACCGATCTGCAGGCCGTTTTGAAGGAAGCAGCAACCAGAGTCTTCACTGAAAAAGAGATTGAAGACGGCACGATCTTCATCGTGGGGCGAGAACTGCGGCCGCTTTCACCCGACCAGGATGCGCTTCTTGGGTTCCGACGAATCCTCTACTCGATCACCGACGAATTCCGCCTGATGCGGCGGACCCAACTCCTCGAGCTCACCGGGGAAGCCCTCAACGAAGGAGCGAAAGCGCTCCTTGATCAGGCACGGAGGGATGGCAGCAGTCTGGTCGTCCTTGCAAGCGGCGAACTGCTCGGCAAAGAAGCGAAGAAGCTGAAGCTGCTCAACGTGGAAAGCCGACGCCTGCCTCTTTAATAGACGGGTTTCAGCCCGGCGCCGTAGAGGACCCCGCTTGCCCGAAAGAGGGAGTACGGAGTGGAGGAGATGCTGATGCCCAGCTCTTCGGCGATTTCAATCATCGCATCGCTGGGCTTCTTGTTTCTCACAAGGAGGATGTTGCGAATATCGCTCATCTCGGCGGTTCGAATTGCCTGCACGCTCGAAAGACCGGTGATCATGATGATATTGTCTTCCAAGATGGTGAGCACATCGCTCATCAAGTCACTTGCAAACCCATAGGTGATCGTATCTTCTGTATGGTGACTTCCACAAACAAGTGTTGCTTCGGTAAGCTCTAAAATCTCGCGTAACGTCATGCCAAGACTATAGCATAAAAGAATGCTTCTACTCTAGCGCAGCTCCATCAGAACGGTCCGAAGCAGGTATTCGGCGATGGAGCCGAAGCGCTCAAACCCGATCGCTTCCGCTTCTTCCTGAGTCGCACCCCATCCTACCGCCTCGATATCCTGAGAATGATAAAGGATTTCCGCGCGAACCGAGTCGTAGAGGATGAACGAGCCGCTGACCACGGCGATCTCATCATCCAGCGCTTTGTCAAAGCTCAGCACTCCCACCGAACCGATGACGGTGTAGCGGATGTTCTTTGGAATCTGGCGAACCAGATCGTCAAGCTCGTCCTCCCCGGCGCGCTCCAACGTCAGTTCGACAAGGGGAATCTCATCCCGTTTCGAGCTTTCGCTGAAGGCGGTTTTGGCATGGGCGGTAGGCAGACGACCTCCGTTGATCGAATACTCCTCAAGTGAAAGCCCGATCTCCGATCCGAGCGCGCTTGAAAGGACATACGGGAACTCGATGGAGACCTTCTTCACCGCTTCTTCGACCTGAAGGGCAAGAGCTGCAGGCAACGGGGGAATCTCAAGGTTCAATGCGAAGGTGATGATCCCCTCGTTCTTCATCGCCGCGTTCAACGGGCTGAAGTGCAGCTGCCCCGTCTCATGGCTGTTGAAGAAGAGGGTGTCCTCATAGAGTGCGCCAAGGGCGTTGTATGCTTCAAACGTAGCGGAAATCGGGGCATGCAGCACTCGTGGAGCCAACAGCCGCGTCCGCCTTCGAAGCGTAACGATCGTTCGGACGTATGAACTTTCGCTTCGAGTCAACACAAGCTGCAGCGGCTCGATGTATCGGATCGCCTCGGCGACCAGAACTTCCGTTTCATAGTCCTTCTCTCCGACCGGACCGCTTGAAGCGACCGCCGCCGCCTCAAGGTATCGGGCGATCGTCGTCGTATCGTTGTTGGCCTTGTACGCGAGGTTCGCTTCGCGGAGCAGCGTCTCGATCCGCTCGACTCGAGCTTGCCGCTGCCGGCTCAGCTCTGTCCGCAAGCGATCGATCGCCTCTTCGCTTGCCCGTGCCTGGAGAAAGATCTCATCCCCTTTCCGGTATCGGTTGGTGATCACCAAACCGAGATCGTCTATCCGCCCCCGCTCGACGAGTTCGGTCAGATATCCCGAATCGAGGTCGAAGCCGATCGATTCTTCAAGGTTCTTGAAGAGGGTGTGATAGGGATCGAGACCGGTGCCCTCACCGAAGAAGAACACCTGATTCGCCCTTCCTCCAGAGGCGCTTGTCCAGGAAGGGACGCCGGATCCCTGAAGGTCTTTTGCCGAGCGGCAAGAGACGAGCAGAAGAGGAATGAGGATCGCCAGGAGAAGCAGCTTCTTCATATGCTAGAAAGTGTACGCCGTTCCTGCGGTAAAGAACAGTCCATCACGCAAGGAGGATCCGAATACGCGCACCCGCTCTCCCCCTCCTCCGAAGATGATCCAGCGGCCAAGAGCATATTCAAGAAGAAAAGTTCCCTGGACGGAAAGCCCCCATCCATTTGAAAGCGAATAGATTCCTCCTCCCAGAACGCCGGCGCTGAAACTCAGAGCCCGCCAAGGAGCCCAACCGGTTCCGAAGAGCTGGGAAAAGCTCACCCGGGCCCGTATCCCTGCTCCGAGAGAAAACTCCCTGCCGCCCAAAGTTCCTCCTTCAACGGAGAGTGAGAATGGATATATCCTGAGCGGAATATGGGTGCCCGCATGGAATCCGAAGACTCCTTGAGCGTCGATGCTCGAAGCGAGATGCACCGGAATCTTCGGTCCTTTGATCAGCCCTAATCCCACTTGAAGAGCCTTTCCGCCCTCTTGCTGCAAGAGAAGCCGGCGATCGTCGACTCGTCGGACGCCAAGCAGACCGACTTTGTTTCCCCGGGCGTCGATCGCCCAGAAGCGGTCGCCGACCCGGACCGAAGGATCGGAGCTCTCGGAAAGAACGCTCGTCTTCGAGATGAAATCGATCATCATTGAAGGAAGATCGTCAAGCAAGGCCAGGCCATCGTAGACCAGGGAATCGGAAAGATAGCTTTTCTCCGTCTCCCATGAGAAGGGAATCGGAATCACCAGATGCCGGTCTTCAACTTCAACCGTCAACCGATAGCGGTCCTCCTCCTCTTCAAGGAAGGCGTTCAGCGTCTGATCCTCTGTGAGGCGAGGCCTCATCACCGAGCTGAGGGCGTCTTCCACATGCTCGATCAGCACAAGAGGAATCGTCGGCCCGCTTTGCAGCCGGATCGCTGAAAAGATCGGCGAAGACGCAAGGAGAAGAAGCATCAGGACTCCGATTCGTTTCACGACGCCGCTCCGAGTTCGATAATCTTCAGGATGAGCCGTGCTGAATCGACCATGGCCGGAAGGGCCGCCCATTCGAAGCGGGAGTGATGGTTGTGCCCGCCGGTGAAGATATTCGGACAGGGAATCCCCGCTTCGTTCGCCATCCGCGATCCATCCGTCCCTCCGCGAATCACTTCGTTCTTCAATTCAAAGTCCAACGCCTTTCCCGCGGCAAAAAGGATGTTCATGGCGATCGGCTTGTCTTCGGCTGTCCGAGCCATGTTGTAGTAGAGATGCTTCGCCTGAAGATCCACCTTCCCCCCGGGATAGAGCCCTTCGATGGTGTGGGCAAGACGCTTCAGGACATCGATCCGGCGATCGAGGTTGTTAAGATCGAAGTCCCGAAGATACACGGTGAGATCGACGTGTTGAGCCGAACCTTCGATCGTGTGGGCGCAGTAGTAGCCGTATCGCCCGTCGGTCGCCTCCGGGCTCTCCGCCTGCGGGAGGGCGTTGATGAACGCACTCGCCATCGTGACGGCGTTGATCATCCGCCCTCGAGCCGCTCCGAGGTGGTAGCTCACCCCTTCGAAACCGACCTTCGCCGTCGCGGCGTTGAAGCATTCGCTTTGGATCTCAAAGCGTTTGCCGCCGTCGACCGTGTAGCAATATTCGCAATCGATTTTCTCGTAGGGAAATCCGTCCATTCCGGAGCCGGTTTCCTCATCGCTGGTGAAGATGATGTCTATCCCGCCGTGTTTGAACTCGGGGTGTTCCATGACGTAGCGTACCGCACTCATGATCTCGGCGATTCCCGCCTTATCGTCACTGCCGAGAAGCGTCGTTCCATCGGTCACGACGAGCGTCTCCCCAATATAGTTGGAGAGTTCCGGGTTTTCATCCGCGACGATCGAGTATTCTTCGTTCAGCGGGATGTCCCCTCCGCCATACTTCTCGATCACCCGGGGTTTCACTCCGTTTCCCGGCACGTCATCGGCAGTGTCGACGTGAGCCATGAATCCGACGACCGGCGCCTCCCGCTCAATATTGGAGGGAATCTTCGCGATGACGATTCCTTTCTCATCGATATGCACATCATCGACTCCGAGCTCGGTGAGCTCGGAAGCGAGCATCTTCAAAAGATTCCACTGCCCGTCGGTGGAGGGACGTTTCGAGTCGACGACTCGATCATCGCTCATCGTATCGACTTGGACGTAGCGGAGAAACCGCGTAAGAATATCTTCTTTCAACCGGGTAACCATGAATCTTCCTCCTCAGATTTATTCAGTATCACACAAAGTGCGGACCTCATCAACATTGAGGAGGAAGCGAGGTGGCTCAGACGTTGAAATTATACTGTTTGAGCATCAGTTTCACGATGTCAATCACGTTGTAGATGGCGAAGACGCAGATGAGAATTCCTGTCACGACCGGTCCCCTTTTCAAGGTATTGCCAACCGCCATCACGCTGGCGGTCAACGCGTAGGAGAGCTCGGGTTCGGTCGTAACCCCTTTGAGCCACTCGCCGAACGCTTCATCGGAATCCCCGCCGAACTGGTAGTACCGCCAGATCGCCATCACCGTTTCACTGACGATTCCCGCTGCCACGGCGATCGCCGCGGCGGCGGAGACTTTCCCCCAGAAGACCGTCGTCGGCATGCACGCATACACGATTCCTGCGGTGAAGAGGACCAGCGTCCGGGTCACGAGCTTCTGCATGTCTTTCCAGAATGCCACCCGCTGGCTGGGCGCAAGCCGCCTGGCCAAGTCTCCCGCCTCGCTGAGCAGAATCTCCCGTACCTGGCCGAGCGAACGCTCCAGTTCCGCCTTCCCCTCCTCGTCCAGAAGGGTGTTCGCGTACTCGGTCACCAGATCCAGATCTTCCTGGGTTTCATCGGTGCCGACGATGTAGCAGAATTCCAGATAGTCCATCCCCAGCTCTTCGCTTAGGGTGTTTCGGACGATCTCATCCGCTGACGGAGCACCGCCTCGAGCGAGGGTGTCCAGCTCCGTTTCAAGATACGGCCAAACGGTTTCCTTCTGGGCATCGAGGATCTCGGAAACTCCGCTGAGAACCTGCTCCTCGGTTATCGCCTGTTTTTTCTTCATCTCCAATCCCATCGTGCACCCCGAAATGGGGATGATCAACAGGATTGCCACAACGGTATTCATCCATCGTCTCATCTCTTCCTCCTAGTGTATTGCCGACGGCAGAGTGAAAGACCATCCGCCGTAGAGAGCGAACCGAATCATCGGATATGAACTGAAGGCATCCTTCAGCTCCTGATAATCGTTTTTGAAGATGCTGTTGGGATCCTTTATGGTGATTCGCGGTTCGATGAGCAATCCGAAGGGAAAGCGGAAGGTATGGCCGAAGCCCACTTCGTTCAGAAAGAACGTCCGCTGCTCTCCATACCGCCGTTCAAAGAGAATTCCCATCTGAATGAGCGAGGCATAGATCGTAGCCTCTTTGGAAAACGGACGGTAGGCGAGAAACAAGCCGGTCTCCAGATATATCGGTTGGTCTCTTCCTTTTTCCGCGGTCATTTCAACGGGAAGCATCAAACCGAACTCATCGCTCAGCTCGAGCTGAGCTTCGATGCGGAGCGGAATCGTCTCACCAAAGAGGGAGATCGCCGAGGCGCAATCGGTCTTCAGCTCAAGCGTCGATGAGCCGAAGACCAGACTTGTTCCGATGCATATAAGGATCAATAGTGTCGCTGCGTGTTTCATCTCTTCCCCCTGCGAGGAAGGTAACACAGCCTATCGGTCAATCATATTCCCCGTTTGAGGTAGCTCGAACAGGGTATCCTTGCTCATCGTGAACGCGTAGGAAGCGTCAGAGGTGGTTATCACGAGAGCTTTTTTCGATTCGACAATTGAATCCGTTGATAAATCGAGAATGTGATCGAGAGGGATGGCCAGATCTTTCACTACCCGCCCCTTCTCTTTGACAAAGAAGTAGAAGGTGTCTTCAGTGAAAACGATCCGTCCTTTGACGAGCTCCTCTTCGGTGATTTTCGATGATGAGCGGGTAAGACGAATCGGATCGATGATTTTGGTCTCTTTCACTGAAAGATGGAACGCCAGGCGCCAATACAACAGGGCCACCACGATAAGCAGAAGGATCATCGAGTAATAAAGTCCCACTCCGATATAGAAGCGGTTGAGGATCGAGATCCCTCCGACGAGCAACAACATGAGGATTTTCAGCACTGCCAACATCTGAATAAGCAATCTACCTCAAACAGGGTAAAAAAGAAAGAGAAGAAAGCGATATCCCGACTCTCCGCCCTTCCAAGGTGGAGGATAACATGAAACAACACAAACCTACTTACATGCTTATCGTTTTGGCCATCACGCTTGTGATTATGGGAAACAACATGGAGCTAACAATTCATATATGCGAATTGTGTAAGGCTCCCTTAAAGTAGTCATTTATACATACACCGGGGGAAGAGAGGACATCATACGAAGAAATTGACCAATATCTATTATTACTCGTTGAGCAGTCAAGTAATCATTAGCGACGGAAACGGACTTAACAGACCGCTATTCTCAGCCCATAGCCATATAACTCATCCCGTCTATCAGTCTTAACGCTGCCTATAAATACTTCCAGGAGATTCTATTCCTGCAAAAGTGTCAATCTTTTCAAATGCAGATAAAATGCTCTAATCCTAAAACCAGAATTTAACCTAGTCGCACACCACTCAGGAACATTTAACTTCGTGAACTTATCACTTAAAATCCTGTACTCACTGATTTTTAAAGATAGTACCAATAGGGAAACCTTATGTAAGTCCAAGATTTCCCATTATAGACTCTTTTATAAACGACAGCATATCCTCTTTGTATTGTTCGACTTTTCTCATTTTGTTAGGGCCGGGCTAATTTTTACCACCAGAGGTCAGGAGAATAGTTACCATCACATCGCCGCTTGATTTATTACCATTCCCCTGACGACCGGTGAAGCACATTACTTTACGTTCCTCAACC
>Ga0116182_1003366_pt1 | contig 14895 bp, 15 predicted proteins | sample AD_UKC077_MetaG_FD_89805 | JGI IMG/M metagenome (GOLD analysis project Ga0116182, IMG submission 89805) | Active sludge microbial communities of municipal wastewater-treating anaerobic digesters from USA - AD_UKC077_MetaG | ecosystem: Engineered > Bioreactor > Anaerobic > Digestate | place: USA...
AGAACTATTCATCAGTATAATAACACCCGAATACATACTAAATTAAAAATGCCGCCTGTTTTATACAGCCGGCAATATCAATTGACCCATGGACAATGTGTCTAAGAAAATGGGTACCTCCCACAAGGTGGCTTCCTATGTGGCCATGGTTCACGGAATTTAATAAACTTTCTTAAGGAGTCTTAACCGACTCCTTTTTTATTTGTTAAAATGCCTATTTTCCTTGTAAAAAACCATATCATTGGCTATACTGAAACTAATTTTACTGTTATAAACATATGCTTTGCACTACTATTAAAAGCCTTTATCGGCAAACAGATCAGCATCTCGGCCAAAAAATAGCCGTAGCTGGCTGGATCAGGACTTCTCGGTCGTCTAAAGAGGTTGGTTTTATTGAGCTTAACGACGGAACTTTTTTCAAGAATCTTCAGGTAGTTTTTGAAAGCAATCTAGCCAATTTTAGCGATATTGAAAAATTATCGATTGGTTCTTCTTTAAAAATCGAAGGCACTTTGATTAAGTCGCCAGCCGAAGGCCAGATTTTTGAACTTAAAGCTGAAAATATTATTATTGTTAATGCTGCTTTGCCTGATTTTCCTTTGCAAAAAAAGCGGCATAGCTTTGAATTCTTAAGAGAAATCGCCCACTTAAGACCGCGCAGCAATACGTTTATGGCGGTTTTTCGTCTGCGTTCGGTTTTGAGCTATGCTATCCACCAGTTTTTTCAAAACGAAGGCTTTTCCTATATCCATACCCCAATTATTTCCGGCAGTGATGCCGAAGGAGCTGGTGAAATGTTTGCGGTAACTTCCTTTGATTTAAATCAGCCGCTGCCTAAAACCGAAGCTGGCCAAGTTGACTACGCTAAGGATTATTTTGGCCGCAAAACTGGCCTGACTGTCAGTGGCCAGCTGGAAGCTGAAACTATGATTATGGGTCTCAATCGGGTCTACACTTTTGGTCCGACTTTTCGGGCCGAAAAATCAACTACGCCACGCCACGCTTGTGAATTCTGGATGATTGAGCCGGAAATGGCTTTTGCCAACCTAGAGGATGATATGGTTTTGGCTGAAAAGATGATCAAATATTTAGTTAATTATGTTCTCAAAGAACTGCCGGAAGAAATGGAGTTTTTCAACAAATTCATTGATCCGACTTTACTGGAAAGATTAAATGCTTTAGTGAGTTCCGAATTTAAACGGATGACTTATACCGAAGCCGTCGAAATTTTGAAACAATCCGGTAAAAAGTTTGATTATCCGGTTGAATGGGGTATTGATTTGCAGACTGAACATGAGCGCTATCTGACCGAAGAAGTCATCAAGGGGCCGGTTTTTTTGACTGATTATCCCAAGGACATCAAAGCCTTTTATATGCGCCTCAATGATGACGGCAAAACTGTAGCAGCCACTGACTTGTTAGTTCCGGGAGTTGGTGAAATTATTGGCGGCAGCCAAAGAGAGGAGCGTTTAGCTAATCTGGAAAAAAGAATTGCCGAGCTCGGCCTTAAGCCCGAAGATTATTGGTGGTATCTTGATTTGCGAAAATATGGTTCAGTCGAACATGCTGGTTTCGGTCTAGGTTTTGAAAGACTGATTATGTATCTGAGCGGTATGGCTAATATCCGCGATGTTGTTCCTTTCCCTCGTGTCTTAAATAACGCTGAGTTTTAATTTTATGCAAAACAGCTGCATTTTTTGTGAAATTGTCGCTGGTCGTATCAAGACGCCGGGAGTTTTTTGGGAGGATGAGGAGTTTATGGCCTTTTTATCAATTGATCCTAATACTAAGGGGTTTTCTTGTGTTATTCCTAAAGAGCACTATGGTAGCGATGTCTTAAAGATGCCGGATGAGGTTCTTTCTCGGTTTGTTTTAGCAGCTAAAAGAGTCGCAGCTATTTTGGAAAACTATTTTACCGATGTTGGCCGAGTCGGTTTGGTTATGGAAGGCACTGGCATCAATCATGCTCATATCAAACTAGTTCCAATGCATCAGACTGAGGATTTAAAAAATGGTCAGTGGCGGCAATATCTTTCGGGCCAGGAGTTTTGGTTTGACCGCTATGACGGCTGGATTTCTTCGTCAGCCGGTCCGATGGCCAGTGAAGATGACCTAAAAGAATTGGCTGAAAATATCCGTAAGTCTTATAACTAAAACTAGATATGTTTAATGCTGTAGAATTTGTTGAGGCCGTTCGTCTCAAAAACGCTAATGAACCGGAATTTATTCAGGCTGTTGAGGAAGTGGTTGAATCGCTGGCTGATTTTTTAAATGATAATCCAATTTATTTGGAGCAAAAAATACTAGAACGCTTGGTGGAACCAGAAAGGACGATTATTTTTCGAGTACCTTGGACTAATGATGCTGGCCAGATTCAAATTAATCGCGGTTTTCGAGTCCAGTTTAATAGCGCTATTGGTCCCTATAAGGGCGGTTTGCGTTTTCATCCGACAGTTAATTTAAGTATTTTGAAATTTCTTGGCTTTGAACAGATTTTTAAGAATAGTTTAACCGGTCTGCCTTTGGGTGGCGGCAAGGGTGGCAGTGATTTTGATCCTCATGGTAAAAGTGATTTAGAAATCATGCGTTTTTGTCAAAGTTTTATGACCGAACTTTATCGTCATATTGGTGCAGATACTGATGTTCCGGCTGGTGATATCGGGGTGGGCGCTAGAGAAATCGGCTATTTATTTGGCCAATATAAACGTTTGCAGCAAGAGTATAGTGGCGTTCTTACTGGCAAGGGACTTGGCTGGGGTGGTAGCAATGTTCGTACTGAAGCCACTGGTTATGGTTTGGTTTATTTTGTGGCTGAAATGTTAAAAACTAAGGGTCAGGAACTAGCTGACAAGACGGTTATTGTTTCTGGATCAGGTAATGTGGCTCAATACGCTGTAGAAAAAGCTATTCAACTCGGCGCTAAAGTGGTGACTATGTCTGATTCTGATGGCACAATCCATGACTTAGCTGGAATAACTTTAGAAAAATTAGCTTATATTAAAGAGTTAAAAAATGTCCGTCGCGGTCGGCTGGAGGAATATGCTGAAAAATATGGTGCTGAGTATTTGGCTAATAAGCGTCCGTGGTCAGTTAAAGCTGACATTGCTTTGCCTTGTGCTACGCAAAATGAAATCAGCTTGACTGATGCTGAACAAATGGTAGCTAATGGGATTATTTTGGTTGGTGAAGGCGCTAATATGCCAACCACGCCAGAAGCTTTGAAACTGTTTCGTGATAAGCAAATTCTATTTTCGCCAAGCAAAGCTTCTAACGCTGGCGGAGTAGCAGTTTCCGGTTTAGAAATGAGCCAGAATAGTTTACGTTTGTCTTGGTCTCGCCAGGAAGTTGATCAAAATCTGCAACAGATTATGCGCGATATTCATGCCAAGATTGCTGAATATGGCCAGCAGGGCTCGACAATTGATTATGTTAAGGGAGCCAATATTGCCGGCTTTAAACGAGTTGCTGATGCCATGCTCGCTCAAGGACTGGTTTAAGATGTTTGACAAAAGTCTCAATAATTAGTAGGTTTGAGTATTGCCAAGATAAAATAAAGGAGGTGGAATATGGCAACTTATCGTCCTCACGAAGAGTTTGAGGTTTTATTGTCCAATGGTCAGAGCTGTTGCAAGACAGCGCGACTGTGGCATGTTTTTGAAGGGCGTGGTCAACAGCGAGCTATGCTAACTAATTTAGGTGGCGTTCTTGGTTGTTGGCAAGAAAATAACGATGTACCTTATAACAGAAATCAAGCCCATGTCGATGTCATGAGAGAAGAGCTGATGTCAATGGATTGGAATGATGATTTGGTTTTAGCAGCTATTTGCTTACTGAAAAACAAAGGCTATGACAATTTAATTGATTTGTTACCAGATTTAACTCAACCGAATAAATTTAGCTTTTATTATGGTCACATTTTGAAAGCTTTATTTATTCATGAAAAGTATCATCTCGAAACCATTGGTAGTTTGGTTAATGGCCGACTTAATGTCGTTGATCAAAATGGTAAAATTTTTCAAAGCTGTTATTATAATTTGCGAGAAAATTTCTTATCAGCTGAGCTTGAAGATCAGTCAGTAATGCTTGATTATCTAAAAAAAGAGGGTGGTCGTTTTTTGGCCACTTATATTTAACTTTTAAGCGGTTCTTTAGGGGACCGCTTTTTTCAACAAAAAAGTTAAAAATACTGTATAATAAAAATATGCAGAATGATTATTTACAACAAACCATTGAACAGATAAAAAAACTTGATCACCAAGTTGAAATTATTTCTGAAATCAAGTCAGGCAAGGAAGCGGAAGTTTACCGTGTGTTTTTTGATGGGCAATTGGCGGCATTGAAAATTTATCGTGACACTAATGAGAAAAATTTTAACAAGACCGATCAATACTTAGCTGGCAAAAATTATCATCGTTTGTCGCAGCGCAAGGCAGTGGCTAAGGGCAATAGTTTTGCTAAAAAATTAAAGCAAGACAATTGGCTCAAGCGAGAGTTTTATCTTTTGGAAAAATTATATCAGTTGGGCGCCTTGATTCCTCGACCAATTTTAGCTAGTGAGCAGGCTATTGTCATGGAACTTTTAGGTGATGAACAGCAAGTTGCTCCTCGGCTTTGTGAAGTTAAATTAACAGCTGCTGAAGCAGATGATATTTTTAAACAAGTGATTGAAACCATGCTGATTCTTTGGCAAGCCGGTCTGGTTCATGCTGATTTATCAGAGTATAATATTTTACTTTGGCAACAAAAACCTTATTTAATTGATTTTCCTCAGGCCGTTGATGTTCGCCATCATCCTGAGTATAATAAACTTTTAGAGCGTGATTTATATAATATTGTTAAATTTTTCCGAAAGTTTATTGAAATTGATTTAACTCAGGTTAGAAATCTCTTTAAAGATAAATAAAATATATGAAAAAACTGTGGTTTAAGGCAAAAAAATATGGTTATGGCTGGTATCCAGTTACTTGGGAGGGCTGGTTAACGATTGCTATTTACGTGTTGTTATTGATTGGTACCGGCAGTTTTTTTCCGCAATATATTGAGCGTCAACCATTTGTTTATTTTGGTTGGGTAATACTATTAACAGCCGTCTTGATTTATGTTTCTTATAAAACTGGGGAAAAAGCTCGCTGGCGTTGGGGTGAAGATAAGCTGCGACAAGTGAGCTTAGTTTTTTTAGTTAAAAAAGAAAATAATCAGATTACTGATGTCTGTTTAGCTATGAAAAAAAGAGGTTTTGGTGTTAATCGTTGGAATGGTGTTGGCGGTAAAATGGATTTAGGTGAAACAATTGAAGAGACAGCAATTAGGGAAACTCAAGAAGAAATTCGTGTTGATTTGACCGAAATAGAAAAAGTGGCAGTGATCGATTTTTATTTTCCCCATAATCCGGGCTTCAATCAGCAGGTTCATGCTTATTTGGCTGAATCTTGGGAGGGGAACCCTATAGAAACTGAAGAGATGCGGCCGCAGTGGTTTAAGGTTGCTGATATTCCTTATCAAGAGATGTGGTCTGATGATGAATTTTGGTTACCGCAAGTTTTGGCTGGCCAAAAAGTGCGAGCTAAGTTTACTTTCAGTGAACAAGAAGCTCCAGTTGAACAAGATGTTAAAATAGTTGATAGTTTTTAAAATAAATATTTATGAAGAATTTAATTGTTTTTTATTCTCGCAGCGGGGTAACCAAGCAGCTAGCTGAGAAAATTAAGGGTTTGACTGGTTGGGAAATTTTAGAACTAATGGATAGCCAAAATAGGCAAGGTTTTTCTGGTTATGTTAAGGCTTGTTGGCAGGCTTTAACTGGCAAGACTACCGAAATCCAATCTTTGAGTCATGATTTGTCTAGTTATGATTGCGTAATCGTTGGTACGCCGATTTGGGCTGGCGCCATGGCACCAGCGGTTCGAACTTTCTTGCAAAAAGAGCAGAGCAAAATTAAAGAATTGGCTTTTTTCTGTAGTATGGGTGGGGCTAACGACCAGGGCTTGTTTAGTAAAATGGCGGCTGCCATTAATCGTCAACCTAAAGCGACAATGGCCATTCGGACTAAACAAGTGCTGGAAGATGATTGTTTAGGCGAAGTCGAGAGTTTTATTGAGGTGATTAATCAATAATTTTTATGCCCGGTCGCTGGGTTACGGTAAATGATAAGATGCAACAAGGTTATCGTTATCAACTAACCGAGCCAAGCGGGTCTAATTTTGCCACTGATTTTAAGCCACAGTTAACGCCAAAAGAAATGTTGGCCTTAGGAGTTTTTGGCGGTCGTTATTTAACTGATTGTCAAAATGAATTTCCGACTGATTGGTTTACTAGAGCTAAGCTTTGCTCATTAGAACACCGAGCTGAATTGAATTATTTTGGTATTAATGCCAGTCAGCCACTGTCAGTTTGGCGTAGTAAGGGTTGGATTCATCCCGATGATCCGCGCGGCTGGTTTCAATGGTATTGCCGTTATTATCTGGGACGGCGCCATGAAGATGATCGGCGCCAGATTGGGCGCTGGAGAGCAATGGCCAGACATATTGCTCAGATTAGAAAGTATTGTTTGCCTGGTGATTTAAATTGCCGTCGTCGTCAACGACAAGCAGTATTGCATTGGGCTTATGATAGTCGACTTATTTAGTTTTATTTTTAAACTGCATGTTAGAAGTTTTAGAAAAAATAGTTAATTCCAGAGAATTGTGGACTTTACTTTATTCGGCTGTGCCAGTAACCGAGCTTAGGGCCACTATTCCATTAGCTATTACTGTTTGGCAGTTGGATCCTTTAAAAGCCATGTTTTTGGCAATTATTGGCAATAGTTTGCCGATTTTGTTAGTAATGTTTTGCTTAAATAAAGTAGTTGAATTGTCGCAAAAATATTCAAAAGCCATGACCAGGATTATTGAAGCAGTTTTTCAGCGGACTAGGCGTAAGACTTGGCAGAAATTTGAAAAATATGGTTTAATTGCTTTGTTTTTATTTGTAGCCATTCCTTTGCCAATGACCGGAGCCTGGACTGGTTCAGTGGCCGCTTGGCTTTTTGGCGTGCCGCCACGCAAAGCCTTTGGTCCGATTTTTGCTGGTGTTGTTGTTGCCGCAATTATTGTTACCTTATTAACCATGGGAGTTAAAATATTAATTTAATTGAAATTAAGTTATATGGAATTTAGCGAATATCAAAAATTAAGCCGCCAGACCGCTGTTTATCCAGCGATTGGCAAGGGTTTTGTTTATCCAGCTTTGGGATTGGCTGGCGAGAGCGGGGAGGTGGTGGAAAAAATTAAAAAATTATTTCGCGATCAAGCTGGTGAGGTTACTGAAGAAAATCGTCAAGCCATTGCCAAGGAATTAGGCGATGTTTTGTGGTATTTAGCCCAATTGGCTACTGAATTAGAATTATCCTTAGATCAGGTGGCTCAAAATAATTTGGAGAAGCTTTTTTCTCGTCAGGAAAGAGGCCAGTTGCATGGCAGTGGTGATGAACGCTAAAAGGCCGATAACTATTGACCGTTATTTAGTGTTTTGTTATAATACAGTTATCTAGCTTTATTGTTAGTGTCGCACAAAACAGAAGGCGCCCATTGGGCGTTTTTTGTTTAATAAAAACAGCCTCATTACGAGGCTGTTTTTATATTTAAGTCCAGATATTTCTAGACTTTAATTACTACTGGCAAGACCATGGGCCGCCGCTTAGTTTTATTGAAAAGGAATTGGTTAACATCATTACGGATCTTATTTTTTAATTGATCATCATCGCCGCTAATGTTTTTGCCAAGCGTTCCGGTTAAAAAGTCAGTTTCTTTGACAATCTTTTTAATCCGCATGCGAGTGTCTTGAATCAGGTCTTTATTATCTTTCATATAAATAAAGCCACGGGAGATAATGTCAGGATTGCCGATCGGATCACCAGTTTTGGAATCAATTGTGGCAATAACAACAATCATACCATCTTCAGCCATAGTCTTGCGGTCACGAAGGACAATATCTGAAACATCGCCAACGCCAAGGCCGTCAACCATGACATAGTCAGTATTAACTTTTTCTTTGGTCAGCTGGCCGACAATATCGCGGCCACGGCGTTCTAGACTGACAACTTGGCCATTATCGGCCACAAAAATATTGCTGCTGGGAATACCGACTTGTTGAGCTAATTCAGCGTGAGCTTGCAGCAAGTAGTGATTGCCCTCAATCGGCATGAAATATTGCGGTTTGAGTAAGCGCATCATTAGTTTCAAGTCTTCCTGTTTGGCATGACCGCCAGCATGGACATCCATCATTTCATAATGGATAACTTTACCGCCTTGACGGACGATTTGGTCTTTAAGGCTTTGGATGCTGCGTTCGTTACCTGGAATAACTGAAGAAGAGAAGATAATGGTGTCGCCAGGTTTTAAGCGGACAGTTCGATGTTCGCCATTAACTACTTTCATAAGGAAAGCGTTGTTTTCACCTTGAGCGCCAGTACCTAAAATAATTATTTTATTGTCTGGTAAATGTTTTAGTTCGCTATCGGACATGATAGTTTGAGAATTAAACTTCATATAACCGATTTGTTTAGCAATTTCAACATTATCGTTCATGCTGCGGCCTTGTAAATAGATTTTTCGGCCAAATTTTTCAGCTAGAGAAAATATTTTTTGAATACGATTGATTTGTGAAGCAAAAGTGCCAATAATGATTCGACCTGAAATTTTTTCGAATAAATGACCCATTTCATCACCGATTTTTGATTCAGAAACCTGATAGCCAGGATGAGTTGAATCGGTTGAGTCAGCTAGTAACATTAATAGACCTTGGCTGCCAACTTGAGCAATTCGTTGTAGATCGGCTGGTTTATCATTAACTGGGGAGTAATCAATTTTAAAGTCGCCAGTGTGCATGACAGTACCAATTGGCGTATGAATAATCGGAGCAAAACAATCTGGAATGGAGTGGTTCATGCGTAAAAATTCAACGCGAAAATTTTTACCGATTTGAATCTTGCTATCATCTTCAATTCTGGTGATTTTTAGTTTTGGACACTGAGGGTGTTCCTTAACTTTCTTTTCAACCAATCCAGCAGTCAGTTTACCCATAAACATTGGTGGGTTTTTAAGCTTGCCCATCAAATGAGGAATGCCGCCAGTGTGGTCATAATGGCCATGAGTGATGATAACGCCCTTAATCCAGTCTTCTTTGCCAACTAAATAATCAGTGTTAGGAATGATGTAGTCGATGCCTAACATGTCTTCTTCAGGAAACTGCAAGCCCATATCAACGATAATAATCTCGCGATCATATTCGATAAGAGTCATGTTGCGTCCAACCTCTTCTAGGCCGCCAAGAACAATAACTCTGATTTTCTCTGAGTTATTGTCTGTTCGTCGAACTAGATTATCGTTATTTTGGCGATAGTTGGTTCGCTGAATAGGACGGCGAGAGGTGCCGTATTGACTGGTTGTTTGATTAACCGAGTCTTTTGCTTTGTACTTTGTGATCATAAATAAATTAGTGCTGACCTAAATCAGCTTTTGTGAGTAAGAAAAGAGTAATCTTTTTTGTGCCCAAGAGAGGATTTGAACCTCCACATCCTTGCGGATACAACGACCTGAACGTTGCGCGTCTGCCAGTTTCGCCACTTGGGCCTGTTATTTTATTTTTTCCAGTTTATTTTGGTTTTGATATACCAATTTTCAATATCATTGAAACGATCGGCTGGCTCAATAATAAAATCAGTTGCCAGGCCTTTTATTTTTTTGTTTTGAATATATAAATGAGAAGAATTATATAGGAAAATTCCAGGCAAATCAGTGTTGATTTGCGTTTGTAAGTCTTTAGCTGCCTGTTGACGGCCAGCCTGATCGGTCGATGTTCTCAGGGTTTCTAGCGCTTTATCAACTTTTTCATTGCGATAATTGCTTAAATTAAAGCCGCTAGGACCGCTTTGGCTAGAATGCCAGAGAGCGGTTAAGTCATTTTCTGACCCGAGGTTCTGGCCATAGACTAGCAAGGAATAAGACTTTTGTCTAATAATTTGCTTATTAATATCTTCGGGATCAATAATGTCTAGATTGATATTGATGCCAATTTTTTTCCAAGATTGCTGGAGCCATTCGGCAGTCGCAATATAGTCAGGTTCGTTAACGACAGTTAAATTTAAGGCTAGATATTGGTTGTTTTTTTGTAGCCATTGGCCAATGCCTAGCTCAGCTATTAATTTAGCCTGGCTATTGTCATTAGTTTCTTGTTCTAGATCTTGCTTGGCTTTAGTAAGATCATCTTCAGTGATAGTTTTTAATTGCCAACCATCATCTAGCAAAAGCTGAGCTGCCTTGGCAGTGTCAAAATCCCAGCGCGGCAAATCTTTGTCGTAGTACTGGTTGTTTTTTAGAATTGGACCGGCAGCCAAACGGCTAACTAGATTATTATTTTGCAGCAAAAGTTGATTTTTGTCAAGAGCGAGAGCTAAGGCTTGGCGAATCTTGGTATTTTTTAAAAGAGTGTCGTTTTCGTTAATAAAGACACCAACCAATTGTGGGGTATTAAAGTAGTTAAGTTTATAACGGCTAGTTGTTAATAATTTTTGAGCAGTTATTTGTGGCAAGTAAGTTGCACCATCAATTGAACCATCATTTAAGGCGGCAACCAATTCGTCGTAGTTGGCGAAAAACTTAAAAGTTAATTCCTCAATATATGGTTTTTGGCCAAAATAATTAGGGTTGATGGCTAATTGATAGGATTTAATGGTGCCAGCTCGATCTTTGGTTAAAGATTTGAATTGATAAGGACCACTGCCAATTGGCTTAAGATTGAGGTCGGCCAAACTGGCGCTTTCAGCTGGAACTTGACCCCATAATTCAGCTGGCATAATGCCAATAGTTAAAAGGTCAAGAAAAGCATTATAAGACTGGCCTAAGGTAAATTTAATAGTTAAATCATCAAGCTTGGTTATTTCAACGCCATTCAGGCTATTAAATAGTGGTGAGCCATAAGCTGAGTCGATAATGGCATTATAGGTAAAGACAACATCTTCGGCAGTTAGTTTATTGCCATTGCTCCAAAGTACGTTGTCTCTAAGTTTAATGGTATAAACTAAGCCGTCAGGACTAACCTGATAACTTTCAGCTAAATCATTAGTTAGTTTTCCTAGGCTATCGCGAGTTAGTAGACTGGAATAAATTAGGCGGCTTAAATCGCGATCAGTTTGATTGATGGAAGAATAAAGTGGGTTAATATAGCGTGGAGTACCAATTAGGCCCTCAACATAGTAGCCGCCAATTTTCGGACTGACTTGCCAGTTATTTTTGTAATAATGATTAATTAAAACACCGAGGCTGCTGATAAGGATCAGTAAACAGCCGATAATAACCATTTTTTCCGTATTGGAAAGAAATTTTGGCAAATAGCGCCATTGCCGCCAGCCTGGTAGTCGACTTTTGGATAAGCGAAAAACAATTTGCTGATCTAGCTGATGATGATTATCGGCTAGTTTTTTCTTTTTGGAAAATTTGAATAATCGGCCTAGGTTCATGCGATTGTTTAACGGGCGTATTCAATGACACGCAATTCACGGATGATATTAACCTTAATTTCACCAGGATATTTCAAATCTTGTTCAATTTGTTTGGCAATATTGACGGCCATTTCGTGAGCTGAAAGGTCATTGATTTCATCTGGTTTGACAAAAACACGGATTTCACGTCCAGCTTGGATGGCATAAGTTTTATCAACACCTTCAAAGTTATTGGCAATTTTTTCTAGTTCTTCTAAACGTTGAATGTATTGATCGAGACTATCGTTACGAGCACCTGGACGAGAAGAGGAGATGGCATCAGCTACTTTAACAATGACCGAAACTAAACCTCGAGGATGGTCGTCGTGATGAGTTTCAATTGGATCAATAATATCTTGAGGTAAATTGAATTTACGAGCAATGTTGCCGCCAATTTCTGGATGAGTACCTTTGACTTCATGGTCAACAGCTTTACCAATATCATGAAGTAGGCCGCCTTTTTTAGCTAGAGTGACGTCGGCACCCAATTCGGCAGCTAGAAGTCCGGACAAATGAGCCACCTCAACGCTATGGCGTAGAGCATTTTGGCCATAACTAGTGCGATATTTAAGACGTCCGATAATCTGGACTAATTTAGTATCAAAACCAGCGATACCCAATTCATATAGGGCGTCTTCCCCGGCTTTTTTAATATCAACCGCTAAATCTTGCTTAGCGCGATCAATAGCATCTTCAATCTTGGTTGGATGGATGCGGCCATCTTTAATTAAATGATCTAGAGCTCTTTTGGCGATTTGGCGGCGGATGCCAGAAAATCCGGAAACAGTAATAGCATTAGGGGTGTCGTCAACGATAATTTCAACACCAGTTAGCTGTTCAATGGTTTTAATGTTACGGCCTTCGCGACCAATAATGCGGCCTTTCATTTCATCGTTAGGTAAATCAACTACAGTAGTTGTAACTTCGGCAGTAAAAGTGGAGGCTAAGCGCTGCATGGCACTAGCCATGAGTTCTCGTGATTTTTCTTCGAGCTGATCGCTAGCCTCTTTATTTAATTTATCTAAACGAGACATCAAGCTGTCAGAAGCTTCTTTTTCAACCTTCTCTAGTAAGAGATTTTTGGCTTCATCCTTACTTAACTTAGCAACTTCTTCTAATTTGACTTCCTGTTCTTGCTTGATTTGATTGATTTTTTCTTTAGTTTCTTCGACTTGAGCGATTTTATCGTAAAGCTGTTGTTGCTTGTCTTGCAGTTCCATGATCTTTTGTGAAAAGGCTGATTCTCTTTTCTCGAGGCGAGCCTGCCAAGCATTAATTTCTTTGCGGTGTTCTTCGTTTTCCTGCTTAGCTTCATCGACCAACTTCAGAGCCTTGTCTTGAGCTTTGAGTAAAAGCTCCTTTTCTTTAATGCGAGCATCATCAACAATTTTTTCAGCTTTGTTCTCGGCGCTGTTAGCTTCTTTTAAGGCTAATTGGCGGCGCAGCCAATAGCCAAAACCACCGCCAATGGCGATTGATAGAGTTGCGATAATAAAATAAGGCATAGTGTAGTGCGGCTTTGGTTGGGCCAACAAGGTAATTCAGCCGATGACGGTAATTCGGTATGGGAAAGTAGATATTTTAAAAATGGTTTGTTGGAAAGAAATACGGAGAAAAGTCTGAAGTCTACCAGTGCTGACAAGAACCAAAACTCAATTTAAGGTAAATTATAGGTAATCTAAACTGGTGTTATCCTAACACGGTAACGCTAAAAAAGCAAGTTGCTAAGCTCTTTAGCCGGTAATTAACGACTGATAATTTTGTCAATTAAACCGTAGGCTTTGGCTTCAGTTGGGTTCAAATAATGATCCCTTTCAGTATCATTTTCGATAGTTTTAATATCTTTGCCAGTATGTTGAGCTAAAATTTTATTTAAACGCTCTTTGATTCTGAGAATATGTTCAGAACGGATTTTAATATCAGTCGCTTGACCCTCAAATCCACCCATGACTTGGTGGATCATAATTTCGCTATTAGGTAGAGCAAAGCGTTTGCCAGGAGCACCAGCGGCTAAAAGGACTGCTCCCATTGAAGCTGCCATGCCAACGCAAATGGTGCTAACATCAGATTTGATAAATTGCATGGTATCATAAATAGCCATACCAGCAGTAACAGAACCGCCAGGGGTGTTGATGTAAAATTTAATATCTTTATTGCTATTTTCGGCATCGAGAAATAATAATTGCGCAATAATAAGGTTAGCAATATGATCGTCAACTGGTTCGCCTAAAAAAATGATGCGGTCTTTAAGTAAGCGAGAATAGATATCGTAAGCTCTTTCACCCTGGCTAGTTGATTCAATAACGGTTGGAATTAATGTCATATAGGTAATTGATTAATAAGTAATTGTTTAAGTATAGGAAGATATTTGGGAAAAGTCTAGATTGTTTATTTATCGATTTTTTGACGGCTTTTGCCGTGAAAATTTTGATAAACTTGACGCAATTGCTGGTCAGTAACGTGAGTGTAGACTTGAGTGGTGGTAATGGAAGCATGACCAAGTAACTGCTGGACACTGCGAATGTCAGCGCCGCCGATTAATAAATCGGTAGCAAAACTGTGGCGCAGGGTGTGTGGAGTTACGCGTTTAGTAATTCCAGCGGCAACAGCGTATTTTTCTACTAAGCGTTCAATTGAGCGTGGGGTTAGGCCGTATTGTGGATTGGTATCTTTATTAATTTTGCCATGACCAATAAACAGAAAAGGTTCAGTGTCTTGACGGGCTTCAAGATAGGTTTTAATTGCCATTTTGGCATCGTTAGATAAGAAAACTAGGCGTAATTTACTACCTTTACCACGGACTGTAAATTCAGTTTTTTTTAAATTAACGTCATTAATCCTCAATCGGGCCAACTCGCTAACGCGCAGGCCAGTGGAAAAAAGCATTTCTAAAATAGCTCGATCACGCAATTTTACTAGCTTACTAGATTTAGGTGTGGCTAAGGGGGCTTGCAGGAAAGCAGCCAAATCATAGCCTTCTAGAAAAGTGACCTGGCGCGGCTCTTGTTTGGCGAGTTCAACTTTATTAGAATCCAGACTTTCAATATCGTTCTTGCTCAGATATTTTAAAAATTGTCGCAGAGCAATCAGGTGATAATTTTGAGTATTTTTTTTAAGGTTACTATATTCTCGATTAGCCAGACGGTTGAGATGGAGGCGATAGCGGTGGATTAAGTCTTGGCTAATCTGGCTGACTTTATTAACATTTTGCGCAGTGGCAAAAGCTAAAAAACGCTTTAAATAAAAGCTATAACCAATAAGAGTGTTATTAGCTAAGCCGCGCTCGACTTCTAAGTATTCTAGAAAACGATTAAGGTCATCTTTTAACATATTTGGTATTATACGACATCTTGATTTTATTTTCCAACAGTGTTATAACA
>Ga0116182_1003367_pt1 | contig 14894 bp, 10 predicted proteins | sample AD_UKC077_MetaG_FD_89805 | JGI IMG/M metagenome (GOLD analysis project Ga0116182, IMG submission 89805) | Active sludge microbial communities of municipal wastewater-treating anaerobic digesters from USA - AD_UKC077_MetaG | ecosystem: Engineered > Bioreactor > Anaerobic > Digestate | place: USA...
CTTAGCAAGAATCTCATTGCGCAACAAAGATATGAATAAGAATTTAAAATCAAAGGAAAGATTCAAACTTTTGCATTTTTATTTTGTTGTCATTCTAGTTGTGGATGTTATCCAAAGTTGCTAAATTTGTCCACGATTACAAATAGTCAAACAAACGAATTATATGAAATCACTTAAATTAGTACGTTTCGCACTAGGTGCAGGAATGATGTTGGCAACCTTTGTAGGTTGCGTTGATGATAACAAAGATCTCTATGATCCGACTATTACAGCGGATAATCCGCTGGATATTACGGCTCCTGATGGTTTTGACTGGTCAACCACCAATACTATCAGACTCTCTGTTGAGGCCAATGACGAATATAACGGTCAGTATGATTACATCATCGAGGTTTTTGATAATAATCCGATTGCTTCAGCTGCCGATTCGATTAGCTCATTAGCTAAAGGTGTAGCAAAGAGCGGTCACCCTTTCGTCTTGTCTGTAACCATAGCTAAGTCAACTACCGATTTGTTCATTCGCCAAACGGATCCTAAGGGCAGAGCTGTAATTCGTTCCTTTCCGGTTCAAAGCAATATGACTTGTAGCTTTACGGACAATGTTTCTGTATCTGCTTCTACTCGATCAGCTATTTCGACTCGTGCGCTGGCTACTACCCGTGCAGAGGTACCTGTTCCTGACTACACTTCAATACCGGGGGATGCTCGTGAAATCAGTTCTTTGGGAGGGGCAGCTTTGGAAGCCGGTAAAAATTATAAGATTACAGGAACTTACAACGGTTCATTCAAATTCTCGGGATCTTCTAACGTGAAGCTATATATACAAGGTACTTGGAACATGCCTTCTGACTTTCAAGTTGAAACGGGGCTTGAAATTATTGTGATGAGCGGGGCGAAGATTCTAGCAAATAAAAACGCTTCTTTCGCTGGCTCTTCTAGCTTAACCATCATGCCTAATGGTGTTGTAAAACTTAGCAAAATGACCTTTTCAAATCAGGAAGGTCAATTTAAAAACTGGGGTTCTTTGACTTTGGGCGATGATTTTACTATGAGTGCCGGAGGTCTATTTTACTCCAAAGGAACTATTGTCGCTAAAAACGCTAATTTTAACAATGCTTCACCCATGCAAAACGATGGTACCATCACTTTAGATGGAAAACTTTCTATGCCTTATAATGCATCGTTTATCAATACAGGTGAGGTTACGGCAAAAGACCTTAATGTGTATGGTGTATCGCTTACTAACAAAGGTAAGATGATTTTCGATCAAATATCCAGCGTGAATAACTCTACTGTATTTAATAGCTGCTACATGGAAGCCAAAGAAAGTGCGGTCTTTTCTGGCTGTAATAATTTTGTTTTTGATCAAGGATACCTAAAAGGAAAGGATTTAACCATAAAAGGATGTGTGGTTAAGCTTAATAATGGTTCCATTAGTGTCCCATTAAAACTAGGACGAATTAAAAATTAAATAAACTTGGCCCATTTGGTCCGAATCGTTCTTTGTCATTTTGAAATTTAGTTTTATCAAAGAGGTCTCTAATATGAGTTTTATCAGTCAAAGAGATGCTCAATATCTGTAGCACTTCGTATGTACTTCTATCAAGTTGCATATCATGTTGAATGATTGCTACTAAGCAGTAAGTGCATATTGCAGCATATATCTGTATTCGAACGGCATTCTCTGTAGTGCCCCAAAATCTTTTGATTTTAAGGTATTGTTTGAGCCATTTGAAGAAGAGCTCGACTTGCCAACGATTCTTATATAGTTCAGCAACCTGAAGTGCAGAAACATGAGTTGCGTTGGTTATGAATGTGAATTCCCGTTCTTGTTCTTCATCCCAATATCTAATCAGTCTAAGTGGCTCTGGATAGTATTCTTTAGGATAAAATCCCGTAAGAAGGATATTTGCGTCCGAAAGCACATTTTTAGGTAGCCTACGTTTCCATTTGATGGATTTGTATTGAAGGTTCTTTTTTGCTCTGACAATGAAGTAGGCTTCAATCTGATGAATCTTATATAACATCTTGAAGTTGTTATAACCGCGGTCAAAGATGTAATAAGAACCTGATTCATAAGGTATCTCATTCATCGCTTTGGAATCATGTACTGATGCTTCGGTAATATGAAAGAATGCCGGAATCTGTGTTTCCACATCATATAATGTATGCACTTTGATACCACCTTTCTTCTTGCGGAATTTAGCCCACCAGAAGACAGAAAGGCACAAATCAATAGTTGTCGAATCAAAAGCATAAACGTTACCACCCAGTTTGAAAATATGAGTAACACGCTTTTGGCGTGCTTCGTTAACCAGATAATAAGCGTATTCTTCAAAGATGTGATAGTCTCTATCTTGATTTGCCCTTGCTAAGGATGATTTTGATACATTCTTGCCCATTCCCAAATGATAACATTTAGAATGATGAGCTTCAAGAGCAACTATCAAATCTCGCAAGCTTTCGCGGTTGGACAGTTGACCAAACATTAATGCAAGTAGTTGATTCCAACAAGTGAAATGCTTCACATATTTGTCACCATCATATTTGACCACAATGCGGTTAAACTTATTTCGATTCAGAAACGAAGCCAACTGAGCGAAAACGTATTTGTCTTGGAACATATGCCATCGGATTAATCTGATGCAAAGCTACAAATCCAAGTCCGTTCGCTCGAAAAAACGCTGTAACTAACTAAATTTCAAACACTTCAAAGAACTATTTCAGATTTTAATGGGACAGCAATGTAATGGTTCAATGATTGAAGCTACGAATATTCTTAAAAATGAAAATTGGGCAACTAGTTATGATGGTGGTACCACGGGAAATCGTTCATTGATTAAAGCTGTTAAGGTAGAAGGGCAAGACATTACGTATTCAGGTAAATTAACTATTGAATCCGATCATCATTTTACTAAAAATACTGGAAAAAATTCGAAATATACATTGAACTCACCAGCAGAAATGGCTGGCTATGGCGACTCTAATGTTGTTATAGAAATTTGTACAGGTACGGCGAACGGCGGTAATCCGGGAACAGATCCGGGTAATCCTACTTTCCCCATAGAGAGTGTCAATGATACTAAGTATACCTATTTATTTGAAGACCAATGGCCTCTTTACGGAGATTATGATATGAATGATGTGGTGATTCGTGTTAAGAAAACTACGATGTATCTCAATGCATCTAATAAAGTAGAGAAATTTAAGTTAGAGGCAGAACTGGTTGCAGTAGGAGCTTCTAAGAATATAGCAGCAGGTTTACAGCTCGATGATGTGGCTGCTTCGTTGGTTTCTTCTGTTGAATACGGTAGCACCAAACCTTCTACATTGTTCTCGTATGCGAGTCAGGGAGTTGAGGCTGGTCAGAGCAAAGCAGTTATCCCATTCTTTGCTAATGCACATGCATTTATGGGTAACTCAACCAATGCATTTGTTAATACCATGCCTGGTAGCACAGCCAATGTTTCTGTATTACCTACCATTGTTGTTACGGCTACATTCAGCAGTGCTACGCTGTCACCTGAAAGCTTTGCTGCAGGTAAGTTGAATTTATTCATCATAACAGATGGACAGAGCAATAACCGTAAAGAGGTTCACGTGGTAAACTATCGTCCCACCGATAAGGCGTCTACTACTTTCTTTGGTAATAACAATGACGGTTCATCAGCAACGGCAGGTAAATATTACGTAAGTAAAGACAATTTGGCTTGGGGTATCTGCGTTGCTTCTTCAGTGAATCATCCTAAAGAGTATGCTAAGGTAACAGATGTATTCCCTAACTTTGCGTCTTGGGTTACCTCAGGAGGCAGTTCAAATACAGATTGGTATACTACATACAATAGCGGATTGATTTTTAAGTAACCATCTTTTAATAATACATAAGCCCTGTTTCAAGTGAGTAACTTTCACTTAAACAGGGCTTTATCATTTCTAAATAGTGTTAAAATGATGCAGTATTGTTTGTAGTCTTGTATTTTATAGATACAAATAACTTAAAATATTGTATGTATGAAAAAGATTAGTTCAATTATTGGTGTACTTTTATTGATTTTGATAATTCCTGTTTTGCAGTCGTGTGACAATGATGACGATGGTTATTCGCTCGGCAATTTTCAGGTGCAAATGGCCACGGTGAAAGTAATCAATGGAGCTAACTACTACCTGGTGCTCGACAACAATAAGACTGTTTGGCCGGGAGCTACAGCTGTTCCGCAGTACCAAGCGGTTGACGGGCAGCGTGTAATTGCCAATATTACTCTTTTGGGCGATCAATACGGTAGTTATGATTACGTAGCCAAAATTAATTATTTGAATAATGTGCTAACCAAAAGCGTGGAGGAACTCACTGAAACGAATGAAGCAACTTTTGGTAATGATCCTTTGCGTATGAGGCAGATATGGCTTAGCGCCAGCCATCTGAATGTTGATTTCCTGATGAGGGTGCCTTCGCAAAAGAAACATCGCATCAGTTTGGTTAGAAACACTACGGCAGAATCTCCATCGGATGGATATATGCATTTGGAACTCCGTTACAATGATCAAGATGATGTGACGAATTACGTAGCTCGTGGTTTGGTGTCTTTCTACGTAGGTGAGTGGGGAAAAGCCGATGAACTGAGCAACTCTATTCGTGGCATTAAAGTAAAAGTAAATACTGCGGAAAGTGGTGAAAAAGAATATGTTTTCGACTTTAATAAAGAGGAAGCTCAAGCTCCGTTGGTTGAAGATGTAGCAGAAGGTGTTAGCATTGAATAAAGAAACCTGAAGAATTTCTTTTTCAGGTTGCAAAACTTCTTGTAGACCCGGGTGTACACATGCTGTACATCCGGGTCTACAAGTTTCCTACATGGGGGTGTACAAAGTGTGTACATCCGGGTGTAGACGAAAATTGCTAACCTGCAAAATAAATCGCAGAAGCATGCTAACTAAAGATCCTGTATAGAAAGAATAAATAGCAGCAAATATGTAAGGAATTACCACCAAAAAAGTTGGTGATACTTGGTGATACTTGGTGAGGCTTTTTTTTAGGCAAGTATCACCCATAATTATCTGATTATCAATTTGTTACAAGGTTGGTGATACTTGGTGATACTTTATTTCATACATTTTATGTAGAAGAAGCGCCTAAGTTCAAGTTGTAAATGCGACACCTGGCTGAGGATTTAGTTATAAAGCTATAATTTTAGAGAGAAGAAGGTAAAAATCTGTTTTACTCTTCCTCTCTCCTGGAAAGAAGTTCTTATCTTGCTTCCTCAGTCTCCCAAAATCAGTTGCAGATATGTCACAACTTACCGAGAGTCAAAGATATGAAATTAGTTCATATCTCCAAAAAGGAAAAAGCAAAGATGAGATCGCCTCTTTGGTTGGTGTTCATCGTAGTACTATTTATCGCGAGCTTCGTCGTAATAAATTCAAACCTTCAGATGGTTACGATGCTGAGTATGCCCAGTATCGTTATGAACTCCGCAAAGAGCAACGTCCGGTTAAAAGACGTTTTACAGTTTTCATCCGGGAGCGTGCTCGGGAGCGGTTGGTTAATGACCATTGGAGCCCTGAGCAAATCAGCGGCTGGTCGAAACTTTTCCGTCAGCCTATGGTTTCCCACGAACGTCTGTATCAATGGATATGGGAAGACAAACGAAAAGGCGGCGATCTATATTTGTACTTACGCAGACGAGGTCGTAAAAACAGAAAACGGGGAAACAAAAATAAAACAAGAATTCCCATAGCTAACAGAAAAGACATCTCTGAACGCCCAGCCATTGTCGGGAAGAAGAAGCGATGGGGAGATTTGGAGATAGATACAGTGATAGGCAAAAACAGAAAGGGGCTCATTCTAACCATCAACGAGAGGAAGACTGGATTCGTGTGGATACATAAATTGCCCAACAAAGAAGCTAAATATGTAGCGGCCGCTACTGAAAAGCTACTGATGCCATTTAAAGGGAAAATACATACAATAACATCTGACAATGGAACGGAATTTGCAGACCATCAGTACATTGCCCAGACATTGGGAATAGATTTTTACTTTGCAACACCTTATCACTCTTGGGAGAGAGGAGCAAATGAGAATCTAAATGGACTAATAAGACAATATCTTCCCAAATGGGAAACGATGGAACATGTCACACAAAGTTACTTGGAAGATATTGCTAGAAAATTGAACCAAAGACCCAGAAAAAGACTCGGATACATGACCCCAGAACAGGCCATGAAATTCAAAGATCTAGAACACATGAAAAAGGCATTTAACATAAGATAATAATCACTGTCGCATTTACAACTTGAATTCAGGACAGTTTTTTGAGGATTTATTTTCCTTGCAACCACATGGGACCTTCCTCGAGTATCTTTTGATAGACAGGGCAATCAGCATCATGTGCCCCCGGAAGATAACCGATACTCATTAAAAACTCTCCAACAATTTCTCCTCCGGTAAACTTGAAAGTCTTTTTAAAAAGCTTCACCCATTCCTCCTTGCTTTTGGGATGGTGATACGCTAACCATTTTTCAAACGAGCCATACTCTTTTTGCAGCATGAGGATGGATTTGGCATTTTCAATGGCTGCATTTATCTTCAGCCGGTTTCGTATGATGCCTGCATCGTTCAGCAAGCGTTCTCTGTCAGCCTCTGTATAAGCAGCTACTTCTTCAATATTGTAGTTACTATAAGCGTTTCGAAAAGCCTTTTCTTTCTTTAAAATGGTTTCCCAGCTTAAGCCTGCCTGATTGATTTCCAATAGCAGTCGCCCGAAAAGCTCGTTGTCATCGTGTAACGGGAAACCGTATTGTTCATCGTGGTAATGAGCATGTAAGGAACGGCTCGGCTCCTTCATTTCGGGTATGTACGTGCAGTATGACATGGGGTAATGGTTTTATCTTCAGCACAACTTATGCCTCATAATTTGGCTATAAAAATAGATAATTTTCACGTAGTATTGCTGTTTTATGCGTTTGAAATCTTATTTTTGGGAAATTGAATCAAAGAACGCTTATAACAATGATTGATATGGAAACAAAAAAGATAAAATTTATCGCAGTATTTATTTGCTTTCATCTTGTGGCACTTGTGGCTAATGCCCAAATAGGAGTGGTAACTGATTTGCAAAAACTCCATGCGAAAATAGATTCCTGCTCTGCAAACCCGAGTAGAAGCAGAGGCCCGGTTATCGGGGTGTCTGCATATCAGCACGGAGAGGGTGGAAGCAGTGTGCCCGGAACGTATATCAACGCTGTCATTAAAGCAGGAGGAACACCGGTCGTTATTCCTGTTACGGATAATGTTGGGGTGATCAGTCACATCCTGAATGAGGTCGACGGTCTTGTTTTAGTAGGTGGTGAAGATGTAAACCCTTCGTTTTATAAAGAACAACCTGCTGCGGAACTCGAGAAGGTCGATTCGATTAGAGACGTGTATGACCTGACATTGATTAAGTTGGCTACAGACCGGAAATTACCTATTCTGGGTATTTGTAGGGGCGAACAGATTATCAATGTGGCTTTTGGCGGAACGTTGTATCAGGACTTGCCTACACAAAACAGCTCAACAGTGCAACATCGTCAGACTCTTCCTCGCGAAGTTGGCACGCATAACGTATCTGTTGTGAGCGGTTCAGAACTTGCTCGCATCTTGGGTCCGGGTAACTTCATGGTTAACACTTTCCATCATCAGGCTATTAAAGACCTTGCGCCCGGATTCACGATGACCGCCCAAGCAGATGATGGAGTGGTTGAGGGAATTGAATCGTTGAAGAAACTGAATATTCTGGCAGTACAGTGGCATCCTGAAGGTTTAGTAAACGGAGGCGATACGGTGATGCTTAACATCTTTAAAGATCTGGTACATAGAGCCACTATCTATAAAAAACAAGAACGTAAATAATTAGTTATCTTTGCCTTGAATTTAATCTAATCATCATGAAAAACATAAAATGCATTGCTGTATGGGGTGTTATAGCTTCCATCGCTTTTTTGGCGGGCTGTTCAACTCAGAAAGAATCGTTTGAAGAGCAACGTAAATTTGTATCGTTGGCAGGTCCGTGGCACACTGACTTGGGAATCATTCATTTGCCGGGCAGCGTTGATCAGAGTGGCTTGCCTCCTCGCAATGCCGACACGCTTACCACAACGCGATTAACGCGCCTCCATCCGTATGTTGGGGTTATGGAGTATGTACGTGAAGTAGATATTCCCGGATCTTTGGGCGATAAAATGATTCGTTTGGTCATGGAGCGCACCAAGCCGTCAACAGTTTGGGTGGATGGTGATAGTGTGGGCAGGTGTAATACGTTGCTTTCCTCTCAAATATATGATATATCGAAATGGCTTACTCCCGGTAAGCATGAATTGAAAATCAGGATAGATAACAGAGATGAGGCTGTGCCTTCGGGAGTGCACGGTTCGCACGCGTGGACGGAAGCAACTCAGACAAACTGGAATGGAGTTATCGGACGTTTGGGACTGGAAATATCTGAGAAGAACTTTATTGAACAGGTTCAGGTAGTGCCCGATGTAGAACAAAAGAGGGCCGTGCTGCATGTGTCATTGGTGTCGGGCAAACAGCAATCTGCAGTTATTACCGTGGAAGGATATGCATGGAATGCTACTCGTAAAGACTTTATAAGAAAACAGGAGTTTCCTGTGGAGCTGGTAAAAGGCCGTTCGGAAACGGAACTTGTTGTCAACATGGGTGAGGAGCCGTTGTTATGGAGTGAGTTCTCACCTGCGTTGTATAAATTGAACGTGGAACTGTTAACCGATGAAGGGGCCGACAATCAGTTGGTCGATTTTGGAATGAAAAGTTTTGGCGTTAAGGGCACACAGTTTACGATTAACGGTAAAACTACATTTCTTAGAGGCAAGCATGACGGGTGTGTGTTTCCGCTTACCGGTTATCCATCTACTGAAGTAACGGATTGGCTGGAACAATTTCGGATTGCACAGCGATATGGAATCAATCACATACGTTTTCATTCCTGGACTCCGCCCGTAGCTGCTTTCAAAGCGGCAGATATTGCGGGTGTTTACTTACAGCCTGAATTGCCTTTCTGGGGAACCATGGATGCGAAAAACACATCATTGAATCAATGCCTGCTGCACGAGGGTGAACAGTTGCTGAAAGAATACGGCAATAGTCCGTCGTTCACGATGATGGCATTGGGCAACGAACTGAATGGCGACATCAACCTGATGAGGCGATTGGTAAATCACTTCCGGAGTATGGATAATCGTCATCTGTATTCGTTTGGTTCCAACAATAATTTGGGTACGGCAGGAGAGCAGGCGGGAGAAGATTTCTTTGTCACTTGCCGCGTGGGGCGCGATACGGATTCTACTTATGCTACGCATGTACGCTCTTCTTTTTCATTTGCCGATGCATGGAAAGGGGGAATTCTAAACGGTACCTATCCGTCTACTCGTTGGAATTACGCAAAAGCAATCAGTAACTCTTCCATACCCGTGGTGAGCCATGAGAACGGACAGTTTCAGGTTTATCCGGATTACAAAGAGATAAATAAATACACGGGTGTTCTTTATCCTTATAATTACGAAGTCTTTCGCAGGCGGTTAGCTGACAATCATTTGGAGAAACAGGCGCTTGAGTTTCATCGGGCTACTGCTGCCTGGTCTGCTCTTTGCTACAAGGCAGACATTGAAATGTGCATGCGTACGCCCGGAATGGGAGGTTTTCAGTTGCTGGATCTCATTGATTATCCGGGACAAGGTAGTGCTTTGGTGGGTTTAATGGATGTGTTTTGGAAGAATAAGGGTGGCATGAGCGAGGATACTTTTGCCGGATTCTGCAATAAAGTAGTTCCTATGGCCGAATTCAAAGCCTATTGCTGGAGCAATGAAGAGGAGTTTCAAGCGAGGCTTATAGTAGCCAACTATGATGAGGCTGATTTGAAGGAATTGCCTTTGCGCTGGAAACTCGAAACAGTTACAGGCAAAGTGGTTGCCAAAGGTGAACAGGTTGTTTCTGTTAAGCAGGGTGCAGTTGAATCTCCTGGAGAGATAAGGGTTGCTTTGAAACAAATTACTCAAGCAGCAAAGATGCGCCTCGCCTTGCAGGTTGGAACGTATAAGAATGCTTATGATTTATGGGTTTATCCAGCTATGAAGGTGGAAGAGCCGGCGGAATTGTTACAAGTAAAAGAATTATCGGCCACTGTGCTAAAGAAATTGAATGAAGGTGCCAATATCTTGTATTTTCCTCAGAAAAAACAAACAGACAGTATCTCTGTTGGCGGACTGGTTACGCCGGATTATTGGAATTATGCTATGTTTAAAGGAATATCCGAGTGGGCTCATAAAGAAGTGTCACCGGGAACGATGTCTCTTTTGGTGAATCCCGGACATGCTCTCTTTAAACATTTCCCTACCGATACTCATACTAACTGGCAATGGTGGGAAGTTATTAGAAACAGCCGTGCCATTATACTCGATGCTCTTCCGGCGGGTTATTTGCCTGTTATTCAGGTTATTGACAATGTGGAAAGAAATCATAAGTTGGGCTTGGTGTTTGAATTTAGGGTAGGGAAAGGCAAATTGGTGGCTTGCTCAAGTAATGTTTCCGACTATCAGGATAAGCCCGAGGGTAGGGCTTTTTATCAGGCTCTGATGGACTATGTTGTTTCGGATGCATGCAACCCGCAATGGCAGGTAACCCCTGACGAGATAAAGAATTTCTTCCAAACCAAAAAGAAAGAAAAGCAAATTATTGAGGTGAGAAACATTACTGATTATAACATTTGATGTTGATGAGTAATAAATGAAATCCCGGGGAGCTTGTTGTGGCCTCCCCGGGATTTTTATGAAAGGTATTACATAAATTTGAGTTCTACACTTTCAAAAAGAGTAATGATCTCTTCGGGAGTTTTGGCGCTTGATAGGGCTTGTTCAAAATCGCTCGTATTCTCTTCCGTGCAGATGATATTGGCGCAGTCGAGTACATGACTCATTTGTTGGCATGCTTCTTCCTTCGTTATGCTACCTTTTTTTAATGCGTTTTTAAAATACTTGTTCACTTTCAGTACGGCTTTGTATACCGATGGTTTGGAGACTTCAACGGTGTTGCCCGAAAACCCTGTGCTGTTACTGAAGGTATGAGTATAGCTTTCGTTAAAGGTATTCCATTTCTCTGAAATTTCAGTGCCCAGAAAGTGTTGCTCTTCATAAGCCGGCTTTCGTTTGGGAAGTTCTCCGTATACTTGATAGGTGAACCGGATAGCCGGGGTTTTACCGGGAGTGGCCGGACTGTTTCCTTCGTTTGCATAGGCTGTTGTGATAAGTACCGCCATCAATGCATGCACAAGTAATAAAATGATTCTTTTCATAACGATAAGTTTTGTGTGAGACTTATTTCTGCCACATCAGTTTGGTACTCAATTCATCTCCTCCCATAACTGCTTTGGCTTCTTGATAATTTTTTAAATTGGTGCGTTGCAGTACAGCCGGGTACAAGAGTCGTTTGGGCATGACATTACCCGATGGAACTCCGTCTCCGCGTGGCATTACGGGTAGTCCGGTGCGGTTTTGCTCAAACCATTGCTGGTAATCAACAAAGAATAAAGCAAAAAATTTCTGTTCCATAATACGTTCTAATGTTCCGTTGTATGCAGCTTGTGCATTGGCAAAGTAATTGGCAGGCATCACTCCTCCCCATTGTTCAACAGATGCTTTTACACCATTTTCGTAAGCCGTTTGAGCCAAACTTGGGTCGATAATACTTCTTTGTGCCAGTTCTGCTTTGATAAACTCTACTTCAGAGTATGTCATAATTGCCAATTTCATCGGGGCTTTACAAATAGCCTGATTGGGTTGTGATGCATTGATGGATGGGGCAATGGCGTATCCGCTGGGTAAGCCGATGTAAGAACTTACTCCATCGTTTTTGGCTTTGGTGGCAAAAAGGGGCAGGCGAGGGTCATTCCAGGCAACCAGGTGGTTAATGAAGAATTCTGAAAGGGACAAGTACGCCGTGAAGTCCTGTGGTCTTGTCAACGGTGCCTCTTCAGGGGCTACGCCTGTAATACTCAACATGGCTGCGTCTTCGTTCGATGCAAATACCGGGTAGGTTGCAGGGTCATCAATCATTTTTTTCAATTCGGCAGCAGCATTAAACCCGTCAACATCAATTACGCGCATTAAAATACGCATACGGAGTGAGTTGCAGAACTTTTTCCACTTCAGCATGCCGGTGGCATCTGTACTGCTGGCTTTATAAAGCATGTCGGCAGTTGTGTTGTATTTTAATCCGGTTTTGGTGTCAAACAGAGTGTTGGCTGTGGCAAGATCATCAATCAGTGTATGGTAAATATCTTCTTGAGTGTCGAATTTGGGAGTAAATAGTTGTTCATCTCCCTGGCAGGCTTCAGTCATGGGAACATTTCCGAAGGCATCAGTCAGCAGTTGGAATATCCAACTACGTAAGGTTATAGATACGGCCTGATAGTTTACAACATTCAGCTTAACCGCTTCTTTTTCCATTTCACGAATGTTATTCAGCCATTTATAATACGTACTCCAAGTGCCGTCGCCAGCAGCATCTCCTACATAATACCATCCTAATCCGTTGGTACTGCTGGTCGATACTTTACTCTGCATCAGTGCAAACGTGTAATCGTTGTATCGTTTCCAGTTATAGCTGGTCATGTTATACAGAATGGGGTTGAGAAAGGTGCCGGGGTTGGCTTCGTCCAAACGGGTAGGGTCAGTATTTAACTCATCGAATGAGTTGGTACATGAAGTCAGCAACGCACTTGCCAGTACGAACGCAACTATTATTTTATTGATTATTTTCATTGTTATTTCAATTAAGTGATGATTAAAAACCAAGGCTGATATTAATACCGAATGAGCGGGTTGACGGTAGTGATCCTGTTTCTACTCCCGGAGTGATGGATCGTCCGTTGAGGGCAGCTGCTTCGGGATCAAACATTGGGAAATCGCTTATGCAAAGCAGATTTCTACCATATACACCTACTGTGGCTTGCGTAAGGAACGTTTTGCCTAGTATGTTTTTGGGCAAGCTGTATTCCAGCCTAACTTCGCGTATTTTAACAAATGATGCATCGAATGAATTAGTTTCTACGTTGGCCATTCGGTAATACTCTTTGTAATACTTCTCTACAGTGGTTACAGTTGTGTTGGGACTAAAAGAGCCGTCGGCATTGCGTACCACTCCGGGTGCAACCATGTACACTCCGTCGAGAGGGGTTAATTTGGCTGCGGCAATGCGAGGATCATCGGCCGACATGTAATATTCCGTTCCGGGCAATCGTCCGTTTAGTGTATGAGCTAACTTTCCTTGCTCTGTCATTTTATGATGTGAATGTGAATAGATGATACCTCCATGCTGTCCGTCGATAAGTACACTCAACTTTAGATTCTTATATTTGAATTCGTTGTAAAAACCCGCTTTCCAGCCTGGGTAAGCACAACCTACATACTCTATCTCATCAGCTTGTTCGGGTAATCCGTTTTCGTTGATAATAACTTCTCCTTTTTCGTTTCTAACTAGTTTGTATCCCCATAAATCTCCAGTTGTGCCACCTACTTTACCTATAACGGAAACACTACCGATGCTACTGATCAGCTGATTCTCGTCAGATCCCTCAGCTAATGACAGAATTTTATTTTCATTTTTAGACCAAGTTAGCGTACTGTTCCATTGGAAGTTCTTGTTTTTTACCGGCGTAGCGGTTAACTCAAGTTCGTAACCTCTATTACGTACGTTGCCTGAGTTGATAGTTGCTCTTGAGTAATCGGTTGTGGGATCCATAGGTGCATCCAAAATCTGGTTTTTGGTTCGGTTGTAGTAGAAGGTAAAATCAATCCCTATACGATTTTTGAACATGCGGAAGTCGAGCCCTGCTTCATAGTTCGTTGAGATTTCTGGTTTGAAGTTTGCATTGTGTAAGGTGGTTGGGAGTACTGAGGTACCCGGAAAATCGGTTGTCTCGTAGTAGGCTGACGTTTTATAAGGATCTGTGTCATTACCAACCTGTGCCCAAGAAGCTCTTAACTTAAGCAAACTAATCACTCGGGGTAGTTCTACCCACTCGTTAACTAATGCACTCATACTTACCGAAGGATAGAAGAAAGAGCGATTGCTTTTGGGTAGTGTAGACGACCAGTCATTGCGTCCCGTTACATCTAAAAAGAGTTTGTCTTTGTAAGCGAAATTGGCTGCAAAGTAAAGACTGTTCAGCTCTTTGTCATTGATGTCGGTTTTGACTAAAGGGTTTGAAGCGCCGTTGGCAAGTTTATAAACTCCCGGGGTGATAAGTCCTTTAACCTCGGCCGATAACATGTCGTAATGTTGCTTCATCAGGTTACCTCCTACAGAGGCATTTATGTGAAGTCCGTTTTCAAAACTATCGTGATAAGTTAGCAGTGCATCACTGTTTAACTCATAATCAAATACGTTTTGTTTTTTGAAGAAACCGTTTCCATAAACCACGTCGCTCACCGGACGGTGTTGTTCTCGTTGATCTGCCGATAGTTGTAAACCCGAACGAACCATTAAATCAAATTTACGACTGAGTTGCAAGGTTGCCGAAAGTGATGATACCACACTGTGTTTCTCAGAAGGATTTTCTGATTCATACAGAATCACGAAGGGATTGCCGATAAAAGTACTGTAAGGCTGTAACTGCTTTACATTCTCTTGTCCGGTACGCCACATAGGTCTTAGCCAGTCGAGATTTACGTTAGGGTTTTGAAAAATAAGAAAATAAGAGATGGAGTTGCTGTTGTAGCCAAGTGCCGGCGTATTGTCAATCTGTCTGTTTGTATAGCTGGCTTTGTAGTTAATGCGCAACAAACGCGATACCTGTTGTTGTCCGGATACACTTGCCACGATACGTTGAAAGCCTGTATTAGGA
>Ga0116182_1003373_pt1 | contig 14877 bp, 13 predicted proteins | sample AD_UKC077_MetaG_FD_89805 | JGI IMG/M metagenome (GOLD analysis project Ga0116182, IMG submission 89805) | Active sludge microbial communities of municipal wastewater-treating anaerobic digesters from USA - AD_UKC077_MetaG | ecosystem: Engineered > Bioreactor > Anaerobic > Digestate | place: USA...
CGGGGACAGTCTCTTCAGGAAAAACGACGACTCTCGCGACGATGATTCAGACCATGAACGAAAAAGTCCAGAAGCACATTATGACGATCGAAGATCCGGTTGAATACCTTCACACGGACGGACAATGCCTGATTCAACAACGTGAAGTCGGCGGCGACACGGAAAGTTTTAACTCGGCGATCAAGTATATGGTGCGGCAGTCTCCCGATGTCGTCGTGATCGGGGAAATGCGGGATGCCGAATCTTTTAATTTCGCGCTCGCCTCGGCCGAAGTGGGCCGTCTCGTCATTTCGACAGTTCACGCCCAGTCCGTGTACCAGGTTTTTGACCGCGTTCTCGGATTTTTTCAGCCGGAGCAACGTGAATCCATACTTCGGCATTTTGCGATGAATGTGACCTGTATCGCGGCCCAAAAACTTCTGGTGGGGGCAGATGGGACGAGCCTTATCCCGGCCGTAGAAATTATGCTCGGTAATTACACGGTCAGACAGCTTATTCTGGAACATAAAATTGACAAGCTCCCCCAGGCGCTTAAAAACTGCGCTCAGGAAGGGATGCAGACCATGGATCAATCCCTGTTTCAACTCTGGGAAAAGAAGTTAATTTCAAAAGAAACGGCCCTTGCCAATAGTCAAGCTCCGCAGGAACTGGAAGCCTGGATGAAGGGGATCAAGATCGGCCAGGACACCAAAATTCTGGGGGGATGAAAAAAGGGGAGAGGAATGGTCTCCCGCCTACTGCCGTTTTTTATAGATATTGTTGTCGGTAAATTCTGATCAACGCGAAGAAGACCGCGAGGACAACCGGGGCGAGAAAAATACCCATCAAACCGAAAAATTTTAACCCTCCCATAATCCCGAAAAAAAGCAGAAAGTAGGGAAGCTTGGTTCTTTCCCCGATGATCGCGGGTTTGATAATGTTGTCCAGTAGACTGATTCCGAGAACTCCCACCACGGCCAGGATGAGGGCTTTCAGGTAGAGCTGGGAGAGGAGGAGATAAAGGGTGAGTGGCGCCCAGATTGCCGTCGCACCGAGGATCGGGACAAGCGAGGTCAGGAAAAGGAAAAAAGCAAAGAGGACAGGAACCGGAATTCCCAGAACCCAAAAAATAATTCCTGCCAGCAAGGACTGGGCAAAGCTGGTGAGAATTTGTCCGCGTATGACCGCCGTGAACGTATCATTGATCTGCTGAAACACGGCGTCTTTGGTTTCTTTCTCAAACGGAGCGATTTGATAAATGAATTCATAAATAGCCGTACCATGTTTGAAGAAAGCGAACGTGAGAAAAAACATAAAAAAGAAATTCAGGAGAAAGAAAAAGATGTTTTTTGTGAGAACCCCGACCTGTGAGGCCGTGTAGTTCCCCGCATTTTTAGTGACGGCCAGGAGCCATGACGTCAGGTTTTGCTTCAGGATATCCCACTGGACGATCTTTGTTTCAATCTTCTGGATCCAGCTTGTCGCCCGGATGTTCTCGATCATCTGCTCCAGTTTCCCCTGCCGGACGTAATCATAGACCCATTGAGAAGTTTCGATGGCCTGGGTAGTGACGTTAATCAGGATCACCACCAGGGGCAGGATGATTAGGATGAAGACGAGAAACGTCATGATGGCGGCCGTAAGCGTGGTATGTTCCGGAAAACGTTCGCGAATGGGGCGGTAGGCGGGATAGAGGGCGAATGTCAAAATCGCAGACCAGAACATGGCGGAGGCAAAAGGTGAAAAGATCCGAATGACAAGATAAACAATAAAAATGAGCGCGATAAAAAAGAACGAAGAAATGAAATGTTCTCGCTTCATGAGGTCAGTGAGTCCCGCCGGCGATGCGCTGGCCACGTCGGGATAAACCATTTATGACAGTGATCATCGTTAAACTCTCCGGCTCCGAGTTATTTTTTAGAAAGGTAATTCCGGACGTAGTCAATGATGCCTTCACGGGTCGTGTATTGACAGCGAAATCCGGTCATTGATTCGTGATGGCTCATGTCGGCCTGCGTGTAATTTTGATAAAAAGCCGTGTACGGATTATCAAAATAATCCGGTTTCAGGCTGGTCCCAAGCGCCTCGTTGAGGGCATCCACAATCTCATTGAATGAAGTCGCTCTTCCCGTTCCAAGGTTCATGACGGTGGATGCTTTCGACTGATGGGCCATCAGCACCGCGGACACGACGTCTTTGACATAAATGTGATCGCGTTTTTGCTCACCCCATTTAAAAATACGCGGCCGTTTTCCCTCCATCATCTGAAGACAGAGCTGGTAAATCATGCTTGACGTGTGGCCCTTGTAGCTTTCCCCGGGGCCAAAAACATTGAAGAAACGAAGCCCCACCACTTTCATCCTGGGATAGTACGCGCGTGCGGTCTGATCCATGATCCACTTGGAATAGCCATAAATGTTATTGGCCTGCCCCGCATCAGATTCCTTGATCGGGCGATCGATCGTTCCGTAGGTGGCGGCTGAGGAAGCGTAAACCACCGGGACCTTTTTCCCGGTTGCGAGATCGAGAATATTACGAAATCCCTCCACATTATCAAAAATCATTTTTTGCTGATCGTGGATCGTCGTATCCGTGATCGAAGCCATGTGATAGATGATTTTTATTTTTCGCCCCTTGGCCCAGCTCATCCATGCCTTGTCCGCACAGTTATAAGCGAGGACATCGCCTTTGAAACCGAGAAGATTCTTGAAGGAGGAACTCCGGAAGTCTTCCAGGATGGTGATGAAATCTTCGGGGAAACGGTTCTGGAGTTCCATGACAAGATTGGAGCCGATAAAACCGGAACCGCCTGTCACTAGAATGTGTTTTGTCATGCCGGACATGCTATCGAAATTTTTCAAAAGTTCAATCTTTAAATGCCGATATTCAGGGTATGAATAAAACAGTCCTCTCTGTTTCTTTGGCGGTCATCGTTGTTTTTTTATTCAACGTTGTCCCCGATGTATGGGCTTCTGACTTGCGGAACATGGCTTATATCCAGCGCGGGGCCGGCAGGATCCTCGGGAGCACCCTGGCCATTCCAACGGCAATGGTTCAGGATTCCCAGTGTATCATGTTCCCATTTGGAATTGTGACGGGGGCGTTACGGGGAACGGTGCAGATGGTCGGGGGTATTGTCGGCGGGGTGGTGGATGTTGCGCGGGGTGGTGCTCCTTACGCCAAGTATGCTGCGCTTGCGCTCTAGGGACGGTTTCGTCGGAGGGTAACGCCTACGGTTCTGGCGTTTTTGAGAGCTCCGGGTTTGGAAACTGTCAGAGAGAGCTTTCGAAGGGGAAATTTTTTCAGGAGCAATGAGGCGAGCCGGTCCGCCAGGGTTTCAATGAGGAAAAAGCGGCTCGTTGAAACAAATTTCGTGGCACAGTCTGCGATGGCCTGGTAGTTCAGGGCTTCCCGGAGGTCGTCTGTTTTAGCCGGGCGGCGCACAGGGGCGGGGAATTCGAGGTCGATCATGACCTTTTGTTTTCGGGTTCGTTCGCGGGGAAGGGTTCCGATCCGACAGCGCACTTCCAGATTCCGGATAAAGATTTTTGAGTCCATGATGGGTTAATCTATCATTTCGAGGGAAAGTTGCAAGATCATTGAAGGGTGGAGTGGATGAGATTGTGAATGATTAAACTTTCTGTTCCCCCTAACACGTTAGGAGTATTGCCCAAGGAGCTTTGAGTGTGCTAAAACTATTTCGGATTAACAGGGGAAGATTTTTCCAGGTTTTAATTGACGCGGGGTTGATTCTTTTTTCGTTGGTGACGGCTTATGCGCTGACGGAAAAGGACGGGTGTTTTGCTCAAATCCATATCCGACGGATCCTTCTTGCGGTTCCTTTTTTTCTGGTCATTAAATTAGCGATTAATACTGCGTTCAGGATTTACCGTCAGCTCTGGCGGTATATCGGGATCCGGGACGCGGTCAATATCTTCAAGGCCGTTTCACTTTCCAACCTTGTCCTGATGGCCCTTTTCTTTTCCGTCCAAGGGAAGATTTTTTCTCCCACTATGTTTGCGCTGGACTGGGTTTTGTGCCTCGGACTTTTTTCGGGGGTGAGATTTTTGCGTCGTTATCAGATGATGAAAAAAATTGAAAGTCGAAGGGCGCCGGTCACAAAGAAAAAAGTTCTACTTTATGGCGCGGGATCGGGGGGGGAATTGATTCTCAGGAGAATCCAGGGTGAACCCTCGATCAAAATGATGCCGGTAGGTTTTATCGACGATGACCCTGCGAAGGTGGGGGCTGTTTTGCACGGGGTAGAGGTGTTGGGAAGTGTCGAAAGAATAAAAGAAATAATCGAAAGATTTCACGCGGAAGAAATTCTTATCACCTCCCCCACGATGCCTGCGGCGAAAATTGAGCAGGTCTCCCAAATAGCAAAAAAGGAACGGATCAATATTAAAATTGCGCCGTCTTTTTATGGGATGTTTCAGGGGGGGGCCGAGTCATCGGTGGCACGGGAGATTGATGTTCAGGATTTGCTGGGGCGTAACCCCGTGGTTCCCAATGTCGCTTTTTTGGAAAAAAATCTGAACGGAAAACGGTTTCTTGTCACCGGGGGATGTGGCTCGATCGGGAAAGAACTGGTCAAACAGATCGCACGATATGGCCCGGGGAAGATCATAGTGGTGGATGTCAATGAAACCGGAATTTTCTGGCTAGATTATGAATTGTCACGGCTCCTTTCCCGCGACCGGTATGCGCTTTATCTGTGCGACGTCAGGAATGTTAGCAAGCTGGAAAAAATTATTGATGGGGAAAGGCCGGAAGTGATTTATCACGCGGCCGCTTACAAGCATGTCCCCATTTCTGCCCAAAACCCTTCGGAGTATGTTTCGACGAACGTTCTGGGAACAAAAAATGTTATTGATCTCGCCCAACGCAAGGATTTCATCAAGAAGTTTTGTCTGGTGTCGACCGATAAAGCTGTGAACCCGGTCAATGTTATGGGAGTGACCAAGCGGATGGCCGAACTGCTGGTTTTGCGTGAAACACCGAATCGGGAGGATAAAAAAATTACATTTGTCCGGTTCGGGAATGTTCTGGGAAGCCGCGGCAGTGTGGTTCCTTTGTTTAAAGACATGATAGAAAAAGGCGGTCCGGTGAAAGTAACTCATCCGGACGTGGAACGCTATTTTATGGATCTTCAGGAAGCGGTTCACCTGGTCCTCCAGGCGCCTTTTTTTACGGGGAATGGAGCCGCTTTTATTCTGGACATGGGAACTCCCGTCAAGATCCAGGACCTTGCCCGTCTTGCGATCCGGTTATCAGGACTGGAAAAAGAAGGAATCCGGATTGAGTACACAGGGTTACGTCCCGGTGAGAAAATTACGGAAGAATTGTACGACCCGCGGTATGAGCGATGGGATAAAACAGATTTCGAGAAGATTGCGGCGCTGACCGCCATCCGGGTGGTTCCTGAGATCAGTGATAAGCAGTTTGAGAAAGTCAACTCCTTCGCCCTCGCGGGGGATGATGAATCGGTTTATCGCTGGCTAAAGGAATTTTTCCCGCAGATCAGTGTGTTTTAGCTTTTTCCATGAGGCGGCTTCTATGCAGAATCGTCCTTTGTTAAAAATAAAACGGGCCATTGATTTTTGTCTGGCCTTTTTTTGCCTTGTCGCGGGCGCTCCAGTTCTGGTACTTTGTGTCGCATGCCTCTGGATCGCCCAAGGCCGGCCGATTTTTTTTAAGCAGGTTCGGCCGGGATACCGGGGCCGGCCGTTTGTTCTCTATAAGTTTCGTACGATGCACGAGACGAAAAATAATCATGGCGATCTCCTGCCGGATGGACAGCGTCTTAGTTCCGTGGGCCGATTTTTTCGTTCGATGAGCCTGGACGAACTCCCCGAAATTTGGAATGTGTTGAAGGGAGATATGAGTTTCATCGGTCCGCGTCCCTTACTGATGCAGTATCTGAGCCGGTACACGTCGGAGCAAATGCGGCGGCATGACATGATGCCCGGGATCACGGGCTGGGCCCAGGTCCACGGACGAAACGCGATTTCCTGGGAAGAAAAATTTAAATATGACGTCTGGTATGTCGATCACTGGAGTTTCTGGTTGGATTTAAAGATTTTTTTTCTTACAATCTGGAAAGTTTTTAAACGGGAAGGAATCAGCCAGGCGGGACAGGCGACAGCCCAGGAGTTCAAAGGTTCGTCAGATAAGGCTGTCACGGGGAAGGATTTGAATTCATGAAACAAAATAATGAAAAACGCTTTGCGAAATGGAAACGCCCCAGAATAGTGGATGGAAGACCCACCCGATATGGCTGGATCGTCCAAGGGAAAAAAAATTTTAAATTGGGAAAGAATACTGATATAGGCGCCTTTACCTACATTCATGCGAAACATGGGGTCTTCATAGAAGATGAAGTTCAGGTGGGTTCTCATTGTTCGATTTATTCGCATTCAACTATCGATGGTAAGAAAGGTTCTGTCACGCTGGGACGAAATTGTAAAATCGGAAGTCATAGTGTGATGATGCCAGGAGTTAGGGTAGGGAAAAATTCGATTGTCGGGGCCTTCAGTTTTGTGAATAAAAGTATTCCGGACAACGTGGTCGCTTGGGGCGTGCCTGCCAGGGTGATGAGAAAGGTTTAAAGGCCAAAGATGAAAGAACGCGAGCAGTCTCAAAAGATTTCATGGCCGCATTTTGAGAAAGACGAAATAGCGGCGGTATCGCGCGTATTGAAATCCGGCAAGGTTAATTACTGGACGGGTTCGGAGGGACGCCTTTTTGAGAAAGAGTTTGCTTTGTTTGTGGGGTGTCGTTATGCCGTGGCCTTGGCCAATGGGACCGTGGCTCTCGAAACGGCTTTACGGGCGCTGGGGATTGGGCCTGGCGATGATGTGATTGTCCCAAGCAGGACCTTTATTGCTTCCGCCAGTTGTGCCGTGATGTGTGGCGCGCGGCCCATCGTGGCTGACGTTGATTCTGTCAGTCAGAATATAACCGTAGACACCCTTAAGGCGGTTTTAACTTCCCGCACGCGGGCGATTATCGCGGTTCATCTGGCGGGGTGGCCCTGCGACATGAAGCCGATCATGGCCTTTGCCCGGCAACGGGGTTTGAAAGTCATTGAAGATTGTGCGCAGGCGCTGGGAGCTTCTTATCAGGGGCGTCCCGTTGGTTCCCTGGGACACGTTGCGGCCTTCTCTTTTTGTCAGGACAAAATTCTGACGACGGGAGGGGAGGGTGGGATGCTGACCACCAACGATCAAGCCATCTGGAAAAAGGCGTGGACCTACAAGGATCACGGCAAGCGGCACGGGACTTCCTCTGGCCTTAAATTTCTTCCCCGGTTTCAGTGGGTTCACGATTCATTTGGGACGAATGGTCGAATGACCGAAATGCAGGCGGCCATCGGCCGAGTTCAGCTCCGTAAAGTGCGCAGGTGGGTTAGGAAACGGAGGACCCATGCGGAGATTCTGACAAGCTATTTTAAAAAAATTCCCGCTTTCCGTATCACGATGCCGACGATTGAAACAGGGCACAGTTTCTACAAATATTATGTGTTTTTGCGTCCTGAAAAACTGAAAAAGGGATGGTCAAGAGCGCGAATTCTCAGGGACATGAATCGAAAAGGCATCTTTTGTTCGGTCGGGAGTTGCGGAGAGATCTACCTTGAAAAAGCATTCCGAAAAAAAAATCTCGGTCCGGTGAGACGCTTTCCGGTCGCGAGAAAACTTGCCGAGACAAGTCTCATGTTCCTCATTCATCCGACATTATCTGACAGGCATCTCCGTCGCGTGGGCAAGGTTGTGACGGAAATCATGTCGCGGGCCTCGGCTCCTGCTGAAGTCAAGAACGGGAAGTAAGTTGAAATTTATGAAATTCAAATTTAATCTGTTTGGGAAAAAGAAAAAAATCAGTAGTGGTATTTATTCCGTTTACCAACCTATTGTTGATATCGCGACCTGGGATATTAAAGGGTACGAGGCCCTCGTCCGGAGCGAAAAGGAGACTCCCCTCGAGATGTTTCAAAAATCTTATGAGGATGGGACGGTGGTCCCTTTTGATTTTCATTGCCTGGAGGTCGCGATTGGCGCGCTTCCGAATTTGGCGGAGGGGCAATATCTTTTCCTTAACATTGAGTCTCCCACGCTTGAACAAGCTTTCGACAAAGGGAAAAAAGGGGAAGTTTTTCTTGACGGTGTCAAAGAGTACTCGGAAAAAATTGTTTTTGAGCTCGCGGAAGGCGTTAAACGATCCGATTTTGAATTTATTAGAAGGGGTGTGACTTTTATCCGGTCGCTTGGATACCGGTTCGCGCTGGATGATTTGACCGAGATCGGAGCGAAAACAATTCAAATGGCATCGCTCAGACCGGATTTTTTCAAGATTGATCTCCGGCTTGTCCGGGGTATTGCGGACAATCACGTTAATCAGCAGATTGTGAAGGAAATGGTGCACCTTGGCCGCATGAACGGTTCTGAGATGGTGGCAGAGGGCGTTGAGAACAAAGAGGATTACAAATATATTCGCAATATGGGCATTCGTTACGGGCAGGGTTTTTATTTTGCGAGGCCGGAAAAAGAACTTTTGACCTATCTTGAGCCTCCTGAAGAGGCGCGAACCTGAAATAATACCAGCAGGAGTGCCGGAATCGGTCGGTTGTTTTGAAGAAAACATATCGTCGCGGTGAGCGTGCCAACGCTTGTTTTTCACGAAAGCTCTTTAGCGGGAGGGAGCGATTAGCATGATGGGGCGAGGTTCCAGGGTAGCGCAAGTGGGCAGGCATCTTGAAATGCTTCGACGCTACTTTTCATTTAAGAAGTTTTTCAATTTATGTCGCGCCTTTTTTTGTTTTCTTGTGGGTCGGGAAAAAATTCCGACGATGCCCGCATTCTTAAAAGTAGAAGTCAGCCGCAAGTGCGAGATGGGATGCCCCTTGTGCTGGGCTTACGCGAAGAAAGAGGAGCGTTTTTACCCGCTGGACAAATTCAAACGGCTTATTGATTTGTTTTCCCCATGGATTTTTGAAGTTTCACTTTACGATATTGGTGAGCCCTTGTGGTGTGAAAACCTTAACGACTATATCCGGTATGCTCACCAAAAACGTGTCGGGACATCGATTTCTACGAGCCTGTCTCTGGTTAAGGAGGACTCTTACTGGGAAGATCTTGTGCGGTCGGGTCTGGATTGTTTGATCGTAGCGATTGATGGGATCAGCAAAGATGTGTACAAAAAATACCGGAGAAACGGCGATCTGAATTTGGTGATGGCTAATTTGGAGAAAATTCTGGCGGCTCGGAAAAAGTACCGCGCCAAGCTCGTTATTGAATGGCAGATGATTGATTTTGAATGGAACCGGCATGAGCAAGATGCCGCTTGCCGAATGTCACGGAAAATGGGGATTGATATTTTCAGGCTCATTCAAAACGCGATCCCTCCCCGTTTTGAGGCCCAGAAGGATCGGGAATTTTTGAGAAAAAGAAACTGTCTTTTGCCCTACATCATTTTTATCGTTAATGTCTTTAACGAGGTTAATCCCTGCTATAAGTACTACAACGAGCACATGAAGATCGGCGATCTGGAAAAAGAGAGTTTCGCGGAGATCTGGAACGGGGAAAATATCGCGCAGATTCGAAGTCCCCGGCTTATTAGGCAGAGGAAGATCTGCAATAAATGTTTTGAAGCATCGCTCTTTTGAAAGCCGGTTATCTTCCGGATACGGAAAAGGTCGAGGCGCGCGAGGAGGAAGCTTGTGTGCGGTATTGCGAGCGGAAGCGCGGATTAACCCAGAAGTTTCGCGAAGTTTTCGGCGTTCCGGCGGATCCACTGGTCCGCGGCTTCTTCTTCACTGATCTCTTTCCCGCGGAGCGATCGCATTTGCTCACGGTAGTTACGAATTTGAATGATTTCCTCGGCGAGTTTCGCGCGAAACGCGCTCGTGGAATCCTCAAAACAGACTCCGGTTCTGAAGAGATCCATACCACCATCCTTTCGGCAGTAGGCAACGCGCGCTTTCATTTTGAAAAGCTGTTGTTCGATCGGGATCGAGAGTTCAAGGCGCGTTCCTTTAGCCAGGAAAGAAGGCCAAAAGAAGGAAAGGCCCCCGCTCGAAATATCCTCGCTTTTAGAATCGCGCGCATCGTTCCCCGTGACTTCCCTCAGCCGGATGGGTGCCTTAATCGGGTGTCTGTAAAATTTTCTCTGATCGGTCGTCATGGATCAAAGTATAGCTGATGTTTGGTTTTTTTCCATAGCCGGAAAAGATTTTGTATAATGCCGCTTCCCTGAACGGCTTCAAAATCAAAACTTCACGCTCATGAATCGTCAAAAACCAGCAAGTTTATCTCTTACCCAAAATCAGAAGCAGGCTATCCGCGAGCTTGACACCAATATTCTCGTGTCCGCGGGAGCCGGGACAGGGAAAACCCGTGTTCTAGTCGAACGAATCCTCCATATCCTGAAAAATAACAAGGCGGGAATTTCCGAACTTCTCGTTTTAACTTTCACCGACAAGGCGGCCAATGAGATTAAAGTAAGACTTTCCGAAAGACTTCGGGACATGGGGCTTGAGCGAGCTCGCCGGGAACTGGAGCAGGCCGCTATCGGAACATTTCACGGATTTGCGACCCGGCTCCTGAAAGAGCATCCGGTCGAATCAGGCGTTGACCCGGACTTTCGAGTGATCGAAAACGAACGTGCCGATCTCCTTAAGGATGAAATTGTGACGACGGTACTGGAAACCAGTTTTCAGGAATCGGATGAAGCGTTTCAACTCGTGCGTTACCTGGGAGAGACCGCTGTTCGGTCCGCCATCCTGAAATTGTTCGCTACGGCACGGCACGAAGGAAAAATGTTTTCGGCGTTTTTTAAAGAAAATGATTTGAAACGAAACGCCCTTTTGGAGAGGGCGGAGAAAGAAATCCTTCGTGAGTGCGAACGGTTGATCCCGAAACTTTCCGGAGAGTTGGACGAAACTGCGTGGAGCCGCTTTGTGAAAAATCAGCAGTGGGATTGGAACACACTCTCGGACTTCAGGGAGTGGAAGGGATCGTATTCATCGAAGCGCAAGGAGGGGTGGAAGGAGTGGCGTGTCCTCGCCGACGAACTGGCGGCCCTCAGAATGGAACCTCTGGCGGTTCCCTGGCGCGCCCATCTGGAAAATCTTGCGCTCCGTTTTGAAACGGCCTACGAGTCCCAAAAACAGGAAGAGAACGGGCTGGATTTTGACGATCTGCAAATTCGGGCCGTGAACCTTTTCCTGGACCCGCGCCCGGCCATGCGGAAAATCAGAGATCGTTACCAGCAAAGGTTCAAGTTTATCCTGGTCGACGAATTTCAGGATACCAATTATCTCCAGACGCGATTTGTCGATCTGCTTTCGTCCGGGTCGAATGTGTTCGTGGTCGGGGATTTCAAGCAGTCGATTTACGGTTTTCGCGGCGCCGAACCCGGCATCTTTCTCGCGAGAGAAACGCAATCCCGCGAAGATTCCGGATGGATCCGGGTTCCCCTCACGGAAAACTTCAGAAGCCGCGCCGCTCTCCTCAAGCCCCTGAACGAGATTTTTAGAGAACTTTGGGACGAAGACCAGTTTCCCTTTGAGGCGCTTTCCGCTCGGGCCGAACCGGATCCCAGGCACGAAGGGCAAGTCCCCGTTGAAATCCTTGTGACCCACCTTGATCCGGGTGAGGAAAAAGCGCACGCGAGGATCCGTGAGGCTCTGGCGATCGCCGGCCGGCTGAAGGATCTGCATGAAAAGGAAGGCGTCCCTTACGGAGACATGGCCCTTCTTTTTCGCGGTATGACGATGAGCGGGATTTACGAGTACGCGATGAAGGTTTTCGACATTCCATATTTTATTGTGGCAGGTCGCGGTTTCTACGCCCAGCCCGAGATTCGAGATCTGGCGAATTTTCTGACGCATCTTGAAAAACCGCTTCTGGATATCCCTCTCGCGGCGTCTCTGCGCTCTCCGCTTTTTCACGTTACGGACAGCACGCTGTTCTGGCTTTCAAGATGGGCCAAGACAGGGGATGAACGAAATCCGCTGGCCGAAGCGTTGAAAGAAAAAAGATATGAAAAGATTCCGGAAATTTCACAGGAGCAAAAAAAGTCCCTGGCCGAATTTTTAGCCCTTGCCGATGAACTGCGGGGCCTGAAGGACCGAATCTCTCTCGCGGAACTCATCGACAAGATTTTGGAACGAACGGGGTATGAGCTTTCCATTCTCGCGACTCCCGGGGGCGCGCGCCGCTACGCCAATGTCAAAAAACTCATGGCGATGGTCCGGGAGCATGAATCGTTCGACCGGATGCCGCTGGCCAGGTTTCTGGTCATGATGGAACGACTTGAAGTTCAGGAAGTCCGTGAATCCGAAGCGCAGATTTCCGCTGAAGGCGAAGAGTCTGTTCGAATGATGACGATTCACGGCGCGAAGGGGCTTGAATTTCCCGTCGTGGTGGTGGCGGATCTGGGAGCGCGGGGAGGAGGGCAAGAGTCCAAGGCGGTCGTGGCGCACGCCAACGAGGGTTACGCTCTTCGGCTGATGAACGGGGTGACGCGCGCGGCGGAAGAACCTTTCTCTTATCGGAAACTGGATGAAAAAATCACGGCCCGTGAACGGGAAGAACGCAAACGGTTGTTTTATGTCGCCTGCACGCGCGCTAAATCCCGGCTTTTTTTGAGCGGGGTTCACGAGATCAGGAAAAACCCCAAAAACCGCTACGGGGACATGTTGACCTGGATGGACTGGGTCATGACGATTGGTGAGAAGCTCGGGATTCCGAAGGCAAGCGATCATGATCGTACGCCAGGTTTTGTGAAAAAAAATGCGGACAACTTTCGGGAACAAATGGAACGAACTCTGAAGGAACTGGTGCCGGCGGAGGGGGAACCTTTGCCGGAAAAAACCGGGCTGGTCACGACGATCCTTAAAAGCATTGATCTTCCCGTTTCCGCTTACGTCCTGTTTGTGAAAGATCCGCTGGCGTTCTGGAGAGCTTACCAGATAGGCTGGAAAACAACCGGGGGAGACGTTGAAGGACGGGTTCCCAGTGGCACGGACGATGAAGAATCCGTAGCTTTGGATTTTCCCCCGTCACCGGATCCCCGGGATTTTGGAACGGCGATGCATGCGTTTCTGGAATGTTTTGATATCCGTCATCCCGAGAAATATCTGGAGGAGGAAGCGCTGGACCGTTTTTTTAAAAGATTGGGAGGGGAGGCTGTCCCCAAGGCCAGGAACATTTTGAAAAAATTTTTCAGTACGCCTCTTTTCCGGAAACTCCAGGCCGCCAGGAAAGTGGAGCGGGAAATAGATTTTGTGCTGAATGAACGCCGGGGACTTATTCATGGTAAACTGGACATACTTTTTCAGGATGCCGAAGGGGCGTGGCATGTCCTGGATTTCAAGACGGCGGAAGGGGACGCGGTCGCGGCCCGGACAAGCGGGTATGATCTTCAGATTGAACTATATGCCCTGGCGGTTCACCGCATTCTTGGCTTTACCGTTCGTTCCGGAATCATTTATTATCTCGAAAATTCATCCGCGGTGACGCTGGATTTTTCAGGCCAGGGTGGCGGTCTGGAAAAGACCAGGGAGAAAATAACTGGATTACAGGAAACGATTTTGGACTTTTGCAATCAAAAGATGGGAGCCGGAAAGGTATGAATCGATTGAAACGATGGCTGGAAAGTTTTCGGGTTCGCGTGACACTGACCCTGGTTTTTTCGATGCTTTTTATGGGAGTAGTAAGCGATACAATGCTTCAGCACGCGGCTCTTCAAGTCCAGTTTGAAAATCTTCGGGATCGTCTTAAGGCGGCGGCCAGTATCGTGGCGTCCGCGATCGATGCCGAGATGATCCGGCAGATTCCGTTAAACCGGAGCGGAGTTCAATCCCCGATGTTTCGCGCGCTTTTTGAACGATTTGAAAAAATCAAACAGGAAAATCCCTGGGTGGGTTTCATTTACATTCTGGCGCCGAAAGAAGGGGGTGCCCGCTGGCAATTTGTGGTGGATGCCGATCCTTATCTCTCACATAGAAAAAACGTGACCGCTTATCCGGGCGATGAATATGACGTCACGAATTTTCCGGAGATCCGTGAGGCGCTTAAAGGTCCGGTAGCGGAACGAATTATCAAAAGTGACGACTGGGGAACTATGCTCTCGGGTTACGCGCCCATTGTTGACGGGGACGGGAATCCGGTCGCGATCGTGGGAGTGGATACGCTTGTCTCGGACATTTACCGGATGCGGAAAAAAATTCAGGAAAAAGTTTTGTGGGCGATTTTGCTGGGCACGCTCTGGGCCCTGATTCTCGGGTTCTGGCTTTCAAAAAAACTGACCGGGTCATTGCGGGGACTTTCAAGGGGAATCCGGAGCGTGAGCCGCGGCGATCTGAAATATAAAATCGACGTCAGGGGAAACGACGAGATCGCCGAATTGTCCCGGGATTTTAACCGGATGGCCGAGGATCTGAATCGTACCCACCAGAAAAACCAGGCTTATTTTTACGGGGTCATCCGGTCGCTGGTTATGATCCTTGAAGCGAGAGACCCTTACACCCGCGGGCATTCGGAGCGGGTCGCCGAGCTTGCCGTTAACATGGCAATACAGATGGGGCTTGCTCCCGACCGGGTCGAAATGTTGAGGCAGACGGCCATTCTCCACGACATCGGGAAACTCGGAATTCATGAGTCCATCCTTTGCAAAAAGGAAAAATTGACCGAAAGTGATTGGGAACTGCTCGAAAGCACCCCGTCCTTGGCGAAGATATTTTGAGACCTGTGTTGCTGGATCCGGAGATGTTGATGGCGGTGCGGGGGCATCATGAACGGCATGACGGGATGGGGTATCCCGACCGGATTGCGGGAGAAGACATTCATATTTTCGCCAGAATCCTTTCGGTCGCGGATGCCTATGACGCGATGA
>Ga0116182_1003395_pt1 | contig 14813 bp, 14 predicted proteins | sample AD_UKC077_MetaG_FD_89805 | JGI IMG/M metagenome (GOLD analysis project Ga0116182, IMG submission 89805) | Active sludge microbial communities of municipal wastewater-treating anaerobic digesters from USA - AD_UKC077_MetaG | ecosystem: Engineered > Bioreactor > Anaerobic > Digestate | place: USA...
ATCTCAATGATGACAATACCCCCGTCCCCTTGTCATTATTTTAAATCATTCATATATGTTGAAACATAATTTTTGTCAACTGTTACAACAGCAAAGTATGTTTCATTTTCATCCTGTACATGTTTTTCTATCAAATTCACAAGTTCTGATGACTTTATATCATAGTCCACAGGTACAACCACGTCAAATATCAAATTGGTGTGAGTCTCTCCCTTGACAACCCTAAAATCATGCATGGAAAGTCTTTCATCAATGGACTTCACAATTCTATCCGTCACGCCTCTCAATCCATTCATTTCCTCATCATCTGTAATTATGGGGTCTAAATGAATTACAAGATTGATATTAAACTCTTTTGCAAATTCTCTTTCTATATTATCGATTAAATCATGGGATTTTAATATATCTTCCTTTGCATCAACTTCTGCGTGAACTGTTGCAAAGTGTCTGTTAGGCCCGTAATTGTGAACTACCAGGTCATGGGTATTCAGTATTCCTTCATAGGACATAATCTTATTTTCTATTGATTCCACTAACTCTGCACCGGGCATTTCTCCAAGTATGGGATTTAATATATCCTTTAATATTTCAAATCCGGAATACAAAATGAACAGGGCAACTAAAATTCCCACATATCCGTCCACCCCATAACCTGTTAGTCTTTGTATTAATACCGATAACAGTACAACAGACGTGGCTATCACATCATTTCTTGAATCTGCCGCGGCAGCTTTAATTGTTGAAGATGAAATTTTTCTGCCCATTTTATTATAAAATAAACTTAGCCATAACTTAGTCAATATGGAAATAACCAGCACTACCATCATTTCTATTGAAAAAACTATTTCTTCTGGATTCATGATTTTTTTAAAGGATGATTTTATAAGCTCCACTCCAACCAAAATCACGGCAATTCCCAAAATAAGCCCTGCGAGATATTCCACCCTTGCATGGCCGAAAGGATGATCCTTGTCAGCAGGCTTGCCGGAAATTTTAAATCCTATAAGAGTAATTACCGAGGATGCACCATCGGATAAATTATTCACTCCGTCAGCCAAAACAGAAATACTGTTAAATAATATTCCTGTTAAAATTTTACTTATACTTAATAAGGAATTTACAATTATTCCCGTAATGCTTGAAACTGTGCCATAGGATTCTCTTACCTTATGATCATTAACATTTTCATAATCTTTAATAAATTTTTTAATAATAAAATTAGTCATAATATTTCTCCAACAATATGGTTATTTTAACCTTATCAATTATTGCATTATATTTTTCATTATATTCATCTGAATTTAATCTATTCGCAGGGTAATTCATCAAATTAATATGCTCTTGCACCACACAAATTTGGCATAGCAGTCCGCTGTTAATCTGTAACACGCAGGGGAATTCGCCGGGTAAGGTCAATAAAGGTCATAAAAATACCTGTGGGAATTTTCCCACAGGTATAAATTTACTACACAATAATACTTTTGTCAAATTAATTTCCTTCTTACCTTACCTTACGCCTTTATCCGATTAGTCATTCTTATTGCTGCCCTTAGATTCATTTTCCTTTAACATTTCTCTGTATTCTTTTATTTTTACATTTATCTCCTTGACTGATTCATAAAGCCAGTCATCCTGATTTATTTCATGCCCCAGGCCTGCCGAGTTTGCTGCTTCCTGAAGTTTCCTTATTAAATTGAATTTTCCGGGTGTAATCTTCAATTTCTTAGCTTCATCAACTTCTTGTTCTGTTACCTTTATTACATTTATATTATAATTCTTTTTTTCGGATTTGTTTTGCTTTTCCGGTCCCCGTTCTTCCGGTTCTTCTGTTTCCTGTGCTGCAGATTCTCCTTTATCTTTTGTTTCTTCTTGTTCTTCCGATTCTTCTTGTTCTTCCGATTCTTCTTGTTCTTCCGATTCTTCTTGTTCTTCCGGCTCTTCTTTTTCTTCGGGCTTTTCCTGCTCATCTGATTCCGCCGGTTTCTCCGGTTTCTCAGGTTTCTCCGGTTTTTCAGGTTTCTCAAGCCCAGGGTTTTGGTTTGCTTGAATTTCAGTGTCTGTTTGTTTCAGTGTTACTTCTTCATAGAAGGCAGTCCGCAGTTTTTCAGAAAGCATGTTTGTTTTTTTCTCTGATTTGCTCAATGCTGCAACTATTACCCCGTCTTCCTCGCCTTCAATAATATAACCCTTATTTTTTAGTTCAATTAACACACTTCTTACTGCACTTTGAATTTCTTTATTTTTCAAACCGTCAATATTTATATCTTTTGACAATTCCTTTCCGTCATCATTATAGGCCCTCACAGTAAGCACCCTGTCAAATCTGTTGATAAAGAACTCAAAGGATGGATCCACATCTACGCTGACATATGAATAAGGGGTCAGGTATGCCCAGGCCGGTGTGGCAAAGATCATGATTGCAGAAGCTGCGGCAGCTGTCATCCTGATTAACCTTCCGCTGTTATTATTTATTATTATTTCTTGACCTATGTAATAGTCCTTGTTTCTTATTTTAGAAACAACCCCGTCATCTGACAATATTGCTGCATGATTTCCTTTAATTTCAACTATTATTGCTTTCATCTTCCAACTCCCGGCGAATATATTCCAAATAACCTGCTAAATTCGGAAAATCTCCCGACATTATTTCCACTGCTGCTATTATATATTTTCGATGGCGTTCCAACATTTTACGGGGTACCTTTGTGCTTTTTTCAATTATATTTAAGGGCAGCTGCTTCCTGATTTTTATTTCATTTATTATTATGGGATTTTTTATTAAATAAGCAACGGCCTTTGCGCAGGACCTTTTTGTTTTCTGAGATTTAGGCGAGCATTGGACCAGATCCATAAATGAAAAACCATAATCGGAGAATATTTCATTGATAAGGGCAATTTCCATCTTAGTTGAATTATCCTCAGCAATGGAGACCTTTTTTACAATTTCAGACTGCATGGAGTATTCTTCTTCATCCTGTGAATCAGTATCAAACAGCGAGGGATTTACTGAAATTTCATGTGCATACCTTGACTTGCTGCGCATAAAATCAATCATCCGCCTTCTTATTACTAATTCTGCAAAGTTCAAAAAACTGCCTTTACCGGCAGAATAATTTTCAATTGCTTCAGTAAAAGCAGACAAGGCTATTGACCACTCATCATCACTTTTTGAAATATATCTTCTGGCAGCCGATGACGCACATTTCAGCATAAAATTTTCATATTGAGCTATCAGCTTATTCATTGAATCTGCATCATTTTTGGCTTCAATTGCAATTTGGTCCAAATCACTCATATACTTACCCTCTATTAGCTGCAATTACAGATTATTATAACATTCAGACCGTATTATTACAATATTTCAAATCTTACAAATTTCTTAATCCCCCTACTTCTTAAATAAATACCAGGTTTTCGTATCCAGCTCATATTTAAGTTCAAAAATATCCTTACCCTTATGGAGGCATACAAATACAATCCTTGTATTGCCAACGATATTCTCTTCATATGTCTTCATTATCTTTTCAATTCTCACAACTTTATCATCAATCCTGAATTTTACAGGCTCTATTTTCCCGTCTGTATTAAATACAGCCATTACTTTTATAGGCTCATTTATTATTTTCATAGTCCACCTCTATAAAATACTGGTCATGCCCGGATATTCATCATCGGGATATCCTCCCAGGACAGGTTTTAAATCAGTGTTTGCAAAAACCCCTCTTATAATTGAATTATCACCATACTTAGCCCTTACCTCATCTACCGTCTTATCTAATATTTCATTCTTTAAGCTTAATTCATCCTGAAAAAAATTAATCTGCTTAAAACGTGAAAATTCCAAGTCTGATACATGGACTCCCAATGCCCTTACAGGCTTGTTATCCCACAATTCATCAAATAAGCTGCATGCATTCAAGTAAATGTCTCTTGTACAGTCCGTAAAATACATAATTTTTCTCTGCTTGATTTTAAAACCGAAATCCTTGTCCTTGATACTTATGCTTACAACCCTGCAGTACATGCCTGCTTCTCTCAATCTCCAGGCAGTCATTTCAGTCAGGCTCAGCAGTACAACATGGGCTGTTTCCCTGTCTGTAATATCAAATTTCAAGGTGCTGCTGTTTCCTACGCTCTTGATCGGGTCCTTTTCTTTAAAGATTGAAATATCTCTCCCCCAGGCATAATTGTAAATTAACCTGCCGTGGGATTTAAGCATGGCTGCAATTAATTTATAATCTGCATTTGCAAGCTCTCCGATTGTATAAATTCCCCATCTGTTTAATTTCGGTCTGGTTCTTCTTCCCACCATAAATAATTCCTCAACCGGCAGAGGCCACAATTTTTCTTTTATCTCCTCAATGAACATGGTATGGCACTTGTCAGGCTTTTCCAAGTCTCCTGCCTGTTTTGCAAGAAGCTTGTTTTCAGAAATTCCTATATTTACTGTATAGCCGAATTTATCCCGGACACCGTCCTTTATTTTATAGGCAAGCTTAACAGCCTGGTCTCTGTTTATGTCCGTAAACCTCAGGAAGCATTCATCAATGCTGAAAACTTCCACATCGGGAGTATATTTTTTCAAATATTCTCTCAAAGCCTTGCTTGCTCTTACGTAAATATTGTAATCCGGAGGTATTACAAGCAAATCAGGACACATCTGCCTTGCTTCCATAAGAGACATTCCTGTCTGGATTTTGAATTTCTTGGCAGGAGTTGATTTTGCAAGAACAATTCCATGGCGGCTTTGTTCATTTCCGCCGATAACAGCCGGCACTGTCCGTATATCTCTTTCTATTCCCATTTGTTTTTCATATGCAGCCGTCCAGCTTAAAAAAGCTGAATTCACATCAATATGCATTATTATCTGCCCCATCAACTCCGCCTCCTTGCTGAAACAGGTACTTTCCAGGTGTCTTTTTTGCTGCGGCACTGGAATGTTCCCAGCTTGTTTTTTCATTTTTCGAACATTTGTTCTATTATTATACCACAATTTTTGAATTTTAAAAGCCTTTTTTGAAATTTTTCTTTAAATTTGGGTTACATAAAAAAAGTTCTGTAAACCCTAATAATATGGGAAAGTCAAAAAAAGAATTGTATCTGAAAATTTGAGTTTACATAAAAAAAATTCTGTAAACTCATCCCCCCGGGGCATAAAAAAAGATTGGGGTTTACATAAAAATTTCTTGTAAACTATACCAATCATATATTCTAATTTTGGCAATTGTTTTTTCCTTTCTCAAGAATTAAAAGAACCTTCCCCCAAATCTTTATTTTTTAAAGTTCTTATCGTGGATTATTTTTAATCCTTTAAACAAAAGCTCGGGATCAAATATGTCAATTTCTGAGGTTCCGTCGGATATAAGCCTTCCGAACCCCCCGGTTGCCACAACCTTTATATTATCATTATGCAATTCTTCTTTTATTTTTTTAATAATATATTCTACCTGTCCTATGTATCCGTAAACAAGCCCGGCCTGCATGCTTGCTACAGTGTTTTTTGCAAGAATTGTATCCGGCTTTTTAATTTCAATTTTCGGAAGCTGTGCAGTTCTTTGCCACATTGCATCGGCAGAAATCTGAATCCCCGGAGATGTAATGCCGTATTTGTATTCTCCTTTTTCATTTATAACATCATAGGTTGTTGCCGTTCCAAAGCCTATGACTATCGTGGTATCGCCCTTTGAGTATAATTCATGGGCTGCCACAAGCCCCACAATCCTGTCGGCTCCTGCTTCTCTTGGGTTTTCTATCATTATTGTAATCCCTGTTTTCACTCCGGGTCCTACGACAATGGGCTCTATGTTAAAAAACTTTTTGAGGGTATTTTCAAATGAATGCATTACATTGGGCACAACAGAAGACACTATTGCACTGCTGATGTTTTTATGGTCAATGCCATTGTAACTTAATAAATTTACTATTGAAATTCCATATTCATCGGATGTTTTTTCACTCTTGGTGACCATTTTCCAATTCCCGACAAGCTCATTGCCCTTGTAAACACCGATTACTATATTTGTATTGCCTATATCGACAACTAAAACCATGCTTTCACTCCTAACCGTTAATTCTATCATTCCTAATCTTTCCTCATCTCGTCGATGGGCTTGGTTGTAATCTGGCTTCTGTCAATATTCAATATCATTATTGCTTTTTCCAATTCTTCATCAGAGGAAACTTCAATTTCAAGATAAGGTTTTGCGTAGGTTTCTTCATCCCAGGTATCAATTTCAAACAATATATTATCATACATATAGGACCTGCGATGTTTGTAGCCGGGCCTTTTTTGTTTATAACCAAGTATCTCGATTATTTTAGCGGCACTTTCCCAATTGGAAAGGTCTGTATTAACTTCTTCATTAATCCTTAAGGAATCCCTTTTTAAGTTTCTTTTAAAAGTCATTGTATTAATTGTTTCACCTGACAAATTATTTTTAGTAATCCTTATTCTCAAATAAGCGTCGTAGGTTTTTTTCAAATAATAATCGTCTGTATCGAATCTGTAGTTTATTTGGTCTTCATCCTTTACAAGAACAGCTCCAATATCGATAAGCTTTTTTTCTATTTCTTCCTTGTCTATATTTAAGACCTTAACTTCCCGCTCTCTCATTTCGCCCTCCGCCTAAATTTATGTAATTATAACATATATATCGAAAGTTTTAAACATTTATTATTGGATGTGCAAACTATTTGAATATTGTCATTTACAATGATATAATCCAATTAATAAAGGGAGGTGATATCTTGGAAATCAGCGCCGGCAATCTTTTGAAAGTCATTAAATTAGCTGCCCAGATTATACTTGAAAACGGAGGGGAAACATACCGGGCAGAAGAAATAATACAATACATAGGAAGGTCCTTTGATGTGGAAGAAATAGAATCAATAGCCACCCCTACGGGCTTTCACATTACAATTTCTGTTGACGGGGAAGACAATTACACATTGGTTAAAAGAATACACAAAAGGAAAATTGATTTACATAAGTTAAATGATGTAAACAATGTTTCAAGGCAGCTTTCAGAACATTCAATAACCTTGAATGAAGCATTGTCAAAACTGCAGGAAATTGAGAGCCGTCCGGATTCAGCAGTAAAGTATCGTGTACTGTATGCAGGTTTGTCTTCAGCCTTCTTTACTGTCTTGTTCGGGGGGCATGCAATTGAATTTTTCACGGCTCTTTTTGCGGGAATTATGGTTTTCATGGTGTCAAGACGTTTAAATAATTTACATTCCCATCAGTTTTTTTCAAGCATTTTTTCAGGGCTAATAATAGCATACATAGCAATATTCGTAACATTTTTTGTAAAAGAAGGAAGCTATAATAATATAATTGTCGGCTCCCTAAAGCCTCTTTTGCCGGGTCTTGCAATGATCAATTCAATTCGTGACACTATTAGAGGAGATTTGATTTCAGGTATGGCAAGGGGAGCGGAAGCTTTGCTGGTCGCGTCATCTTTGGCGGCAGGAGCGGGAATTGTCGTCTACTTTGCTTATTACACAGGAATATTATAGGAGGACTCATCATGATTAATATAATTTTAGATTTAATCTTTTGCTTTGCAGCAACATTATTTTTTGCACTTACAATAAATTCTCCTAAAGAAATCTTAATACATACATCTACAGCTGCATCAATAGGTTATGTCATATATGCTGCATGCTCTGCCCACATAAATATTACCCTTGGATTTTTTGCAGGAACAGCTTTTGTTGCCTTGATGGGTGAAACTTTTGCCCGCAAATTTAAAATGCCTGTAACGATTTTTATTTTCCCTGCAGTCCTTCCCATAGTTCCGGGCTTTGGCCTCTATGAAACAATGCTGGCTTTTGTTAAAAACGATATCCCATCAGCGCTTGAAATCGGGGCTGCTACTACATGCAACATAGCTGCTATGGCAATAGCTATAGCATTAGTAAGCATAGGAGCTGCTAAAATGAAATCTGAAAAAGTTAATTAATTTTGTTTTAAGTATTTTTTTCGGGGTATAAGGATTATATTGAAGAATATAAAACTAGGAGGTATTATTTTATGTGTAACAGAGGAAAGTTTTTTATCTGTGAAACTTGCGGAAATTTAGTGGGGCTGGTGCTGGAAGGCGGCGGAGAATTGGTATGCTGCGGAGAGCCAATGAAGGAACTTGTAGCAAATACCAAGGAAGCTGCTTATGAAAAACATATACCGGAAATAGAAGTTGAAGGCAGCAAAGTAACTGTAAAGGTTGGAAGTGTTGAACACCCCATGGTTGAAGAACACTATATCCAGTTTATCTACCTAATAACTAAAAATGGCGCTCAGAGAGCATGCTTGTCTCCGGGAGAAAAACCTGCAGCTGTATTTGCCCTGGTTGAAGGCGATGAAGTTGTTGCAGCTTATGAATACTGCAATCTTCACGGACTCTGGAAGAAAGAAATATAATTGTTACAAGGTTTATAAGTCTCTCCTTAATGATTTTTTTATAAAAAAGGATTTGAATCCCGATTCAAATCCTTTTTAAAATATTTATTGAGGGGTCATCTTTTATTTATATGGGGTTCGCCTTTTATTCATACAGGCTTCGTCGGGCATCACGCAGTCTCATTCACCAAAATATTTGCTCCTTCCGTCGCATATTTTGGGAATTCGTTGCGAATGACCTACCGCTATTTTTCTCTCCCTTCGGTCAGAAAAATAGGGTTAGGGCATCATGATATTGTTGAACCGCCGGGCATGTCTTCCAAGGTGGATACCACTGAAAGCTTCTTCCCTTTTTCTGCCGATAAAATCATGCCGTTGGATTCAACCCCTCTCAGGGTTACCGGCTCTAAATTATAAACCATTACCACTTTTTTACCCACCAGGTCCTCAGGTTTATACCATTGTGAAATGCCTGAAACCACCTGTCTTGTTTCTTCGCCTATTTTCAATTGAAACACAAGGAGCTTATCTGCGTTTGGATGTCTTTCAACCTTGATTATTTCTGCAACTCTCAGGTCAAGCTTCTTAAAATCCTCCATGGTTGCATAGTTGACATCTTTTGGCTTTTCCGGTGTTTCTTTCGTCTTTGCAGGTTCTTTTGAATGTTTAGCCTCATTTATGTTATTGATTTCTTCAATTTTCTTTGCAGTATCTATTCGTGCAAATAAAATTTCAGGTGTTCCTACCTTTTGTCCCGGTACCATGCCGTTAAACTGCAGGAGGGAGTCCCAGTCTTTTTTGCCTGTATTAAGCTGCTTTAGTATTTTCCCGGATGTTTCCGGCAGATAGGGTTCCAGAAGCGCTGCTGCAATTCTTATGGATTCCAAAAGATTGTATAAAACAGTCCCCAATCTTTCTTTTTTGCTTTCATCTCTGCCAAGAATCCAGGGCTGTGTTTCATCGATGTACTTGTTGCTTCTTCGAAGCAGGGTGAATATTTCATCGATGGAATCGGAGACTTTAAGTTCATCCATTTTCTTTTCAACCTTCAGGGCTGTTTCAAGAGCAAGCTTAATTAATTCATCATCTATAGGCTCCGGCGCTGTAGGAGCTGAAATCACTCCTTCGAAATATTTATTTGTCATTGCTATTGTTCTGTTAACCAAATTGCCTAAAATATTAGCCAAATCTGAATTGATTCTTTCTATTATCAATTCATAAGTCAGTGTTCCATCAGAAGCAAAGGGCATTTCATGAAGGACGAAGTACCTGATTGCATCCACTCCGAACAAGTCTACCAAATCATCAGCATAAATAACATTTCCCTTTGATTTGCTCATCTTGCCTTCGCCCACCAACAGCCAGGGATGACCGAAAACCTGCTTGGGAAGCTCTACATCCAATGCCATTAAAAGTATAGGCCAATAAATAGTGTGGAATCTTAAAATATCCTTGCCGATTAAGTGTACATCTGCCGGCCAGTATTTCTTGTAAAGATCACCGTGGTTTCCATCAGTATCATATCCCAGGAATGTGATATAGTTGCTCAATGCATCTATCCAAACATATACAACGTGGCCTTCATCAAAGGTAACGGGAATACCCCAGTCAAAGGATGTTCTTGATACGCACAAATCTTGGAGGCCGGGCTTGATAAAATTGTTAACCATTTCATTTTTTCTTGATTCCGGCTGGATAAACTTAGGATTTTCTTCAATATGCTTCATCAATCTATCCGCATAGCTGCTCATTTTAAAGAAATATGCCTCTTCTCTTGCCATATAAACATCTCTTCCGCAGTCAGGGCACTTGCCGTCTACTAACTGGGCATCCGTAAAAAACGCTTCATCAGGAGTGCAGTACCATCCTTCGTAGTAGCCTTTGTAAATGTCTCCCTGGTCGTAGAGCTTCTTGAATATTTTTTGCACAGTCTTAACATGTTCGGGGTCTGTTGTTCTTACGAATTTATCATAAGTAGTATTCATTAAATCCCAAATCCTTTTAATATCAGCAGCTACCTCATCAACAAATGCCTGTGGTGACTTGCCTGCTTCCTCAGCCTTAAGCTGTATTTTCTGTCCGTGCTCATCTGTTCCTGTTTGAAAATATACATCATATCCGTTCAATTTCTTGAATCTTACAATACTGTCGGCAAGAACTATTTCATATGTATTTCCTATATGAGGTTTGGCTGATGTATATGCAATTGCGGTTGTTAAATAATATTTGCCTTTATTCATGTATTTTCCTCCTTGTTAATTTATTTATTCTCTCTATAGTGTCATACGCAGGGGAATTCACCAATTTATCTGCTCGCTTTGTCTCGCATAAATTGGGAATTCTTTGCGGTTGACCTACCGCCATTTTTATGAAAAAGGAGTCATAAAAATGGGGTTAGGGCATACAAACGCCTCTTAGCATAAGCTAAGAGGCGAATAGCGCGTTACCACTCTTTTTTTGCACATATTTCACAACATGTGCCTCAACAGGTTCAATTAAACCTTGTATTATAACGTATACTAACGTCGTACCCTAACTCCTGTGCTCAGGTACAAAGCTCCAAGGCCATGTTCGTTTTAAAACCAATCCCCGGCTTCCACCATGCGCCGGCTCTCTATATCATGATTTTAAAACTACTCTTCTTTTCATCGCTTAAGTTATTATGTATTTTCAATAGATAAACTATACATAAATAACTTATTTTTGTCAACTAAAAAATTAATTTAATGCATTTTACTATAGCGACAATTATCCCGATTATTATTGCCGGAATCAGCAAAAGTCCTATTCCAAGAGGGATTAATGCAAGAATCACAATAAAACCGATTATTGCCCCAAAGAATGTGAAGATAACGTTAAGCAGTACAACACCGACTTTCAACGCTGCTCCAATTAATACTATAAATAAAAACAAGCCAATAAGTATATCCATTTCTACCTCCATATTTTAACTTGTATAAGATTTCAAATCATTTGTCATGCAGGAATGTCTTATTAAAGAATATCCCTATATTTACATAGTACACATAAATAATTCAAAATCGATTAATGCTAAATTAAAAAATGATTAGAAATGAAGGTTCTGCAGTTTTACACACAATTTTATTTGTACGCAAACTCAATATAAGTTTGCCGCCGGTCAACTATCTCCTGTTCATAAAATTTTCAATGTCATCGACTGACTTGATTATATCATTTGATAAGTTAACTATTCCTTTTTTTGTAACCCACACATTATCTTCGATTCTTATGCCTGTTCCTTCTTCTTTTATATATAGTCCCGGCTCCACGGTATAAACATTGTTTTCCTGGATTGTTTTGTCTCTTCTTCTTAAATCATGAACATCAAGCCCCAGAGGATGACCAATGCTGTGATAATAATATTTGTCAACCTCCGAATCATCCTTGATTAAATTAAGCACTTTTAATTCCTTGGCGAAATACTCCTTAACCTTATTGTTTACATCTGTTTCGGATGCTCCCGGGTGCATGGCTTCAACTGCAACATTTTGTGCTTCCAAAACCACCTTGTAAATATCCTTCTGCCTCTTTGTAAATTTACCTTTTACAGGATATGTCCTTGTAATGTCGGAGGCATAATTATTTGACAGTGCACCAAGGTCAAGAAGAATCATATCGCCTTCCTGCATTTTACGCTGCAAATCAACATAATGCAATATTACTGCATTACCTGATGAAGCAGCAATTGTGGCAAAGCTTGGTCTTGAATTTCTCAGCATCAGCTGGTACTCAAAATCTGCCCTTGCCTGGTATTCAAACATGCCCGGCTTTAAACTTTTCATTACAAATTCCAAAGCTTCCCTGGTATGTCCTATGGCAGTTTTAATTTCTTCAACTTCTTCCTCTGACTTGCTGCTTCTCAGCTCAATCATAATATCCAATGAATTTTTAATATTTACTGCAGGGTATTGAGCTCTCATCCAATGAGCTAAACTTCTGTAACAATCATAAGGCTCATCTGCATCTGTTATGTATGAGAAAATATAGACATTGTCAGGTCTGTCAACAGACGACAGCCTGCCGGAAAACTTTGAAAGAAAATCATTTCTGTTTTCAAGAGTTTTAATGCCTGATGCCTCAAGGGCTTCTTCCTTTCTCATAAGGATGCCGTACCATTTTTCAAAATGCTCATCAACGGGGGGTATGTACAGTGTTTCTTCTGTCCTGCCTCCTGTTTTGCTGATTACCAAAACCATATCCTCTCTGTCTATTCCCGTAAGGTAAAAGAAATTTCTGTCAACGGAAAATGAATACTTCTGGTCAGTACTTTCTCTGGGTGCCTTTCCCGAAAAGAATACAGCTGCAGAATAATCCTGCATTTTTTCTGCAAATTTTCTTCTGTTGTTTATGAAAAATTCTGTTTTCATTTATTCCTCCATATGTTTTGGGACATTTCTCCGAAAGACTTTCCCTGAAGAAGAGGTCTGGTTTGTCCCCATTCATCTGACTCGTTCAACCGCCCTTTTCCAGCCGCTGTATAATTTATCTCTTTCATCGTCATTTATTGCCGGTTTAAACCTTTTATCCATATTCCAATTTTGGATTATTTCTCCCTTTGACTTCCAAAATCCCGCAGCAAGACCTGCAAGATATGCTGCACCAAGGGCAGTTGTTTCTGTTATCTCAGGTCTTTCAATATTAACATTAAGTATGTCTGACTGAAACTGCATCAGAAAATTATTTGCAGATGCTCCTCCGTCAACCTTTAATGCTGTTAAATTAATTCCTGAATCATCAATCATTGCTTCAATTACATCCTTTGTCTGATATGCAATGGATTCAAGAGCTGCCCTTATAATATGATTCCTTCCGGCACCCCTTGTGAGTCCTACAATCGCTCCCCTTGCGTACATATCCCAGTATGGAGCCCCAAGCCCCGTAAATGCAGGAACCATATAGACTCCTTTTGTGTCTCCAACCTTATTTGCAAAATATTCTGAGTCAGCTGCATCATGTACGAGCTTAAGCTCGTCCCTGAGCCACTGTATTGCTGCTCCTGCCACAAATATGGACCCCTCCAGGGCATACTCAACCCTGCCGTTTAAACCCCATGCAATTGTGGTAATAAGGCCCTTGCGGGACATAACCGGCTTTTCTCCCGTATTCATAAGCATGAAGCATCCTGTGCCGTAAGTATTTTTTACCATTCCCTCCTGAAAACAAAGCTGGCCGAAAAGAGCAGCCTGCTGGTCTCCTGCAATTCCCGACAGGGGTATTTCAGTGCCGAAAATCTCCATCTTTGTATTGCCGTATGTTTCTGATGACTGCCTGACTTCCGGCAATATTTCATGAGGTATGTTCAATATGTCGAGTATCTTTTCATCCCACTTCAGAGTTTTAATATTGTAAATCATAGTTCTTGAAGCATTGGAATAATCGGTTATGTGGACCTTCCCGCCTGTGAGATTCCACATGAGCCAGGTATCCACTGTCCCGAATAAAATATGACCCTTTTCGGCTTTCTCCCTTGCTCCTTGTACATTATCCAGAATCCACTTTATTTTTGTCCCTGAAAAATAAGCATCGATAACCAGTCCCGTATTTTCTTTGATGTAGGGCTCTAAGCCGGACTTCTTCAACTCATCGCAGATATCTGAAGTCTGCCTGCTTTGCCAGACTATTGCGTTGTAAACAGGTTCTCCTGTATTTTTATCCCAGAGAATTGTGGTTTCTCTTTGATTTGTAATTCCTATGCACGCAATTTCTGAAACATTTATATCCTTTACGGCTTCCTTTGCAGCATTTATCTGGGTTTCCCATATTTCCAAAGGGTCATGCTCAACCCATCCGGGAGCAGGATAAATTTGAGTGAATTCCTTTTGAGACATGCTTACAATTCTTCCATTTCTGTCAAAAAGTATTGCTCTTGAACTTGTTGTGCCTTGATCTAAGGCAAGAACATATTTCTTTTCCATAACTCTCCCCTTTCCAACCGGGACACTGTCCCCCTGATATATGAGATTACGCAGCTCATAATCTTTCCTTTTTCTTTTTTATTGTTTTAGTCCTTAAGTGACTTGTTTCTTTATAATCTTAGTCTGAATTGTTATGTAAACCCTTTCTTCTTACTATTGTACACCCTTTTTATTCAATTTTAAACCCTTATTTTTTCCCGTATATAATTGTTATAAATAATGCAAAATAAAAATTATTTATCACTATCTACATAATTCGTGTTGAATCTTTAACAATAATATTATATCATTAAGGTAAGTATAAAAATTAGGAGGTTTTTATGAAAAGAATTGTATTTGTGTTAAGCTTGGTATTGCTCTTGGCATTATCATCTGTAACAGCTTTTGCAGATGAAGTTGTCATAATAAATATCGATTCTGTCAAGGTTGAATTTACTGAAGAGTTAGGTTTCCCCTTTATCGATGAAAACAACAGA
>Ga0116182_1003409_pt1 | contig 14749 bp, 16 predicted proteins | sample AD_UKC077_MetaG_FD_89805 | JGI IMG/M metagenome (GOLD analysis project Ga0116182, IMG submission 89805) | Active sludge microbial communities of municipal wastewater-treating anaerobic digesters from USA - AD_UKC077_MetaG | ecosystem: Engineered > Bioreactor > Anaerobic > Digestate | place: USA...
AGAAAAAATATCCCATGAGTGACATTCTGCATATCCGGGGGCTGTCTGCTGATGGAATAACAGGTTATTCACCGCTTACATTGCTTCGTGATTCCTTTGGATATGCAAAAGCCGTGACTGATTATTCATCAAGCTATTTCAAGAACGATGCATCACCGGGGGGAATCCTGTCAACTCCGAACTCTTTGAGTCCACAGAGCCATGCAAACTTGAAAGAATCATGGTTATCAGGACACGCGGGCAAAGGTAAGCATCACCGGATTGCAATCATGGACAACGATTTAAAATGGCAATCCATAGGCGTATCACCGCAGGACAGCCAGCTTATCGAATCACAGAAATTTAGCGTGGTGGAAATTGCCCGTGTTTTCCGGGTGCCGCTCAATCTGGTTATGGACTATGAACGCAGCACATATTCCAATGTCACGGAGCAAAACCGCAGCTTCTTGACGCATACCCTTCAGCCGTGGTTGACCCGGATCGAGCAAGCTATGACAAAGTCTCTGTTAACCGAAGGTGAAAAAGAAAAATATTTCATCGAGCATTTAACACAGGGCTTTTTAAGGGCCGACACAAAAACCCGGTTTGAATCATACAAGGTTGCTATTGACGCGGGTTTTCTGACTATTGATGAAGTCAGGCAGCTTGAAAACATGAACCGTTTATCAGAACCGAAAGTTATGTAATGGAAAGAAGGTGTCCCATGACTTGTAAAGAATGCAATAATCGGAATCAATGCAAAAAACCATGTGAGGCCGTTAATAAAATTTTATGGAAAGATAATCATGTCATGGAAAAGCATTTCCCGGATTCAATCATTGTTTTCCCTGGCAGCACAAGGGAAAGACATTTTTCGGAATTGACCGATAAACAGCTTGATGAAATATCCGAAATAGATGTTATTCCGTGGAGTAGCGGCGATATGAACTTTACGCAAACAAAGGTTTTTATAGAGCGTTTCTTTAATAAAGTGCCCTGTAAGGAATTAGCAAAACTTTATGGTGTGAAGGAAAACACAATCGTTTGTATGTATAAAGACGCAGTTGAACGATTGAACAAAATCATCAAAACCATGGACGCAAGACGGGAGGGACTGAAAGCCATGAAACCGCAAAAATTCACAGACGATCAAAAATATTTCCTGCTGGTGCATGTTTTCGGGTTCAGTCAAATTGAAGTTGCCACAATGTTTAATCTGGATAGAAACAAGGTGAATATGGTAGTAAAACGCTTGACCGATAAATATTCACAGGCTTTTTCCGGTCTTCGTATGAAGACTAGTTAATAATAAAAAAGGGGGTAACAAGATGAACGATGAATTATTAAGTGCATTGAAAAGAGAAATGAAGTTACAGGACAAGCTTATAAAAATAATCAACCAGATAAATAAACTCCCCGCTGTTCAGAGAAAAAAATTAGTGACAATGAACATTATCGATTCAAAAGACGATAATAAATTGGCTGACATGATAAAGGAACATAAAGAGATAAAAAAACTTCTAAAGAATGAAACAGAAAGCGCAGAGTCCGTATATAACGGACTGACAAAAGATGAAATGGTTAAGAGGATAACCGGGCAGTGAAAAAATATAGCATCGAACCGGGGCGGGTGTGAAAGCATCCGCCTTTTTTATTCACTGGTAGCAAGGTGGTAGCACAACAAAAAAAGAGGGGCTAGCAAAACTCGCTAACCCCTTGATTTTATTGGTAGCGGGGGTAGGATTTGAACCTACGGCCTTTGGGTTATGAGCCCAACGAGCTACCGGACTGCTCCACCCCGCGATATTTGAAAAACGTTGACTTTACACCATTATCTCCACTGTTTGTCAAGGAGTAATTTTCAAAATCCTTGATCGATATCAACGGATTGAATAATCTTACCCGGTTATGTAGCCCATAAGGCGGTAAATCAGTTTGGCGGCCATGAAATCAGGCGCGATATCGCCGGAAATCGGGGCCAGTTCCACGACATCGAAGCCGCGGATCTTGCAGGTGCGTGAAACGGATTTAAGCAGGCGCAGCACATCCCTCCAGTACAGACCTCCCGGTTCCGGTGTCCCGGTGGACGCCATGATGGAAGGGTCGAAAACATCCAGATCGATGGTGACAAAAACATCGCCCTTGGTGTCCTTGCTGATTTTCTCACACCAGTCTTTTCTTTCCCCGACAAAGTCCGCGCTGTAGGATTTCACGTTGCTCGTCGGCAAAAAATCGCCTTCCTCCTTACTCATGCTCCGGATGCCCACCTGAACAAGCGGGCAAAGCTCAGAAATTCTTCGGGCGACGGAAGCATGACTGTAGGGGCTTCCCTGGTAGCTGTCCCTTAAATCGGCATGAGCGTCCAGTTGTAGAACGGAAAGTCTGGGATATTTTTCTTTCAGCGCCTGCACCGCTCCCAGGCTGATGCTGTGTTCGCCGCCCAGCATGACGGGTATTTTATTCAGAGCGACAATTTTGGAAATCTTTTTCCGCACGGCTGAGATCATGTTTTTAGGCCCTCGGGCGTCAACATCGACCGGAAGCGTCGTGTGAATTCCGGCCAGATACGTTTCTTTCTTCAATTCCTCATCGTAGAGCTCCATGTTGGTGGACGCCTCGATGATGGCTATCGGTCCGCGGCGGCTTCCCGGCTGATATGTCGACGTCAGATCATAGGGAACCGGCACCACGACAAATGTTGCTTCATGCAGTGAATGCGCGGGATAAATTCCTCCAAAATTCATTATGGTCATCCTTTCTTAAATTAAATTCGGTTTGGGTCATCAGCCCCGGTAACGATGAATAAAAAAATTATTATTCTCATAATAGACAAAGGAATAATGCGTTATCCAGTCGCCCAGAGTTACAAACGTTCTTTTCCGGCCGTCCACATCATAACTATTGATGGCCGGCACATGACAGTGGCCTAGAATAACGGCATCAAAACCTTCCTGAAATTTGTTCAGGGCGAACGGCTCCATTTTTTTAACTAGAGCGTTGCCGTCTTCCGTGGTGAGCTCCTTGCTGGCCGTAGAAAACAGCCCCGCCAGGGACCAGCGAACGGACGCCGGGATAAAACGCTGAAAGTTGTAAAAAACGTTACTGCGCAGAATTTTACGCAACATCAGGTAATTGGAATTGGTGCTGTCTGCAGTGTCGCCGTGGGCGATCAACACGTTCAGATGATCCAGCCGGGCTTCCATGAATTCCTCGGCGACATCCAATCCCAGCACATCGGCGAAATAGTCTCTCATAAAAAAATCGTGATTGCCTTCGCATAAGTGAAGGCCGATGCCGGAATTTTTCATCTCGTTTAATTTGTCAATCACGGGTTTGAACTCCGGATTGATTTTCTCTTTCGGACAAAACCAGAAATCAAACAAGTCTCCGGCAATATAAAGATGATCAATCAACGTTCTCCCGGATTTTGCGCCCGGATCGGCTGCCGTCATCACATGGCCTGCCTGAACGGCATCAAAAAATTTTAGCAGTTTCTTATATCGTTCATCGCCGGCTTTTCGTAAATGCGCATCGGAAATGAAAATGGCTTTCATAGGTTAAATCCGCGTGTTTAAAGTGAATCTTGTTTAGCAGATACAGGTCTTCAGGTCAATAAACATAAAAAAGAACGCAATATCGGCACATTTCCGGCGGCGGACGAATGATTTTTCCCGAACCCGGCTGAATTGGACCTTGTTTTGTCGGGATTTTTTTGCTAGTGAAAGCTCGTCATGACCGAAACGTGATCAGAATTCAATGTTTGCAGAGAAGGCGAAAAATGACAAAAAAACAAAACATCATCAAACGGGCAAAAGACGTTCTGAAAATTGAAGCACAGAGCATTTTGCGGCTGGTGGATAGAGTGGATAGTAACTTTTCTCAAGCCGTTAACTTGATATGCAAATCCAAGGGAAGGGTGATCATCACCGGCATCGGCAAATCCGGTCTGATCGGACGTAAAATTGTAGCAACACTCACCAGCACGGGCACACCGGCTCTCTTTCTGCATCCGGTTGAGGGCCTGCACGGCGATCTGGGCATCGTTACCAAAGAAGATATCCTCATTGCCATCTCCAACAGCGGCGAAACCAGAGAACTGATGCCCGTCATCACTTCCGTTCGCCATATCGGCGCTCCCATTATCGCTTTTACCGGCGGCCTGTCTTCAACGCTGGCTCGGGCAAGCGACATCGTTATTGATGTGTCCGTGGAAAAGGAGGCCTGTCCGTTCAATCTTGTTCCCACGTCCAGTTCCACCGCCACCCTGGCGATTGGCGATGCCCTGGCGATTGCACTGCTCGCGGAAAAGCAGTTCAATGAAAAAGATTTCTATAAATTTCATCCCGGAGGAAATCTTGGTTCGAGATTGCGCGAAAAGGTTGGCGAAGCCATGATCGTGGGAAAGAAAATTCCCAAGGTTCCGACAGGAAGCTCCGTGAAGAAGGCGATAGAGGAAATCAACCGCAAAAATGTCGGATTTGTTTTGATTACCGGCAAAAAAAATAAATTACTGGGAATTCTCACCGACGGCGATGTGCGCCGTATGATCAGCAAAGGCATATCGTTTGAAGGAAAATCCATCGACGACGTCATGACCCCCGACCCGAAAACCATAGATGAAAAAATGTCTCTGGCTCAGGCCATGGAAATGATGCAGAAGCGGGAAATTACCTCCTTTGCCGTGGTCAATGAAAAACACGAACTCAAGGGATACGTCCACTTGCATGACATCCTCGGCCGCGGCGGCTCCGTCAGCATCTCTCTTGCGTGATTTTGCGCGTGCTCAGGAAATACTGATCCTTCAAGACCTGACACAATATGTGATAAAAATGGTTAGTCTGCAAGAGCCAAGCAAAGATTTGACCTGTTCCCCCAGTTGTCATCCCCGAATGGGCTTATCGGGGATCCAGTATTGTTCATACCATTAATTAGACCGTCCCCATTATTCCCATCGCTTATCCTTGGGTTACCAAACCTGTTTCCATTATTTTACAATTTTAAGGGCGTCCCGCTTTCCCAGTATATTTTCAGACACAAATATAAACAACTTTAGATCAGCGAAGACAAACCGGAATATGAGATCCCATCATGTTCTGGTATTATACAGCACACTTTTTGACCAATAGGATCTTGCACTTTTTCTCCCAACTTGAATTGTCTATTGAAATACAACGCAGACTTTTTGATTCCCCATCCACGTTAAAGGTGTTTATTATCCTACGTCGCTACGCTCCCAGGATAATTCGACTAACTCTTCAAACTTCATCCCGATTTGTCGGGATTCGTTTTACCACGGCACTTTGTGCCTGGTATAGTTCGCCTTACGCTTCATACTTCATTCCGACTCGTCGGGATTCGTCTTCAGCTTGGCTCACTATCAGAGAGTCTCATTAAAACTGTTTTTGTGAAAACTTGTGAAGCCCCCGTACGCAACGCTTCGGGGATATCCCTACCACAGAGGCGGTTGGGATTGTTCGTCCCACAAATTTCAGTACGTTCCACTTCTGAAACTTGGGACTCACTAATTCGACTAACTCTTCAAATCCCACGGTTTTTTGAGCCTGGGATAGTTCGACTTGCAAATATTACTGCACTACGATTGTAATATTTGAGTCTCACTACTTTGTCCCGATACATCGGGACTCGTTTTACCACGGCACTTTGTGCCTGGTATAGTTCGCCTTACGCTTCAGACTTCATTCCGACTCGTCGGGATTCGTCTTCAGCTTGGCTCACTATCAGAGGGTCTCATTATATTTTTGATTCGATAAGACTGATATTCTATAAATGAATTGCCCGTACTTGTCAATAATGTTTTCTTAATAATTTCAAGAGGTAAGAATATCATCCTGCTTACGGTTAACTAAATATGTGGCACCATGCTTGTATTTTTTGTATATTAAAAAAACAGGAGAAATAATTGTATGGCGCTTTATGAATTTGACGGTAAAAGACCACTGGTGCCGGATGATTCTTTTGTTCATCCGCAGGCTGCCTTGATTGGGGATATCGAAATCGGCCATGAATGTCTGATTGCGCCCGGTGTTTCCATCCGCGCCGATTTCGGTCCGGTCATCATCGGAGATCGTTCCAATGTTCAGGACAACAGCGTCATTCATGTCTTTCCCGGATCAAAGGTCATTATTGAGCAGGATGTCATTGTGTCTCATGGCGTGATTCTTCATGATGTGCACATCAAATCCCGATGTGTAATCGGCATTGGCGCTGTTTTGCTTTTCGGCGCGGTCTGCGAAGAAGATGTTTTTGTTTCCGTGGGTGCGGTCGTGTCCAAAGGCATGCAGATTCCCGCCGGCAAAGTGGTTGCGGGCAATCCGGCGAAAATCACCCGCGATGTTTCTGATGATCAGAAGTTGATGGCGAAAGAGGGGATTAACTATTATCGGGAGCTTTGTAAAAAATACATTGCAACGATGCAACAAGTCAGTGATTAACCGTCCAACAATAGTGACGACATTGGGAAGATAGCCATCACACTTGTCACACCGGCGGAGGCCGGGGTCCAGTTTAAATAATTCTGGATTCCGGCTCAGAGGCCGGAATCCAGAATTATAGATATCTACAAGATAATGTTCTAAACGGCTTCCCCCGCCATATCTTTTTGAATTCTGGTAAATTCTTCAACCGTTCGATTGATGACTTCGGCCACGGTCGGAATGTCGTGGATAATGCCCTGTACCTGACCGGAAAGATACACGCCGTCTTTGAGATCGCCGTTTTCCGTCGCTTTCTTGATGGCGACATAGGCCTGCGCCATATGTGCCAGATTCATTCCGGTTTGCGGACCTTTCATCATCTTCTGGAATAACGATATTTCCCCCTTTTTTTGTTTCGGTGCGGTATCGGCTTCTTTGGGTTTTCCCGATTTATCTTTTTTCGAGCCGCCTAAAATCGATGTCGCCAGCTTCATCCAGGATAAATCCAGCGATTTGGCGATGTCGAATGATGCGGCAAGTCCCTTGGCCAGATTACGCCCCTGCTTGACGGCTTTTTCGGCGGAGGGAGTTTTCAGAACCCGGCAGTAAAGCGCGTCGAACCGGTTGGAGTAGATGGTGTCTTCCGCTCCCAGTTCGAGTTGCTTCTGCATGGCAAGTTGATGAACGGGACTTTCTTTTGTGATCGAGAGCCTAGTTCCCATACCCACGCCTTCGGCGCCGAGCGCGAAAGCGGCGGCCATGCCTCTGCCGTCCGCGATGCCGCCAATAGCGACCACGGGAATTTTAACCGCATCAACAACCGTCGGAACCAGAACCAGCGTGGTCACCTGGCTGCCGTGCGCCGCGGCTTCAAAGCCCGTCACCTGAAGAGCGTCCGCTCCGGATTTCTGGGCGGCAAGCGCGTGTTCGACCGTGGTGACCGTCGATATGACTTTCCCGCCGTAGGCGTGTACTTTTTTGATTAATTCTCCGCCCTTGCCCAAAGATATGTTGAGAACCGGGACTTTTTCCTCGATGGCGACCAGCGCGTTTTCATATGCGCCGGGCATCAGAAGCGTCGCGCCCACACCGAAGGGCTTGTCCGTCAATTCTCTGATTCGTTTAATGGACTGCCGTGTTTTTGCCGGGCTTAAAGGTCCCGTGGCGAGATAGCCGATGCCTCCGGCATTGGAGACCGCGGCAACCAGTTCCGGCACGCTGATCCAGCTCATGCCGGGAAGGATAACCGGATATTGGATCCCAAACAATTCGGCGATTTTTGTTTTCATAAATTGTCCTTTTAAAATAATAATTTTTAATTATAAAAAATCGAAGCAAGACTACAATGCTTCTTTTCATGGCGTACAAATTAGACCGGTCTATTTATTTTGTCAAGAATTATTTTCTTCTCAAAATAGCGTCGCAGGGGAAAATGCTTGACAGAAATTATCAGACCGGTCTATTTATCATCATCATTTATTGGCGGGGAATGTTTATGAAGACGGATAAAAAACAGGAGCTGATTGCCATTGGCGCGGAGCTCATGCATCTGAAGGGCTACAATGACACGGGCGTTCAGGAGATTCTCGGTAAGGCCGGGCTTCCCAAAGGTTCTTTCTATAATTATTTTAAGAGCAAAGAGGACTTCGGACTGCTGGTTGTTGATTACTATATGGCATTCTATAATAAAATCTTTGCCAAGTTTATGGACAATAAATCCGTTCCGCCTCTGGAAAGAATCCGGCGCCTTTATAAATCGTTCAATAAATCATTCCGGGCTAATCATTATACGTTGGGATGTCCGATCGGCAACTTCGCTCAGGAGCTTGGAGACACAAGCCCTGTGTTTCAGGCCAGGCTTAAAAAATCCGCTGATACCATCGTCAGGTATTTTTCCGATGTGCTGCGCGAGGCTCAGGCATCGGGGCATCTCTCACGGTCTCTTGATGCGGATAAAACCGCGCACTATATCTTTAACAGCTGGGAAGGCGCCATTATGAGCATGAAAGTGGAGAAAAGCCTCCGACCGCTGGAAATCAACGAGCAGTTTCTTTTTGATTACATTCTCAAACCGTGAGATACTAAAACTGTATATCGGAAAAGTCGTCGATTAAGATAATCTGTTTTTCCCCGGGACACAGGCCAGCATCTCCTTCAGAGTGATTTCCGGATGACGGTATCGTTTTCTTTTGACGGTACCCTTGCCGTATTGAATCGCTTCTTCCGGGCACCATTGCAGACAGGCAAAGCACTGTTCGCAACGATGCTGCCATGCGGGTTTCCCGTCAACAAGATCTATATTGTGAGCCGGACAAATTTTCTCACAGATTCCGCAACTCGTGCATTTTGCATCGGCATAGAAGGGTTTGTCCATTCGGGGAACGCGTTCAAACGTCATGCGGTAGATGGCGGAAAAAAGAATATTCTGCCAGAAGGGGCCTCTCTCCGGCGGTTTTTCTTTTTTGGCCCGGACCGATGAGGCGATGCAGTTGATTTTATCCAGCGTGGCGCTGAATTTCTTCTTCTGCTTTGCCGGAGCTTCAGCGCCTCCCCAGGGAATGTAGTTGCTGGGCAGGCAAACCGAGAATCCCGAAGACAGTTTCACATGCTTCTGTTGCAGCAATTTTTCCAACTGGATCAGCGTTGCGGCAACCTGGCCGGCGTTGACCGCCACGGCAAAATAATATTTTTCCGGATCCATGTCCAGACGATTTAGAAAATCAATCACCGGTGCAGGAATTCCCCAGATATGAACCGGAAAAACGAAACCGATTTTTTCAGCATCGGCAATTATCCTGCCACTGAGGTTAAGTGCCATGGAAACGGTTTCAGCGTCATGGAGCAGCAGAGAAAGTTTTTTTGCCGTCCAGAAAGAATTTCCCGTTCCGGTATAGAAAAATAGTTTTGTTTCCATTGAGCCACATCAAGGCTGCATTTGCAGGACCTTGTTATAAACGCTTTCCGAGAATCCGTATACCTGATTGCGGTTGATGATCGCGAAGGGCACTTCGTCGCCCTGGTCCACTTCTTTTCTTTTCGCAACGGCCTTCTCATCGGTATCCATGTTGTATTCAATGAAGGGAACGTTTTTGGAATTCAAGAATTCTTTGGCTTTTTCGCAGTCCGGACAATTGTTTTTGGTATAAAGCACAATTTCCGGTTTCTTCTGGTTTTTGGCCTTCGATGCATCATCTTCGCCTTCAGCGTTCAGTGGATCTTCGGAGCCGACCTCATGAATTTCAATGTTTTTTACAGCCTTATTTTCCGGCGGTGGATAATCGGTAATTTGTATTTCTCCTTTTTCATCAACCCACTTATAAAAATCAGCCGTTGCCGTCTGACACAGAAAAACGGAGAATAAAACCGATAGGAAGACATACTTTTTCATAACCTGACCTCACGATAAGCTGTTTTAAAAAATAGTGATTCTTTTCCGGCCGGCTTAATCAGGCTTTCATCAAACGTCACGATCAAACCGGTTACAATATAATTAAAAGTATCTTAAATCATCCGGCGTTGTCAAATTCTTTATCGTTGCGTCTTGCGGGGCTGGAGGAGAGCATTCCGGATGCTTCTGTTAAAAATATTGATTTTCATCTTTCTTCTATATTATATGAAACACATTCTATAAGGAGCATTTATGTTTGGAAAACCGGTAAGCCTTTTTTCAGTGTTTGGGTTTGAAATAAAAGTCGATATGAGCTGGCTGATTTTGGCGGCGTTGATCACCTGGTCGCTGGCCAGCGGTCTTTTCCCGGAGTATTACAAAGACCTTCCTAAATCCGCCTATTGGTGGATGGGCATTGCCGGCGCCATAGGCCTTTTTTTATCCATTATCGTGCATGAACTTACCCACTCCATTGTTGCCCGTCATTACGGTGTATCGATGAAGGAAATAACCCTTTTTATTTTCGGCGGTGTTGCGCACATGGAAGAAGATCCGTCCAGTCCCAAAGCTGAATTCATGATTGCCGTGGTCGGGCCTGTGTCCAGCTTTCTGCTGGCCGCCTCTGCTTTTTTGCTTTACAAGGTCGGGGTCTACAGCGGGTGGCCGGTGACTCTGACGGGGGTTCTGAATTATCTGTCCTGGCTGAACATGATTCTGGCAGTATTCAATCTGATTCCTGCTTTTCCTTTGGACGGCGGACGAATCCTGCGTTCCGCGCTATGGAAATGGAAGAAAGACATCCGCTGGTCGACGAATATTGCCGCTCAGATCGGTTCAGGCTTCGGCTTAATGCTGATCATCATGGGCATTTTTTATATCGTTAAGGGAAATTTCGTCGGGGGGTTGTGGTGGTTTCTGATCGGTTTGTTTGTCCGCGCGGCGGCGCAAAGTTCCTACCGACAGATTCTCGCGCGGAATCTTTTCCATGCGAAGAAAGTCAGGGATTTGATGGTCACCAATCCGGTCACCGTACCGCGGGCCATATCCCTGGAGGATTTTATCCGCGATTATGTTTACAAATATCATTTCCAGGCGTATCCCGTCGTTTCGTTCGGGAGATTGACCGGCTGTATCTTTTTAAAACAGGTGGCCTCTATCCCGCGTGAACAATGGGCTCAGCATACCGTGGGGTCTGTGGCTGTTCCTTGCAGCAAGGAGATCACAATCGGTCCCGATGAGGATGCGAATAAAGCCCTTGACCTGATGAATCGTACCGGCAACAGCCGTTTGCTGGTTGTTCAGGGAGATGAACTTGAGGGGATCCTTTCGCTGAAGGATATGCTTGCGCTGCTGTCTTTGAAAATGGAATTGAATGACATGGAAAAAAAGACATGAGCCCTTTTTTGTCCGAATGCAGCAACCACAGATCAGACGATCGGCGATCATTTTATCACATAATATTTTTTTTCGATGAAGATTCATTACGATCGTGACCGTGCGCGCTCCCTCTTCAACATGGATCTGTGGTCGACGAAGATTTCTTGCACAGAATGGTTTCACGGTGCATGACCCGTCAGTGGGAATTGAGCGGCGCTTTTGGCAGGTCCTGAAGGATTCTTTGAAAATGGCGATGATCTTTTCAGCTTGACTGTTCAAGTAAGTTTTTTTATAAGTTCTTACAGCTTCATCGTCTTACAAAGCTTCCCGGAAGGACTGTTTATGGCCAACGATACATTGCTTGAACCGCGCAAAATTCCATCTCAGGAACGCTCGCGTAAAACGGTAGCGGCCATCTATGAAGCTGCGACGGATATTTTTGTCAATACGGGGTACGCGGAAGCGACCACGGATCAAATAGCTGAAAAAGCGGGCGTTTCGATAGGTACTTTGTATAACTATTTCCCCGGCAAGGAGGCTATATTATACGGTCTTTGGGAAAAGTACGAGAAGGAGATCAAAGTCATAACAGACCAGGCCGATCAGGATATCCGAAAAAAAGGATCTTTTGATCGCAGCATTGTTCCGGTTCTGCTTAATCTTGCTCTGGAACTGGTCAGTTATGAACGCGTACAGAATCGACTGTTCATCAGCCAGATCGGTTTGCCCGAAACCATTATTCAAAAACGCCGGGAGCTGGGTCTTTACATGGAAGCGACCATGGAAGCGGTGTTCCGTGATTTTTCCAATGTCCGTGTCCGAAATCCGAAAATCGGGGTACATATTATCTGGGCGACGGTGCAGGCTGTCTTTCACGATTATATCATCTCCGTTTCCGATGAAATCAAACCTGAAGACTTTATTGATGAACTGGGCGACATGATGAGCCGCTATATTTTTGCCGACGAAGCACAGGAATAATTGCGGCGGATTTCGGGATTCGATCGGCTGGATCTTAACGGTATTATTTCACAACCTCCTGAAGATCGAGCAGTTCCCCAGGCCCTCTTGAATGATAAATTCTTTCTTTCCGGTGCGGTGAATTTCCGACCGATACAGCACTAAAAAATTATTTCCATAAACCTTGACAATTATGGTGCAATCCATTAGCGTAACGCTTTAAATTCGAAGGCAAAGACGCGGTCATGATCATTGCGTAAACGGGTTGAAAAGGGGGTTAATAATGTTTGGCACACTTATTACCACGCATGGCAATTTGGGAGATGAATTGATCAAATCGGCTGAACTGATCAAAGGTCGGCTTGAAAATATAATGCATATCTGCATTGACCAGACGAAAGACGTCGAAGATTTGAAAAAAGAAATAAGCAATGCCATCAAAAAGCTCGATAAAGGCAATGGCGTATTGATTCTGACCGATCTTTTCGGGGGGACCCCGTCCAATATTTCGCTTTCGTTCATGAAAGAAGGTAAAGTAGAGGTTCTCACCGGCGTCAACCTGCCCATGATGCTTAAGTTGTCTGAAGCGAAGGGGAATATGACGCTGCGCGATTTTGCCTGCCTGGTGAAGAGTTACGGCGAAAAAAACATTATGCTGGCCAGTGAAATTTTAAGCAAAAAAGCCAACAGGTCATGAAATCCACGCCCTTTTACCCGCAGATGGCCGCGCTATTGAAAAGGGAGTCTTAGGATTCCGCGACAGGGGGAAAACTTGGCAAAAGATCTGAATATAGCTTTGGTTCGTGTTGATAGCCGGTTGGTTCACGGTCAGATTTTAGAAGCCTGGGTGCCCTTCATTAAGGCAAAATGCATCATCGTCGTTAACGATAAAGTGGCCGCGGATCCTTTTCTTGAAACAGTCATCAAAATGGCGGTGCCCAGCGATATCGAAGTCATCATTAGTTCCCTCGATGATTTTGTCCGGAATTATTCTTTTGCTCACGGCAGCGGAAAGAAAACGATCGTTTTGTTCGGCAGCATAGCCGATGCGTGTCATGCTTTTGAACATGGTTTCCGTTTCGACCGATTGAATATCGGCAACGTTTATAATAACGAATACAAGGTATGCTGCTCCTCTTCGGTTTTCCTGTGCGATCAGGAAATTATTCGTCTGGAGGATTTGCTGAAAGAAACAGGAGTTTTTGTCGAATTGCAGAGAGTGCCGAAAGGAAGAGCGGTCAATATTAAAGAAGCGCTGAAGGATTATTGGCGTGTAAAGTAAGCAGCGCATTTGCTCATATGATATGCTGCTTTAAATTCTTTGTGTCTTTTTTCGCGTAGAGGGTTTTTGTGTTGGTTGCGGCTGTACCGGTCCGCAATGCGTTTCTGTTCGAAAATCTGGGGCGAGTGACTTGTTTCAAGAGATTATTTTAACGGCATTTTGCGGCAGCCTGCTGTGTCTGGATCGCGTTTTTATGCAGGCCATGATTTCCCGCCCGGTGGTGATTGCCCCGCTCATGGGGCTATTGCTGGGAAATCTGTACGCGGGACTGATCATCGGAGCAATCATTGAACTGATCTGGATCGATCGTCTGCCGATCGGAACGTATATTCCCCCGAATGATTCCCTCACGGCGGTGCTGGCCGTGGCTATCGCTTTAATCTCCGGTTCGGCAACAGGGGGTGTTACCCCGCAAATCATCGCGCTTGCCGTCATTCTGGCCATCCCCTTTGGCAGTTTGGCCAAACAAATGGACGTCATGATTATCCAGTCCAACAACGTCCTTTCTGATCAGGCCCTCCGGGACGCGCAGGAAAACAATCTTCGCGCCATTGAACGAAAAAATTATATGGGGCTTTTGAAGGTATTTTTCTTTTACGGTGTTTTTCTTCTTGCCGCTCAGGCGGTTGTGATCCCGCTCGTCATATGGGGATATCCTCGCTTGAATGAACCGCTCCTGAAGGCCCTTTCCTTCACGTATTATTTTCTGCCGCTTTTGGGAATTGCCGTGGCCCTGAATATGCTTAAATTGCGCAATGCCGTTCCCGTCATCTGCGCCGTATTTTTAGTCGTGTCCATGCTTCTGGAATTTTTCCATGTCTTGTAAGGAAATTTCTTTGCCGTTGACCATTGATCCCATGAAGAAATCCGACCTGCCGGAAATCATGAAGATCGAGCGGGAATCGTTTTTGTCTCCCTGGACGGTGGGCATGTTCAAGAGAGAAATCTCCAGCGATCATTCCCATTGCCTTTGCGCGCGGATCCATTCCGACGGGAAAGAGATCGTTGCCGGGTACATTGTTTTCTGGCTGATTATCGATGAAGCCCATCTGCACAGTCTAGCGGTAAAAAAGGAATTCCGGGGGAAGGGAATCGCTTTTCGTCTGATGCAGTCGATGAAAACCATTGCCGGAAAAAACGACGTTTTATTCCAGACGCTGGAAGTCAGAGCCTCGAATGTCGAAGCAATAAAGCTTTACCGGAAGTGCGGTTTTGTAGTAAAAGGAGTCCGACCGCTTTATTACTCGGACACCCATGAAGACGCGCTGATCATGTGGGCAGATATTAATCCTGTCAGTGAATAAAAGGATTGTGAAGATGGCCGGAAAT
>Ga0116182_1003411_pt1 | contig 14745 bp, 11 predicted proteins | sample AD_UKC077_MetaG_FD_89805 | JGI IMG/M metagenome (GOLD analysis project Ga0116182, IMG submission 89805) | Active sludge microbial communities of municipal wastewater-treating anaerobic digesters from USA - AD_UKC077_MetaG | ecosystem: Engineered > Bioreactor > Anaerobic > Digestate | place: USA...
AATTTAAGAAATATTGATGGAACACAAGTAACGTATAAAGAAGGCTCACATAAAAAAATAATATTTGATTGTGATGTATGTGGAAAATCCATAGAACAATCATACAGAAATTACAATAAACAACAAAATGGTAAATATTGTAGAAATTGTAGAAATAAGCATACAGCAAACAGAAATGATGTGAAGCAGAAACAATCTATATTAACCAAAAATAGATGGTCAGATATTGAATATAGAGAGAATATAACAAAAAAAGTATCGAAAGCGAAAAAAAAAGAATGGGTTAAAGGTAAGAGAACGGTAAGTAATAAAACATCATATAGCTTACTTGTGAGTCTTTTATTACGGGAAGGTTATTCACTCAAAACATCATATGATGATTATATGAAAAAAGGTTCGATTATATCTGTTATGTGCTCAAATGGCCATGTTTTTGATACAAATTACACAAGATTTGCATCTGGACATAGATGCCAAAAATGTAGAAAAGCAGATTTTGACAAAATATACAAATCATTTTCTGATGAAAATTATATATTGATAACGACAGAAAATGATTATTCTGATAATAAGCAGAAACTTGACTATATTTGCCCAAAAGGAACAAAACATTCTATATCATGGTCAAATTGGCAATTAGGCCACAGGTGTCCTTGTTGTAATGAAGGCATGTCGAAAGGTGAAAAAGAACTTTCTGATTTTATAAGAAGTTTGGGAATTGATATTGAATTGAAAAATAGAACATTGATACAACCATTAGAGTTGGATATTATTATACCATCAAAGAAAATAGCTATTGAATACAATGGTTTATATTATCATGGCATAAAAAAAGGTAATATTGATAAAAAGTACCATCTTAATAAATTATCAGAATGTAATAAAATAGGGTATAGACTTATTACTGTTTTTGAGGATGAATGGGTAACAAAAAGAGATATTGTTGAAAGACGATTAAGACATATACTAACAAATGAAAAAGGAATATTTGCTAGAAAATGTTATGTGACTGAAATTTCACCAAGAATTGCAAAAGAATTTATTGATAAGTATCATATACAGGGGTATACCACATGCACTGTAAAAATAGGTGCCTATTATAACCATCAATTAGTTGCTGTAATGACATTTGCAAAAGGTAGTGTGTCTAAAGGCGCAAAGAACGAGGATGGTATATGGGAATTGAGCAGGTTTTGTGTTTCATGTTCTGTCACTGGGATAGCCGGTAAATTACTTTCACATTTTGAGAGAAATTATAAACCAATAAAAATCTATTCATATGCAGATAGAAGATGGTCTAATGGTAACGTATATGAAAAAATTGGGTTTACTTTTAACTCATTTACATTGCCCAATTATTGGTATTTTAAGGATAATAAAAAACGACTCCATAGATTCAATTTTCGTAAAGATAGAATAAAACATTTGGCAACAAAAGATAATATGACAGAATGGGATATTATGCAGGAACAGGGGTATGATAAAATTTATGATTGTGGCAATATCAAATATATCAAAGTTTACAACTAATTACTAAATATGTATAATACATTATAGTGAGGATTGAAAATGGCAAATAATATAGACCTTGACGCTTTAGCACAAGAATTTAATATTGAGATTAATGAAGCTCTGGCAGATACTGAAATTCCATTGGATGAACTGGAAGCAACTGAAATGAGTGACCCTGATAAGGTATTATCAACAAATATCAAGAAAGCAAATGCTATATTGGATAGAATTATACAAGAAATAAATCGAAGGGGTATGGAAGCAAGGCTGGGCGAAGTTGCCGGACAACTTATAAACAATATAAATCAAGCCGCAAATCAAATATACACAAAAAATTTTTCGATGGGTGATTTACGACTGAAGAAAAAAATGGTAGAATTGAAGGAAAGATTAGCAGATTATAAGGAAAGGGAAGTAAGAATTAAAGAATTAACTGCTGGTTCTGGAAAGCAACAAGGGGGTGTGGTTAATCAAAATCTGATTATAACAGATAGAGAAACTGCTCTTAGATTAGCCAGAGAACAAATGGCACAAATTAAATTGTTAGAAAATACAAAAAAAGAAGATGTGGAGGCAAAAGGAGAAAATGATGGAAATGAATGATTTCAGAGATTTAATTATTAACCAGAGAGAGGGTACACCAGCAACAAACTGGAAAGGAACTATGCTGGAATATCTCATAAAAGTAAGGGACAATCCAGAAATAGCAACATTTGCTCCCGGCAGAATCTATAACATGATTATGTCATATGGCACAGAAGCTGTTGATGAATCACTTAAAACAAGGGGATATGAGGATTTAGTACGATATAAATTCTTTGATAATAAAATTTATGGTTCTTTGGAGGCAATACATGACCTTATGAAGTTCTTGAAGGCGTCAGCTCGTAGAACTGAAACTGGTAAGAGGGTTTTATTGATGGTAGGCCCAGTATCCAGTGGTAAGTCAACAATAGCTTCTCTTATCAAAAGAGGACTTGAAAATGATGTTATTGGAAAGTATGCTATTGAAGGATGTCCAATTCATGAAGAACCTTTACACCTTATTCCTTTGGTCAACAGACCTGAATGGGAAGAAAAATTAGGTGTAAAAATAGAAGGAGAACTTTGCCCTGTATGTCAAATGAATATGAGGGACAAGTATTCTGATGAAAACGGTAAAATCAAGTGGGAAGATGTGCCCGTTGAGCAGATAAAATTCTCCGAACAGACACGTACAGGAATTGGAACTTTTGTCCCATCTGACCCAATGAATCAGGATGTTTCTGAACTTATTGGACGTGTTAATATGGCGAAAATTACTCGCTATACAGAAACTGACCCTAGAGGATACCTATTTAATGGTGAATTACAAGTAGCCAATGGTGGTATGATTGAGTATATTGAACTATTAAAGTGTAGTACGAAACTGCACAATATTTTGATTACTGCTGCTCAGGAACAGTTGATTAAATCGCCGGGATTCCCACAAATGTATATTGATACATTGATTCTTGGCCATACCAATTTCCAAGAATATGATTCATTTAAGTCAGATAAGAAAAATGAAGCTCTTTGTGACCGTATGTATTCCGTAGTTGTTCCGTGGAATTTAAGAGTCGATGATGAAATCAAGATTTATGAAAAAATGATTCATGAGTCTGATTTCCGTGGCATACATATAGCGCCTGGCACATTGAAGGTGGCTGCTCAGTTTGCTGTTCTTTCAAGGTTAGTACCAACAACAAGAGTTTCCTCTCTTGTTGAAAAGATGAAAATCTATAATGGTGAAGTAACCGAAGAAATGAAGAAACAGGAAATTGACCTTAAAGCATTACGAGAGGAAGGTAAAACCAAAGGTGAAGGGATGAAAGGTATTTCTCCTCGATTTATCATTAATGCTTTGAATATTGCTCTTGGTATGAAAGAGGATAAGAAATGCATCAATCCTATTGATATCATTCGAGTTTTGAAAACAAATTTTGACCATCATGTTGGTATAACACCAGAGGAAAAGGAAAAATATATAGTTATGTTGATTGGTGAAAAGGATTCTGTAAGTTATGAATACAAACAGATGGCAAAGAAAGAAGTCAATATGGCATTTCTTACCGCCTATGAGGAACAGGCACAGTCACTGTTTGAAAATTATATCATCAATGCTTCTTCATATTGTAAGAAAGAAAAGGTTTATGATTCCATAACAGGAGAGTATTCAGAACCTGATGAAAAATTGATGAGACAAATTGAAGAATTTATTAGTGTTCCAGTGAACTCTAAAAATGAATTTCGTCAACAAATCTTTGTATACAAGGCATCACGCCTAGAAAGGAATCTGCCTTTTACATTCAAAGATTATGACCCATTGAGAACAGCCATCGAGAAAAAACTCATGTCTGACCTGAAAAATGTTGTATCGCTCACTATTGCTGACAAATCAGCAACGGACGATAAGTCGAAGAAAAGACGAAAGAGTGCTATCAACAAGATGAAGGAGCATGGATATTGTGAGACTTGCGCTGTTCAAGTATTGGCCTTCGTTGGTGAACTACTTCGCAGGGAAAGTTAATTAAGTATCCTATGGGTACTGAATATAGACCCCCACATAAGACATAACATTTCTTGTTATGCCGGTGCCCTTGGCTGTCACTCCTTTCAGTCAGGGGCATTTTTATTTTTACAACTTAATGAAATTGAGGTATAATGATTATTATGTTTGATGATATTATAAAAGATTGGAAATGTAGTGGTAAGAGTTGTACGCCTGGATGTGCTGGCAGACCAAAACAAGATAAAACAGGACATTTGGGTGATACACGATATTATGATTATATGATATGGGATATGTGTAAGGGAAACAAAGAAGATTGCCCATATGAAAGTGGTAAAAGTGGGTGTATCAAATGAAATATTATACAGGGAATATAAAACCAGATAAGGATGTTGTTTTCACATTCGGTTCAAACCCTGAAGGCAGACACGGAAAAGGAGCGGCTTTTATTGCCAGAAAGGTATTTGGTGCAAAGTATGGTCAGGGTGAAGGACTACAAGGTAATTCCTATGCCATACCAACAAAGGACTTGAGAGTAAAAAAGAATGGTGGAATGAAATCAATATCACCATCAAAAATTGTAGACAGTATAAAGGTTTTCTATGATATTGCCAGAGAGAATCCAAATAAGAAATTCATGGTGGCTTATAGAAATACAGATAGAAGGTCATTGAATGGTTATACTGGTATTGAAATGATTAATATGTTTAATAAAGCTGGTAACATACCAGACAATGTTATATTTAGTGAAGAATGGCATAATACAGGATTGATAAAAAGGAGTTAATATATGACAATAGTAGCACATGATGAATGGGGCCTTAGTGAGCGTGGTATAAAAGATGCTCAGAGACATAGAGAAAAAATAGATGAGCAGATACGAAAAAATGTCAGAGATGTCATTGGTGAAGAATCCATTATATCCCATAAAGAAGGTAAAAAGGTAAGAATACCAGTAAAGGGATTGAAAGATTATATGTTTCGTCATGGTATCAATGATGGTACTCAACGAGGTGGTGTAGGTCAGGGTAAAGGAAATCCTGGCGACATTATAGCACGTAAGCCAGGAAACGGTCGGGATGGTAATGACCCAATCGCTGGTAATCAAAAAGGCGAAGAATATATGGAAGTCGAGGTAGATATTGATTATCTCATTCAGATAATGTTTGAAGATTTGGGTTTGCCTTATTTAGAAGAAAAGACAAAAATTGAAACATTGATTCCAGTTGGATGGAAGTTTGATGGACTCACTAAAGTCGGTACTCCGCCAAGAATGCATAAGAAAAAGACAATAACTGAATCATTGAAAAGAACAGCCGCTTATATTGCTGAAATTATGGAAGAAACAAAATGTGAAATGTTGACAGCAGAGAAGGCGTTAGTTCAAGCAGAGGGTGATTTGGTAGATGCTATTGAACTGGTCAAACAAAATAAAGTCAAAGATGATGTAGATACCTCTTTATTGTATATTGAAGATGATGATTTGAGGTATAAACAAGTAACAGAGGAATTTGAACCACATAGTAATGCTGTTGTTATAGCCATGATGGATGTCAGCGGTTCTATGACACCGGATAAAAAATACTTGAGCCGTTCATTCTTATTCTGGATGACTGAATTTTTGAAGAAAACATATGAAAATGTTCAGATACGATTCATAATTCATACAACAGATGCTAGATTAGTTGATGAAAATGATTTTTTCAGAAAGGCAGAATGGGGTGGAACGATATGTCATACAGCTTTTGACTTGGCTAATTATGTCCTTCAAACCGAATTTCCTATTGACCAATGGAATAGGTATTGTGTGTATGTGAGTGATGGTGATGCTTTTGACCCTGATGAAACAATGGTATCTGCAAAAACTTTAATAAGTAATGGTCTGAATATGCTAACATATCTTGAAGTAAAACCGACAGACAATGAGTATGGATATATGTACAGCAGTGGAATTTTACTACATGAATTTAGAAAGATATTTCCAATGATTGCATCTGCTGTGGATGGAAAAACGTTTTTCAAGGATGAAGAGCATCATTTTATTGCTGGTGAAATAAAAGGTAGAGACTATGTGTATCCTATGCTGAAAGCAACTCTTTTTGAAAAGAAGAAATAATGAGATTTTTAACAATTGAAAAAGTAAAAAATTATGTTGAAAGTGTTGATGGTTACAAATTAATATCAACAAAATATGATAATTCAAAAACAAAATTAACATTACAATGCCCAAAAGGCCATATTTTTCAAATGAGATATAACGACTTTCAACAAGGACAAAGATGCCCAAAATGTTCTTGCAAGTGTAAATTTACATATGAATACGTAAAAGAATACATTGAAAGTCGTGGGTACACACTGTTATCACATGAATATACAAAAAATACCGACAAATTACATGTACGATGTGATAAAGGACATCTAGTTGATATAAAATTTTCAACTTTTAAAGTAGGTCAACGATGTCGTATATGTGCAGGCAATCAGCGTCATTCATATGAATATGTAAAGGAATATATTGAAAAAGAAGGGTATATCTTAATATCAACAAGATACATCAATGCTCTCAAGAAGATTAAGATAAAATGCCCAAGAGGTCATATTTTTCAAATGTCATTTAATGGATTTAAATATGGTTACAGATGTGTAAAATGTGCCATTGAAGATGGTGGGTCAACACCCGAAAAGGAAATACTTTCATATATAAAAGAACACTACAATGGTGTAATAATACCAAATGACAGGGAAACAATATATAACTATTGGACTAAGAAATGGCTTGAATTGGACATCTATTTACCAGAACTTAAAAAAGCGATAGAATATAATGGAGAATATTACCATAAGAGTGATAATGCAAAATGGTTGGATATGATAAAAAAGAAAAGATGCCGCCAACTAGGTATAGATTTATTGATAATTAATGATAATGAATGGATGATAAATAAAGATTTTTCAATAATAGATAATTTTATAAAAAGGAGTAATGACTAGATATGGAAACTAATGATATTAAAAGACTTATAAAGTTGGAAGATAAGATAAACAGGGTTGTTACAGATATGGGATATCCATTCATTCCTATTGAATGGGATATAATTCCAGAACAGAAAATGTGGGAGATACTTGCATACAGAGGCCCAACACAGATAAGTAATTGGAAGTTTGGTAGGGACTATGAGAAACAAAGAACTATATTTGAATATGTGAGTAACCATCTTCCCTATGAATGTGTTATATATGGCGACCCATGTAGGGCGTACTTAATGAAATCCAATACATTTGCTGTTCAAACACTGGTAATGGCTCACGTTGTAGGACATAGTGTTTTCTTCAAAATGAATAAAATGTTTGAGAAATCCCGTATTGATTTGATGATAATGTTATCTGAAGCAAATCAAAGGGTGGCTGAATATGAAAAACTGTATGGACTCAATGAGGTAGAAAGAACCATTGATGCTGGGCATGCTATACAAATGCATAGTTCACCATTTCATACAGAAACAGAAGAAGAAAAAAGGGTTCGTGTATATAATCAGTTGAAGGAACAACACAAACCTAGAAATTCAGAGTTTGCTGATGTTTTACTGGGTAATCCCAATGAAAAGGATGACGTTGACCATTATAATCGTCAATTATCCAGAATGGTAAAAATGATGACTCCTGTTGAGCCCACAGAGGATTTATTGAGATATATTATTGATAATTCATCTGTATTGGAAGATTGGCAAAAGGATATTCTGGAAATCATTCGGGCAGAAGGTCAGTATTATTGGCCTATTATACGAACTAAGTACATGAATGAAGGATTTGCGTGCTATATTCATGAAAAAGTTATGGATATTTTATTTCGTGATGGTGATTTGACTGCTAGTGAGCATGGTCAGTATAACTATTCAAATTCATTGGTGAAAGCACAGAGCCGTATGTCAATGAATCCATATTTGATAGGTTCTCATATATGGAAAGTGATTGAAAACCGATGGAATAAAGGACAGCATGGGCCTGAATGGTCTGATTGTACCGATGCTAAAAAGAAAGAGGAATGGGATGATAAATCTATGATGGGGGCGGAAAAAATAAAAGATGTCATGCCAACATACACTGATTGGATGTTCTTTCAAGATTTTTTAACACCTGATGTCATTGATGAATTAGATTTATACATATATGTGGAAAAACAATATTCTGATGGTACAATTTATTACATAAGAACTAACCACACAGCCGATGAAGTAGGACAGATTATTATTAATTCATTTTCTAATAGTGGAATACCAAAGATTGAAGTAACAGATGGTAATTTTGGTAACGGTGCTGGCCATTTATTTTTGACACATAGGTTTTCAGGTTCACCACTTGACCAGAAATACACAGAAGAAACAATGAAGCACATATGCTACTTGTGGGGACGTGACGTATATTTGAAAACTCAAATTGGTGATAAAGAAGTAATAGCAAAAGTTAGCAAAAATATATAAATAGTCAATAATTTACAATTATACACTATCTCTTATAAATACTTTACAATAGAAATATTGTGAGGTATTTTTTTGCATGGGTATCAAATATACAGATTTTATCAAAAAACCAAATTTAGAATTGGAATATACTCCTGAAATGTTGGTTGAGTTACAAAAATGTGCTGAAGATATATGGAATTTTCTTCCATATGTAAAAATTGTTCATCCAGATAGAGGGGTTATAACATTTAATCCTTACGATTTTCAAAAACACATCTTAAAAAATCTCCAAAAACATCGTTTTCATGTAATACTTTGTGGTAGACAGCTTGGCAAAACAACTGTAATTTCTATATATGCGTTGTGGTTTGCAATTTTTAATGCCGATAAGACCATAGGTATTGTTTCAAACAAACAGTCATCAGCCATTGATATTCTGAAACGATTGAAGAAAACATATGAAGAATTACCTGTTTGGTTGAAGCCAGGAATAATAGAATGGTCAAAAACATTTGTTACATTTGACAATGGGACACAGATTATGGTATCTGCCACATCAGAAGATGCCTTTCGTGGTAGAACATTGAATATATTATTTTGTGATGAATACGCCTTTGTTCCAAAAAATATTGCTGATGCATTTTGGGCTGCTAACTATCCTACAATATCATCATCAGTTGATGCTAAAATTATCATTATTAGCACACCAAATGGAATGTTCAATCAATTTCATACCATATATAGTCATGCAGAACGTGGGGAGAATGAGTTTATTTCTCTGAAATTTGATTGGAGAGCAAATCCTGAACGTGATGAAGCATGGGCAACAAGTCAGAGAAAAAATCTTGGAAATAAAAAATTTACACAAGAGCATTTAGTTGAGTTTCTAGGGTCAACAAACACAGTTATATCACCTGATGTAATGGAATATTTGTTTACACAGTATGAATCACCTATACATACCGATATGAATGGACGTTTTAGAATATTTGAAAAACCAGAAAGAGGTTGTAGATATGTTTTGGGATGTTTACCACCATATGAAAAAGTTCGTACTAACAATGGAATCAAAGACATTATTGACGTTTTACCAACAGATAATTTATATGATGAAAATGGTAATGAAACTAATATAAAAAATATTCAAGTATATAAAGATTTTGAAGGTGATATTTATGATATTGAAACATACGGGTCGGTAAGAAAAACAAAATTCACAAGTGAGCATCCTATATTTGTATCACACCAACCTAAAAAAATGAAAAGAATGAGAAATCACCCAATATATGGAACAAACCGATATAGAGATTTTAATTTTCAATATACAAAGGCAAAAGATGTAAATATAAATGATTGGATATGTTTTCCAAATATATATAATAAAGCAATTTCATTGGATGAATTGGATAAAAAATGGGAAAAATATAATAACATTACAAGAACCGATTTCAGGTTAATAGATAATCCATTAAAAGATAAAGATTTTTGGTGGTTTATTGGTATGTGGCTTGGTGATGGATGGATACAAAATAGAAATGATAGGTTTAGCATACATACTTGCCATAATGCTAAAACGGAATCTCATTTTGCAGAAAAAGTTAAAAGTGTTATGAAAAAATATGGTAGATGTGTGTATGTGAATCAAAAAGAAATGTCATCCGTAATATATACAAAATTTAATAGCAAACAAATACATCATTTTTTACAAGACACATTTGGTCAATATTCACAAGGAAAGTATATATCAGAATGGGTTAAATACATACCAACAGAATATAAACAAGAACTAATTCGTGGATATATTGATAGTGATGGGTGTATTTTATATAAAAATGATAGATGTAGGGTATCAATAGTCAGTATATCATTATATCTTATGGAGGATATTCAAGACATACTATACTCACTAGGGTATATTTCATCTATTGGTTTATTGAGAAATGAAGGTAATCATAGTATATGTAAACGCATATATAATACAAAAAAAACATATCAACTCACATTACATAATTATGATAGTGTAAATCTTTTGAATAATCTTAACTATAAAGATTTTGATATAACAAAAATAAGGAGTATGAGAAATAGAAATAAAAGATACTGTTATTTCAGTGATGATAAAACACAAATTTATATAAGGATAAAAAATATTGTAAAATCACAATATATAGGTGATGTTTATAATTTTGAAACAGAGTCACATACTTTTTTATGTCATAGTCTGACTACACATAACTGTGATGTTGCGAAGGGCACAGGAGAACATGATTCTGTATGTCAGGTATTAAAATTCATATCACTTGACCCTATAAAATTTGAACAAGTTGCTGTATTTCAGAACAATTTTACTGATGTTTATTCATTCTCTGACATAATAAATAGAATAAGCATCTATTATAACAATGCATACATAATGGTTGAAAATAATGCTGAAGGTGCTGCTGTTGTTAATAAACTATGGTGGGATATAGAAACTGAAAATTTGGTTAATACTGGAGCAAAGGCAGTAAATCTAGGTATTAGGGCAACAAAAAACACAAAACCAAAAGCAGTCCTATTGATGAAAAAGGTTATTGAAGATAATTGCTTGAAAATACGAGATAAGGAAACAGTAGAACAATTAGCGTCATTTATTGAACAGAATGGTAAATTTTTTGGTAAAGATTTAGGTGATGACTTAATAAGTGCTCTATACTGGGCTGTATACGTTACACAAATGGATGTTTTTGATGAGACAATCAGCTTGAAAACTGGAAATGATGGGGAAAGTGAAGAAGAAATATGGGGTGTACTATCAGATATTCACAGCGAAGCAGAAGAAGATTTCAAATGGTTAGACAATATTTTATCCTAATAACATAAATAAGAGTATAAATCTAAACGTATGAGGTACTAAATGAGAAAAGAAGATTTAGTTGAAAAAATAAAAAGAAGATTAGGACATCCTATGATTAAAATTGAGCTAGACGATACTCAAATTTTTGACAATATTGACTACACACGACAAAAATATATAAAATGGGCTACTGGAAATGCAACACAAGAAACATGGATGACATTGTTACTTCGAGGTGGTCAGACCATATATGACCTACCTTCTGGTGTTACTGATGTATTGAGTTACAATGTACAGACATTAGGTTCTATTCATACACTATTTACGATTGAAAATTACCTATATCAAATGGGTATGTTTGACCAAATATTGATGAGAGGTGGTGGAGATGATTACACTTTAGTATCATATCACATAGCCAGAGGATTCTTAGACACAGTTAGACGATATGTTGTTGATTCTTATAATTTTAAATATCATAGATATACAAATCAATTAGAAATTAGCCCTCCACCACCATCAAGTGCTGAAACAACGGTGACAAGTGCCGGCCCATCAGGAGCAGTATATGTAACCAATACGCCGGGATATATATTATTGAGAACATATCAAATTGAAGGAACAGCAGAGGATATGTATGAAAATAGCTGGTTCTTGGACTACGCAACAGCTTTGACGAAAGTAAGTCTTGGTAGAGTAAGGTCAAAATTTGCTAATTTTTCTGCTGTTGGTAGTAATGTTGGTCTGGCTTTGGATGGAGATACTTTATTACAGGAAGGACAGGCAGACCTTGAACGGCTTGATGAAGCATTACGCAGCGAAGAATGCTGGGATGGACTCGGTATATATTTGGGGTAAACGATTTCTGGATGTTGGAACTCATTTATAAATTTTTTATAAACACTTCTAAAGAACAAATTGGAGTTATTTGTATGATAGTGTATAAGGCAGTAAATAAAATAAAGGATTTACAGTTCATGGAATTGATTTTGGCTATTTTATAACGGAGAGAATATGAAATTACGTAGAAATATAGGGTCTGCGAAACCACAATTAGAAACATATAACATAATAACTAATCCTGAATATCAGTTAGCTGAAAATATAGCAGCCGAATTTACTGATATAAGTGGAATAAAATGTATATGGCATCAGAAAGATTTGAGCATTACATCTGATTATTTGTATGGAGAAACACAAGATATAGAATATTTGGAAGGAAAACCAACAAAAATACTATATGAGGTAGGTGAAATTCCAACAATATATAGTATGTTTGGTATGGTGGCAACTGACCAAATTGTTGCTCACATACCCCAAAGTGTATACAGAAGGGATGTAAGCACAACAAGACCCCCAACTGTTGGTGATGTTATTATAGTGCCTCATTATAGAGACTTGCCATTTATGACAACTTTATCAGGTAGAACATTTGAGATAATACATACAGCCGAAGACCAAGCCATTTTTCAATTAAGGTCTTTGGTGTATTCATTATATATGATTCCTTACAGATTTTCAGAGGAATCAGAATCTGCTCGTAATGTTTCTATGGATGTTGATGATTTGTATGACCCAACAAATGCTTTTCAAAGGTTTCCAGAGACGGATACGCCAAGTATTACAGCATTTGGTGACAATTCTGAAATTCAAACAGATTCAGATGCTTTGAGTGCTTATGATGGGGTTGATACTAGTATTTACGGATATTGAAAATCGTTTATACATAAGGATTTCAAGGTGTATTAGGAGTTTAAATGGAACAATATTATTTTTATAAATGTATAAGAAGAACAATTATTCAATTTTTGGATATGTTCAATGATATTAATATTGAAAGATATCATGCTGATGGTACTGTTTATGGTAGGCACAAGGTGCCTGTAAGATTTGGCCCGAAATCAAAGGCTTACTTATGGATACGTGAAAGTGGTAGAAGTGAAGAAATGTTACCCTTTATCTCAATTTATGTTACAGGCATTGATTTCGACACAACAAGATTGACTAATAAATTTCAGGAAATAGCTGTTAGTGATACATTGACGACTGGCACGTTTGCTAAAAATGCTATGCCTTGGAATATAGGATTTACGGTAAATGTGTGGTCATTACATATGGTTGATATTGACCAGATATTTGAACAGATATTACCGTATTTTGGCCCACATGCCTTTATTCGTATTGTCATTCCTGAAATGAATATAGGATTTGATGCTAAAGTCATTTGTAATGGATGTTCACCAGTTATAACAGATGATGTCGGTGAAGAAGAAGCCCGTGTAATCAAGTGGGATATCACATTCACTGTACAAACGTATATATTCAAACCAGAACTGCATACAGTCGCACTTATTGGAAGTATTGGAGGGGCTACTGGTACAATTCTTAATAATCAATGGACACTGGATACACCATACACAACAGGAACTGTTGTATTCAATGATGGTGTTTTCTGGCATGCTATTGCCAACAGTGATGGTTCGGCTGCTACAGAACCTGGCGTTGGTGAAAATTGGGAAACATATTGGGAAATGGCAGCTGGTAGAACATCGGCTTTTGGTTGGACATCAGGAATGGGAACAACAGGATTTGGTGATAGTGGTACATTTGGCAAGATTGTCAATAGGTACTACATGGATTTAGACGCTTTTACTGATAGAGATGACCCTGAAAGAGAGATATTTAAGGATGAACGACCATCAGAAACAGTTGCTTTTAGAATAGTTGGTGTCGATGAGGAAGCAAAAATAATTCTGGATTATGAGTCTTGGGGAGAAAATATATAATGTCACCTATCTCAATTTCAAAAGCCACAAGTACAGAATACGCCTTTATTATAGGTAAGATACCATCAGAAAGTTCATTACATGCTGTTGATGAGTTACGCCTTAATATATACAACGTAAATCTGCCTAGCATGAATCTTGAAAATACACAATTCAATTGGCAAGGTAAACATGTACAATACCATATAGGCGAGGTCATGTTTGAACCTCTCAATATAAATTTTACCGTAGATGTTGAATTTGCTAATTGGAAAGTATTGGCTAACTGGTTACTGTACATAGCTGATAATAAAGAAAGACCTTCAAGAGATGCTAATGATTATGTAACAGATGCTAGCATCATAATATATAACAATTTTGGTACGGTTCACACTGTCATCACATTCAAAAATATGTGGATACAGAATTTGGGTGAAATACAATTTTCTGTACGTGAAGGTGAAACACAGATAGAGAGTAGTGCTGTATTTCAATATGATAGATATGAGATAAAATATGGTGAAAATGCAACACCTTCTGTATTAAATTCATATACACGAGGTAGTTATTCTGTACCAAGAAATAATACGTCTGGTACAAGTGGTAGTTCAGGAACATCAGGAAGTTCAGGCACATCAGGCA
>Ga0116182_1003413_pt1 | contig 14738 bp, 17 predicted proteins | sample AD_UKC077_MetaG_FD_89805 | JGI IMG/M metagenome (GOLD analysis project Ga0116182, IMG submission 89805) | Active sludge microbial communities of municipal wastewater-treating anaerobic digesters from USA - AD_UKC077_MetaG | ecosystem: Engineered > Bioreactor > Anaerobic > Digestate | place: USA...
AAAAGGGACGGTTCACCGCCGTCTCAATCCTTGATGATGTTGTCCCGGGCCTTTTTCACCCAATACCAGGCATTAAGGCAGCCCAAAGAGACTCCCAGGATAAGGAGCATGAGGGTCCAGGAAAAGCGGGAGGGCCAGGTCTGATCGATCCAGATCCCGACCGCCGTTCCGATCAGGGAGGGAACGGCCACGGACCAGCCCACGATGCCGAACATACCCAAGCCGAACCAGACGGTCTGGTCTTGCATGTTTTTCCCCTTGATGCGCCGTTGCTCCTTGACACAGACCTTCCGGGTAAAATCCTCCGCCTGTTTGCGCCTGCGCTCTCCCGGCGTCAACTGTTCGTCACTCATGTCTAAGCTCCATGAATCTCCGCAGCAGGTCCACTTCCAGCTTGGCCGCCGCGGTGCGGGCCTTTTTCTCCCGTTCGTCGATCTGCCGGTACTGGGCGACTACAAATTCCTTCAGCCGCCCCAGCTCCGGCCCCCGGACGGCGTTCCGGGTGGAAACGAAGATCTCCTGTCCCCGCTTAACCAGGGCACCCGTATCCACCGCCAGATAGTTTTCATCCCCTTCCATGTCGGTGAAGGTGAACACCCCCGGGGCCAAAGTCGCTGTAAAGTCCACATGCTGGGGCAGCAGGCAGAAAAACCCGTTCTCCCCTTCAACGACCACCTTGGCTACCTCTTCCACGAGGAACACCTCTGCCGGCAGCAGTATCTTCAGGTTCATCCCACCTCATCCCCCTCCCGGCCACATCTTGGCAACCCGCCCGTATAACACCTAATATCCTTAGGGACGGCCCCTTTTCGAATCCTCCCCCACCCAGTTCAATTCCCCCTGACCGCCTCGTCGATGGACCCGATCATATACAGGGCGCTCTCGGGGGCATCGGCAAATTCGTCATTCAAGATCCGCTCGCACCCATCCAGGGAGTCGGCCAGGGAGACCGTTTTCCCCGGCTTGCCGATAAACTGCTCCGTCACATGGAAGGGCTGGGTAAAGAACCTTTCCAGGCGCCGGGCCCGGTAAACGGTCCGCTGGTCCTCCCGGGAGAGTTCGTTGATCCCCAACATGGCAATGATATCCTTCAGTTCCTCATAAATGGTAAGATTGCGCCTGATCTCCTGGGCGATCCGGTAATGCCGCTCTCCGGCGATGTTGGGCATGAGCATCTTCGACCCCGACTGGAGGAGATCGATGGCCGGATAGAAGCCCTCGCTGGCCCGCTTCCGTGACAGGACGATGGAGGCCGTCAGATGGCTGAAGGTATGGCTTGCCGAAGGATCAGTAAAATCGTCCGCCGGGACATAAACGGCCTGGATGGAGGTGATGGCCCCGGTAGTGGTATTGCAGATCCGCTCCTCCAGGGCCGCCAGGTCGGAAGCCAGGGTCGGCTGATAGCCGAGGCGGGAGGGAAGGAGCCCCATGAGCCCCGAAACCTCCTGGCCGGCCTGGATGAAGCGGAAGATGTTGTCGATAAGAAGGAAGACGTCCTGCCGTTCCGCATCCCGGAAATACTCGGCCATGGCGAGCCCTGTGTGTCCGACGCGGAAACGCGCCCCGGGAGGTTCGTTCATCTGTCCGAAGACCATTACGGTATTGGGCAGGACGCCCGCCTCCTTCATTTCCCGGTAGAGCTCCTCCCCTTCCCGGCACCGCTCGCCGACACCGCAAAAGATGCTGATCCCATGATGATGACCCACCATATTGTGGATCATCTCGGTGAGCAGCACGGTCTTTCCCACCCCGGCCCCGCCGAAAAGCCCCGCCTTGCCCCCCCGTTCCAGGGGGCAGAGGACGTCGGCGGCCTTGATGCCCGTTTCGAAGATCTCCGACACCGTGGATTGCTGGGTGATGGGAACGGGAACGCCGTGCAGTGACCGGGTGTCGGTCGTAGGAGGGGGATCGGCATTGTCGATGGGCTCGCCGAAGACATTGAAGACCCGCCCGAGGAGTTCCTTCCCCACGGGAATGAGGAAGGGCTGGCCCGTATCTGTCACCTTCGATCCCCTTGCCAATCCCTGGGTAGGCCGCAGGGAGATGCCCCGCACAACCTCGTTATTGAGCTGCACCATGACCTCGATACGGATCCGGCCATCGTCTCCCGCATGGAGGACATTGTGGATGGCAGGCAAGCGCCCGGGAGAAAAGCGGGAATCCACCACGCTGCCCCGTACGGAGATCACTGTTCCTTCGTTACGTTCCGTTTTCATCGCCATACTCCCCCTTCTTACCTCATGAAAACCTGGAAGCCGTCGGCTGCCGCCTGTAAATCCTTTCCGCCCCGGCGATCCCTTCGCTGAGGAAGGCCACAATCGTTCCGATGATCAGAAACATCGCGGTACGGATCATATCGTCCATGAAGGGCATCCCTTTCATGAAAAGCAAGTGACTCATCAACAAATATGCCCCCAGCCCGGCGGCGACGATAATTCCTCTTTTCTTCCACCAGATCCCCGCGAGGACCACAGGGATGTAAAGCAAGTGGGAATAGATGGAATTTCCACCGAGGACCGAGTAATTGTAATATGTCAAGAGGATCGCCCCGATGATCAAGGCCGTCATGATGAGAACCTTCGATGACTCCGGTCGAGCCCCGGGGTCGTTTTTCATGCGCAGGACGTTCACAACGCCGAGTTTCTCCTCGATACCCTCCTGGATCAACTCTTGGTAACGCCCGCTGATGAAAAAAATCGCATAATCGAACATGAGAATGGTGCGGACCAGGCTGTCTACGGCCTGCTTCTGCTCCACCGCGGAGATGAAGATGGTCTGGAACTCGGCGTAGAGCCATATATGGCGCCGCATCATGATCAGGGCATAGAGGGCCTCGTCGAGGGGGATGTTCCGGCCATGGTGCTCTTCGGCGTACCGGGCGAAGTATTGCTGGGAGACATCCGCCGGCCGGTCGGTAAAGAACATCTGCCGGAAGTGGTCATAGAAGCGCATGGCCATCGGCACGAGCGTTTCCTCCGCAAGGTGATGATACGAAGGGGTCCGGGGATTTCTCTTCACGTCCCGGGCCCATTGCCAGGCGATGGAGTCGGCGTGAGATTCGATAAGATTCACGAGTTTGAGCGAACCGGACATAGTTTCCGCCCTCCTGTGACTCCAGTACTCCCGCAGGGGAAGGCCTGCGGTTGCCGGCGCTCCTTTTTCGGTTCCGGCCCCCGGGCCTTTTCCGCTGTCGCCCCCTTGCCGGCTCGACCCCCTCGCCGCGGCGGCAAATGGCTGTCCACACCCTCAGGTATTCGGCGCTTCAAACCACTCCAGCTTCATCAATTCCCGATAACGTCTGGTAATGAAATACACGGCGTAATCGAACATGAGCATGGTGCGGGTGATGCTCTCGATGGCCTGCTGCTTTTCCACGGCAGTGGAAAAAATGTCCTGAAATTCTGCATAGAGCCATATCTGCCGCCTCATGAGGATGAGGGCGTAAACGGCCTCGTGCAGGGGAACCCCTTCCCGGTACTGCTTCTCGGCGTAACTGGTGAAATATCCGTCGGAGGCTTCCACCGGCTTCGGCTCCATAAACAACTTTCGGAAATTCTTGTAGAACCGCACTGCCTGAGGGACCAGTCTCTCCGCCTGCTTGTTGTGATAAAAAGGAGTAAAGGGATTCTTCACCACCAGCTTGGACCACTGGGCAGCAATCTTTTCCGAGTGATTCTCGACCAGATCGATCAATTTCATCGATGCTACCATCTTGGATCCCTCCCTTCATAAAAATTTCCCGCGTTGAATTACTGTATCGCAAGAGCCATGCCATATCCCCAGGGATGTCGCTTGTTTAACTGCTTGAATATATACATTAATTTACCGACAGCCCCTCGTCAGATTCCAAGGCATGAAGAAAATGTCGCCCCAGTTCGGACACAACACGGCCGCAATTCTTTCCGTTGGGACATAAGTGAATGATTTTCATTACTTACACATGGCGACACAAATGTCGCCGGAAGATGACAGGCAGGTCGCCAGGATCGCCCCGGGAAATCCACCGTGTTCCCTTGTTTAGAAATCATCATGACGGTCTCCGTCACAAAGGGGGATGAAAATTGTTTTATTGACATTCGCCCTCCCTTCCCTTTAATATGCCACCATACTGCCATGTACATTCCGACAGACAAAATGCACGTTTTTCCATCATCAAAGGCAATTTAGGGGGGAATCCCCGGCGGCGGGGAAAAATATATTGAAGGAGGGAAACAGTAATGGCGGAAGAAGGATCGACAAAGGTCATCACGGCGGAAAAACCAGAGGATTTGAGCCAGGAGGACATGGCGCGTCTAATCGTGGACATGTTCCATCGCAACATGGTGCATTACACCTTGTGGTTCACAGCGGTAAAGCATCAGTTCGGCATCACCCGGGCGCTGGAGATCATGAAAAAGGCTCGTAAGAACAGCTATGATATCCAGATGGACCGGATGGCCAAGGTCTTCGGATTCGAAATGGTCAACGGCATTCCAAGCCGCTCCTGGAAATGCCGAAAGAAAAACTCATCAATATCATGAACAATCTGGGGGTAAACTGGCTGGCCAACGACGGTGTCTGGTTTCAGGCCGTGGAATCCATGCGGGACATGTACGACGCCAAACGCTGCAACGACACCTGCTGGACAAGATATTCCCCCTTCGAGGCCTGGTCCATCAAGGAGTTCCTCGGGCTGCCCCATGAGGCGGGACTGGAGGGACTGAAACAGGCCCTGCGCTTCCGGATGTACGCCCGGATCAATGTCCAGTCCATTATCGATGAGGGCCCCAACAGCTTCGTCTTTCAGATGAATGACTGCCGGGTCCAATCGGCGAGAAAACGCCGGGGATTGGCGGATTACCCCTGCAAGTCCGCGGGACTGGTGGAATACCGCCATTTTGGGGAATACATCGACAACCGGATCCTCTGCGAATGCATCGGCTGTCCCCCGGACGAACATCCCGAGGAATGGTTCTGCGCCTGGCGCTTCAGCATCCCAGAGGGCGCATAAGTCCTCATTTTTCAATTTATATTGGCGCCGGGACGGCAAGGAACGCCGGCCCGTCGGGAGGAGCGATGACTGCCGAACCTTTGCTCATGCATCTGGAAAACAACGTCTATCTGGAAGGGGAAGACGCCCTCATCATCATCGACCGGCGCAAGCTCCCCCGGTCCCAAGCGGAGGTTTACTGCACCGATCATGTGGAGGTGGCCCGGGCCATCGAACAGATGATGGTCCAGGGCGCCGGGGATATCGCCATCACGGCGGGATACGGCCTCTATCTGGCCGCCCGGGAGACGGAAAGGCAAAGAGGCGGTCGCAACATGGCCTTTCTCAAGCATGCCGCCGACCGCCTGTGCGCCACCCGGCCCACGGGCTTTCACCTCGCCGTCCTCCTGGGAAAACTCCTGGAGCGGGTCCGGCGGGAACCCGACGGCCGGGCCTCGGAGATCATCCTGGCCACCCTGCAAAAGAGTCTGGCCCGGCAACGGGAGATCTCCCAGGCGACGGGAAGACAGGCAGAAACACTTCTGACCCCGGGAGATACCGTCCTCACCCACTGTTTCGCCGGGGCCGGCCTCCTGTACATGTTCCAATACGCCCGGGAAAACGGCAAGGTGATTAAGGCGCTCTGCACGGAGACCCGGCCCTACCTCCAGGGGGCGCGGCTCACGGCCTGGTCCCTGAGCGAGATGGGGATCGACACGACCCTGATCACGGATAACATGGCGGCGTGGTGTATGTCCCGGGGCATGGCGGACAAGGTGTTCGCCGCCGCGGACCGGATCGCCATGGACGGATCGGCGGCCAACAAGGTGGGGACGCTTCAGTTGGCCATCTGCGCCTGGCGGCTCGATATCCCCTTCTATATCCTTGGCTACGGCGGGCCGGACAGCCGCACGCTCCGGGGAAGCGACATCCCCATCGAAGAGCGGGACCCCCGAGAGGTGCTGGAATTTCAGGGCGCTCCCATCTCCGGCGAACTGGTGAAGGCTTATTACCCCGCCTTCGATGTCACTCCTCCGGAGCTGATTACAGGGATCGTCACTGTCGACGGGGTATTCAGTCCCGCCGAGATCGCCGACGGTTTATATGAAAATGTCCACAAATAGCCGGATATTTTCATCTTTCGTTGTGCCCGGAACGGGCATGATGGTTAGCCATGGAGACCACGAGGCGAAGGCAAGCGATATGTGCCAATTTGATTATATCACCTTATATATCCGTCAGATAGGCTTCATGGAAGGGATATGGAGCCGCGAGAGCCGCAATGATCGTCAACAATCAATCGGGACGTTTTTTCACTTTTTGCGAGGTCATCAATCGCAGGCAATCCCGGTTTTTACCGGCCTTCCATGCTACTGAAGGCGCTCGGTGAAGATGTCCACGGTAACGGAGGCATCCTGCTCCAGACAGAGCATTGACTGGGGAATGAGGAAACTGCGCATGTGGGAAGGAACGTAGATGAGAAACCAGGGGTCGTCTTCCCTGTAGAGGCCGCGGCGGCCGATAATCTTGCCCCTCCGGCCGTAAAACGGATGCCGGGGATTGTCCACCATGACGATATCGCCGAGGTCCATACCCTGTTCCTCCTGGTCGGAAATGTTCGTGTGCCAGAAACTGCACCTGTCCGCAAAAAAATGGTCTCTGTATAGTACCTTAACAAGCTTTCCGGAGAAAAGCCACTCTTTCTTTTGATATGAATTGTCATGTTTGTCCAACACCCACGAACGATGAAAATGTTTAGGAGAGATCGCGCAGATGTATTTTCATACTAATCGGGAGGTGTTGCCGGGTGAAGAATAGCGGCGCCGATCATTACCGGCACAAGCGGGAGGGACCGCTGGCCAGGGAAGAACTGGACCTGCTCATGGGCTGCATAGGCGGCTCTCCCATCCCCGCCTTCGTCATCGACCGCCACCACCGCCTCATCTACTGGAACCGGGCGCTGGAAGAGCTGAGCGCCATCAGCGCCGCGGAGGTCATCGGCACCGACCAGCACTGGCGCGCCTTCTACAGCAGCCGGCGGCCCTGTCTGGCCGATCTCCTCGTGGAAGGGACCGTCGCGGACATTCCCCGGTGGTATGGGAGAAAATACATAAAATCGCCTCTCATCGACGAAGCTTACGAGGCGACGGACTTCTTCCCTGAATTGGGGGACAGCGGCCGCTGGCTTCGCTTTACCGCCGCCTTGCTTCGGGCGCCCCAGGGACCGGCCCTCGGGGCCGTGGAGACCTTGGAAGACATCACGGAGCGCAAGGCCGCGGAGGAGGCCCTGCTGAAGGCCCATGAAGAGCTGGAAGCCCGGGTCAGGGAGCGAACCCTCGAATTGGGCAGAACCAACGAGATCCTCCAGCGCACCACCGATCAGCTCTCCCTGCTTCTGGAGTCCCTGCCCATTGTTTCCTACACCCGCAACGCCGTCGAAAGATATGAAATCACCTTCGTTAGCCACTCCGTAACGGAGATCACCGGCTACCATCCCGGCGACTTCACGGATAAGCACACCTTCTGGCAGGAGCGGCTCCACCCCGACGACCGCCGGCGGGTAATCAAGTCCCTGCAGGAAACGGGCGGGGCCGGCACCCATCACTGCGAGTATCGCTTCCGTGCCGTCGATCAGACCTATCGCTGGTTTTCCGATTTCTGGCGCCCGGTCCGCATGCCCGATGTCCCCACCCCTCATTTCGTCGGGATTTGGCAGGACGTGACGGAGGAAAAACGAATCCGTCGGGAAAACGAACTGCGTCTCCAGCAGATCATCCAGACCCACAAGCTCACGGCCCTGGGGGAAGTGGTCGCCGGCGTCGCCCATGAGATCAACAACCCCATAAGCTTCATCTCCTACAACATTCCCCTCCTGGAAGAGATCTGGAGCACCATCGCGCCGGTGTTGAAGGACCATGACGACTTCGCGAGGAGCTGCTCCCGGCGGGGTCTCGGCCCCGGGGAGGTCATGGACAACATGGACCAGATCATTCAGGCATTCAAGATCGCCTCCACCCGCATCAGCCGCGTCATCACCGGACTGAAGGAATTTTCCCGGAGCGATGAACGGTCGGAGAAGAAGACCCTAGCGGTGAACGAGGTCATCCGGGGCGCCCTGGTCATTGTCGGCGCCCAGGTGCGAAAAACCGTTTCCATCATCGAAGAACGTCTCGCCGTCGATCTCCCCCCCGTCCAGGGACACTTCCAGAAGCTCGAGCAGGTGATCGGCAATCTGCTCATCAACGCCCACCAGTCCATGCCTGAGGACCGCAAGGGAAAAATAACGATCACCACCTGCCATCTGCCCCGCCTCGATGCCGTCGTGATTGCCATCGAAGATACGGGCCGGGGCATAGCCCGGGAGGCCCTGGGTCATGTCTTCGACCCCTTTTTCACCACCCGTCGGGATTCCGGCGGCACAGGGCTGGGACTGTCGATCTCCTACGGGCTGATCAAGGAACACGGGGGAACCATCGGCGTCCTTTCCCACCCGCGATTGGGAAGCCGCTTCAGCATCTTCCTGCCCGTAGAGGGAAAGCAACTGCCGCGCCTCCAACCCCGCCTACTTCTCATCGACGCCGACGCCTCTTTCCTCAAAGATCTGCAGGCCCATTTCGTCGCGGCCGCGACCTGGCTGATCAAATCTCCGGCCGATAAGGAGGGAATCGTCCGATTTCTCGACGAGACCCCGGAAGTGGACTGGGTGATCGCCGCCGCCGACTTGCGGATCCTGACGGGGGAAGAGGTGATCGCCGCCGTGCGGGAACGGCACCCGCTCCTCTACACGGTGCTGTACGGACCGGGAGGCCGTAGCCGCCGGCACGGCCTCCCGCCGGCATGCCCTCCCTCCTTTACCGTCGCAAAGCCTTTTGCTATGGAAGAACTCGTAAAGCTGATAGAAGATACGGGGAGGCAACGCCTATGAATATCCTCATCGTTGACGACGAGGAAATCGCCCTCACATCGGTGCAGCGGCTGCTGAAATGGCGGGGGTTGCGGGATGTGGAGATCTGCGACAACGGCCGGGAGGCTATCCTCCGCATCCGGGAGAAGGACTATGACATCGTCCTTCTCGATCTCCTGATGCCGGAAACGGACGGCATGCAGGTCCTGGAGGCGACCAAGCCCTTCAAGCCCTGGACGGAATTCATCATCCTCACGGCCGTGGACGACATCCCCGTCACCGTCCGGGCCATCCGCCTCGGGGCCTACGACTATCTAGTCAAGCCGGTGGACAACGAGTTGCTGTTTTTGACCATCGAGCGGGCCTATGAACGCAAGGGACTCCTCAAGGGATTGTCGGCGGGCAGCCGGACCTACGCCGGAGAAACCCCCGGGGCGTTCGCGGAGATTATCACCCAGTGCCCTCTCATGAAGTCCCTGCTGGCCTATGCCCAGGTCATGGCCCGGAGCGGCAATCCCGTCCTGATCACCGGCGAATCAGGGACGGGCAAGGAACTCGTGGCCCGGGGCATCCATCGGGCCGGACCCGCCCCCAACGGTCCCTTCATCGCCGTAAACGTCAGCGCCATCCCCAATACCATGTTCGAAACCCAGTTCTTCGGACATGTCCGGGGGGCCTTCACCGGGGCCGAGGCCAACTATCGGGGCTTCTTCGAACAGGCCGACGGCGGGACGCTGTTTCTAGACGAAATCGGGGAACTCCCGGCTGGACTCCAGGCGAAACTCCTCCGGGTTCTGGAGGAAAAGTCCTTCACGCCTCTGGGCGGGTCCAAGGCCATCCAGGTGGACGTCCGGGTCATTTCCGCCACCAACATGGATCTCGACCGGGCCTGCCAGGAGGGCCGGTTCCGCCTGGATCTCCTTTACCGCCTCCAGTCCGCCCATGTCCACATCCCCCCCCTCCGGGAGAGGGAGGGCGACATCGCCTTGCTTGCCAACCATTTCCTCCGCGAGGCAAATAACCGCCATGGCAAGGAGGTCACTGGTTTCAGTCCCGAGGCAATGGACGTTCTCACCCGCCGGGAATACCGGGGCAATGTCCGGGAGTTGGCTCAGGTCGTGGAAAACTCCGTCCTCCTCTGTGAGAGGGAAATCATCCTGCCCCATCATCTGGGGCGACAACCCACCCGGCAGTCCCTGTTCGCCCGGCGCCTGTGCAGCCTCAAGGAAAACGATGAAATCCAGGTGGCCTACGTCCTCATGAACACCGGCCCCGACCGGCGGCAGGCGGCGGCGGTCCTGGGCATCACGGTGCGGCAGTTGCAGCGGAAACTTGCCCAGATGCGGGAAGATCCCTACTGGCGTGAGGTCATGGGCGAGGCACTGTCCCGGGAAAGAGACTGAGCCGTTTCAGTGGAAGGTATGGATCCCATGAATAAAAAAGATTTTACCTCTTTGGATTATCCCCTGTTCGAGGCGATGCGGAAAAAGGCCCCCCAGGCGGCCCGCCGCTGGTTGCTGGGAGACCGCCTCTTCCAGGTGGGCCTGCTTCTGACCATCATGTTTCTGCCGCTGGTCTTCTTCGTTTACACCCAGTGGGGTTCCGGATTGTTCCTGATCGGAATGGGAGTGGGCCTGGCATGCTCTCTAGGTCTTTTGGCCGCCGGGGTTTACTACAAGCGCGAATCATACAAACTGGCCATCAAGGCCGGCATCGACGTGACCAGTTTATAATCGCTCCTTAAATAGCCGCGCGGCTATTTGCATTCTAGACGGTAAGCCCTGATCTTACGGACCGGGTGATAGGAGTTTTTGGACTCCGCCAGGGCGGGGAGACCCATGTCGCTTTCCTTGTTGATATAGCGGTAGCCGGGAAAGAGGGTCTTGGCGCATTCGTTGTCGAGATACTGGTAGAGGCCGCGGATGTGGGGCAGGGCCTTTTCAAAGTTCATGACCCCCATGTCTGGTCCCAGGTGGGAGGAGATGCAGAAGGCGCAGACCTCGCCGTCGATGCGTATGAACAAGCTCCGCATTTCCAGCTTGTCTAAATGGAGCAGGGCATTGATGGCGGCCTTCTTTTCACAGGCCATATCCAGGTCCTGATCGACGTCGCATTTCTTTATTGCACACCATTTCTCCAGGCAGACCAGGCATTCGGGAACGACCGCCGGCGTTATCGACCCCGCGGCAACCCGCCCCACCGCCAGATAATTCCGGTCGAACTGGTGGAGGAGATTGCGTTTCCTGGCATAGCGGTTCCCCTTGAGGCGACTCAGGTCATCGGTAAGATAGATATAATCATCGTACTCGGGATGGGCGGTAATGGCAAAGTAACGGGAGACCCGGTCCCAGCCGGTCCGGTCCAAATAGTCCTCCGGCACCGATTCGTACCGGTGGTATCCGGTTCGCGCCGCCAGGGCGGCCAGTTCTTCCGGCCCCGGCAATCCTTCCGGCAGAAGTGGCAGCAGGAGGTGACTGTCTTCAGGCCGGTGGCGGCAGTCGTTGGCGATGATCACGCGGCCGTTCTCCTGGGTGTAGGAAGTCTGGAAGACGTGGTTGCTCCAGACGATGAGGGACGGCAGGGAATAGCTGCATAGCCCGTAGGGCTGACATTTGAAGAAGGACTTTAGCGATCCATAGTCTTCCCAGGAGATTTGCTTCATCCTTGTTCCCGCAACGCACGCTCGAAATTGATCATCATGAGCATCGCCGTGGCGGCCGGCATCTCCTCGAAACCCAGATGACGGTAAAAGGAGCGGGATTTTCTCCCGGCAATCAGACCTACCCACTGCAGACCGTCGGTCTGGAGGCGCAGGAGTATCTCCCGGACAATCCGGGCGCCAATGCCTCGTTTCCGGAACTCGGGACGGACGGACACGTCCTGGAGGTATGCGTCGCTGACACCATCGCTGATTGCCCGGCCCATGCCGACGATTTCCTTGCCTTCTTCCGCCAGGACAAAGCAATGGCTTCCCGTCACGATCCGCCGCACCAGATCCGGAGATTCTCGGGTCCGACCGGTCCACCAGCCGGCCGTCTCATAGAGGCGGAAGATGGCCGCAACCTGTTTCCCGTCGGGATCGTCGATAAATGTCAGGGTCATGATTGTAACCCGTTATTGATTTTCAACAGCTCGTCGTGAAATTCCCAGAGGGTCTGGGCCAGGGAAACGATGACCGGACCGATGACGAACCCGGAGATCCCGAAGAGGGAAAGCCCCCCCAGGGTGGAAAGAAAGATGAGGAGGGTGTGCATCCGGATCGCCTGCCCCACCAGCAGGGGCCGCAGAAAGGTATCCACATGGCTGATGATGGTGAAGCCGCAGAGAAGAATGATCAGGCCCTCCCAGACATGGCCCAGGATTATCATGACCACCCCCACGGGGCCCCAGACAATGGCGCAGCCCACGGCGGGGATGATGGAGGTGAAAACCATGAGGACGCCCCAGGTGATGGCGCCGTGGACACCGGTGAGGAAGAAGACGACACTGCCGAGGATCCCCTTGAGGCCCCCGATGATCAACGTGACCTTCAAGGTCGCCACGGTCATGGCGGCGAACCTCTCCAGCAGCAGCCCTTCTTTCGCGGCTCCGAGGGGGAAGGCCCGCATGGTCATGTGCACGAATTTCTCGCCGTCCCGTAAAAAGAAAAAGAGGGCGTAGAGCATGATCACAAAGTTCACGAGAAACATGATCGTGTTCTGCGTCAGATTTTTGAGACTGTCGAAGATGAAGCTCGTCGCCTCCTCCACCAAGGCGGTGACGTTCTTGCCGATAAGGGTCATATCGATATGGAAATAGCGCAGATAGGGGTCGGCGGCAATCCTCGCGATTATGTCGTTGATCTGACTTTCGATGCGGGCGCCGTCCACGTTGAGGGAATTGTAAACATGAAAGGATTCGTTGAGCAGAAGGCTGCCGACCATCCCGGCGGGAAGGATGATGACCGTCATGATCAAAAGCAAAGAAGCCACGGCCGTCAGACTGGGGGACTTGATCCTTGCGCCCAGACGTCGGTGGAAAGGTTTGAAGACAATGGCGATCACCGCCGCCCAGAAGAGCGGATAGAAGAAGGGCTTCAATAGATAGAGCAGCAGGAGGGTGGCCAGGCCGAGAAGGAGATAAAAAATGGCGTGACGCGTTTTTCCCGGATTATGACTATTAGGCTTCGCTTCCATGGCTGTATGATTTTACCCAACTTTCCCCCTTTTGGCAATTATTTTCTACATTCGACACCTACATTTGCCCATGCTCTTCCGTATGACTTTTTCCCGGGCGGAGTTTTTTTGTCGAGCTGATCTTTGCCAAATGAACCTCTTTGTGTTAGACAACGGTCATGATTGAACTCTGGAACGATACAAGCCCGATCCTTGTTACCTGCGCCCGGGGGATCACACCTTACCTGCGGGAGGAAATCCTCGCCCTGGGGCTGCCGGTGCGGGAGGTATCGGAAGCAGCCGTGGAAACGGCGGGCGCTATGACGGACGCCATGCGCCTCAATCTGGTCCTGCGGACCGGACAGCGTGTCCTCTTTCTCCTTCACGAAGGCATGGCCCGGTCACCCGGGGATCTCTATGCCGGCACCGTCGATCTGCCCTGGGAAGAGGTGCTCCATGTGGATCGCTATTTCTGCGTCACCTCCGCCGTGGATACCCCAGAGATCCGCGATCCCCGCTACGCCAACGTCCGGGTGAAGGACGCCGTCGTGGACCGCCTCCGCGGGCTTTTCCGGCGGCGCCCGGATTCTGGATCGGATCGCACCGGCGCCGTCGTGCATCTCTACTGGCAGGGCGACCGTTACCGAATATTCGCCGACTCCTCCGGAGAACCCCTGTCCCGACGGGGCTACCGGAAGATCCCCCTAACGGCGCCCATGCAGGAGACCCTGGCGGCGGCAGCGCTCATGGCCACGGGATGGACGGGGGAGGAGACATTGATCAACCCCATGTGCGGCAGCGGCACCCTGGCCATCGAGGCGGCCCTGATCGCCCGGCGACGCGCCCCCGGCCTGTTGAGGGAAAACTTCGGTTTTTTCCATCTCCGGGGATTCGATGACGAACGGTGGCAGAGTCTGCGGGTGCGGGTGCGGAAGGAGGAGCGGAAAGAAATTCCGGGGCGGATTATCGCCACGGACATCTCCCCGGAAGCGGTACGGGGCGCCGCGATCAACGCCGGGCGGGCGAAAATGGGGCGTCATATCCAGTTTCGCGTCTGTCCCTTCGCCGCCACTCCCGTGCCGCAGTCCCCGGGGGTCGTGATCATGAACCCCCCCTACGGCCTGCGCCTGGGCGAGGAGGAAGAACTGGGACGTCTGTATGGAGAGATGGGGGATTTCCTGAAGACGAAATGCGGCGGTTATCGCGGCTATATCTTTACCGCCAATCTGGAGCTGGCAAAGAAGGTGGGGCTACGCACCGCCCGGCGACTGATTTTTTTCAACGGCGAGTTGGAAAGCCGGCTCCTGGAATACCCCCTTTACGAGGGCAGCAAAAAACAGGCCCCGGGGGCGGAAGAATCGGCGGCCGTCCGGGAAGCGGTGGAGGAATCAAACGCGGCGGATGCGGTGACACCCGCGGCAGCGAAAAGCTATGCCCGGATTGTCCGGCCGTCCGTCCCCCGGATGATAAGACGGCGGCCGGCGGGAAACTCCCTCGCCCCGACTTCCGCTGGGAGGACCAGAGAGGCCGGCGGAAAGATCCGCCGGCGATCACAAAGCGAAGCTTAATGTTCACAAAGCGAAGCTTTATGAATTCGTAAAAAGTCATGATGGAGACGACGAAGTAAAAAGCTCCAGAGGCAAGGCGCGCGAATCCTGAGGAATGAGGCGTACTTGTGCGTACGTCGCAGTGACGAAGGATGAAGCGCAAC
>Ga0116182_1003422_pt1 | contig 14707 bp, 15 predicted proteins | sample AD_UKC077_MetaG_FD_89805 | JGI IMG/M metagenome (GOLD analysis project Ga0116182, IMG submission 89805) | Active sludge microbial communities of municipal wastewater-treating anaerobic digesters from USA - AD_UKC077_MetaG | ecosystem: Engineered > Bioreactor > Anaerobic > Digestate | place: USA...
AATCCATATTTATTTCTAACCAAAAATTTCATCAATCAAATTCCGACGGGAGTTCAGAACACGATTCGCGGCGTTTTTCCGGTGTGGACTTATGTGCAGATCGATGCGCAAATGTATGGAGTTGATGTCGATGCAAAGTTGGCGATCAATAAAAATATCAGCTACAGCGGTCGTTTTTCTTACGTGAACGGACAAGATACAACCAATGATGAACCCTTAATTTTAATGCTTCCACCCAATTTTGCCAACAGTTTGGAGTTTTCGAAAAGCAGTTGGAAGAATTTCTATTTTAAAGTAGAAAATCAAACCGTTTTGCATCAAACACGTTTCCCAATCTTTAATCCTACCATTCAGATTTATGAAAATGGAGTAGAAGTAGACAAAACGTTGGATTTATCAACACCACCACCAACTTATTCTTTGTGGAACTTACAAACCGGTTTCGATTTCGACAAACATTTTTCGGTTGGTTTAAATATGACTAATGTTTTCAATAAAAACTACAAAGATTATCTGAACAGAATGCGGTATTTCTCTTATGAAATGGGCAGAAATGTTATCTTCAATGTAAAATATAAATTCTAAAAAAATTAAAAATGACTTCAATTAAAAACTTTAAATATATCGTCTTTATTTTCCTTGCTGTAATTTCAATAAGTTGCTCGAGAGCAGATGAAGACGCAGATGTACTTTCGCAGGAAGATATTTCAAACATTATTCTGAATGTGAAAAATGATGCAAGTGGTATTTCTCAAACGTATAATTATACCTTAAACTCTGCCACAAATCCCGTTATAAAATTAACAGACGGTGCAAATTATACTGTAACTGCCATTTTTAAAAATGGGAATGAAGACGAAACAGAAAGTATAAAAGCAGCGAAAGACGAGCATTTTCTCATTTATGATTTTCAAGGTTCTCAAATTAATGTAACTCGAGAAGATGATGAATCTTCTACCAGAAGCGACGGAAAAAAAGTGGGATTAATTACAAAATGGAATGTTGTAAAGGCACAAAACTCAGTTTCGCCTTCTTTAATTTTAACCCTTATTCATGATGCCACCTCCGTAAATGAATCGTTAAACGGAAGCGCATTCGGAAGTGTAGAAGGTGGTGAAACCGATGCGATGGCGACTTTTAGCATTAGCAATTGATTTTTAACGTTTTTTAGCAATTGAAAACTCTTAAAACCTAAAAAAAATTCCTATTTTTGCAACCTAAAAATTCAATTAATTATAATGAACGTTACAGCTACAAATCATGACGAAGTAAGTGCATTGCTTACAGTTACATTAGATAAATCAGATTACAAAGAAAAAGTTGAAAAACAGTTGCTCAACTACGCAAAAAATGCGCAAGTTCCTGGATTTAGAAAGGGAAAAGTGCCTTTGAGCATGGTGAGAAAACAGTATGAAGCAGGTATTGCTTTTGAAGAAATCAACAAACAGGTTTCTGAAGCGTTGAACGGTTATATCAATGATAATAATTTCAGATTGGTTGGTCAACCTGTTCCACAACCTGTAGAGCAATTAGATCACAATGCAGAACAATTAACGGTTGCTTTTGAAATTGGTTATGAACCAGAATTCACAATTGATCTTTCTAAATATGAAGCACCTCACTACAAAGTAGAAGCTTCCGACAAAGAAATCGGACTAAGTATCGAGAACATGCAGAAGCGTTTCGCAGAACAGGTTCCTCAAGATGCAATTGCTGATGATTCTACAATTGCTTTAGAAATCAGCCAAGTTGTAGAAGAAGGAGCAGAAGGAGAACACCATCATGCACCAAAAAACATCACGATCGATGCAACCAAAAAAGAAGCTTTCAACTTGGTAAAAGCTTTGAAAATGGATGAATCAGTGAAAGTTTCAAAAGCTGATTTAGTTGCAAACGAAGAATTGGCAAAAGAATTGAGTTTCAGCAAAGAAGAAGTAGAGCATTTACATCACAACGAAATCGAAGTGAAAGTAAAAGATTTCTTCGGTTTGAACTTGGCAGAATTGAACCAAGATTTGTTTGATAAAGTGTACGGTAAAGACACTGTGAAATCTGAAGAAGAACTGAAAGCAAAAGTGAAAACGGAGTTGGATGAGTATTTCCAGCAAAATGCAGATGTACATTTCGTAAACAAAGTGTTGGAGCAGATCAACGAAAAAGAAGAGGTGAAACTTCCAGAGGCATTTTTAGTAAAATGGTTATTGCACAGCAATGAAAACATTAATGATGAAAATCAAGCTAAAGAAATTCTAGAAGCGGAAAAAAATCAATTGAAATACCAAATTTTGGAAGGTAAATTGATGAACGACAACGAAATCAAATTGGAATATTCCGATGTTTTAGCACAAGCAGAACAGTTGGTAAGAAACCAATTGGCGATCTACGGAATTCACCATTTAGGTGATGAGGAAGTACAGAAATATGCTGTTGAAATGTTGAAAGATCAAGAGCAGGTTCGTCAAATTTCTTCAGAAGTTGGAATGGCTAAGTTGAAAGATGTGATCTTAGAAAAAGCGACTAAAAAAGAAACTAAAATCTCTCACGATGAGTTTTTAGAAGAATTGAAAAAGTAATTTTTCAGTCATCAATAAGAAATCCGTCTCAGCAATGAGACGGATTTTTTTTTTTTAATGAGCACTTTGACAAATATTCGTGGTATTTCTACCTAGAAATTTAGGAACCATATTCAATTTTCCATTCATCTGCGGCATCGCAAAGTGTTTTGTAGAAATCTTCGCCGTATTTTCGGATTAATGGTGTTTTCAAGAATTTATAAATCGGAACTTTCAATTCTTTACCCAAAATACACGCATCGTTGCAAATTTCCCATTGGTGATAATTGAAAGCCGTAAAAGTTCTGTATTCATCTACGCGAATCGGATAAAGATGGCAGGAAATTGGTTTTTGCCAATCTACAGCGCCGTCTTCATAAGCTTTTTCTATGCCACATTTCGTAACTCCTTTTTCATCAATAATTACATACGCACATTCTGCTCCATTCACCATTGGTGTTACATAATCGCCATCTTGCGGGTCAATCGCCCATGTTCCTTGTTCTTCCAAAGCTTTCACTCCTTCCGGACGCAGATAAGGCTTTACCTTCTCAAAAATTCGATCGAGGATCTCTGTTTCGGCTTTATCCAAAGGTGCACCAACATCTCCTGCTACGCAACACGCACCTTTGCATTTGCTGAGGTTACATACAAATTCTTCAGAAAATACATCTTCAGAAATTAATTTATCTTCAATTTGAATCATGGTTATTAAATATTAAATTTGAAATAGTTGGTGAGTTTGAAAAGGACAAGGGAAAAAATGATCAACCAAAGTCCCGTTTCTTTCATCCAGTATCGAGGTAAAAACTTAAGCATTCTACTTAATATGATGGAAGTAGGAAGTGCAAGCAAAAGTAAGTATTCATATTGATTTCCCATGTACAGGACGATTGTAATTAGTTGTGCCAAAGAAAAAATCAATAAAAAAGTGTATTTAAACTTACTTGTCGGACTTTTTTTATTGAAATTTCTGAAATGATCCATCACAGCGTGAATTAACAGTAAAGCAATCGGAAGAAGCCAAATCAAATAGGAAATATGTTCAGAAATTTTGAATTCACCAAAAGGAAAATAAACAGGATTCCAAGAATTCATTCCTAGAAAATAAGCAATTCCGAAATAGGATATTCCAATAAGAAACATCCCAAATAGTAAGCGGAAGAAATGCAAACCAACCTTATCTGAAGTCCCAATGATATGCAGAATTACAAAAAATGTCATCGGCCAAGTTGTGGGCAGAAAAATAAAGTTGATCGCTAAAATTGCACCTACTAAAATGTAAGAATTTTTACGCACGACCATATCCACATTGGTTAAAAGCAACAGAATAATCGAATTCGTAAAAAGCGAAACTGCAATGCCAATATCTAAATCACCAAGATATAAAGAGAAAATAATGACCGTGTAGAGAAATAAAGGCAGATGCGACTGGTAATTCAGCGCAATTGCATTAAAACAGAAATATCCCAAAGCAATCCCAGCAAAAGTAATGACCACCGAAAAAACATCTAAAGTGTTGAAGTCGAGAAAATTAAATCCAATTACGATGATCAGTAGAACGCCAATGTAAACAGGTATCGAAAAAATATTGCTTTCTTTTGAAAGTAATCGAAACATTTTTTATAAATTTGTGCAAAGTTAATTTAAAAAAGGAAAATAATGACATCAATATTTCTATTAATAAGCAGGTTTTTCATATGGTCTTTCGGTTTTTTCGACTTTGCAGCCAATTTTGTAAACTGGATTCTATTCTTCGTTGCAACAGCATTATTTTGCTATTGGTGTTATGTTTTGATGTCTACTTTGGGCGGAGATAAAGACAAAGAATATTTTTCACCAACAGAAGGTCATTTCCCATATTACGACCCAAAAATTCACAAAAAGGAGCTCTAAATAATTGATACTTATTTTTATTATAAAAATCCCGAAATTGCTATAATTTCGGGATTTTATTTTGCTAAATTTTTAATGTTCTTAGTGGATAGGAATTACCAAAACCGGTATCGTTGCACGGCGCGTTAATTCTTTGGTTAAACTTCCTACAAATACGTCATAGATGCCACTTCTGCCGTGAGAACCCATCACCATATATGCCGCATTTTTTTCCTTTGCATAATCTAATATGATGTCTCCTGCAACTCCCTGTTTCAGCAAGTGGTCACAATCAACACCTTCTGCAAGAATACGCTGTTCTAGGTTATTAAGGCTTTGAAGCTCTTGTTTTATTTCATTCTGTTCAACTTCCGGAAAATATTGAAATCCCATATCACCTATTGCAAAACCAATATCTGCAGGTGCAACGTGGACTAAGGAAAGTTTTCCTCCAATTTCTTTTGCGAATTTTATAGCTCCGTTAATAAGAGCATCTGTAGAATCACCGAAATCTACGGGTAAAATAATATTGATCATCTTATTTAATTTTATTGATTAAAGTTACGTTTTTTTTCCCGTAATAAAAAAGACTGTGACATTTATCAACAATGACCTATGTTTTTTTTAAGACTTATTGAATCCTTAAATCAAACAGTTTTTTATCCTCCAGAAATGCTTCTAAAATATCATGTTCTTCTACTTTCCCAACTCCTTTTGGCGTTCCAGTGAAAATGAGATCACCAACTCGCAAGGTGAAATACTGGGAAACAAATTCGATGATTTTCTCTGGCGAAAAAAGCATCATTGAAGTATTTCCGTCCTGAACTTTTTCTTTGTTTTTAATTAAAGAGAAACTCAGATTTTTCAGGTCGAAATTTTCTTTTTTGTAAAAATCAGATAAAACCGCACTTCCATCAAAACCTTTTGCCAATTCCCACGGAAGTCCTTTTTCTTTCAACTTGCTTTGAAGATCTCGAGCGGTAAAATCGATTCCTAAACCAATTTCGTCGTAGTATTTATCGGCATTTTCTGCTTGAATATATTTTCCGCCTTTCGAAATTTTCAAAACCACTTCCAATTCGTAATGAATGTCATTTGAAAATTCAGGAATATAAAAATCGCTCCCTTTTTTTAAAACCGCAGTATCCGGTTTCATAAAAATAACGGGGTTTTCTGGGATTTCATTGCCCAATTCTTTGGCGTGCTCTGCGTAATTTCTGCCGATGCAAATTATTTTCATATCAAAAAAAAATGTAGATGATGGAGTTATTTGTAGTGTTAATCTTTAAGCCTGAAATTCATTATTGCAATAATAACAATGATAAAGATGACTTGGTGCTTTGAGGGGAAATCCTAATACCAGAAGCGAAACTCCAAATAATCCGCCTGGATTTTCATCGCGATAAAGATGATTTGATCCGCATTTCGGACAAGTAAAATCAAATTCAGGATTCAAAATGGTATGTTCAACTTCTAAACTGGTATGTTCGTTTTCTAAGAAATTATTTATAATTTCTATTGCTTTTTCTTTTTCATCATCAAAAACCTGCAGTTGAATTCCGCCCAAAGCTTGCGATAAAAGCCAGTCTGATTGGATCGTCTGCTCATTGGCAATAAAACTTTCCAAACCATTATTCTTCAAAATCTGCTTGTCGCGATTGGCTTCAAGACTGTTGGTGTAATATTTAAATTGAACAAGAGTTGCCATAAGTTTGAAATGTTTTAGGAATTGATCATTCTAAAATTTACTTCTGAGCTGAATTCCGGTCAAAATCTTCTTCGTGTACAAAGGGAAATCTGCATTTTGAATCCAGCCATAATATCCCAAATCTTTCTGAAAAACGTCTTTCACTCGTTGACCTTTGTATTTTCCGAAACTGAAAATTTCTTTTTCTTCGTCATCAAAAGCGATAAATCCGGCTAAATCTGCGAATTTGTTGTGAAAAGAAAATTCACTCAAACCTGCAATATCATTGGGAAGTTCATCGTAATGTCCAACTTGCGCATCTAAAACTTCGAAGGTTGCCAAAACATCGGCTTCAGCGGAATGCGCGTTTTCTAATCCTTTTTTGCAGTAAAACTGATAAGCTGCTGTCAAATTCCGAGGTTCCATTTTATGGAAAATCGTTTGCGCATCTACGAGTTTGAATTTGCTTAAATCAAAATCGATTCCGGCTCGTAAAAGTTCTTCTGCCAAAAGCGGAACATCAAAACGGTTCGAATTAAAGCCGCCTAAATCAGCACCTGAAATCATTTCTAAAACCTTTGCAGCAATTTGTTTGAAAGTTGGCGCGTCTTTTACCTTTTCATCGGTAATTCCGTGAACTGCGGTAGATTCTTTCGGAATCAACATTTCCGGATTTACGAGCCAAGTTTTACTTTCGCGCGACGCATCTGGATTTACTTTTAATATAGAAATTTCTACGATTCGGTCTTTTGCAACATTGACTCCTGTTGTTTCTAAATCGAATACACAAAGCGGTTTATGGAGTTTTAAATTCATTTTTTTTAATGTGATGATTTGAAAATGCGATAATTTGAAAATGTGATCATTTCAAAATTTTACTTCAATTGTCTTTGAAAAACGATTGAAATTAAAATATAATATAAAATTACCAGCGGAATTCCAATGGTTTTAAATAAGATTAATATCAATACAGCGCCAAATAACAATGCAATTTTCGGGTAATTGTCTTCTAATTTCATGGATTTGAATTTCATCGCAATCATTTTAATGGGTGAAATTAAAAGCCAGGAACTTATAATAGTGATGAAGATTAAAACAATCGGAGTTTCGGAAAATTCATTAATAGAAATGTTTTTTTCTTGTACAAAATAATACAATCCGAAAATTAAAATGGTGTTTGAAGGGGTATTTAATCCTTTAAAATAATAAGTTTGCTCTTCATCCAAATTGAAAATCGCTAATCTTAAGCAAGAAAAAAGAGTGATAAAAAGTCCGAAATATTTTATTTCAAAAGGCAATTCCATTCCAAAAAGTTGAGTTCCGAAAGGTTCTAACGCTTTATACATCACAATTCCCGGCAACAAACCAAAACTCACCATATCTGCAAGTGAATCCAGTTGCGCACCCAAATTTGAGTTCGATTTCAGCGCTCTTGCAATAAATCCATCGAAAAAATCTAAAATTAGGGACAGAATAATACAAATAGCGGTGATCATATAATTCCCATTCAATAATTGAATTACTCCAATGCTTCCCGAAAATAAATTGGCAAGCGTAAAAGCGTTTGCGAGATTATTTTTAATAAAGTTCATAAGAGCAAAAGTAAGGTTTTTATTAAAATTGATGTTACCATTATTCTTTAAAAAACGAAATAATAACGAAAGGTGAATTTAATGTAAATTTGCAGCCTAATTTTGATTCAATTTCATGAAAGAAATAAGATTACAAGAACTCTTTGTCCTTTTTTACCGAATTTTTTTGGCGTTTTTTTTCTATCAGATCGCGCGGTTTTTATTTTGGTTTTTTAATAAAGATCTCATCAGAATAGATTCTGTAGCTGATTATATCAGTATCTCCTACCATGGATTTGCGTTTGATACGACAGCAATTTTGTACGTAAACTCGCTCTTTATATTGTTGAGTTTGATTCCTATTGTCATTAACACCAAAAAATATTACCAGAAATTTCTCTTCTACCTTTATTTCATTACCAATGGAATTGCGTACGGTATGAATTTCGGCGATTTTATTTATTACAAATTTTCTCAGGCGAGATTAACTACTGCTGCACTGAATGTGGCAAAAAATGAAAATAATATCGGTAAAATATTTATCGTTTCGATTTTAGAACATCCATTCGTTATTTTTTGGTTTGTTGTGCTGATCATTCTTTGGGTTTTTCTGTACAAAAAAGAAAAGGTAAAAGAATTCAAACCTGAAAAAAAATGGATTTATTTTGGCTCTTCCGTGGTGAGTTTATGTATCATCGCAACTTTGGTTGTCGGTGGGATTCGAGGGGATTTCAAGCATTCCACGCGGCCCATTAATTTGGTCGATGCAAACCGCCATGTGAAAAATCCTTTACAGGCCAATGTGGTTTTAAATAGTGTTTTTTCCTTTTTCCGAACCATTGATACCAATAATTTTAAAGAGGTTCACTTTGTAGATCAAAAGTTCATTGATCAAAACATTAAACCTTATAAATTATATGTTCGGGAAAATGCAGCGCCAAAACCGAATATTGTTATTTTTATTCTCGAAAGTTTTGCGAAAGAATATTCTGGTGCGTTTAATAAAAACACCGACATTAAAAATTTCGTTTCCTACACTCCTTTTTTTGATAGTTTGGCGACACAGAGCTTGATTGCAACGAATGCTTTTGCGAACGGAAGACAATCCATTCACGGGATGAGTTCGGTTCTGGCCGGAATTCCGAGTTTGAAAGATGCTTTTACAAGTTCACCGTATTCCAATCAAAAAATTCAGTCCATCGTTTCGGTTTCGAATGAAATGGGTTATGATACTTCCTTTTTTCATGGCGCACCGAATGGTTCAATGGGATTTTTGGGTTTCGGAAATATATTGGGTTTCAAAAATTATTATGGGAAGACCGAATATAATAATGATGCCGATTTCGATGGAATGTGGGGAATCTGGGATGAGCCTTTTTTTCAGTATTTCGCCCATACTTTGAACCGAAAGAAATCTCCGTTTATGGCAACGCTTTTCTCTGTATCCTCTCATCATCCCTTTAAAGTTCCGGAAAAATATCAAGGAAAATTCAGGAAAGGTCCATTAGAAATTCATGAGCCGATTGGTTATACCGATTTTGCATTGAAAAAATTCTTCGAAACCGCGAAGAAAATGCCGTGGTACAACAATACGATCTTTGTAATGGTTGCCGATCATACGAACCAAGTAGGTTATCCTGAATACGAAAAAGCCATGAATCGTTTTGCGATTCCTATTTTATTTTATTCCCCAAATCCAAAATACAATCTGAAGGGCGAAATTACGAGTCCAGCGCAACAGATGGATATTTACCCAACTTTAGCCGATTTAATGGGCTATAACAAAAAAATCAGAAGTTGGGGGAAAAGTTTGGTTTCGAACAAGCAAGAAGAATCTATTATTGTGAATTCCAGTGGAGTAGAGCAGTTTATCATCGGAAATTATATTTATTTATTTGATGGAAAAGATTTTACAGGGATTTATGACTTCAAAGATTTAGGCTATGAGAATAATCTTCTCGGAAAAGTGAATACCCCAGAAATCACATTGGGCAAATTGAAAAGCAAAGCTTGGTACCAAGATTATATGGATCGCGTTATCAATAGAAAACTAAATTAGGATTATTGCTTCAAAAATGTTTTCATTTCTGAGTTTGGAGTAACAATTTTATAAAGTATGCTTAGGATAATTAAAAATTTGGTATTTAACTTTTTTTAGTTACTTTTATCCAACTAATAATTAAAATAATTTTAAAAATGAAAAAAATAGTTTTCTCTTTTGTTGCGCTTATGTTTGCAACACTTTCTTATGCCCAAATCGAAGGAAAATGGAAGACCATCGATGATGAAACCGGTAAACCAAAATCGATCGTAGAAATTACGAAAAAAAGCGACGGTAAGTATTACGGAAGAATCATCCAGTTGCTCATTAAACCGGAACACAATACTTGTGTAGATTGTACAGACGACAGAAAAAATAAGCCAATTTTAGGTTTAGAAATTATTCGTGGGCTGAAAAAAAGTGGTAGTGAATTTTCTGGAGGAACAATTGTAAACCCAAAAGGTGGAAAAGAATATGGATGTAAAATTACCAGAAGCGGTGATAAATTAAATGTAAAAGGAAGCTTGAAATCCTTCTCATTCATAGGTAAAACTCAAACTTGGGAACTGGTAAAATAATCCAAAACACAACATTATTAAAGCAATTCGAAAGAGTTGCTTTTTTTTTGTGCATATCTTAGTGGTTTGCTAAAAAATCTTTACTTTTGCACTTTAATTTTTCAATCTATTATGAAAGAATATACTTTTAGAGAAGTGATTGCACAGGCAATGAGTGAGGAAATGCGAAAAGACGAATCCATTTATTTGATGGGCGAAGAAGTAGCAGAATACAATGGTGCCTACAAAGCTTCTAAAGGAATGTTAGATGAATTCGGTGCAAAACGAATAATCGACACTCCCATTGCAGAACTCGGTTTTACAGGAATCGCAGTCGGTTCTGCCATGAATGGAAACAGACCGATCGTAGAATATATGACTTTTAATTTTTGTTTGGTAGGAATTGATCAAATTATCAATAACGCTGCAAAAATTCGTCAGATGAGTGGTGGTCAATGGAACTGCCCAATTGTTTTCCGAGGTCCTACTGCTTCTGCAGGTCAGTTGGGAGCAACACACTCGCAAGCTTTAGAAAGTTGGTTTGCCAATATTCCAGGTCTAAAAGTGATTGTACCTTCAAATCCTTATGATGCAAAAGGATTGTTAAAAAGCGCAATTCAAGACAACGATCCCGTTATTTTCATGGAATCTGAACAAATGTATGGGGACAAAATGGAAATTCCAGAAGAAGAATATTATCTTCCAATTGGAAAAGCAGACATCAAGAAAGAAGGAAAAGATGTGACTTTAGTTTCTTTCGGAAAAATTATGAAATTGGCGATGCAGGCAGCAGAAGATATGGAAAAAGAAGGGATTTCTGTAGAAGTAATCGATCTCCGTACCGTTCGTCCTTTAGATTTTGATACCGTAATCGAATCGGTGAAGAAAACGAATCGCTTGGTTATTTTAGAAGAAGCGTGGCCATTTGGATCTATTTCTTCGGAAATTACTTATATGGTACAGCAAAAAGCATTCGATTATCTCGATGCGCCAATTAAAAGAATTACTACTCCAGATGCTCCGGCTCCCTATTCATCTGCTCTTTTTGCAGAATGGTTCCCGAAATTGGAGAAAGTGAAAGAAGAAATAAAAAACGCAATGTATATCAAATCATAAATAGAAGCTCCCGAAAATGGGAGCTTTTTTTATAAGCAACATCACACCAAACTTTTCGTATGGTTAATGTGTTGAAATAATTTTTTAATGCATGATCAAACCTCTGGTTTAAGTTTTCCTAAAAGATGCTTTTTTTTCCATAACAAAAACTTTCTGCTAAAAAATATATTGGCATAAAAAGTATTTAATCTAAATTTGCAAACTAAATATTTATTGAATGTCAGAATTAGTTGCCGGAGGTCAACATATTAATACCAAAAAGCTCACCGCAATTGGCGTTTTAGTTTCTCTAGGAATCGTATTTGGGGATATCGGTACATCTCCTCTTTATGTAATGAAAGCCATTGTGAATGCTAGAACAAATGGTGGAAATATGCCCTTCGATGAATATATAGAAGGTGCGCTTTCTTGTATCATCTGGACTCTTACTCTGCAAACAACAGTGAAGTATGTAATCATTGCGTTGCGTGCCGATAACAAAGGTGAAGGCGGAATTCTGGCGCTTTTCTCTCTCATCAAAAATCTTAAAAAAGGCTGGCTCTATCTTATTGCGATGATTGGCGCGGCTGCATTGGTTGCAGATGGTGTGATAACCCCTTCTTTAACGGTTATTTCTGCAATTGAAGGTCTGAAAATATATAATCCCGAAACACCAGTAGTCGCGATCACGGCAGTAATATTAATCGTAATTTTTACCGTTCAGCAGTTTGGGACCAATTCTATTGGCAAATTGTTTGGTCCTGTTATGGTTATTTGGTTTCTTATTTTGGGAGCTTTAGGAGTCTCTCATTTAGTTGATGATTTTACCATCCTAAAATCATTCAATCCTTATTACGCTTATAAATTAATTGTAGAGTCGCCAAGTGCGATCGTTATTTTAGGTGCCGTTTTTTTATGTACAACCGGTGCTGAAGCATTATATTCGGATCTAGGTCATTGTGGTGCAAAAAACATTAGAGTAAGTTGGGTTTTTGTAAAAGTCATGCTGATTTTAAATTACCTTGGTCAAGGAGCTTGGGTTTTAAAAAATCATGAAACATTACAAAATGGTGGAATTAATCCCTTCTTTGGAGTAATGCCTGAATGGATGCTTATTCCCGGAATCGTTATCGCCACTGCGGCTGCAATTATTGCAAGCCAGGCTTTGATCACAGGTTCTTTTACGATTTTTTCTGAAGCGATGTCTCTCAATTTTTGGCCCAATCAGGAAATCGATTATCCATCTGGAGTGAAAGGTCAAATGTATATTCCTAAAATCAATTGGGGACTTCTCGTTCTTTGCTTGATCGTAGTGATGCATTTTGAAGAATCCAGTAAAATGGAAGCTGCTTATGGTTTGTCAATCACCATCACCATGTTGATGACCACTATATTGCTCGTGTTCTGGTTATTTAAAAAACGCGTCAATAAATTGTTTATTCTAGCGTTTGCTTTGGTTTATTTGGCAATAGAACTTGGTTTTTTCAGCGCCAATGTGATTAAGTTTCACGAAGGCGGTTGGATCACTGTAGTCTTAGCAGGATTTATCGGCGTGTGTATGTATGCGTGGTACAACGGAAGATTAATCAAAACCAAATTTATCAAATTTGTAAAACTTGAGAAATATGTGGGGATCATCAAAGATTTAAAACTCGATGAAACCATCCCCAAATATGCGACCAATCTTGCCTTTTTGAGTCGTGCGAAACGAGAAGATGAGGTAGAAGCCAAAATCATTTATTCCATTCTTCGCAAACAGCCGAAGAGAGCTGATCATTATTTTATTTTAAATATTGTGAATCAAGAGGATCCTTTTACTTTCAAATACAATATTGATGAAATTATGCCCGGAACCATTTACCGGATTAATTTCCTGCTCGGATTTAAAATCGATAGAAGAATCAATGATTATTTTGACGATGTTCTTGCAGACATGATGGAAGAAGGCACTATTCCTTCCCGAAGCAGTCACCCTTCTTTGAGAGCGCATAATATTCCACCAGATTTAAAATACGTCATCATCGACAACACCTATATCAACGATACTTTGTTGACCGTGAAGGAGAAGATTATACTCAATCTTTATAATTTTGTGAAATATATCGGTAGCGATGACTTCAAAGCGTGGGGAGTTTCTTCGCACAATGTAGTCGTAGAATCTGCACCTATATTGGATCAAAAGGTTATTACCAATAAAATACAACTGGTAGATTTCAGACATTACAATTCTGAAAAATAGTAGAATTCAAATATAATGGCGTAAAAATCATTAATAAAAAATTCGATAAATTTGTACCTAATCATTTTTAATGGAAGCTAATCATAAAGAGCTCAATATCGCAACAATTAAGGAAGTTCTAAGACAATATCTGATGGATAAAGGTTTTAGAAACACTCCTGAACGATACACGATTCTCGAAGAAATCTATTCGATGGAACATCATTTCAACGTTGATGACCTCTATCTTTTGATGATGCAGAAGAAATACCACGTTTCCAAAGCAACCATCTACAACACGATAGAGATTTTTCTGGATGCAGGATTGATCAGAAAACACCAGTTTGGCGAAAAAACGCTTTCCTCTTCCTCTTACGAAAAATCTTATTTCGATAAACAACATGATCATCTCGTGATCTATAAAAAAGGATCCGATAAGGAAATCGAAGAAATCATCGAGTTTTGCGACCCGAGAATTCAGGGTATTAAAGATGCCATTGAAAGCACTTTTGGCGTAGACATTGCTTCACACTCCCTTTATTTTTACGGAACCAAAAAGAATTAATGAAACATTTTTTCGTTTTTTTTATCCTTCTCAGTGCCAATCTTTTTGCGCAGATTCCCACGGAACCCAAAGTGCCCGCTGTGAAAGATGTATTCTTTAATCAAAAGAGCAATACCACCGAACAAGGCGAAAAAGTAAAATTAATTCATGCCGATACTTTCGGAATTGTAAAAGGTAAATACGACGACAACCCTTTTTTCTCCGGGAATGTGCAGTTTTTCCATCAAGGTTCTACGCTCACTGCTGATGAAGTGATCTTTTATAGAGAACAGAATTTTGTAAAAGCCCTCGGAAATGTAAAGCTGCAAAATGCAGATGGTTCGGTCATTACCTCCGGTGAAATGGAGTATGATGGTAATACACAGAAAGGAATTGCTCGAAAAAATGTGGTGCTTACAGACCCCGGACAAACCATCAAAACAGAAACGCTTTACTACGATCGCCTTTCAAACAACGCTTATTTCAACACCGGAGGTACCATTGCCAAAGATGGAAATATGATGTACACCAAAGCGGCGAACTACGATTTAGCAAACCGATTGATCG
>Ga0116182_1003425_pt1 | contig 14699 bp, 16 predicted proteins | sample AD_UKC077_MetaG_FD_89805 | JGI IMG/M metagenome (GOLD analysis project Ga0116182, IMG submission 89805) | Active sludge microbial communities of municipal wastewater-treating anaerobic digesters from USA - AD_UKC077_MetaG | ecosystem: Engineered > Bioreactor > Anaerobic > Digestate | place: USA...
GGTGGATACAGTATATATGCACTGCCCACATTTATAATAAAGGGTATAATGGCTTTGATTATGGGACTGATGACAGAAAAGCTTCCTTTTTCCGTAAAACGTAAGTGGATTGCGGGTGCAATAACGGGAAGTGTGTGGCAGGTAATTTCATATTATCTTGTGGGTTCTCTAATGGTAGGAAACTTCCTGACAACTATCAGTGAAATTCCCGGAAACGTTGCTCAATCAGCTGCAGGCATAGTAGTTGCAGCAGCATTTTTAGCAGTGTTCAAGCATACTACCATTAAAGGTACCGGGACACACCTCCTTATGTAAAGGACATGAGGCAAGTCAGAATGAATGCCCCTGAATTTCTATGTTTCATTGTTAATAAGGAACGGTCATTTTATCTAAAATGACCGTTTATGATTTTTGTAAAAATTTATGGTTGCATTTACCGCAGGTTACTGATATTTTACCTTTTCCTCTTGGTACCCTCAGCTGACTGTTGCAGCTCGGGCAGTTGAAGTATTTATAATATCTGCTTGAGCTTGCAATTTTATACTTGTTTATAACCCATAATTTTGCAGGCTTGTAGTATTGGAGAAACTTATTATTTTCATTTCGTCTCACATCAAATTTTCTTGATGTTGTCCTGTATACACTTCCAAAAAACATAAGATATGACAATAAAGTAAATAAATATAAATCAAATGCATTGCCAAGGAATGTTAATACTATGCCTGCTATGAGCATGGCTCTTGTAAGGTGGTCAACTCCATATCTTCCTGCCAAAAAGTTTCTAAACATATCATTCTCCTCTTTACTGTTGTGTTTCTACCGTCTCAGGATTTATGAATTCAGGCGGATATAAAACTTTTTTGGTATCCAGGCCTTCAATGAAATCAGATATTTCTTCGCCCTCTGCAGTTATTCTTATGCTGTCAACTCCCGGTATGGTGGTGAAAGAATACATCAAGGATTCAACCATCATATGCCTTAAGTCGTTTTTATCCTTGTAAACACTTAAAAGTTCTTTATTAAAGTCGAGTACAATCGTCCTTCCCTGAAGGGATACAGTTTTAAGCGCCACAGTTTTAGGTACAGGGCTGGAGCCGTATGATATATCTGTATTTTGATATGCACCAAACATTTTTTCTGCCTTTATTTCTATTGTATCATTTTCAAAATTCCCAAGCTGGTCCGGGTAAAGCTGATACTCAAACAGGTAGTATCTGTCATCCTCTGTCTTATGAGCCAAATAAAGGATGTATTTTTTCTCTGTATTAGGCAGGCGGTTTATGAACTCGCTGGACATACCATGAAAGTATGTATCCACATTTCTTCTGTCAACAGTGAATGTAAGATTGTGAATAGGCCAGTATCTGTTAACTGCAAATATTGTTTTTACAAAAGAATTATAAGCCATCATACTGCCAGTAGAGCCGCTGTTATAGCCGTCGTAGGAACTTGGAATATCAATTACCACATTTCCGTTGTTGTAAGTAGTATTTGTAACATCCTTTATCACTGTTGTCATACCCTTGTTCAGAGGGCCGTTTTGCAGCTGCTCAACTGCCATTCTTGTAATCGATTTATCCTCAACTACAAACCTGGTAACCGGGATAACAGTTTCAGCATCAACTGTAGGGAAGTAGAGGGTAAGTCCCTTGGTGCCTGCAGGGGCTTTATTAACCGCCGGATAATATGAGCCTGGAGTATCATAGGTAACTGTAACAGATACAAAAGACCTGTCTTCATCTGATATTAAATTTGAATTAAATATAAATTCATATATACCATCTTCAAGCCCTAAGTTCTTCTGACTTATATTTAAAGCTGTAATCATCTGATTGTCTTCGTTTACTGAAATAGTTGCATCTATTGAAGGTGAAACAGGTTCTAAATTATCAATGCTGCTTTTAATCAGTTTATTATCCTTGTATATGTCAACAGTAAAGATGCTGTCGGCAACAATTCTTACAATTTCTTCCTTAGAAGCTGTATGACTGATTGCTATTGATTCAGGATTCAGTATTTTATCCTCTTCAACTTTCAAACTTAAAGTACTTTCTTCAACGGGAGCTTCAATTTCAATTGTTCCTCTATAGTCAACAGGTGAAAGATTGAACAAATAAGTTGATGATAACAAGCCTATAAGTCCTACTATCAATAAATTAACAAATCCTCTCATAAAAGCACCCCTTATATATATAATCCCAAAAGCCATCTTTTGAGCCAGTGATTCTTCAAGCCGGGCCTTCAAATGACAACACCAAAACATACCTGCAGCAGTTCGGTATGAATATCGGTTTAAATCATTATACAATAAAAAATGATAAAATCAAAGAAATATTTATGGCCGTCCCATACTGCCGATGAAAGATTGATTGAGAACGTCAGGTAACCGACACCAAATAATCTCCATATAATATAATGAGGCAAATATTCCTCCTCTTAAGAAATTTCAGCTGATGTTTTAATGAATGGAGTGGTGAGTATGAATAAAAGAAACTACGACAGAGATATGATGGAAAAAATGTATGACATAATTGAGTTAATATATATTTTAAAAAGGCTTACCGACGATTTTTACGAAGATGATCGCTCGAAACAATACCTGCTTGAAATGATGAACGATATGCAGAATGTCAAATACAGCATTGATAAATACAAAGGGACGGGCATTAAAAGAAATGCCTCAAAATTTGACTACCGACATTACGGTACCGGAGATACATTCATCGATAAAATAATTTTTTACCTAAAATCATTAAATGAAGGGTAATAAAGTAACAATTAAGAGTCTAAGGAATAATATATACTAAAATTATTATTAGGAGGTTCTATATGTTTGGTAATATATTAGGAGACAGCGGAGACAGCTTATTATTCTTCTTCTTGCTTTTAGTAGTTCTTGCTTGCTTCGGCGGAGATGATGGATTGATAGGAGGAATAGGCGGCTTTGGAGATAATGACAGCTTATTATTCTTCTTCTTATTGCTGGTAATAATATTTTGCAGCTGTGACAAGGTTGGCGGAATCGGCGACCGCTGCTGATAAGGAAGGGACTCCATGTCCCCCTTAATGATAATACATTCAAAAAGCTTCCCTCGGGAAGCTTTTAAATTTGCATCTACTTTAAATATTTTTCAAACCAGTTTGTTATTTCTTCCAATCTCCTGACCCTGTGACGGGGTTTGCCGCTTCTTGACAGCTCATGGTTTTCTCCCCTGAACATGCAGAGCCTTGCATCAACACCGTGATATTTCAATGCAGTAAACATCTGTAATCCCTCTGCCAACCAGCATCTGTAATCTTCCTCCGAATGTATGAACAAAGTTGGAGTAACAGCGAGATCGGCATATTTAAGGGGTGAATGAAACCACATTTTTTCAACATTGTCCCAGGGGGTTGACAAGTTTTGGTCTGCATTGAAATAATAACCTATGTCTGTTGTTCCGAATTTAGAAATCCAGTTTGAAATACTCCTTTGGGAAACAGCGCATTTAAATCTGTCAGTGTGACCTATAATCCAGTTAGTCATAAAACCTCCGTAGGAACCTCCGGTTACACCGATTCTTGACCTGTCTATCTGAGGATATTTTTCAAGGACCTTTTCTGTAAATTTCATCAGGTCATCATAATCTATGGTGCCGTACTTACCTCTGATATCTGCAAATTCATCTCCTCTGCCGTCACTGCCCCTTGGATTGCAGAAAAATACAAAGTATCCTTCATTTGCCCAATACTGCATTTCATGATAGAAAATTTCTCCGTAAACAGTCTTAGGTCCTCCATGTATATCTAAAATTCCCGGGTATGACTGATTCTCATCAAAATTAACAGGCTTTAGAACAAATCCTTCAATATTAACCCCATAATTATCAAAATTAAGAGTTTCAGGTTTTACTATGGTCTTAGTTTCCTTTATCTTTTCGTTAAACTTAGTTATTTGAGTTTCAACATTATTTTGAAGAGTATATATTTCCTGCAGACTGCCGCCCCTCAGTCCAATGAATATCATACCTTCGCTGCATATGTCAAAACAGTCCACTGAGCCTATGTCGGCTGTTAATTTCTCAATATTCCCATCCAGTGATAGCTTCTTGACAAATGAACTTTTGTTTTCAGTTGATATAAAATACAGGCAGTTATGGGCGGATCTTTTTAATTCCCCCGCTCCGTACCTGCAGTCTGACCCGGTTGTATTGTACAAACCGTAATCATGCCTGCAAAGAAATTCTAACTCTCCATTCTGGAGTTTATAGAAATTAAAGTTTTGGTTGATTCCGTATTTATCCATGGCAGTAGCAGCCACAACAATATCATCACCCACAAATTCGGCAAATTCAATATAGTATTCCAAATCTTCAACAAGGCAAAGAGCCTGACTGTTATACAAATCATACATGAAAAGCCCTGTTGTCAATTCCATTTTATTTGTATAACTTGAAGAAACGTATAAGGCTTTTCCGCTCTTTATGCTTGTCACACTTACATTTTCAAATTGATTTGATATTGGCAAAATATCCTTTGTTCCCTTGTCAAACAAATAAAGCCGGTTTCTTTTCTTGTTTGTGAATCCCTCTCCGTTCGCCCAAAAAGGGATTTCATCCAATATCTCGTAGTCCTTGTTTTCTTTTATTAAATCAACTGCCTTAGTTTTCTCCTCTCCTTTGTGAGAATGAAGATTAATATCGTAATGGTCATAGGCAGCTGTTAAGAGAAACTTCTCATCGGCTATTTTCTTAATGCTTTTTACTTTCATGGGAATACGCATATATTCATATGCTTCCCCTCCCCTTATATCAATTGCATAGAAAACAGTCCAGTACTCGCCCTCCTTGATTCTTTTTTCCAGTTTTTCATCTCTCAAGGAAGGAAACAAAATTGTATTATTGTCAAGCCAAATAAAACTCTTTTCCTCATTTAAGGAAGTAAGTTTTTTATATTCCAAGGTGGTGCAGTTAAACAGCCATATGTTGGACAAATATTTATTATCCTCAAAATCAGAGGTATGTACCACAAAAGCAGCCTGGTTTTTATCCGGTGACAGTTCAAGCCCGGATAAAAAAGTGTAGTCTAAAAAATCCTTAAGTTTTAAATTTTCCATTTAATCTTTATTACCTCCTTTTTAGTGTCTCCCGTATAATTCAGGGAAATTACTTTAATCCGGAATTCATTGGGTCACCGCATTATTAACACCATTATATATTTAAAAGAACAGTTGCGCAATTAAAACTATTGTTTAAGAATAGTTTTGAGAGTATAATTGAAAAGGAATCAAACAGGAAGATTTGTCGTCCTGTGGTACCTGAGCGGATGAAATATTTTCTTTAGCCATAATCGCATAAAAGGAAGGAATGAAAAGTGGATAATTTTATATTTTCTTTGAATGTTGTTTTGCCATTGGTATTATTAATGTTAATAGGAGTATTCCTTAGAAAAATAAAAATATTCGATGAATTTTTTTTGAATAAATTAAGTATATTTATTTTTAAAGTATCCATGCCATTCCTTCTTTTCAATAATATTTATACAGGTAAAATATCAGATACTGTAGACCCCTACTTTGTCATACTTGCTCTTATACTGGTTTTAGGAACTATCGGCATACTCATTATGGTTATTCCTAAATACGTGAAAGAAAACAGGAACAGGGGAGTTTTAATTCAAGGTTTGTATCGAAGTAATTTCATTCTTTTTGGAATCCCTCTCTCTGTAAATATTTTCGGAGATGAAGGGCTGGCGGCAGTAACAACTCTTGTAGCCATAATAATCCCGGTTTATAACTTTGCAGCAGTTATAGTTTTGGACTTATTTACTGATCACAGGCAAAACTACAAGGAAACTGCTGTAAGCATATTGAAAAATCCTTTAATAATAGGGACATTGCTTGGCATTTTAACATCTGTTTTTCAAATCAAACTTCCGGCTGTACTTGATAAAACTATTGCAGATATTGCAAAAACTGCAACTCCCATGGCCTTGATGGCTCTAGGAGGAGAAATAGAAATAAACAATATATGGAAGAATATTAAATACCTGATCCTTGTTTCGGCAGGAAAATTATTTATCATTCCCGCAGTTACTATACTGATTGCATTTTTTCTTGGATACAGGGGCGCGGAACTATGTGCATTCTTATGCATGATGGCACCTTCTACCGCTGTATCCAGCTACACCATGGCACAGCAGTATGACTGCAATCATGAACTAGCAGGTCAAATAGTTTTTTTTACAACTATAATCAGTCCTTTCAGCATTTTTTTGTTTGTATTTATGTTAAAAACAACCGGTTTATTTTAAAATGTACCAGTCTTTATACTAAACTGAACAGGATCTTGGTATCATCTCTTGCTGAAAGAAATGGAATATATGGATATTATTTTTACCTATTGATATTATTGGAATAATAATAAAAGTAGAATAGTCAATAATATTCATGTAGATGCAAAACATCTTCAAATACATGTATATGAAGGGATGATGGGAATAAAAAAGTTCAGTTTCAGCAATAAAAACAATGATGATAAGCTAAAGAATTGGGAAAACAAAGCAAAATTAGACAGCCAAGAAAACTTAAAGGAGCAAATGAGCCGAATGAATAAAGAAAACAAAAATAGGAACGAAAGCAAATTTGAAAACCGTGACGAAAATAACAAATTTGAAAACCGTGACGAAAACAATAGGTTTGAAAACCGCAACGAGAACAGATTCAACAACCGCAATGAAAACAGCTTAAACAACCAAAACAATGAAAACAACAAGAACAACAGTGAAAATAACAAAAACAAAAATAAGAACAAGAATAATCAGAACAATAATTTTAAATAGTTTATTATTTGAAAACGGTCATTCTCAATGGCCGTTTTTTTTATATTGACACAGTCAGACGCCGGTTTTATAATATATGCAAATTAAGCAATAAAGAATAATATAGAACTTGAGACAGATATTTCTGTCCTTAATAATAAGGGGACATTCCATACTTAAAAGTCCAAGAATTTTCACGGAGGGAACTAACTATGAAATTACTGCAGGAATTAAAATATGTTGAATCTCATGAATGGGTGAGGTTGGAAGAAAACACGGCATATGTAGGAATTACGGACTATGCACAGGATAAGCTGGGAGATATTATTTATGTGGAAGTGCCCCAGGCGGGAACTGTTGTTGAAGCAGGAGACCAGTTTATTGTGATTGAATCAGTTAAGGCAGCAACAGATGTTTATGCACCTGTCTCAGGAACAGTTGTAGAAGTAAATGAAGAACTGGAAGACAATCCTGCTTTAATTAATGAATCCGCATATGATGCGTGGATTGTCGCAATAGATATGAGCATGCCTGTTGAAGCAGACAGCTTGTTATCAGCGGAAGAATATGAAGAATTATGTGAATAAAAAAATGTAGAAGAGATAGGAGTATGAGAAATGAGAAAAGATTTGAATCCCGAGAAGTTTGTTAGCGATTCAATTTTACAGATAAAAAATCAAATTGGAGATAAAAGAGCCCTTTGTGCCTTGTCGGGAGGCGTTGATTCATCTGTATCGGCAGCTATGGTTCACAAGGCAATAGGCAAGAATTTAATCTGTGTATTTGTTGACCATGGTCTTATGAGAAAAGATGAAGGGGACCAGGTAGAAAAAGTATTTAAAGACAAGATGAATATGAATTTAATCCGGGTCAATGCCCAGCAAAGATTTTTAAGTAAATTAGCCGGTGTGACTGAACCCGAAAGGAAGAGAAAAATTATAGGCGAAGAATTTATCAGGGTGTTCGAAGAAGAAAAACAGAAGCTTAAGGATGAATTCGGGAATATTGACTACCTTGTGCAAGGCACAATCTATCCGGATGTTGTAGAAAGCGGAACATCTTCTTCATCGCTGGTCAAGAGCCACCACAATGTGGGAGGGCTCCCTGATGAAGTTGATTTTGAACTTGTAGAGCCTCTCAGACTCTTGTACAAGGATGAAGTAAGACAAGTCGGAAGAGAATTGGGGATTCCTGAAGAAATAGTCGGAAGGCAGCCATTCCCCGGACCCGGCCTTGCAATAAGGGTACTGGGAGAAGTAACTGAGGAAAAATTAAGAATAGTAAGAGAAGCAGATTACATATTTAGAGATGAAATAAAAAATGCAGGTCTGCAAAACAAAATATGGCAATATTTTGCAGCACTTCCAAACATCAGAAGCGTAGGTGTTAAAGAAGATGAAAGAACATATAAACACACAATTATTTTAAGGGCGGTCCATTCAACAGACGGTATGACTTCAGACTGGGCCCGTATACCTTATGAGGTGCTGGAAAAAGTATCAAACAGAATAGTCAATGAGCTAGACAGCGTAAACAGGGTTGTTTACGACATTACCACCAAGCCGCCTGCAACAATTGAATACGAATAATAATTGAACCTGATTCAAAATGAATTTGGCAGAAAACTTCATAAATATTAAATAAGGGAGAATATCATGAAAATTGTTATTTTAGACGGTTATACTGAAAACCCCGGAGATTTAAGCTGGGAAGGCTTTGAAAAATTAGGTGAACTGACAGTATATGACAGGACACCCATGGAAAAAACTATTGAACGCATTGGGGATGCAGATATAGTCTTAGTCAATAAGGCTCCTGTAACAAGGGAAACACTGGAAGCATGCAAAAATATTAAATACATAGGGGTTCTTGCAACCGGGTATAACATTGTTGATATAGAAGCTGCCAAGGAAAAAGGAATTCCTGTTTCAAATATTCCTACATATGGCACTGACGCAGTAGGCCAGTTTGCAATAGCACTGTTATTGGAAATCTGTCACCACATAGGACACCACGCTCAAGTTGTAAAAGAAGGCCGATGGGAGAATAATGATGACTGGTGTTTCTGGGATTATCCCTTAATTGAGCTTTCCGGAAAAACAATGGGAATAATCGGACTTGGCCGCATCGGAAGAACAACCGGAAAAATAGCCAAGGCACTAGGTATGAAGGTAATTGCATATGATGTTTATAAAAATGATGAAGGCAGGGAGATTGCAGAATATGTGGGGCTAGAACAGCTTTTCAAATACTCGGATGTTATATGTCTCCATTGCCCCTTATTTCCGTCCACCCAAGGAATTATCAACAAGGATACAATTGCAAAGATGAAGGATGGAGTTATTATAATAAATAATTCCAGGGGTCCGTTGATTGTAGAACAGGATTTGGCAGATGCATTGAATTCAGGAAAAGTTTACGCAGCAGGAGTAGACGTGGTATCATCAGAGCCTATAAAACCTGACAATCCTCTTCTAAGTGCAAAAAACTGTATTATTACTCCCCATATTTCATGGGCTCCTAAGGAAAGCCGCCAGCGTCTGATGGATATTGCAGTGGATAACTTAAAAGCTTTTATAGACGGTGCCCCGATAAATATTGTAAATAAATAAATGAGACCTTAATCAGCAATTCTTGTTGATTAAGGTTCTTCTATGTTATACTTAATCAATTCGGGATTTAAATAATAAAAATTTTCAGTTGATAAAAATCGGCTAAAGAGATATTATATTAGTTGGAAATAAATTTTTTAGCAAAGCCAGGTTATATTTATTAAATACTAAGTACTAAACTAATAAACAGGAGGTATTATGAAAAACAAGAAATTAGTAATGATTCCGGGACCCACACCTACAGTAAGGTCAATCAATGACCAGATGGGAAGAGAGACAGTTGCATTTGGAGATCCGGCATTTGTCAAGGATTTTAGCGAATTGATTGTTGATTTGAAGCAAATGTGGAGGGTTGACGGTGAATGCTTTGTTGTAGCAGGCAGCGGCACAATGGCTATGGAAATGGCGGTGGCAAATGTTACAAAAAGAGAAGATAATATATTGATAGTATCAAACGGATTTTTCGGCGACAGATTTATTGACATTTGTACAAGGAAAGGTCTTAATGTAGATGTAATATCCGCTGAATGGGGAGATGTTGTTTCTCCGGAAGCTGTTGAAGAAAAATTAAAAGAAAAAAATTATGCGGCAATTACCGTAACCCATGTTGATACTTCAACAGGAGCACGTGCGCCAATTGAAAAAATCGGAGAAGTAATAAAGAAATATCCTAACACCGTATACATAGTTGACGGAGTTGCAGCTTCAGCAGGGGAAAGAGAATATGTTGATGATATGAATATCGACATATTGTTCACAGGTTCTCAAAAGGCATTTGGAGTCGCACCGGGACTGGCAATTGTATGGGCAGGAAAGAAAGCACTGGCAAGAAGAAAGTCTCTGGGCACTATTCCTGAATATTTTATTGACTTTGAAAAATGGATTCCAATAATGAATGACCCTTCAAAATATTACGCAACTCCTGCAGTCAATATAGTCTGGGCACTTAAGGAATCAGTGAGACTAATAAAAGAAGAAGGCCTTGAAGAAAGATACGAAAGACATACAAGGGTATCAAATGCTTTCAACGATTCTTTGGAAGCAATGGGCTTTAAGGTTTTAGCTAAAAAAGAACACAGATGCTCGACGCTTTCAACAGTTTTATATCCTGAAGGGATAAATGACGCCGAATTCAGAAAAGTATTGGCTGAGGAAGGTGCTATGGTAGCAGGAGGGCTTGCAGCATATGCAGGTAAAATGTTCAGGATAGGCCATATGGGTAATATTGACGACCATACAGTTTATTCAGCAATTGCAGCCATCGAAAGAACATTGATCAGACTGGGATATAAATATGAAAAGGGAATAGGCCTTAAAACATTGCTTGAAGCAATGTAATACAAAAGTTATAAAGCAGCAGAATACAAAGCTGCTTTAACTTTATATCGGGACGATTAAATATTGAAATTGATGCATAATACATACTTGAAATAAAGTAAATAAACAAATGGAGCCTACATATAAATATGTAACAAATTATGTGGACAAAATCTCAGAAGTTGGCTATAATTATATGAGATAGAGATTTAATTAACATACATAACAATATATTTATTAGGAGGATTATAAATGAGTAAACCAGTATTGTCTGCACACTTTGAGTCAAGAGTGCCTTCAGACGTAAGACTTTCACAAATGAAGTACGCGGAACGTGAAGTTAAACCTGAAGCTGTTATTAATGTAGCAATAGGTAATGTATCATTACCTACAAATCCGGCTATGCAAAAAAGACTGTTTAATTTAGATGCACCTGAGAGCCCGTTTAATAAAGGGGTAATCAGATATACAGCTACAGGCGGGTTTGACGAAACACAGGCAGCATTTAAAAACATCTTAAAATGTGAAGGGTTTGATACAAGCAAATTAAGTGTTATAGTTACAGACGGCGGCTCAACCGGTATGGAGCTGTTATTAATCGGCGTTTGCGGACCTGCAGGAACCGGTGAAAAACCTCTGATGATGATTGACCCTGCATATACAAACTATATTTCTTTTGCTGAAAGAATAGGACGTAAGACTGTTACAGTTAAACGTTATTTAAATGAAGATGGAAAGTTTAGCCTTCCGGAAATTGACAAAATCGAAGAAACAATAAAAGCCAACAACCCTGGAGCATTGCTTGTTATACCTTATGACAACCCTACAGGCCAGCTTTATGACAAAGAAACTCTTGTTCAGCTTGCAAAGCTCTGCGTTAAGTACAATATGTGGATGGTAAGCGACGAAGCTTATCGCGAACTCTTCTATGTTGAAGGAAGCGAACTGGTAAGCATCTGGGGACTTACAGATAAGGATGTGCCTGGTATTGAAGGAAGAAGAATAAGCATTGAAACTGCATCAAAGGTATGGAATGCATGCGGATTGAGAATAGGTGCCGTTATTACCGACAGTCCTGAATTCGCTAATCGCTGTGCTGCTGAATATACGGCAAATCTTTGTGCAAATGCTATTGGACAGTATATATTCGGAGCATTGGCTCATGAATCACAGGTAGAGATAGCCCAGTGGTGCAAAAGTCTCCGTGATTACTACGGCGGACTTATTAAGAAGGTAACAGCAGAGTTAAAAGTTCTAGAGCCCTCCTTGGTTGTTTCAAGCCCTGATGCATCTATTTATACAGTATTGGATGTGAGAAATATTGTAAAACCTGGATTTGATGCAATAGAATTCTGTTTGTTCTCCGCTGGGAAAGGTGCTGTAGATATAGACGGTGTTCAAACAACTTTATTGATTGCACCTATGAAGGGATTCTACGATATAGCCAAGGGTGATGCTAACCCCGGAAGCACACAATTCCGTATTGCATATGTTGAAACTCCGGAAAACATGATGAAGGTTCCAAAACTGTTTGTAGAGCTAATTAGACAGTACGAAGCAAGCAGATAATAATTTAGAAATTTTAGGGTGGTTTCTTCTTTTGGGAGAACCACCCCTTATTTTTACACCTATTAATTTCAATTCTATTCTATTTAATCATATTTTTTTTCATACCTCTATATATTATCCGCTCATTAGTTTCGGGGTATTTAACATTAGGAACTGCCATCAACACTACAGCTAATATTAAGGATATAGTCTTATTAATCATTATGTCACCACCTTCTTTAGTATATTATACATTTAGCCAAAATCGAATTCAAACTTTTTTCAGAACAGAAGGAACCGTCCCCAAAAATTAATTGAACTGGATAAATATCTATTATATAATAGGTAAAATATATTTACATAATTTTAATTATGTATACTGGAGGATAGAATGAAATATATTGAAAATGATTCAACAGACCCTCATTATAATTTAGCATTTGAAGAGTATATTTTTAAAAACCTGGATAAGGAAGATTTCGTTTTATTGTGGAGAAATGGACCCTCAATAATTGTAGGCAAAAATCAAAATACCATAGAAGAAATAAACATGGATTATGTTAAAGATAATAATATTAATGTTGTAAGAAGAGTAACCGGCGGCGGAGCAGTTTACCACGATTTCGGGAACTTAAATTTCTCCTTTATAACCAAGTCGCAAAGCAATTTAATAGACTTTAAAACATACAATATTCCCATAGTCAGGGCCTTGAAAAAGCTTGGAGTGGACTGTGAATTGTCCGGCAGAAATGATATTGTAATTGAGGGAAAGAAATTTTCAGGCATAGCCCAAAGCATTATAAAAGAAAGGGTTTTAAATCATGGTACCTTGCTTTTTGATTCTAAATTAGACATATTGTCTAAAGCATTAAATGTAAAACGGGATAAAATAGAATCAAAGGGAGTAAAGTCCGTGTCAAGCAGGGTAACGAACATTAAGCCCTATGTTAAAGACGAAATTGATGTATTGAAATTCAAAGAGCTATTATTAAAAAATATTTTTGAATATTTCAATCAACCGGTTGAAATATATGAATTATCCCATGAGGACCAGGAGAACATACAAAGAATGGTTGATGAAAAATACGGGACATGGGAATGGAATTTTGGATATTCTCCTGAATTCAACTTTAAAGGATACAAAAGATTTGAAGGCGGGGGAGTTGAAGTGAGACTCCATGTGGTAAAAGGAAGAATTGAAAACTGTAAAATATACGGTGACTTCTTCGGCAAGGGGGACATTAAGGATTTAGAAGACAAATTAAAGGGTGTAAAATATGACATAAATCAAATAAGTGAAGAATTGGAAGATGTATCAATAGACCAATACCTGGGCAGGATTACAAAGGAAGAATTCATGAAATGCTTATTTAATTAATTTATGATGAAAAGCAGGGGACACTGACAGTGCCCCCTCCCATATACCATTTATTTAAAAACTTATCCGTTAATTACAATTACAGGGCATGGTGCTGCAGAAATAACTTTTTGGGTTACCGAGCCTACAAAGAATCGTTGGACAGGCGAAAATCCTCTTCTACCCATAAAGATATAATCAACATATTCTTCTTCTGCAAACTTAAGAATTTCTGCTGCAGACCTGCCAACCAATAATTTCTGAGTTACCTTTAAATCGCCGGTATCTAAGTTTCTAACAATAATGTTAAGCATTCTAGATTCCTCCTGCATTAACTTGTTAAGCATTTCCTTTCGATTTGCCAAAAATTGATTCTCAACAGTCATACCGAAATGTGCATATTTTTCTTCTGAAGGCATGTTAATAACAGTTATGAAAATTAATTCAGCATTGATTAACTTGCCTAATTTTACGGCACTTTCACCTACTTTGACTGATAAGGGCGAACCGTCAATAGGTATTAAAATCTTTTTCATAATAACCTCCATATATTTATATATTTATTCATGTACAACCAAGACCGGACACGGTGCATCAGATATGACGCGTACTGTTTGAGAGCCCACAAAGAAACGTTTAATCTTCGAATATCCTCTTTGCCCGATAACTATCAGATCATATTTTCCGGCTTCTGCTTCCTTTAGGATCTCCTCATAGGGCACACCTGAAACAATTTTTTTCTTTAGATCGATACCTGCAATGTCAAAGTTTTTAATAACAGAATCCAACATTTTGCTTTCACTTTCTTTTAGTTTGTTTTTTAGTTTACTCATGTCGGGATCAATTACAACTCCGAACTTATTGTACATGTCAATATCATGCTCTATGGAAGCATGAAAAACTACTACCTCGCTGCCATATTTCCTTGCAAGGCTAAAGGCCTGGGCTGCAGCCTTCTGAGAAGCAGCTGAGCCATCCACCGGTACTAATATTTTTTTCATAAGCTTCCTCCTCATTAATAAAATATAATCTAATATACTTATACCTAAATTTATTTATTATAAACA
>Ga0116182_1003433_pt1 | contig 14687 bp, 16 predicted proteins | sample AD_UKC077_MetaG_FD_89805 | JGI IMG/M metagenome (GOLD analysis project Ga0116182, IMG submission 89805) | Active sludge microbial communities of municipal wastewater-treating anaerobic digesters from USA - AD_UKC077_MetaG | ecosystem: Engineered > Bioreactor > Anaerobic > Digestate | place: USA...
AAAGTTTAAATTAAATTAAAAAGTTCAAAATGGATACAAATGTTCAGGTTAGCAATTCAGCCCAAATTGCACAAAACTGTTTGTTAGCACCCGTTGTTTGGGGTGTTAATAAATACGGTCAAGAAGTAAAAGAACACGATAAACTAAGCTGTGGTAATGGACACGACACTTGGTTTACTCACGTAATGTTTGATACAGAAAGAAACTGTTGGCACAGGGAACAAGACTATTACCACAGCCGTGTAGTAGGTTCTTACAATGGGTGCTAACAACTAGATAATTATCTGGAGCAGGACTTGGGGCAGTAAAGCTTCCAGTTATACTTGTTCCATTTGCGTTTAGTATTAAAGCTGTTGGTTTAACAGTTGGACTAACACAAGGAATAGAATTAATTATTGTGATTCCATAATCTTCTGTTTCTCCATAAGTTCCATTCATAGAACAGCTAGAAGTAGAAGAAACATTAGTTTGTCGGCCATAGCGAACACGCATTCTTGTAGTTCCAATTGTAGCACCAGCTGGAATAGTTATAGTAATTGTATTTATCGAATTGGCGATAATATTATTTCCAAAAGAAAAATATTCTCCAGCATCAGCAAAAGAAGAGTTTTGATTAAAATCAATCCACACACCTAAACCATGTTTTTTATTTCCTGGTCCTGTTCTTATACTTAAATTATAAGTATTCCCTTTTGTGACAGCTGTTGTTTGTGTGCCAGTAGGCGCATATATAATGTATCCGCCAGCAGAACAAGTAGAGTTGTTTACAAGTGTATTTAATGTAACATTTGAAATATAATCTCCTCTAGTAGCACAATCTAAATTACCAGTTGGAGTACAATAACTTAAGCAACTATAATCTGAAACTGTAGTTATTGTCATGTCGCTTGTAGATGGTGTACATGAACCATTTGAAATTGTCCAACGCAATGTTGTTGTTACTCCTAAGGGTAAGCTTGTAATGGTTGATGTTGGCGAATTTATGTTGGTTATCGTTCCGCCTCCGGATACAATACTCCAACTTCCAGTTCCAATAGTTGGTGTATTTGCACTCAATGTTGTGCTTGATACACACATTAATAAATTCTGATTGCTACCAGCATTTGCAACAGTTGGAGGAGAAGTAATGGATGAATTTAAAGTGTTGGTTAAAGTTGTTCCATTAGTGAGTCCATTTATTGTTCCAGTACCAGCAGTTCTAGTGATGTTCTGAGTGCTAGCTATGTTAATTGCTCTTATTTGAAGTCCTGAAAGGGTTACTACGTCAAATCTATTTGTACCCGAAACACCATATACAATAGTAATTTGGGTTGTAGTAACTGTGGTAGATGTTATATTGACATTTCCACCTGTAGCACCTGTTGTACCAAAACCAGGGCGAAATTCAAAATTTGTAGGTGCACTTAAAATCAATGTTCCAGAACTAGAAAAATCCGATTTGTTGTTTTCGGATAGTATTATATTTCCCAAACTAAAATATGAAGACGGAAAATTAGAACATGTCGAAATACTCAAGTTAGGTTTTGTAATGCTAACTTGGGCGGAAACCTTACTTAAATTAATAAATGTAATTAGTAAAATATAAAATACAACTAATTCAGATTTAATTTTTTTTGAAAAGTACTTTTTTTTCATTTTTAAATCTTTTAAATTCCTTTAAAAAGGAGTGTTAGACATTTGTTTAGCAATCAAAAAAATAAGTTTTTGAATATATAAATCAGGCAGTTATGACACAAAATTAGTTTGATTTTTGCCTAATTGATTTTTTTTATAGATACATTACTTTAATAATCGATGAATTGCATTTTTATAGAGGCAATTTGTTTTTTGAGATGCTAATAATAACTCTTTTAATCAGTCTAATTTTTTAAAACATTTGTATATTTACCTTTCAAATAAAGTTGTTTGCTAAAATATATCGATATTATATTAATTGTTTGATATTGAGTAAATGACATTAATTAAAAACATGAAATTATTCATCAATATTGGGCTTTTAATTTTGATCTTTATTTCAAATGATATAGACTTTCAAAAAGCGGAAAACTATTTCAAAGCAGAGAAATATTCATTGGCAAAACCTATTTTCGAAAAAATTCTTAAAGAAGAACCAAATAATCTGAAAACTATTGAATATTTGGGTGATATAGCTGGAATTGAAAAAAAATGGGAGGATGCAATCACTTATTATGAAAAATTAAAAAAAAGCAATCCAAATAATGCTAATTATTGGTATAAATTTGGAGGCGCAATGGGTATGAAAGCCAAATCAGTAAATAAATTCAAAGCATTAGGAATGATTGATGATGTTGAAAATGCCTTTCTAAAAGCAACACAATTAGATTCAAAACATATTGATTCGCGTTGGGCTTTGGTTATGTTATATATAGAGTTGCCAGGAATTATAGGTGGAAGTGAACGTAAAGCTCAAAAATATTCTAATGAATTGATGAAACTTTCAAAAGTAGATGGCTATCTTTCTCAAGGATATATTGACGAATATTTTGATCGATATAAAAAAGCCGAAACTAATTATTTGAAAGCGTACCAAATCGGAAATTCTAAAACTACATTCCAAAAACTATATGATTTATATCAAAATAAATTAAAAGATAAAGCAAAAGCAATTAAACTAAAAGAACAATTCGAAAAAAAATAACAAAACTTAAATTCCAAATTCCAATCATAATAGTTTTGGGATTTGGGATTTTAATAATTGAAATTTCAAATGCGTACACATTTCATAGCCATTGGTGGAGCAGCCATGCACAATCTAGCAATAGCATTACACAACAAAGGATACAAAGTTACAGGTAGCGACGATGCTATTTTTGAACCATCAAAATCACGATTAGAAAAAAAAGGATTATTGCCTATTGAAATGGGTTGGTTTCCCGAGAAAATAACTTCGGATATTGAAGCAATAATTCTTGGTATGCACGCCAAAGCAGATAATCCAGAATTATTGAAAGCAAAAGAATTGGGATTAAAAATTTATTCCTATCCTGAGTTTTTATATGAACAGTCCAAAAATAAAACACGCGTAGTTATTGGCGGTTCACACGGAAAAACTACGATTACTTCCATGATATTGCATGTAATGCATTTTCAAAATATTGAAGTTGATTATATGGTTGGAGCACAATTAGAAGGTTTTGATACCATGGTACATTTAACGGAAGAAAACGATTTTATTGTACTTGAAGGCGATGAATACCTTTCCTCACCAATTGATAGAAGACCGAAATTTCATTTGTATCAACCTAATATCGCCTTACTTTCAGGAATTGCTTGGGATCATATTAATGTGTTTCCAACTTTTGAAAACTATCTAGAACAATTTGAAATCTTTGTCAATCAAATTATCAAAGGTGGCATTTTAGTCTATAATGAAGAAGATAAAACAGTAAAAAAAGTAGCTGAAGAAACCACGAATACTATCCGAAGATTACCATATCAAACACCAAATTATAAAGTAGAAGATGGAACCACTTTGCTAGAAACTCCAGAAGGTTTTATGCCGATTGAAGTTTTTGGAGCACACAATCTAAATAATTTAGCAGGAGCCAAATGGATTTGCCAAAATATGGGTGTTGATGAAGCTGAATTTTATGAAGCCATTGCTAGTTTTAAAGGAGCGAGCAAGCGTTTAGAAAAAATTGCCGAAGGAAAAGGGAAAGTGGCCTATAAAGATTTTGCACATTCACCAAGCAAAGTTTCTGCTACAGCCAAAGCGGTTAAAAATCAATATCCAGACAGAAAATTAGTGGCATGTTTAGAGTTACATACCTATAGTAGTTTGAATGCTGAATTCCTAAAAGAATATGAAGGTGCACTTGATGCTGCCGATGTTGCTGTAGTTTTCTATTCGCCAGATGCTGTAAAAATCAAACAACTGGAAGAAATAAGTTATAATCAAATAGCCAATGCTTTTCAGCGCGATGACTTAATTATTTATACCAATCCAGCTGCATTTAAAGAATTTATTTTTAACTATGATTTGAATAATTCAGCACTATTATTAATGAGTTCAGGAAATTATGGCGGATTGAATTTTGATGAGGTGAAACAATTGGTCGAATAAGGTATATAATATTACTTATTGTCTAAGTCAATTTTTTAGAATCTACTATTTGCTGTCATTCAACAATTAGTTTTTCATTTATGTTTTTACCATAAACTGTTTGAAAATTAAGAATATAAATTCCTTTTGAAATAGTTGAAATATCCATTTGAGCTGGAAAATTAATAGTTTCCATTATCTTTTGACCTTCTAGGGTAAATACATTTACAGACTTTACATTTTCGCTAAAATAAATAGTTTTTGAAGCCGGATTTGGATAAAAAAATAATCGCTTCAATTCGTACTCATTCGTATTCAATTCTGAACCACTAAAAATGCGAGCAACCATGTAATTGTTAAAAATACTTCCACAAATTAATATTTGTCCAGTTGATTGTGTTTTCATATCCCCAACAGAAACACCATTATTTCCTGGCACTATATAATTTGCTTTACCGTCTTGACTGAAAGTTGTATCAAGTTCTCCATTAGCTGTCAATCTTAGTAATGCTAAATTTCGTTGTGGAGTTGTATAGAAAGAACCAGAAATCAAAATCTTTCCGTCGGTTTGTAATGTGATAGCACGCGGATAATCTGTTGTGCCAATCATTGAGGTATTAAATTTCCCATCTCCACTAAAAGTAGTGTCTAACTCTCCATCTGTGGTAAATCTTACCATACCAATATCTTGTGAACTTCCAATATAAGAATCTGCAACCATTAGTATTTTGTCATCTGGTTGAATAATCATATCTTGGACAGTATCATTCCCATAACTACTTGCTACTTTCGCAACTGCTTTTCCATCAATGCTATACGTGTTGTCAAGTTGTCCAGTAGTAGTTAGTCGTACCGCGGCAAACCAACAATTGTTCCCACCAACAGGATATGAATAACCTCCTAAAACTATTTTTCCATCATTTTGAATAACAACACATCGACCTCGATCATCACCTTGAATGTTAATTCGTTGTTTTCCTCCAACTCCAAATTCGGTATCAAAAGTGCCATCAGGATTTATTCGAGCAACTGCAAAATCTGCATTGGCAAAAGTTCCACATTGACCAGCAACGACAATCTTTCCATCATTTTGAATAGCTGCAGCATACAAATAATTGATGTTTTCATCAAAATCAAAAATAAGTTTACCAGTTTCATTAAAAGAAGTATCTAGTGAGCCATCTGTATTTAATAAAACAATACCAAAATTATATTCTCCGCCTGAAACATAAACGTTTCCTGCTAAAATAATTTTACCATCAGCTCGAACTATAATTTCTTTTGCTTCTGCCCTAAATCCGTCAAAAGGAATGATAACTTGTCCTTGGTTGCCAAAAGCAGAGTCATATGTACCATCAGCCATTAATTTTATCATTGAGAAATTATCGTTTCCACCAGCAACATAAATTTCATCGCTTTCTGAAACAAATAAGCAATTTGCATTGTCAATATCGCTATTGTTTTCGGTTGTAAAAAAACCACCATTGCCAAAGTTTAAATCTAATTCTCCAGCTTGTTGAGAAAAAACGTTAACTACTATAAAAAGGAATATAAATATGTATATTTTTTTCATTTTGAAATATTTATGGCAAATATAATCAAAAACAAATGTCAATAAAAAAGTTTACTTCTCATAGCTATAATGCCCAACTATCTCCCAGCTAAACAAACAATCTTCTAAAATTTGTCCTCCGCCAACATTGTGAACTATTAATGGTCGTTTTCCATCGCTTGATTTTTTATTGGTAATAATACCAATATGAGGATATTTATTTGCAATCAGCCATGTGACGATTTCACCAGTTTTGTAATCGTTTGCGTTTTGAGTAACGGCTAATTTTTGTCCTTTTCTTTCAAAAAAAACTTCTAAGTTTGGTACTCTTCTATGGTCAATATTCGTATCACAAGTCTTTATACCCCATTTTTTAAAATTTGGATATTTGCTAAAATTGGCTTTCATGTCTTCATGCACTTCTTTTTGTAAATCAATCCCAAGTTTTCGGTAAGCTCTAATTACAACATCTGTGCAAACACCCGTTTTTGCTGGAACATCACCATTAGGATATTTTATAGCAACATAGTTTGGAGTATAAACTATTGAAGAATCAATAATAGAAATGGCAGCATCTGAGAGTTTTTCTTCAAAAGTTTTGGTAATTGTTGTTAAAAACGAGCAAAGAAGTAGCAGAAAAGAGATGGGTTTCATACATTTATACTTTATTTTATAATAACGAAAAAAATAATCATTTAGTATAAATTGGAACCAATAAATTTTTCTATAAAAAACTGGGCAGAAGACGACAAGCCACGTGAAAAACTAATGCTGAAAGGTAAACAAGCACTTAGTGATGCCGAATTAATAGCTGTAATTATTGGTTCTGGAAGCAGAAATGAGAGTGCCGTTGATTTAAGCAAACGAATTTTAAAATCAGTAGATAACAATTTGAATGCATTAGGAAAGTTATCGTTGAAACAACTGATGGAGTTTAAAGGAATAGGTGAGGCGAAGGCCATTTCAATTGCTGCTGCTATGGAATTGGGTAGAAGAAGAAGGGAAGAAGAAACTGTTGAATTAAAAAAAATAACTTCAAGTAAAGCGGTATTTGAAATCATGCAACCCATAATTGGCGAATTGCCACATGAAGAATTTTGGGTGTTATATCTTAATAATTCCAATAAAGTGATTTATAAAGAACAATTATCAAAAGGCGGAATTACGGGAACGGTTGTCGATGTTCGTCTAATTTATAAAACCGCTTTGGAACAAAATGCTACATCAATAATTTTATCTCATAATCATCCATCTGGGAAATTACAAGCAAGCGATGCCGATTTGCAAATAACTAAAAAACTTAAAGCAGCTGGTGAACAATTAGATATTAAAGTTTTAGATCATATTATTATAACCGAAAACGGCTATTTGAGTTTTCAAGATGAAGGAATTTTTTAATGATGAATAACATTACCGACATTTTTTTTGACCTTGACCATACGCTTTGGGATTTTGATAAAAACTCCATTCAAGCCTTTGATAAGATATTCAAAAAGCAATATCCAACTATTGATACTGTTGTTTTTATGGAAAAATATGTACCTATAAATCAAGCCTGTTGGAAGTTATATCAGTTTGATAAAATGACACATGAGGAACTTCGCTACCAAAGATTAAAGCAATCATTTGATGCTATTAATTTTGCTATTTCTGATGCTGAAATCAATCAAATTAGTCATGATTATATTGAGTTTTTACCAGATAATAATTTGCTTTTTGATGGTGCAATGGAAGTCTTAGAGTATTTGAAACCCAAATACACACTTCATATTATAACCAATGGGTTTGCAGAGGTTCAAACAAAGAAATTAAACAATTCAGGAATTAATGATTATTTTAAAACAGTTACTAATTCAGAAATCGCGGGTGTTAAAAAGCCACATCCAAATATCTTTGAATTCGCCTTATCTTTGACAAGTGTTTCCAAAGAAAATGCTTTAATGATTGGTGATTGCATCGATGCAGATATTCGAGGCGCAATCAACTTTGGTATTAAAGCCATTCTATTTGATCAAGCTAACAGTCACAATACAAATGAAGTACAAAAAATAAATCATTTATTAGAATTAAAAAAAATATTATAATCATGAAAAAAATTGCGCTACTATTCCTACTCACAGTATTTAATGTTTTTTCTCAAAATATAAACGATTACAAATTCGTTATTGTTCCAACAAAGTTTGATTTTTTGAAAGAGGATAACAGTTTCAATTTAAATACATCAACTAAGTTGTTATTAGAAAAATATGGATTTGAGGTGTTTATGAACAATCAAGAACTACCAACAGAAATAGCAAATAATAGATGTAAAACTTTAACGGCTTCTTTAGCCAAAGACAATAGCATGTTTCAGACTAAAATTAAACTGGTTTTGAAAGACTGTCAAGATAGAATTGTTTATGAAACAGCATTTGGAACTAGCAGAGAGAAGGATTATAACAAAGCTTATAATCAAGCTTTTCGTGAAGCTGCAAAATCATTCGAAACCTTGAACTATAAGTATAATGGTGAAAAACAAATAGCTGTAGAAAAAATAGAAGAAAATCAAGAGGTAAAATCAGTAGAACCCTATTCGTTATCTTCTGAAAATTCTGAAATATTTTATTTTGCACAACCAATTGCTAATGGTTTTCAGGTGGTAAACAACGAGCCAAGGGTTATCATGCGCTTGTTTACTACTTCACAAAAAGGTGTTTTCATCGGAATAAAAGGCGATCAAAATGGGGTTGTAATTACTAAAAACGGTAAGTGGTTTTTTGAATGTTACGAAGGTGGAAAATTAACTTCGGAGCCAATTAATTTAAGATTCTAACTTAGTTTTCTATTCCTAATTTGGTCAATAGTTTTCGTAATTCTTTGGAGTCTTTATCGGTTTTGAGCTCTTTCAATACTCGTTTCTTTCCATCAACCAACTCAAAATAGTATTGTTTTTTGGTCGGACTTGTTTTTCCCATCAATCGTTTAATCTTCGTTATTGGGATTTTTTCGAGAGAAGATTCTTTGAAGTATAAAGAATAAAGTACCACTACCGAGATTGTTCCTAAAAACAGCCAAATAATTTCCATAAAACCCAAACCTGTTTTTACAATACCAATTAGGTTTATAACGGAATTTATTAAGATTAACAACATCAGTATTTTAATCAATAAAAAGTGTGATTTCAAACCATCATTTATTTCAATGGTTTTGTCTTTTTCGTTGTATATAATTTTCATATTTAATTTTAATTTTCAATAAATCGCTAAACACTTCAACATCGTATCTCGTATTTCAAACCTCGAACTTAATAATCGTATTTATCTTTCCAGCGATTCTTCAAAAACTCTCTCGTGCCATTTTCTCTAGCATTATTTCCTGGCTTATAGAAAGCAGTAGTGCTAATTTCATCGGGTAAATACTCTTGCTCCGAAAAATTATTAGCATAATTATGAGAATATTGATACTCTTCACCATACCCTAATTCCTTCATCAACTTGGTTGGAGCATTCCGTAAATGAATAGGAACCGACAAATCTCCGGTTTGTTTAACTACTTGTTGTGCTTCGTTTATCGCCATATAACTGGCGTTGCTTTTGGGTGAAGTTGCCAAATAAATAGCACATTGGCTCAAAAGTATTCTGCTTTCAGGATAACCAATTATAGAAACCGCTTGAAAAGTATTGTTTGCCATGATGAAAGCCGTTGGATTAGCATTGCCAATATCTTCGCTAGACAATATTAACATTCGTCTTGCGATAAATTTTACATCTTCGCCGCCTTCAATCATTCGAGCCAACCAATACACAGCACCATTTGGGTCACTTCCGCGAATAGATTTAATAAAAGCCGACACAATATCATAATGTTGTTCACCTGTTTTGTCGTACAATACAGTGTTTTGTTGTACCAACTCCATCACTTTTTTATTAGTAATGATAATTTGACCTTCAGAACTGGCGTTAATTACCAATTCAAAAATATTTAATAGTTTACGTCCATCTCCGCCAGAAAGTCGCAGTAAAGCTTCCGTTTCCTTTAATTTGATTTTTTTATTCGAAATAATTTTATCTTCTTTCATTGCTCGATGTAATAATGCAATCAAATCATCCTTTGAAAACGAATTTAAAACATACACCTGACAACGTGACAATAATGCCGGAATAACTTCAAAGCTTGGATTTTCGGTGGTGGCACCAATAAGTGTAATCCAACCTTTTTCAACAGCGGCTAATAAAGAATCTTGCTGCGATTTGCTAAAACGATGAATCTCGTCGATGAACAAAATTGGATTTTTTGCAGTAAATAATCCACCACTTTGTTTGGCTTTTTCTATCACATCACGAATGTCTTTCACGCCACTATTGATGGCACTCAATTCATAAAAAGGACGATTACTTTGTTTTGCAATAATCTGTGCTAAAGTAGTTTTCCCCGTTCCAGGCGAACCCCAAAAAATCATCGATGGAATTATTCCTCTTTTTATTTGTTGCGTAAGTGAACCATTGTCGCCTACTAAGTGTAGTTGACTGATGTATTCTTCTAGTTTTTGAGGTCTGATGCGCTCTGCTAAGGGGATTTCCATACTGTAAAAATAAGTATTTCTGTCAAAATAGCATAAAAAAAATAAATGGTCGTATTTTTGATTATTGAGAGTAAAACAAACAGCATGGACGAACAAAACCACTTTAAATTTACACCATCCGTATGGATTGTTCCAACATTGTTTCTGTTGATAATTTGGACTGTTTTTTTGATAGAAGACACTTTTAATCTAAAACTAAACCCATATGGAATTTTCCCGAGAACCTTTTCGGGGATGAAAGGAATAGTGCTAAGTCCTTTTCTTCACGGCGATTTTAATCACATTGCCAGCAATAGTGTACCGCTATTTGTATTAACTCTCGCATTGATTTATTTTTATCGAAATTTATCACTAAAAGTTTTGGTCTATGGCATCCTGTTATCGGGAACAATCACTTGGATAATTGGACGAAACTCCTATCATATTGGTGCTAGTGGATTAATTTATGTGTTGGTTTCCTTTATTTTTTTTAAAGGAATGATGACCAAATACTATCGATTGATGGCACTCTCTTTAACTGTCGTCATGGTCTATGGTGGAATGGTCTGGTATGTTTTTCCAGAAGTTGACGCTAAGATTTCTTGGGAAGGACATTTAGCAGGATTGCTAACCGGATTTATATTAGCCGCTTATTATAAAACGCCCGATTATGTTAAATCCATTCAATACGACTGGGAAAAGCCAGAGTTTGTTGCAGAAAACGATGCTTTTATGAAACGTTTCGACGAAAACGGCAATTTTGTAAATCCTCCAAAAGAAGAAATAATAGAAGTTTTAGAAACTTTTTCTCCCGAAATAAAATATGTTTACGAATATATTGAAACTCCAAAGAACGAGAGTTCTAATGATTAACACAAAGCGATTACTGTCTTTGTCTTACAGTTTCGTATAAGAAGGCACCACAAGCTACAGATACGTTTAGTGAACCGATTGTTCCAAACATTGGTAATTTTGCTTTTTCATCTACAATTTTCAACACCGAAGGATTGATTCCTCTATCTTCGCTACCCATAATAATGGCTAAAGGTTCGTTAAGAGAAATGTCATAGATATTTTGTTCTGTTTTTTCGGTAGCAGCAACGGTTTTGATGCCATTAGCTTGCAAATGAAAGATGGCATCTTTAATATGATCTACTTTACATATTGGAATATTAAACACCGCGCCAGCAGATGTTTTAACTGTATCACCATTAACAGGAGCAGAACCTTGTTTTTGAATTATGATACCATCAACACCAGTACATTCTGCCGTTCTGATGATAGCACCGAAATTCCGAGCATCTGAAAGTTGATCAAGGATTAGGAAGAAAGGTTTTCTGCCATTTTCCATAACGGTTTCAATTAATGTTTCTATTTCAATAAAACCAATAGGTGAGATGGTAGCCACTGCACCTTGATGATTATTAGAAGTTAAACGATTGAGTTTTTCAACAGGAACATAGGAATAGTTGATGCTTTTTTGTTTCATCACTTTCATCAGTTCTTTCATCAAATCTCCTTGAACCTCTTTTTGGATAAATACTTTATCAATAACAGTTCCCGATTGGATGGCTTCAATGATGGCTCTAATTCCAAATATTTGTTGTTCGTCTTTCATGGTGTAAAGGTATAAAAAAAACCATCCCGAAAGTGGGATGGTTTTGCTAAATATACAATGATTTTTTTATTATTCATCTTCTAAGAAACCAGTTCTTTTATAACCTTCATATAGTATATCATATCCAGGGGCATCATAACTATAATGAGCTCTAAAAGAAATTTTATCTACAGTATGTCCTCCAGGAGTAACTGCACCATTTTTTTCAATTTTCCCTTCGGTTATTGTAACTGTACCTGAGTCTAAAATATTTTCGGAATCAGTAGCACTAAACGTTCCATCATTGTTTATTGTAAATTTACATTTAATATAATAACCATTTTCATGATCATCAATCCACATGGTGTTGTCATTTGCAGAAGTGTTATAGGTTGAATGCAAAGCATGCTCTACGACTGGATTACCATCTGAATCCGTTAAATTAATTATCCAATCTCCTGCAAACTGACCTGTGTTAGTTTTTCCCGGATCTGGATTTCCGCCTTCATCACAAGAGTTTAGCATTAAGGAAAAAATCAATAGTAAACTTACGGAAATAGTGTTTTTTATAAAATTTATTTTTTTCATTTTTATATTTTTTAAATATTAACTTTTGTTAAAGTTACTACAAATGTATATCCGGAATCCCATTCAGTTGAATAGCTTAAAGTATTATTAGTAGAATTAGCCGTTAAACCAGACATAATTGCTACACCTCCAAAAGCACCAACCGAAAAGGCTGGAACGGAAAAGTTGTTTGAAGGTATGTCATTGGCAGTTATAATTACAGGTCTAGCAGCATATCCACTACCGTATGCTCTACCAATTGCATAATATCCCCCAATACCATCTGACATTTCGTAAGTCCCATTGTCTTTTTTCCAAACAAGGATATACTCCATATTAGTATATTGTGCCGATGAGGATCCATTTCTAACAACTGTAGAAGTGTACAAGCCTGAGATGTTAGTTGTCAAATCTCCATTTTCAATAACATAGACTGTTCTTGCAATAGATCCTGAAAAACCATCTTGATTTATCGCAGAATATACAATTTGATATACATCTACTACATTTGTGTCAAGAGTTGTTCCGCCTCTATATGTACCCGTAATGGTAGTTTCGTATGGGATTTCAACTCCTCCTTCAGTAACTATAACTCCTGGGTCAATAAACTCATTTCCTTTATTTACAAATATTACATCATCGCCTAAGAGTGTAAATTCTGGGTAATTGGTTACCCTTGAAACATTTCCAGTATCTTCTTTTGAACAAGATACAATTAAAAATGTTATTACTAAGATTGATATTATTTTTTTCATAAACTTAATTTTTATTAATTAGCATCCCACCAAACAGGAATTTTAACCGTTTCTAGAGTAGGGCAATTTGGATTTCTAGTTTTAACATTATTTGGGAAAACCATTCTTTTTGGAAATATTCCACCAGTTGTTCCATTAACAGAATAAGCAAATTGACCAGGAACATAAGCTACATCAGTTTGTGGTACTGCAGAAATTAATGGAAATCCAGTTCTGTTTTGTTCAAAGAACATTTCAAATCCATTTCCTGGAAAACCTGAAGCCCATTTTTGTGTAATAATAGCTTTTAATTTATCATTAAACGTTCCAGCAGTTGGATATTCATAAGCACCACTTGAGGCTACATAACTAGCACCGCTTAAACCAAATTTAGAAAAAGCAGCCATAACTCCAGCATCATATTTTTCTTTAGCACCAGCACCAGCACTGTATCGCTCTAATGCTTCAGCTTGTAAAAACAGACTTTCTTCTTTGCTCATAAAGTAAACAGGTGTGGTTGCTTCTAAGTGAACAACTGCAATAGATGTTGGTGCCACTAAGCTATTAAAATCTCCTTGATTTAAAGCATTACCAACTTCATAAAATTTGCTTTTTCTTGTGTCTGAATTTTCAGTAAAGAAAGAAAACATTGTTGTACTAGCTCTTAAATTAGTTTGAGTGTTCAATTGTCTTCTGTCCGACTCAAATAAAGGATTACTTCTATTAGGAGCATTTTCAAATTGTGTTAATGCAGCATCAGTGTTCAAAAAAACTACACCTGATGTTAATAATTCAGTAATACCAGCATTTGCAATAGATGGTCTTGCTTCTGTTTGTCTTAAATACAATTTTAATAAAAGTGTATTGGCATATGCTTTCCAATTTGCCATGTTACCAGCAAATACAAAGTCATCATTTCCAGGGTTATCTCCCATTGAGGTAGATAAATCTTTAGAAAGAGCATCTTTCATGTCTGAAACCATTAAGTCATACACTTCTTGACCAGTATTGAATTTTGGAGTTAAGATTTCACGATTGTTAGCCTCTGTATATGGGATTTGATCATAAAAATCAGCCATTATTTGCGATGCTTGTACTTCAAGAGTAGTAGCGATTAAATAATAGTTCCAATTTTCTTGTTGGTAAGCAAGCTTTTTTACATTTCTAATATCGCCTAATGCATCATACATGGCAGTCCAGCCATTTTGATAATCATTAGTTCCAATAGAATACTCATCTACATCTTTGTATTGGTTTGAGGCGTTACTCTGAGTCCAATATTGCGACCAAAAACCTCCAACTAGTGCATAGTAAGATCCTTGTGCACCCGCTAAACCAACAATTCCTGAAGGTAACTCAACTGAAAGACCTACGCCATCAGCACTAAGGCTATCGGGATCTCTATTGATATCAAAATCTTCATCATTACAAGATGAAAGTATAGATAAAATTGTGAATAATAAAAATATTTTTTTCATAATTATTTTTTTTAGAATGATAATTTAATTGAGCCACCAAAGACTCTTTGAGAAGGATTTGCGCCAAACTCACCAAATTCACTTACTAATTCATTACCATAAGAAGTAACTTCTGGATCAATATAAGGGTTTTCATCTGGTGTCCACATAAACAAG
>Ga0116182_1003435_pt1 | contig 14684 bp, 19 predicted proteins | sample AD_UKC077_MetaG_FD_89805 | JGI IMG/M metagenome (GOLD analysis project Ga0116182, IMG submission 89805) | Active sludge microbial communities of municipal wastewater-treating anaerobic digesters from USA - AD_UKC077_MetaG | ecosystem: Engineered > Bioreactor > Anaerobic > Digestate | place: USA...
CTCGATAGTTGAAAATTAACGTTTTACAAAATCATCTATATCATATTTTTTTACCGATTCCGTCCGCTTGTGATAAGTAGGCGGAATTTTTTTGAAAAATTTTTCTTGATTTTCTTGCACATATTAAATAAAAGCAATATATTTGTAGTGTAAGATTAAAACAAAGGTTTGACGATTAAAATTTACGACTATGGATACAAAAAACATATTTAAGAGAAGAGCAAACGAGATGGAGTTTGAGGATTTGTCAAAACAGAAAGAGTACACATTGAGCTACTTCTTCGGTGTGTGGCTCACAGCCGAGGTGATTTGGGCATCCGATGACAGAGAAGCCATCTTTGACGCAAACGACGCAATGAAGACAACGAAACTGAATTACAGATTGTGTCAAGGCAAACGAATAGTAAAGGAGTGGAACAACACAAAATATAATAACTATTAAACGCAAAAATTATATCTTTGCCCCTAAAAATAAATTCAGACAATGGCAGGAGGAAAGAAAGTAGTCCACGTGCAACTCAAAGAGCCACGTGACGGGAAAAAAGAGCATCATTACTTTGGGTCGCTGTCAGCAATATACACGGTACTGACACCCGAAGACGTCGGCAGAAATTACGATGCTTTGAAGAGTATGTCGATAGAGAAGAAACTAGGCGGTTTCTTGGAGACAAAAAAAAGCATCATCCGTATTGGTGAAATCGTGCGGAAAGCAGGGAACAGAGCGAGAAAGAAGGACTGACAAAGGGAGCGGACATTTAACCGCTCCTTAATTTTTGCCTTTATTCAGTACAGAATACCACACTTTTATTTATATTTGACGCAAAAACAATTCAAATGGCAGAGACAAGAAACATACACATTAAGGAACTGGAAGTCAACAAGGGGCAGATTGAAGGACTACCGCAAAACCCACGTTTCATCCGTGACGAACGTTTCACGGCGCTGAAAAAATCCATCGAGGACGCGCCCGAAATGCTGGCACTCCGTGAGCTGATTGTTTACCCTCACAACGGGAAGTTTGTCATCATCGCAGGGAATATGCGTTTCCGTGCGTGTAAGGATTTGGGATATAAGGAAATCCCGTGCAAGGTACTACCCGAAGACACACCCGTCGAGAAATTGCGTGAATACACAATAAAGGACAATATCGGCTTTGGAGCTGATGATTGGGATTTGATAGCCAACGAGTGGGATATCAACGAGCTTGACGGATGGGGTATGGAACTGCCAGACTTCGAATTGAATGTAGGAGAGGAAGAAAAGGAGATTGTGGAGGATGATTTCGACGAGGAGAAGGACGAGATAGAAACAAGATGCAAGACAGGTGATTTGTGGCAACTTGGCGAGCATAGGCTGATGTGCGGAGACAGCACAAAGCCAGACGACGTGAAGAAACTGATGAACGGAGAGCTGGCAGACATGGTTTTTTCCGACCCCCCCTATGATTTGGAAGACATAATGTTCTTTGGAATCATAAGAGAAAACACGAAAGAAGACAGCCATATCTTCTGTATGTCAAGCGACAAGCACGTTTTGAGAATAGCAAGCGAAAACATAGATATTTTCAAAAATTTTTTTGCAGTAGACTTTAGGTGCGCTCATTTTATCTCAAACAACCAGCCTATGACAAGAGTCGACCTAATCGCTGAGTTCAACAAAGGGAAAAATAGATTCGTAAACACAAAGGACGGATTCACGACTTTGATAGAATGTGCCAAGATACACAGCGACAAGGCAGAGGTGAATTTCGGACACAAGCAGGCAAAAAGAGTGGAACTTCCAGCGAAATTCATAGAGCATTATTCAATCCAAAACGATGTCGTGCTTGATTGTTTCGGCGGTTCTGGCTCTACACTCGTAGCGTGCGAGCAGATGAAGAGAAAATGCAGAATGATGGAGTTTGACGAACACTATGCTGATGTTATTATTGCAAGATGGGAAAAATTTACTGGGAATCAAGCAAAAAAAATAATGTAGGTTATTAATTTCCAATAAATTGGCTATATTTACCAAAAATAAAACAAATCATTATGAGCAAGATTTACGAACCAGCAGGCAGGGCGAGAGAATACTCCCCATTGGCACTGAATTTTCACAAAGGATGCACACACAACTGTCTTTACTGCTATGTGCCAAAAATGTTAGGAAGATTTGACACTTCATATAAGCATGAAGATTGTGTCGTGTCAGTCAACTTTGACGAGTTAGAGAAATCAGCAAAGAAATTCCAAGGATGCAACAAGCAGATTTTGTTGTCGTTCACAGGCGATCCGTATTGCGGTGTCGACAAGGAAGCGACAAGGAGAGTGCTTGAAATCCTAAATCACTATAACCATAAGGTCGCAATTCTCACAAAGGGAGGTAGCAGATGTTTGAATGACATCGACATCTTCAAGAGTTTTGGAGACCGAATCAAGGTAGGTGCGACATTGACGTTTGATAACGAAATAGGATCGTTGATGTGGGAAAGTGGGGCGTCATTGCCACAAGATAGAATTGACACGTTGAGAGTATTGAAAGAGAACGGGATAAAGACATGGGTGTCTTTTGAACCTGTGATAATTCCAGAACAGAGCATCAATCTGCTCAAATCAGTAGCGGACATTGTGGATCATGTCAAAATTGGCAAAATCAACAATTACAAGGGCATTGACAAGGGCATTGATTGGGGTAGATTCATATTTGACGCTGTGAGAGTATGCAGAGACCACAATTTGAAATTCTATATCAAAAAAGATCTGCTTATTCACAATCAAGGTGTTTATCTGAGTGGAAATGAAACGAATGAGGATTTTTTAAACTTGTAAACTATGGCAAACGTGCAGAATTTAATCCCATACGACAGCAACCAAAGCCGAGATAAAGCAAGAGAGAACGGCAGAAAAGGAGGCATTGCTTCGGGAATAGCGAAGAGGGAGAAACGAACGATGCGTGAACTTCTTGAAATGGTTCTCGCTCAGCCAGTGACGAACGCAAAGGGCGAGACAGCGACGATGAAGGAGGTTATAGCCGTTAAACTTGCGACAAAGGCAGGACAGGGCGACTTAAAGGCGATGGACTTGCTGACGAAACTGACGGGTGACCAGATGAGCAAAATGGAGGTTACAGCGAACGTGACGAGCGCAAAAATTGACGTAACGAAATTGACGGACGAACAACTGAAAGCACTATCGGAGATAGAGACAAATGAAGATTGAGAGCATTGACATAGAGATGATTGAACAAGCGAGGGCAGAAAGATGTCGTCGCTCGTTTTTTTATTTCGTTCAATCTTTTTGGGATGTGATAATCAAGGAAGAGCCAGTTTGGAATTGGCATATTGAGTATTTGTGCGAGGAGTTGCAAAAGCTGTCTTGGTATGTGGTGAACAGACAGCCAAAGCCGTATGACGTCATTATCAACATCCCACCCGGCACGTCGAAAAGTACGATTATTTCGATTATGCTACCAGCTTGGCTGTGGACTATCGCCCCGTGGGTGAAGGTCATCTCTAACTCCTATTCGGGTGATTTGTCAATTGAACTTTCCATCAAGTCAAAGGATATTGTAACAAGCGACAAGTACAGGCGTTATTTCCCGAATGTGATGCTGAGAAAGGACAAGAGCGGAAAGCAACACTATGAGACAACAGAGGGCGGGTTCCGCTACGCAACGTCAACGGGAGCGACAATCACGGGTTACCACGCGCATATAATCCTCAACGATGACCCAGTCAACCCGAAACAGGCGAACAGCGACCAGATGCGAGTGACAGCGAACGAACACACGAAGACACTTGCGTCACGTAAGGTCAACAAAGAGAACACCCCGACAATAACAATCATGCAGAGACTACACGAAGAGGATGTGACGGGGTATCTGTTGAAGAAGAAAGCCGACAAAATACGGCATATATGTTTGCCAGCTGAGGTGAGCGAGAGAGTGTCACCGCCAGAACTGAAAGAAAGGTATGTCGACGGATTGTTAGACCCGATACGACTTAACAGGTTTGTACTTGAAGAAGCAAGGATAGATCTAGGCTCTTTGCAGTATGCAGGACAGATGGGGCAGTCTCCAGTTGTTGAGGGTGGTAATATCTTCAAGCGTGACTGGTTCAAGGTCGTGACGATGCAGGAGTTTAGAGCAAGACGTTTCCAGGAACCCGTGCATTTCTATCTTGACACAGCATACAACAAGAAAAAGGCAGGAAGGGATAACGACCCAAGCGGAATTATGGGAGCTTGCAGGATAGGCAACGATATGTATATTGTCAAGGCTCAGAAGATGTACAAGGAGATGCCCGACTTGCTGAAAATACTGCCCGAATTTATGGTCGCCAATTCCGGAGACTTGAACAAAAGCAAATTATGCGTTGAGCCGAAATCGTGCGGTGAATCAGTCGTGCAGATGTTTGAGCAATATTCGTCTATGAACGTCAAAAGGACACCATGCCCGACAGACAGCAAGGAGACAAGGGCGATGTCCGTTTCTCCACGTGTCGAGTGCGGACGTGTGTATATTGTCGAGGGTGATTGGAATGCTGAGTTTCTGGACGAGTGTTGCGGGTTCCCGAATACACCGCACGATGAGTTTGTTGATATTCTCGGATATGCAATCAATGATTTGCTAGACACGGAGCAATACGATTTCAGCGGACTTGACAAGTCATTCTTTGGTTTGTAATATTTTTGTATTTTTGTCGCAATTAATCAATTAAATAGAACGGACATGATAATTACAGACGTATTCAGGAACTATGTCAATTCGATGCTTGGACGCAACCAAGAGCTTGAGCAGTTGTTGGCGAGCAAGGATATAGATTCGGTTTTGTCGCAGATGCAGAGCCGAAAAAGCGACGCATACAACGCGCTGAAGGAGTACAACCCGAATGAGCATGATGTGATGAAGAGACCGCCAAAAATCAAGCGAGACAAGGAGGGGAATGTGGTAGGCAATCCCGTCGAGGTGGCAAAACTCCCTATCGCCTACCAATCGTACATAAATGAGATTGCGTTGGTATTCCTTTTCGGTCAACCCGTCAAATGGTTGCAGAACAGCGAAGAGACGGACGAAGCTTTCAAAGCGTTCACCGATGTAGTCAAAAGAACACGTTTCAACTCGCGTATAAGGGAGTGCAAGCGAATAGCAGGGGCAGAGACTGAATCGGCTATGCTTTTCCGTGTCTTCAGGAACAGCGAGGGGAAAGCGGATGTGCAGATTCGTGTCTTGGCTAACTCGAAAAATGACGAGATATACACAAAGTGGGATATTTACGAGAATCTAACCGCTTTTGCGTGGGGTTATTGGGCAAAAGAGGGCAACGAATCAACCTATCATATCGAGTTCTACACACCCGATAAGATTTATCATTGTAAGAAATTGCAGGTCGGTTGGGATGTGGTGGAGGAAATCAATCTCGTTGGCAAAATCCCAGTCATCTATTATCGACAAGAAAAAGAGTGGGCAGGGGTTGAGCAATTGATCAAGCGAGAAGAGTTTATAGCGTCACGAACAGCGGACACAAACGACTATTTCGCTAACCCAATAGCCGTGATTTCCGCCGACATTGTTAATAATATGCCCGAAAAGGAGGAGACGGGCAAACTTCTAATCACCAACGGTGACCACAGTGTCAATGAAGCTGTCAAGTATCTGACGTGGGATTCAGCACCCGAAAGCAAAAGGCAGGAGATAGAGTGGTTGCAAAACCAAATCATGTCAAGGACGTTCACACCAAACATCACACTTGACACGTTAAAATCACTTTCTAACCTAAGCGGAAAGGCTTTGCGGACGGTGATGTTGTTGGCAGACATAAAGGCGAACAGACGAAAGGAGATATACGATGAACTGCTTGACAGAACATCATCACTAATCATCTCAATCATCGGCAACGTGCTTGATATTCGGCTGAAAGCGATGTGCGACAAACTGATAGTCGACCATGAATTCCAAGAGCCGTTTGGTGAGGATGTTGAGGCTACAATCGCCAACATAACACGTTCAGTAGACAGCGGAATGATGAGTCAAGAAACAGCGGTGGAGATGAATCCTCTTGTCAAAGATTCAATCAAGGAAATCAACCGCCTTAACGGAGAAGAGGAGAAGAAGAAACAGGATGATGACGATGTGTTCAAGGCGATGGCTAATATGGTATAATGGCAAAGAAGAATAACAACATATTCAGTCGTTCGGAAAGAGAGAACAAAGCGAGTGCGGCACGAAGTAAGGCTTATGCCGAAAGTGTCCGTCGTATGTTCTCGCAGACCGTAACCGACATCTTAGAGACGTTGAAAATGTACCCCGACATTACGGACTGGGAAATGTTCAGCTTTGACGCTCAATCAATCCGTGTACAAAAGGAGGTTGAGCGTCTCCTTCGTCGTCTCTCTGCATCCGTCACACTCGCAACGGAGGAGGATATAAAGATTGAGTGGGGTTTGGCTAACGACAGCGTGGACGCGCTGATTGAATCCGTTGTTGGTAAAAAGGTATTGAGAGACCCGAACTTCAAGTCATGGACGAACCGCAACGCACAGGCGATGGACGCATTCATTAGCCGAAAGCACGGCATTATGACACTCAAAGACCGCATTTGGCAGACTACACGGCAGTTGAGGGAAGAGATGGAAGTGGCTTTGACGGTTTCGATTGGCGAGGGAAAGAGCGCCGCACAGATGAGCCGTGAAGTGAAGAAGTATCTCAACGACCCCGATTTGATGTTCAGGCGATTCCGTTATAAGATTGGTGAGGACGAGGGCGGTAATCCCATCTACGGCAGAAAGTGGAAGAAACTTGTCAAGGACGAGGACGGACGCAAGCATTGGATTGACTACGACAAGGATTCCTACAAGGTCGGACGTGGAATGTACAAGTCAGCGACAAAGAACGCAATGCGAGTGACACGCACGGAGACGAATATGGCATACAGACGTAGCGACCAGACGAGGTGGCGAAATCTTGACTTCATCATCGGCTACCATATCGAGCCAAGCCACAGCCATGACGAACCCGACATTTGCGATCAGCTGAAAGGCGATTACCCAAAGGATTTTGAGTGGAGCGGTTGGCACCCTAGCTGTTTATGTGTGTCAACTCCTATCCTAATGGACGAGGACGAATTTATCAAAATGCAGAAAGCAAGGGCAAGGGGCGAGGAGTACAAATCTCCTAAACAAATCACCGACTATCCAGAGAATTTCAAGCAATGGTGCAGAGAGAACAAAGACAAGATAAAAGACGCAAGAAAACGTGGAAAAGAGCCGTATTTCGTTCGTGATAACAATAAAGGTAGTAAAAGACACGACAAAGGGAGAGGAGTGAAAATTTAAAGATTTTTGTAAAATTTTTCTTGATTTGCTTGCATATATGAAATAAAAGCAATATGTTTGTAGTGTAATTAAGAAACAGAGATAATAACAATTAAAAAATAACGACTATGGAAACATTAAATATCATCTGGACAATGGAGATTATGGATACAGTTTATTACGCTGAGAAGTTGAGAAAAGGACAGAAAATCGGAATTAAAAGAGAATCTGGCATTTATGTAATCACAAAGACAAAGCGTAATGAGTTCACTCTTACAAAGGATAATGAATTGATTTCCACAGGTAACGCAATAAGAGTTGCAGGTGACATCGAATGGAAAAACGAATCGTTCGCACGTCTTCTTGAACAGGAAAAGAAAAACGCAAAAAGATGCGCTGAAATCTTGGCTAAAGACCCAGAGCATTTTACAAGAATTAACGTGATTTACGCTTAATTAAAAGTAATACTAACCAGTGGGGAGCAATCCCTGCGGTTATGCTGACATAGCGGACAATTTTGTTCTATAACAGCTACAGACATAGAACAACAAAAGGGTACGGCTAACAAACCGTGCCCTTTTTTCTTTGATACAACACTCCACAAAAAAAAAAATTGTAGCTCAACACAACACACGAAAGAAAAAACATTTATATTTGTCGCAAACGAACTGAAATATTTTTTCATGAAACAAAAATTTTTGGAAATCTTGAAAGACAAAGTCAAGGATTTTGGACTTTCGGAAAAGGCAATCGATGAACTTGTAGAGATGAGCATCGAGGGACTTACAGCGGAATCATCGGTCGAGGATTTCACAAACAATGCGGAAAAACTTGTGCCATTTGCAAAAATGATGCAAAGGGAAATCACAAGAAAAACCTCAAAAAAAACAATCGACCCCAAGCCATCGGAAGGAGAGGGCAAAAAAGGCGAGGGAGACGGCAAAGGCGATGAAATGCCAGCGTGGGCAAAGGCATTGCAGGAAAGCGTCGACGCATTGACGAAAGAAAATGCGGAGCTGAAAGCAAGCGCTAAGGCAAACGAGAGAAAACAGGCAATCACAGCCAAAGCTAAAGAACTAGGCATTCCTTCTTACTTAGTAGAGAAGATGGCATTCGCAGACGATGCTGACATCAATGCGGAGCTAACGGACTTGAAACAGAAGATGGTGACAGAGAATCTGTTGCCGAAGAATGCCGTAATCGAGAAGGGCACGGAAGAAGCCAAGATGAAGGAGGACGCAGACTCTTGGGCAAAGAACCTACCCGACAAATAAATAACCCTTAAACAATTAAAACAATGGCAGTAGAATTTAACAAGACCTCGCATGAGGGAAACAACCCCGATTTTTGGAGGGGTGAAGCAAAGATTTTGCCAGGCGGATTCATTCTTGGGCAGACATTGCCAGTAGGTTCGGTGGTGCGTCGTGGCACACCGCTGTACATCGAGGATGAGCCAAACCGCAAGGCTTATATCTGCAAATCAGCTGACGTGACTGACGGTTCGGACGCTGACGCATTGCAGGTTGCGAAAGGTCACTTTTTCGCAGTTGGCGACAAAGTGACAACAGCAGGAGACACAACAAGCAATGGAACACCTAAATCAATCACAGCTATCGACACTTCAAACGCAGGATATGACGTGCTATCATTGTCGGGTGACATCACAGGATTGTCAAACAACAAAGGCACAATCGTAGAGGCAGGAGGAATATGGGGAACAAACTTGGGCAAGTCCAAATATGAGCCTAACGCAGTTGTTGGTTCGGATGCTGAAATCGACGGCAGAGGTGTTGCGTCTGTGGATGTGGCATTCGAAGGTGTCGTGTTGCGTAATATGGTGAAAGCACCTATCGCATCAATCTGGCTAACGGGTGGTATCTCAATGAAGAACAACCACTCTATCAAGTTCATCATTCAGTAAAGAAAGGAGAGTGAATTATGGCAAATTTTGAATTTTCATCAATCTTCGGAGAATTGACGAAGAATACACAGATTCGCTTCGATGCGGCGACAAGACTTAACAAGAGCCTTGTCGACAACGTTCTTATCGAGCGATTCCTAGACTGGGATATGCCTACGCACGGATTAAATTTCGACGAAATTATCGGTCAGTATAACGTGTCTATTGCAGCGCCTACAATCGGAGACAACTCAAAGGAGCCGATTATGGGTACTGAGGGATTGCAGACAATGGCAGGAAAGGTGTTCAACCACGCTTTGTCAAAGCCAATGACAATCCAGACTTACCGTAAGATTTTGCAGATTCTCGATTCTAAGAGCATCACAGACGACGCAAAGAAACAGCAGTTAATCAACCTAATGTGGGGTGATGTAACATCTGTTGTGTCTGCCGTGTATGGCAAGTTGGATATGATTTTCTTGCAGGCTATCTCTAACGAGGGTGTTGCGACACTTGACGGAACAACAAACCCCGAAGGTATCCCAGTGACAATCGACTACAAACAGCCAGCCGGTAACATCGCAAAAAGCACGGGCAATGACGAGTGGAAGGACGCAAACATTGCAACGGTCGATTGCTTTAAGCAGATTATGTCGATTGTTGACACAGCATCGGAGAAGGTCAAGTTCGGTAAGATTCTAATCTCACCAGCTTTGTTCTCTTACTTCTGTCGCGCAACAAAGACACGTCAGCTCATCCACGGCACAAACGATTCTTCAAAGATTGTGCAGTTGAGCGACGTAAACAGCTATATGCAGTCAAACGACCTTCCAACATTCGAGATTATCCGCAGACAGGTACGCATCCAAGACGGCACTTCACGCACTCCTTACACTCCATTTAATGGGAAGAATCTTGTGTTCATTCCAGATTGCAAGTTGGGAGTTATCAAGAACGCATACGCTAACAACGAGTTGAGACCGGAGCCAAACGTGGCTTACTCAAATTACGGTCGTATTCGTGTTTCACAGTGGGGTGTTGGCGAGACACAGGGTTCTAACGGTGTCGAGTACACAAAGGCAGAAAGCCTTTCTGTTCCATTAATTACAGAGATGAACGGAATCTATACTCTTAAAGCCAAGTCGTGATGGATAACCTTACAGCAACCTCATACCTATGCACCGCAATCTGTTCGTCGTTCTATCCAGACGACAGGGCGGTAGAGATAGCGATATTCAACGCTAATATGTTGGCAACAGACGAGGCAATACCGCGCGACCCTAACATCTTCAAGATAGCCGTTTCGCTTGTGCGTGGCTATGTTGAGAGTTCACGCAGTGAGGGCGGTGTTTCGGTCGGTGTCAGCCGTGAAGCGGTTGAGGACGCAATAAAGGCTTGGGCAAAGGATTATGGGGTTGATGAGGAAGAGATAGCGTTGAAGCCTAAGACTATCGAAAATGGCTCTCTAATGTGGTAATTTTCATTTTTTTCTCTTAATAGGTATGCAGACAAACGGAATCATTACACCGTCTTTCATTAACGAGGAGACGAACGAATACGGAGAAATCACCGCAAGTGCAATAGCTTGGGGTTTATCCGCTCGCTGTGCTATCGTCACCAACACGGACAACCGATTAGGTAAGTATGAGGACGGTGAGTTTCGGATGTCTGCATACACCGTCTATATAGACGCACGTTCACCGCTTTTTGTCAAGTTGGAGACAGGAGCGGGCGAGACGTTGGCAAATGAGGATTGGAGGGAAATCATCGTCAAAGGGGAGTATCTCAATTTTAACCGTGTGAGACTTGAAAGACACAGTGAGGACTTGGGAGAGAAACGTGTGCAGTCGTGCGAGTATTTCCCACGAATGGGACGAATTGTAATGCGTGTTGCGTGATGGCTCTAGAGATTAATTCTTCGCAGTTGCAGAACCTTATGGCATCCGTTGCTGGCGACATTGAGATGTTGAAAGACACCGTCATTGAGAATCTTGCGTTCGTAGGTGAAACAGCCGTGAAACGTGCGAGGGATGTTGGCAACTATGAGGATAGGACGGGCAATCTCCGCTCATCAATCGGCTATCTTCTCGTCTATAACGGACGAACGATATACGAAGGTGGGCAGAAAGCCGTGAGCGGTAAGATTGGCGACGGAACGGACGGAGTGGCAACATCACAATCATTGCTCGACCGCATTAAAGGCGAACTGCCAAGCGACAGAGTTGTTCTTGTCGTTACAGCAGGAATGAGTTATGCGTGGTACGTCGAGAACGTGCATCACCGTGATGTTCTTGCGTCGGCAGAGCTAGAAGCAGACAGACTTGTGAAAAAACTTTTTGAAACTGACTGATTATGGCGATAAAAACAGAAAGTGCAATCGAGAGGGATTTCTTGCAGTTGCTAAAAGATAGCAGTTTAGCAAGCGAGTTGCGTGGCAAAATCTACCGTGATGAGATGAGACCAGCGGACGCAAAGACGGAAGATATAGTCTTTAAGTTCATTGCAGGTACTGATGCACAGATTCAAGAGGGGATTGTAGTTGTGAATATCTACGTCCCAGATTTGAAAAGGAGCGGAGGAAGAGCGGTGAAGGATTTCTCGCGAATAGACGCATTGCAGGAGGAGGCGATAAAGCTGACGGACAACAGCACACATTCAAGCGAGTACAGGCTGACAACGGACGGAAGCATGACAACAATTCCCATAGAGGGGATTGAACAGCACATGATTGTGTTGAGGTTACGTTTCCGCAGGCTATCGGATTAACACGTAGAACGAACTGAAATATGGCGAGTGGAAAGACACCCTTTAAGGTTGGCAGGTGAAACCCTAACTTTTTAAGTTAAACTTAATAACTGAAATATTATGAATACACTATCTTGGGGTAAGTGTCAAATTGACATGATAAACAGCGTTAGCGGCGCACCCGTAACTGGCGAATGGACTACACTCCCAACTCCGAAGGAGGGAACAACAAGCCTTGAACAGCAGGAGGGCGAAGTGACGGAGGCAAAGGAAGAGGGCGGAGCAGTCGTTGACAGACGAGTGGGAGCACCTACGGGAGTTTTGACTTTCCAGCTTTTCCAAAAAAAGGGCGAGACAATCCCTATCACACACCACGACGGACAAGTGGAGGGAGAAAAGGCATTCCGTGTTATTCCAGTCGAGGACAAGGCCTGCCATGGCGTTCAGCTTGACAGGTGCAGAGTTACGGTTGCAATGTCGTATTCAACCGCCGACGGTATCCTTTACACCGTCAAATGCGCGGTGTTGAAGCCAGCCACAGGCGATATGATTAAGCTCTACACTGTGCCGACACAGGGAGGGGGCGGTGAGTAATACTTTTTACCTTTTGTTTGTTAAATGTTTGCATTGGGAGGGGGTGGACTTGTTTCACTCCCTTTTTAATTAGAAAGAGTATGGGAATAGAAAAGAAAGTTGCTGACGCAGTATTGCAACGCACACAAGAAATCAAATTACACGGTATCACGTTCACCGTCACACAACCGACACTCGCCACATTGATTGCGATTAGCGAGATGGTGGCAGACCTGCCCGATATGCCAGATGCTGAGAAGAACCCACTAACGATATTAAAAGACGTGAAGCAATGCCGAATCATCGGGGATATTATCGCCACTTTGATTTGCGGAGTGAAGAGAAGAAAATGGTATGATTTTGCCCACAAGTGGCGAAAAGAAAGGCTATCAAAGTGGATTGTGGATAATTGCTCACCGAACGAGATTTGCTCGCTCCTAGGCGACATTATGGCTTGTATGCAGTTGGCTGATTTTTTCGTAGCTTCCGCTTCCCTGAAAGGGATGAGTGTGATAAGGGTAGCGGAGACAACAACAGCGTCTGGGCGGTAGTGGCTGGAATGGCTAAGAACTACACTTTGCCGATTGATGTTGTGCTGTACGATATGAGCGTCACGAACGTGCATATGTACAATGCCGTATTGCCGACGTACAGCGACAAGAGCAAGAAGAAAGGCAAGGGTGAGGTTATCAAAGCCGACGACCCGAAAAACAGAGACAAGATGATAGAAGCGATAAAACACTTTAATTCGTTGTAGAGATGGAAGATATAGACAAGATATTGGGGTTCAAGTACACACTTGACCTCAGCGACTTTGAAAAAGCACCCGACATAATCGCCAACGCGCTTAAAGAGATTGCGGACGATGCGAAAGCGGAGGGGAAGATCGCAGACATAGAGATGGCTAACTATGTAAAGCGGATGATTGAAGAGCGTGAGAATGTTATCTCACAGCTCTCACAGGCAATGGAGAAAGCCAAAGCCGACCTTGACAAGGCACGTCGTGAGTTAGTGTCAAATCCGAACCAAGAGACAGGAAAAGCCTTTCACGTTGCGACACAGAACGTGGAGACACTTTCGGATGCGATGCAAAGGGCAAAAAATGAGCTGCATGAGCTACAATCGGCAGAGAACGAATTGGCAGGAAACCGCTCACTCATCACGAAGATAAAAATCACGGCTCACAACATGGACTTGTACGGCAACACGATGAAGTTGTTGCCACAGCCTATCGCCAACGTTGTTAAGGCTATCGGTCCACTTGACGCAGCGTTGAAGAAACTGCTTACTAATCCCGTCGTGCTGACTATCGCAGCCGTTGTTGTTGCGTTGAAAGCACTTGGCGGGGTTGCGAAGGGGTTGTATTCGTATTTTGATTTCATGTCAGAACGATTCGACAGCTTTGCCTACATTCTCGGAACGGTCGAGGGTGCGGTGCGTAAGGTCGTGGAATCTTTCAAGGCTTTGATTTCAGCCGATTGGGAAAGCTTGGAATACAACCTAAAAACGATGTTTGACGGTGGAGACAGGGAGATTGAAAACCGACATGATAAAGTTGAGCAAGCCGAAAGAGACCATCAAATAACATTGAACAATATAGAGAATCACTGGCTGAGACGAAGAATAAACAACACGGCATTGAGTTATGATGAGAGATTGAAAGCCGACAAGAAATTCATGGAAAACCAAGTTGAAAATTTCCAACTTGGCAAAATGAAAATTGAGGATGAATACAAAGATTGGCTTAACAGCGTGGCTTTTTACGACGCAAAGTTAAACCCGACTGGCACAAAGAAAGACGTATCTCTTTTGTCGCTTGACGAGTTGGAGCAATACAAGAAATGGCAGGCAGCGTTTGCGGAAGCCGATTTCCAGATACAGAATGCGAGAGCCGAATCCCTAGACAGGCAGGCGAAAATCCGTGAACAGCAGTTCAACGAGGGGATGGCTGAATTGCAGAAGAGAGTGGAGATATGGCAGAAGGAAAAGCAGTTTCAGCGACAAGTGAGGGAGCAGATGGAGAGCGAGAACAGGAGACTGAAACAGCTTGCACAACAGACAGAAGACAGCGTCCTGCAATCGCAAATCAACGATATGGCAGAAGGCATCGAAAAAGCGAGCAAGCAAGCCGAATTAAAGGCAAAGCAATCGCTTGAACAGCTCAACAGCGCACTTTA
>Ga0116182_1003440_pt1 | contig 14669 bp, 11 predicted proteins | sample AD_UKC077_MetaG_FD_89805 | JGI IMG/M metagenome (GOLD analysis project Ga0116182, IMG submission 89805) | Active sludge microbial communities of municipal wastewater-treating anaerobic digesters from USA - AD_UKC077_MetaG | ecosystem: Engineered > Bioreactor > Anaerobic > Digestate | place: USA...
AAAGCCTGCCATGCCTCGGCTGCGCCAAAGCTATATCTTGCCTGCGGTAATAACGATATGTTCCTATCCGATAATAAGCGCTTTTACTCAATTCTACAGGACTTAGGCCACAACCCATCCTTTAATGAGTGGCCCGGCAACCACGACTGGCCCTTCTTTGACCAAGCCCTTGAGCATGCGTTGGAGCAGTTTTTTGGTGGAGGGGAGTAGGGGGAAATTATTTTGGAGGAGTTATATCATTAAACCTAAATATGTATTGGATAAGTAATGATGTAACTATAAAGTTGCAATGAGTCTTTATATGTTGTATATTGCAATTATAAAGTTGTTTGTATGAAAAATGTACTATATTTGCAGCCCCGTATCTGTATATGAGTAAGGAAGCTGAGGTAGCCGCCTTTTTAATGGACTTCAAGGCGAAAATGAAGATTTGGGATGTGCTTTTTCGCGATGAGCGAGGTAAGAATACCCAAGCGCTGGTGGAGTTGGAGCTCCGACCTGTGGAACGGAAGGACATACTTAATGCCCTAGATGCCAAGGACTACAGTGAAGGCCCCCTTGAGGAAAAACTGTATGGAGGTGCCGATATGTGGGTTTTTGGTAAGGTAGTAAAGAAGCGCGAAGTGTACATCAAAATTACAATGGGGGGCAATGGGGTGCAGCGTTATTTGTATTTCCTTTCACTTGGCTCAACACAAAATGAGCTACCCTTTAAAGTAGAACAGTATGAAAAGCCCAATTACAGGTAAAGAAATGACATTGACCAGAGAGCGTAGGCCAATGGATTTCAGAAAGGAAACATTCGAAGTTGTTTTTCATTTTTACAGATGTGAAGATACTGGCGAACAGTTTACCACTACGGAGCAGGACGAGGTAAATATGAACCAGGTTTATAATCAGTACCGCGATAAGTTTAACATTCCCTTTCCCGATGAAATAATCCGAATCAGGGAAATGTATGGGTTGTCGGCTGCTAAGATGTCGGAGGTGTTGGGTTTTGGGATAAACAGCTACCGTCAGTACGAGGCAGGCGAAATGCCAAGTGTTGCTAACGCAAAGCTAATCCAAATGGCTGGTGACCCCAAGCAATTCATTGAGATGTTAAAGCTATGTTCTACTCTCGATGGAAACACCAAATCCAAGTACATTCATAAAGCACAGCAGTTGGCTGAAGAGAGGAAGCGCAATATTTTTAGTTTGAACTTTGAGGAGTACCTATTGGGCAATCGCTTGGCCGATATTTACTCTGGTTATAGAAATCCTAGTATGGAAAAGTTAACCGAGATGGTGGTTTACTTCTCCCAGCAGCTTGAACCCTACAAAACCAAGATGAATAAGTTGCTATTCTATGCCGATTTTTTGATGTTTAAGCAAAGCTGCTTCTCCATAAGTGGGGCTCGCTACAAGGCAATTAATATGGGGCCTGTTCCCAATAATTTTCAGAGTTTATTTGAGTACATGGCAAACAATGGCGAGGTGGATATTCTCACAACAGAGTTCCCTGGAGGATACACCGGAGAGCAATTCAGTGCTAAGAAGGATAGGCCATTTAACCCCGATTTGTTTTCGGAAGTTGAACTTAGCGTTTTACAACGAGTTGCAACAGCGTTTAAGCAGGTTAGCACCAGCCACATTGTTGAGCTCAGCCATTTAGAGGAGGCGTGGAAGAGCAATGAAAAGAGCAAAGGGGTGATTAGTTACGAGTATGCCTTTGAGTTAAATCCGATTCTATAAGTTTTAAGCGAGCAGCAAAGGCACGAATGTGAAATCTTAACTTCAACAAAACTCTTTACATCCTACCAAAAACTATGAACAAGTATTCTACACCCACTCCCAAACCCCTTCTATAGCTTTAATCTGCGTTACACCATCAATGGAGAATTGAGTTTCGGCAGAGGGAGGGCAAAAGTGCAGGCAGGTTATGCCAGCTGCAAGGGTGGCGGTTATGCCGTTTCGGGAATCCTCAATGGCAAGGCAGCTGCTGGGGTGTGCGTTTAGCTGCTGGGCTGCTTTTAGGTAAATTTCAGGATTTGGCTTAGCTTCACTAACTTCTGAGCCGGAAACTATAGTGCTAAAAAGGTGTGTTAGTTTGAAGCGCTCAAGCACGGCCATCACCAGTTGCTTGGGCGACGATGAGGCCAGCCCCACCCTGTATCCTTTGCTTGCGAGTTCAGTAATTGTTTCCCTAACATTTGGGAATAGGCTTATTGCATTGCCGTGTAGCACTTCGTTAACCATAAGCGAATCCTTCTGCTCAACCAGTAGCGGAATGTTAAGGTCTAGGTTGAATTGCTGCGTAATATCTATCCACATGGCTTGCGTTCCCGCACCAGAGTAGGTAAGGTGATGCTGATGCGATACCTGTGCGCCAACCGCTGTAAATAGCTGCTGCTCAATTTGCATGTGTAGCGGCTCGGAGTCAGCAATAACGCCGTCCATATCGAATATGATGGAAGAAAATCTCATTTTTTTGTAGTTAGGGGTAGCAAGATTAAAAAAAGCCCATATATTTGCAACTCAATACGAACCCTTCTTATGAATGGTTTGATTATAAAGAAGAGCAGAGAGAACAGGCTCCGTGAAGCTCTAGCAACCTGCCACTAGGTGTGGTGCTAAAACCTGCCCAAAAGGGAGTTATAACCAAAAACCAAAAAGTCATGAACAGCATTTGCAACGGTACTAACAATTTACTACGCACGCCACTGGCGCTGTTTCGTGTATTCTATCCTGTTACCCGCTTAATGCCTCGAATGCGCTAGCGCGCATCTAACATCCCCCCATAACCCCTAGTGGGTTTGCTGTTGGCGCATGGTTTGCGTCCAATGGCGGAGTATATCTGCACATCACCGCCTTTTTTTGTGGTTATTCTGCTATTAGCTAGCGCGTTGTGTTTACATGCGCCCAGGGAATTGCTACATCCATTTTAAAAATTCTCTTAGTGCAGTAGTTACTCTCTATCCCAGTAAAAATCAGTAGTTAAGTGTAATTTTTCAATCGATAAAAATGTCAACAACACATAAATTTGATACCCTACAGGTACACGGTGGATTTACCCACGATTCGGCCACTGGCGCTGCGGTGCCGCCCATTTACCAGTCATCGTCGTTTGTTTTTGATAGCTCAGAAACTGCTCAGAAACTTTTTGAACTTGATGCCCAAGGATACATCTACTCACGCTTAGGAAACCCCACGGTTGATGTGCTTGAGCAGCGCATAGCCCTGCTAGAGGGTGGCGTTGCTGCGCTGGCCGTTAGCTCAGGGCAATCGGCGCAGCTGCTTGCGTTGGCCACGTTGGCCGAGCGGGGGCACAATATCGTTTCGTCGCCATTCCTTTACGGCGGCACGCACACGCTGTTTAAGGATTCGCTATCGCGATTTGGCATTGAGGTTCGCTTTGCCAAGTCGGACCGCGCCGAGGATTTGGCTCCGCTTATCGATGCCAACACCCGCGCCATTTACGTAGAGACCATATCGAACCCGCACTTCTCTGTGCCCGATTTTGAGTCCATAGCCAAGCTTGGTGATGCCAATGGTATTCCGCTGGTGGTTGATAATACCTTTGGTGCAGCGGGCTACCTGTGCCGTCCCATAGCGCATGGAGCAGCCATTGTGGTTGAGTCGGCCACAAAGTGGATAGGTGGTCATGGAAACTCGCTGGGCGGCGTTATTGTTGATTCGGGCAACTTTAACTGGAGCAACGGTAAGTTCCCTAACATTGCCGGAGCAAGCCCATCGTACCACGGGCTCAACTTCTGGGAGAAGTTTGGTGCAATAGCCTTTATTGTTAAGGCTAGGGTTGAAGGGCTTCGCGATTTGGGGCCTTGCCTAAGCCCCTTTAATGCGTTCCTGCTGCTAAATGGCGTTGAAACGCTATCGCTGCGTGCCGAGCGTATATGTTCAAACGCGCTAGCCTTGGCGCAGTGGCTAAGCAATCATCCAAAGGTAAAAAGCGTTAACTACGCAGGCTTGCCATCGCATCCAAACTACCAAACCGCGCAACGTTACCTAACCAATGGTTTTGGCGGTGTGCTATCGTTTGTGCCAAAGGGCGGGAGTGCGGCAGCTACAGCGTTTGTTGATGGTGTTAAGCTGGCTAAGCATTTGGCCAACGTGGGCGATGTGCGTACGCTGGTAATTCAGCCCTCGGCCACTACGCATCAGCAGCTCTCCGATGGCGATAAGCAGAACGCCGGGGTTACCGAAGGGCTTATCCGTGTATCGGTGGGTATAGAAGCGCTGGAGGATATTATTAGAGACTTCGACGCTGCGCTGTAGAAACACGGAGGCACAGAGCGCGCTGAGGGCACTGCTTTACGATGATGTAGTATTTGACTCTGACAGGGTTTTAAACCCTGTTAGAGGTTGTGCCTCTCCAGCTACTTTTTGCGGATGATGCTATTTTAAATACTGAAATTAAGAGTGTTCCAACCATTCTTTTAACTTTAAACGGTGTTTTCCGTGGCTCTGTGTTTAATCAAAATCAACAAGAAAAGATGAAGACTATCGATATCAATATAGGTTCAATAAATCTGGAGTGTGGTAAGGAGTTGCCAAACGTAACGGTGCGCTGTACCATAATTGGTAACCTTGAGCGTAACGCTTCGCGGGTGGTGTGGATTTGCCACGGGTTAACAGCCAACTCCAATCCATCGGAGTGGTGGCCCGAGGCCATTGGCACAGGGAAGCTGTTCGACCCCGAGCACGTTGTGGTGGTAAGTACCAATGTGCTGGGCTCGTGCTACGGAACAACGGGGCCACAATCGGTTAATCCGGCAACGGGAAAGCCCTATTTGCTAGATTTTCCGCTTATCACCATTCGCGATATGGTGGAGGCCAATCAGGCCGTGAAGCAGAGCTTAGGTATTGGGCAGCTATACATGCTGGTAGGCGCATCGCTAGGCGGATTTCAGGCGTTGGAGTGGGAGCTAATGTACCCCGGAACCGTTAGGTTCCTAGTGCCCATTGCTACCAGCGTAAAGGCATCGCCATGGGTTATTGCCTTTAACCAGTCGCAGCGCTTGGCGCTACAGGCCGACCCAACCTTTGATGGGGTGAACCCACAGGGAGGACAGCGCGGATTGGTTGCTGCACGCAGCATTGCGTTGCTAAGCTACAGGGGGAATCGCAGCTACGACCTTACGCAGGTTGATAATCGCGAACTTCTTAGCGGTTTTCGTGCCGAGACCTACCAAACCTATCAGGGCGAGAAGCTGGTAATGCGCTTTGATGCCTACTCGTACCTAACCCTTTCGCGGGGAATTGATTCGCAGAACGTGGGACGGGGCAGGGGCGATATTGCTCAGGTTATGGCGCAGATTAAGGCTCCAACGCTCTCCATTGGTATCGAGTCCGATATCCTATTCCCAACGCACGAGCAGAAGCAGATTGCTGCGCTTGTGCCCAATGCTACATACGCCGAGCTGCAGTCGGATTTTGGCCACGATGGCTTCCTGCTAGAGTATAAGCAGCTCGAGGATATTATTGTACGTTTTTTAAATCATCACAACGAAAAATTAAATGGAAACCTCAATAGCTACCCTAAACCAGAAAAGTGTTAACACTCCTAGTGTTTCAGAAACTCAAGTAATTGGTCTATTCGGATTTGGAACCGTTGGACGCGGTTTGTACCATGTGCTTGAGCAATCGCCAACTACAAAGGCGCGTATAAAGCGCGTGTGCATAAAGAATAGCGAGAAGGAGCGCGATTTACCCCAGTCGCTATTCACCACCGATGCGCAATCGCTTCTTGCCGATGATGAGATAAACCTTATTGTGGAGCTCATTGATAATGCTACCGATGCTTACCATATAGTAAAATCGGCTCTGTTGGCGGGTAAAAGCGTGGTATCTGGAAACAAAACCATGCTTGCGCATCACCTTGAGGAGCTTATTGCGCTACAGCAGGAAACAGGAGCGGCGCTACTTTACGATGCATCGGCATGTGGCAGCATCCCTGTAATTAGGAACCTAGAGGAGTACTACGATAACGATTTGCTACTCTCCATAAAAGGGATTCTAAACGGCTCAACCAACTACATCCTATCGCGCATTTTTACCGATGGGCAGAGCTACTCCGATGCGCTTAAGCGTGCACAGGAACTGGGCTTTGCCGAGAGTAACCCATCGTTTGATGTGGAGGGGCTCGATGCGCTGTACAAGCTCATCATCCTAACCGTTCATGGTTTTGGAACCTATGTGCATCCGCAGCAGGCGTTTAACTATGGCATATCCAACCTTGGGCAGCCCGATATCCGCTATGCGCGCGAAAAGGGATTGAAGCTAAAGCTGGTTGCCACCCTTGCCAAGCTTAATAAGGAGCGCTTTACCTTGTTTGTAATGCCAACCTTTGTTAAGCCCGATGAGTATATATACAACGTTGAGGAAGAGTACAACGGAGTGGTTATTGAGGGGGCGTTTTACGAGAAGCAGTTCATGTTTGGTAAGGGCGCAGGTGGCTTCCCAACGGGTTCGGCGGTACTTAGCGATATCACTGCCCGTTTCCACGATTATAGGTACGAGTATAAAAAGCGCCGCTACTTTAGCCCGCTGGCCTACACCACAAACGTGCTGGTTGAGGTTTACCTGCGTTACACCAGCCCTGTTGATTTGGATTTGTTTGGATTTACTGAGATAAGCGAGAAGTACTCAAGCCGAGAGTATTCTTGGGTGATAGGAAAGCTAAGGCTATCATCGCTAATAAGCATTAAGGAGCTTCTTCCAAAGCTAAACGTATTCCTTGCCTTTACTGGAAATGTAGAGCCTAACGGAACGGGAGGAAATAATGAGTAAGCTAGATTTTTTTAGACAGATACTTGCGGAGCGGATTCTTGTGCTGGATGGCGCCATGGGCACCCAGATTCAGCAGAAGGGGCTAACCGAGGAGCACTTTAAGGGTCAGCGGTTTGCCAACCACCCCGTGAATCTGCAAGGCAACAACGATGTGCTATCGGTAACCTACCCGCAGGTTATTGAGGATATACACACCCAGTACCTGCAAGCGGGGGCGCATATTGTTGAGACAAACTCGTTTAATGCCAATGCCATATCGCAGGATGAGTATGGACTGGCTGAGTTTACCTACGAGATTAACCGCGCCGCGGCGCAGGCTGCCCGCAGGGCTGTTGATGCCTTTGTGGGCGCCAATCCATCCCGACAGCGCTTTGTGGCGGGTTCCATTGGTCCAACGGGGCGCTTAGCCTCACTTTCCGATGATGTGGCCAACCCCCGTTCGCGCGGGGTAACCTTTCAGCAGCTGGCCGATGCCTACTACACACAGGCCAAGGGGCTTGTTGATGGTGGAGCCGATTTGTTGCTGGTTGAAACCGTTTTTGATACGCTAAATGCCAAGGCCGCCCTTTTTGCCATATCGCAGCTGAGCGATGAGCTGGGCGAGACTATCCCAACCGTTGTGTCGGGAACCATATCCGACTCATCGGGGCGGTTGCTCTCCGGGCAAACCATAGAGGCGTTTGTGCATAGCCTTAACCATTTTCCGCTGCTAGCCATTGGGCTAAACTGCGCCTTGGGTGCCGAGCAGCTGGAGCCCTTTATTAAGCGGCTGGCGGCGGTGGCCAATGTTCCCATAAGCGTGCATCCCAATGCGGGTTTGCCCGATTCGTGCGGATGCTACCACGAGTCGCCACAGCAAATGGCCAGCACAATAAGCCGATACCTAAAGAGTGGCAGGGTGGCCATTGTGGGTGGTTGCTGCGGAACAACCCCTGCGCATATTGCGGCTATTGCTGATGTGGCCTCGCGCTTTAAGCCCGGTACTGGTTCCAATGCAAATGGGCACTTTACCCTAGCGGGATTAGAGCCGTTGCAAAGCGCAAAGGGCTTTGGCTTTGTTGCCGTTGGCGAAAAGACCAACGTAGCGGGCTCGCGCCGCTTTGCCAAGCTGGTTGCTCAGGGCGATTGGGATACTGCGGTATCAATAGCCCGTGCTCAGGTTGATGCGGGTGCCGAGGTGCTAGATGTGTGCATGGACGATGCGCTGCTCAATGCCCCCGAGGCAATGGAGAACTTTTTGCGCCACCTAAGCTCCGACCCCGATGTGGCTCGCGTTCCCATTATGGTGGACTCGTCAGATTTTACTGTCATCGAAACTGGTTTGCGCTGCCTACAGGGGCGTAGCGTGGTTAACTCCATTTCCCTTCGCGATGGCGATGCGGCCTTTGTTGAGCGCGCCAAACTGATTAAGCGCTACGGTGCGGCTGTAATAGTTATGCTTGCCGATGAGGAGGGACAGGCCGTTACCACTGAGCGTAGGGTTTCCGTCGCTCAGCGTAGCTATCAGCTGCTTACCAATGGGGCAGGGTATCTTCCCCACGAAATAATTTTCGACCCCAATGTGCTCACCGTAGGAACAGGCATGGCAGAACATGCCAGCTATGCGCTAAGCTTTATTGAGTCGTGCCGTATCATTAGTCAGCAATGCCCTGGAGCGCTAATTAGCGGTGGCGTTAGCAACCTATCCTTTGCCTTTAGGGGTAACAATCACCTACGCGAGGCGCTGCACGCAGTGTTTCTGCACCACGCAAAGGAGGCTGGGCTTAGCATGGCCATCATCAATCCCGAAACGCTTCCCTCAATCAATGATGTTGATATCACCCTACGTGAGCTTTGCGAGGATTTGATACTAAACCGCCGTTCCGATGCTACTGAGAGGCTTATTGCCCACTCAAAGCAGCTAGATACAAAGGTTGAGGCGCAGGTAAAGCACAACCAGTGGGAGGATTTGGCTCCGCGTCAGCGCTTGGAGTACGCCATTGAGCACGGCGAGGTGGCTCACCTTACCAGCGATGTATCAAAGGTGCTTCTGGAGCAGGGCAGCGCCATTAGTGTTGTTGAAGGTCCCATGATGAGCGCCATGAAGCGCGTGGGACAGCGCTTTAATGCAGGGGAACTATTCCTGTCGCAGGTGGTAAAGAGTGCCCGCGCCATGAAGGTTGCCGTTAATGTGCTTGAGCCATACTTTGATGATTCAACCTCTGCTGCTGGCTACAGCGCAGGCACAGTGGTGCTGGCAACGGTTAAGGGCGATGTGCACGATATTGGGAAAAACATCGTATCGGTTGTGCTCTCGTGCAACGGGTTCCGAGTTGTGGATTTGGGAGTGATGGTTCCTGCCGAGGATATTGTTGCTGCCGTTAAGCGCGAGGGAGCCAGCATTGTTGGCGTAAGCGGGCTTATTAGCCCATCGCTGGCGCAGATGGAGCATGTGGCGCAGGAGCTTAATGCCGCAGGCATAAGCATCCCGCTGCTTATTGGTGGCGCTGCCACATCGGAGCAGTACGTGGCGCAGCGCCTTAAGCCCATCTATAACGGTAGGGTTGTTTACACCTCCGATGCATCGCAGGCGGCCATTGCAGCACTTGAACTAGCTCGCAGCGTAAGCAGCAGCCAGCCTCTTCATCATCAAGAGGAAAAAAAGGAAACGGGAGTTACAGCGCAAAGCGATTCTGGTTTTATCTCCTATGCCGAGGCGCAGCGTAACCCATTTAGGGTAGATTGGGCCAGCTATAAGCCAGCTAAGCCTAAGGTATCGGAGCTGTGCACCTTTGCCAATTACCCGCTAACTGATTTGGAACGATATATAAACTGGACCGAGTTCTTTCATACTTGGGGCATTCCGGGGCGCTTCCCCTCCATATTCTCGCACCCACAAAAGGGTGACGAGGCCAAGTCCATTTATTCCGATGCAAAGATGATGCTTTTGCAGATTGATGAGCAGAAGCAGATTTGCGCCAATGGTGTGGTGCAGGTTTTTCCAGCCTGCTCGCAGGGCGATGATATCATCCTTTTCGATTCGCCAGAGCGTACCCGCGTGCTGGCCGTGCTACCACAGCTGCGCAACCAGCAGCGCAAAGGGGAGGGGGCAGCTAACGCCTCTCTTGCCGATTTTGTGGCGCCGCTTAGCCACGGGGTTACCGATTATGTGGCGCTGTTTGCCGTAACAGCCGGCATTGGTGCCGATACGCTGGCCGAATCGCTTGGCGCAAAGGGCGACGAGTACCACAAACTGATGCTAAAGGTACTAACCGATAGGCTAGCCGAGGCCTTTGCCGAACGGCTACACCATAAGGTGCGCACCGATATTTGGGGCTATGCTGCCAATGAGCAGCTAACCGTTGATGATATGCTGCGTGGGCGCTATGTGGGCATTCGCCCAGCGCCGGGCTACCCAACCTGCCCCGACCACAGGTTGCGCCGTACCATATTCCAGCTGCTAGATGCCACCCAGCAAACAGGCATAACGCTAACCGAGAGCTTGGCCATGAATCCGGCCTCATCGGTGGCGGGCTTTATGCTGGCCAATCCTAAGGCGCAGTACTTTAGCGTGGGACAGGTACAACCCGACCAGCTAGAGAGCTACGCTGCGCGCTGGAACACATCAGTAACCGAAGTGCTAACCCTGCTAAACAATCAGTAAACATGACCATAATTGAACATATAGAGAGGGCACAATCAACCCTCTTCTCCTTTGAGCTGCTGCCGCCCATAAAGGGGCATAATCTGGAAACCATTTTCGATGCCATCAATCCGCTACTGGAGTTCAGCCCAGCATACATAAACGTTACCTACCATAGGGAAGAGGTGGTTTACCGCACCGATGAGGCTGGGCGCACAGTGCCCCGCATACTGCGCCGCCGTCCGGGAACGGTGGGCATATCGGCAGCAATACAAACCCGCTATGGGATTGATGTGGTTCCGCACCTTGTATGCGGCGGCTTTAACCGTTGGGAAACCGAGGATGCGCTTATCGACCTAGATTTTCTGGGTATAGAAAACGTGCTGGCCATTCGTGGCGATGCCGATAAGATAACCGGGCGCTTTACCCCCAAGCAGGATGGCCATACCCACGCCATTGAGCTAGTGCAACAGGTTGCCGACCTTAATAAAGGGCACTATCTTGACGAGGCGCTAGAGGTGCGCACCCCAACTCGTTTCTGCATTGGAGTGGCTGGCTACCCCGAAAAGCATGCCGAGTCGCCCAATCCGCAGCACGACCTGCAGCACCTTAAGGCCAAGGTTGATGCTGGTGCGCAGTACATCGTTACCCAGATGTTTTTTGATAATAAGGCCTACTTTAGGTTTGTTGATAACTGTAGGCAAGCAGGTATTACCGTTCCCATTATTCCGGGCATAAAGCCCCTTTCTGTAAAGGAGCATCTAAGCATGCTACCCAAAACCTTTGCGGTGCAGCTACCCAGTGAGCTGGTAACCGAGGTTGAGCGGTGCCAAAACAATGCGCAGGTTAGGCAGGTTGGTATTGAGTGGGCCATTGCTCAGGCCAAGGAGCTACGCAGCGCAGGCGTACCATCCATTCACTTTTATACCATGGGCAAATCCGATAATATTGCCGCAATAGCTCGCGGAGTGTACTAAAACAAACCGCCCCACAGTAAGCGTGGGGCGGTTTGTTTTAGTATTACTTCTCAGTGTCCTCGTCGGGATTTACTCCAAGCCACTTAAGCGCAGCCTCGCGGGTTGAGAAGGTTTTAAGGTGATAGTTTGAGTTCTTAATTTCGGTCTCGGCCATCAGGCTGTAAGCGGTATTAATGGGTGCAGCATGTACAATGGCGTGCTTTACCGAGTTAAAGCGCGATATCTTGTTTAGTATATTGCCAATAATAAAGGGAATTTGGTCAACCTCAATATCGTAGTTAATGTTGGTGGCATCGTCAATGGCCTTAAGGTCAAGTGGTAGATCCTCCCTGTTTAAAATCTCTGTTCCTTTTATTAGTTCCTCAAAAGAAACCGTTCCGCTTGTTGTTACCACAACCAGTTCTTGTTGTGGGTTGTACTCCACTTTAAGCATAAAGTTTTTTGTTTTGGGGCTTCAATATAAGACATTACCGCGATAGAGAAATTGTATGAATCCCTTTTTTAGACCAATAGCATAACAAAGGTGGTTGAGAATTATTCCAAAATACACAAGGTGATTAAAAATGGCTCATTGGGAATTTCACCAAAAAACATGTAAAAAAAGTGACATAAAATGACGCATGTGATTTTATTAGTATTACCTTTATTTATATTATATTAGTAATGAATACATTATAAAACATGATATCTAGTCTATCTAATTTAACCCATAAAATATTGAATTGCGACAACGATTTTCTCGTTATGAGGGATTCCGATTACTGCTGGTAATACAGCTGGTGCCTTTGCCATTAACGAAACAACAGGCGAACTAACTGTGAACAGTAGCGATGCGTTAGATTTTGAAACGGCAGAGTCTTTTGCGCTAACGGTTCAGGTATCCGACGGATTCTATTCTGCTGATGCAACGGTAACTGTTGATTTGAATAACCTTAACGATAACGCTCCAGTAGTAACCCCAGCAACCTTTGCTTTGGACGAGAACAGCGCCAACGCAACCGTTGTGGGTTCTGTAGTTGCCACCGATGCCGATGGCTCGTTAAACGCTCTAGAGTTTTCAATAACAGCAGGAAATACAGGTGATGCCTTTGCCATTAACGCTCAAACGGGAGAGCTAACTGTAAACAGTAGTGCTGCCCTTGATTTTGAAACAACTCCTGTCTTCGCGCTTACTGTAAGCGTATCCGATGGACAGCATGAAGTAGAGGCTACCATTACTGTAAATCTAAATGATGTTACCGAAACGGGTATTTTTGATACTCCAATTGCCAAGTTGACTGTATATCCAAATCCAGCAAATGATAGAATATTCTTTAAGTTGGATGATGGCGATAGCTTTAATAGTGGATATATAGAGATGTTTAGCGTGACCGGAGCAAAGGTGCTAAGCAGGCAGCTGGACTCATCAATTGAAGGCGATGGCCTGTCTGTAAGCAACCTTAAGAAGGGTACATACATTCTAAAAGTTGTTACACCACGGAATACCTATTCTCAGCTAATAGTTGTAAACTAGTAGTTCTAATTCTAAGGAGACCCCGTCGTTACGATGGGGTCTTTTTTTATATCCCTGCAACCACAAAACGAAATATCAACATAGCTAGCGTTTTTGTGTTACTATGGAAAAACGAATACCAATGGTTAGCAGCGAAACGTTCAGCATAATTCCACTTAGCAAGCTTAACCTGTTACACAATGGCGATGCGGCCAAGCCCCATTCTCACAATTACTATACAGTTCTGGTAGTTGAAAGGGGGCAGGGTAAGTATGCTGTCGATTTTACGGAGTATGAGCTTAGCAATTCAATGGTTTTCTTTATAAGTCCAGGGCAGGAGCACCATTTGCTCTGTGGGCAGCAGCCACAAGGGTATAGGCTTAGCTTTAGCCCCCATTTCCTTACAGAGAACAGTATTCCCGATTGCTTTTTTGCCGATCTTAACCTTTTTCAGGACTTTAGCAGCTCGCCACCTCTTAAGATAACTACCGACCAGTTTGCCTTACTGCTGGATTACTGCGAGCAAATGGAGCGCTACCATAGCTCAACCCAAAAGTTTAAGGAACAAGCAGTGGCCTCGTTGCTAAAGCTGTTTTTAATTACTTGTAATGGCTCATGCTCCCTTACCTTTGATAGTCCGCATAGCCAGGAGGCTGGCTTCTCTGTGCTTAAGCGCTTTCGCGATTTGGTTGAGCATAACTTTAAGCAGTGGCATGCAACATCCAATTATGCCAAGGCAATGAGCATTACCCCCGATTACCTTAACCGTACCGTTAAATCGCTGGTTGGCAAAACGGCAAAGGAGTACTTGCAGTCCAAGCTAATTACTGCAGCAAAGCGTAACCTATTTTTTTCAGATATGTCGGTTAAGGAGATTGGTTACGACTTGGGCTTTTCCGAGCCTGCCAACTTTAACCAGTTCTTTAAGAAGCAAACGGGAAAATCGCCTGCTGCTTTTAGAAAAACGCGCTAGGTCGGATTTTCATAATATCCCTCCGTATTCTCATATTTCCCACGGTTTGTATTGGCTGTACTTTTGTCTCAGAGATTTTAGCCGTTCTATTGATGAGGGCAAAACATCTACATGAAAATAAAGGAGGAGTTTATGAAAACGATACTACACCGAGCCGAAACTCGTGGGCATGCCGATCATGGATGGCTAAACACGCACCATACTTTTAGCTTTGCAGGTTACCACAACCCAGACAGGATGAACTTTGGCGCGCTGCGCGTGCTTAACGACGATATTGTGGCTCCTGGCATGGGCTTTGGCAAGCATCCGCACGATAATATGGAGATTGTATCCATCCCACTACAGGGCGACCTTGAGCATCAGGATAGCATGGGTAACAAATCGGTTATTCGCGAAGGCGATATTCAGGTTATGAGCGCAGGAACTGGCGTTTTTCATAGCGAGTACAATCCTAATAACGACAAGGAAACGCACTTTTTGCAGATATGGCTTTTCCCTCGTGAGCGAAACCTTGCGCCACGCTACGACCAAATCTCCATTAGGGAAGTTGCAGTTCCAAATAGGTTTTACCAAATACTATCACCTAACAAGAGCGAACAAGGTGTTTGGATTAACCAGGATGCTTGGTTTAGCATGGCTCATTTCGACTCAGGAGCAACCGACAAGTACACATTAAAGCGTTCTGGTAATGGTGTATATGTATTTGTTCTTGAAGGATGTTTAAAGATTAACAACATAGAATTAAACACAAGGGATGGTTTAGGTGTTACTGATATTGTTGAAATAAATGTTAGCGCAGTTACCCCATCAAAGGTG
>Ga0116182_1003442_pt1 | contig 14665 bp, 15 predicted proteins | sample AD_UKC077_MetaG_FD_89805 | JGI IMG/M metagenome (GOLD analysis project Ga0116182, IMG submission 89805) | Active sludge microbial communities of municipal wastewater-treating anaerobic digesters from USA - AD_UKC077_MetaG | ecosystem: Engineered > Bioreactor > Anaerobic > Digestate | place: USA...
AAAATATCGCATTCCAGTCCATTTTCTGAAAAGGATTTCTCCAAAAGTTGTTTTTTTATTTCAAGTGCCTTTCTCACTAGGCATATATATAACTCTTCCTTATTTTGAAAGTGATAGTAAAAAGTTCCTTTACTTATTCCAGTATTTTTGAGAATACTGTTAAGCGAAGCATTTTTATATCCCTTTTCGGAAAATTCTTTTAATGCAGTTTCATAGAGAAGGTTTTCTTTTTCAAATGAATCAGTTTCCAAAAAAATCACCCCAATCTGAGACCTATTTTTCTTTTAAGTTTCGAAGCAAGAAGTACCAACAAAAGAGTATTATATACTACCGATATTACAGAACTTAGAAAAATACTGCCATCAATCCCAAGGTAAAGCTGCCATATTATATTGAATGTCCAGTAACTTGGTATTATGCCAAAGACCCATTGTATAGAGCTTGGTAAAAGCAAAGAAAGCATAGGAAGAAAGACAAGTATGAAAGTAACAATTTTAGTATACGCAATGGCCATATTTTGGGTATCTGCAAGTGTTCCTATTATAAAACCTACCGTAAGTGAGAGCAGCATTCCGCTTAAGATAACAAGGAGATAATTTTTTATGCTGAACTGAAATCCTGTCATTATTAGCTGAGATAAAAAAGATACTATAATAGAGTAGGAAACAGCCACTATGACTTTGGAAGTTATGTAGTCAGAAAGCCTTACGGGAGAAACTGCCAGTGCATTAATCATTCCGCTTTCTTTATCGTCTACCATGGTAAAACCACATATAACTCCTGATATAGATATGACAAAGATAAGAATCATTGAAATAATAAGCTCTGATATTCCCGATTTTTTAGTACCTATATCTGTTACAGGTACTTGTGGACTTCCTTTTTCAATGTCATGTATAACGGCATTGAGAATGCGAATGATTCCTGGTTCTTCATCACCCTGAAGAACAACTTCCAAGCTGTTATCTTTAAAATCAATGCCAGGTATATCGGTAAAAGCCATTATAGAGTTTTCAAAATTTTTACGATCGGTAGTTTTTATAACTTCAAAATATGAAGCAAGCTTTTTTTCATATTCTACCGGAAGATTTTGAGAAACAAAAATCTTAGTTGTTCCACTGCTTATAGAAGGAATCATAAGCCTTACTGCAAAAGCTATTACTAAAGGAATAAGAAACATAAAAATCATCATCTTATCATTTTTTATATTTGAGATATCTTTTTTTGAAAGAGCAACAATTCTCATAAAATCACCTTTTTTATTAGAGTTTTCCTTACAGAAAAGTATGTTGCCGGAAAAAATATACTTATCTGAATGAAAAGATTCAAGAGGGTATTCAGAGTGTAACTGTTTTTGACAGAGCTAATTATTTCATCAGATGCATATATTAACGAATAAGACGGTATTATTTTAAATATTTGTATATCGATGAGCGGATTGAAATAACTTACTACCGGTAAAGCCATGACTGCATTGAAAATAAGTGCAACAACTATAAATTCATTAAGTGAGCTATAGAACTGGGCAAGAAAAATTCCTAAAAGAGATATAAGAAATGCTCCTAGGAATATCATACTTAGAAAATAGAAGTAATTTGTTTTGAAGCCTAAAGTGAAAAAAAGAAAAACAACTCCAAACAAAACAGATATCATAACGTTTACTATAACTTTTGATAAAATATAATTAAGAGTTCCACAAGGACTTACTCTATAAGCATATAATCCTCCTTCTTTTTTTTCCTGAAAGATCATGGCTGCAACAAACATAAATCCAAGCATTATAATATCTGTTGCCAGTAAAACAGGAATCATTTTCATATTTAAAGGCAGTTTCTTAGCTGATTTTTTGAGTACGGTTGTTTTGTAGGCTGCAATAGAATTCTGATTGTTGAGAGTGTCATATAAAACAGAAAAGATACTTTTTATTATATTTCGCTGCTGTAATGATTCATATCCCTGAAATACTATTTCTATTCCATCATCCTTAAGAACAAGTCCAAGAGCCGATTTGTCTTTTGACATGCTTTCTTTAATAGAATCAAGGCTTGAAACTGTAAATGTTTTATAATCTGAAGACATAAGAGCCTGTTTATATTTTGCATTGACGGAAGCATCTAAGATATAAAAATTAATGGAATATGATTCTGTTTTGGAAGGAATTACAAAGTTAACTATCATGGAATAGAGCAAAGCTATGGAAAGAACAATTATGAAAAACATATTTCTTCTTGCTACTATAAGATCAATCATAAACTGGCTAAAAAACGGTTTCATCAGTTTAGCCCCCTTCCTGCCAGCTTTATGAATATCTCTTCAAGCGTTGCTTCTCTGCTATGCATAGTAATTATTTCATATCCGTCTATTACTTCCTTCAATCTCTTTTTTTCTTCATCCTTATCCAAAAAGAAAAGTTCAGTTAGAATTTTTTTATCTTTACGATATTCGACATTAACTGAGTAGCTTCCGTACTTCAACTTCAGTTTTTTAGGTGTATCCATTGCCAGAATCTGTCCTTCATTAAGGAACGCTATATTATCGCATATTTCATCGGCCAGAAACATGTTGTGAGTGGTGAGAAAAATGGTTTTCCCCCTATCCTTAAAATCTGTTATGACTCTTTTAACTGATAATGCAGTTGCAGGATCAAGTCCAGAAATCGGCTCATCCAGGAAAAGCAGTTCAGGATCATTTATTACTGCTCTTGCAAAAACCAGCCTTTGCTTCATACCTTTAGAATAAGCTGATGCTTTTTTATGGGCATCGTTTTCTAGGCCTACCCATGAAAGTACCTGTAGTGGATCAAAAGTTTTCCTTGAAAACAGTCCAGCGTAATACTTAAGGTTTTCATATCCGGTAAGTTTTTCATATAAATTTGGCAACTCAAAAGAAACACCTATCTTTTCAAAAAAATCTTTATTTAGTAAATCTATTTCAGTCCCTTCTATCAAAATATGACCTTCCTGTTTTTTCAACAGTCCAGTAAGTATTTTTTGAACTGTGCTCTTACCTGCGCCACTTGGTCCAAGAAAGCCAAATATCTCACCTTTGCCAATGTCAAAGCTTATTCCTCGTACTGAATAATCTGAGTTCCCGGGATACTTATGTGATAAATTCTGCACACTTATCATATATTCCTCCTTCATACCATACGGTCTAGACCTACTAGTCTAGACTGGTAGGTCTATTATATCATATTGTTATTTAGTTGTCAAATAAAAAAATCCGTCAGATTTTTGACGGATTTACTAATATATATTTTTCAAAAATTTATAGCCGTAAAAAAGCTTAGACTCAAGTGCTCACAGTATATAAGGCATAGCACTCATAAAAAAATCTCCCTGAAAAATACTCAGGGAGAGCAAATTTGTTTAGAATTTTCCTTTTGGCGATACTACTATATCAAACGCTACAATATAATTATCTGCAGGTCCCATATCAAAAGGAACATCAATATCTCCAGCTATAAGAAATTCCGGGCCTACCACTCTTCCATCAAGCTTTGAATTACCCTTTAGCCCTGTTACAGAAGAATTTGACAATGCATAGCCTGTTGCAGGTATTGCGTCAGCAATATCTTTTGTAAAGGTATAGGCAACTTGTGTGAATTTGTTCAATCTGTTGAATTCAACTAATTTCAAACCGCTCACGTTTTCACTTATATTGATTTTGTTCGAAGGAGCGTATTCATTATTTTTACTTACACTAATATCAACAAGCCCATTTGAGATAACTGCTATAGCTCCAAATATCTGGTCTTTTACAAGTCCAGGTTTGGTTAGTACTATATCAGAAGATATATAATTGGTACCTTCTTTAAGTCCTCTGGTACTGTTAAGTGTTGCCCTGTTTATGAAATTACCTGATATCCACTGCATTATTTTTACATTAACAGTTTTATTGTTTAGTTCCAGATTGTTGCCATTAATTACATGTTCATAAGCGGGATCTGTTATTCCGTTATAGGTGGGATATGCAGCAAATATTCCAATAGCCAAAACAAGTGTCATAACAACTGTGATGATCTTTTTCATTAGTTATACCTCCATATATTTTTTCATCTTAATTCTGACTATAGAATACGCTATATATGTTAACGGTCAAGCTCTAAAATTACGTTTTTATAAAATAAAAGGAAACGCCAAGAAACATATAGATGCATTTTTTACTTTCTTTTTACTTATGATCAGCATATATGCTTTTTAGATCAATCTGTTATGATTATTGTATTTCTTCCGGAGTGCTTGGCGGAGTAAAGCCTGCTATCTGCTTTTTCAACAAGCTTTTCAACTGTAAAATCTTCTTCTGCATCTTTGCAGTCAGATATTCCCGCACTGAAGGTAAAACAGATTGTAGCATCTCCATAGACATACTTCTTTTGCCGCACATCGGTTAATATTCTTTCAACGATAATTAAGGCTGTTTCTTTACTTACCCAGTCAAGGATTATCATAAATTCTTCTCCTCCATATCTTCCCAAAACATCGTAAGGACGAAGGTTATGAGTTATTGTTTTTGTAAACTCTTTTAATATATAATCTCCTGCCTGATGACCAAACGTATCGTTTATTTTTTTAAAAAAATCAATATCAAGGATGGCAACAGAAAAGTCCTTTTTTGTTCTTGTGTGTTCTGAAATCATCGAAGATAATCTTTCAAAAAGATGTCTGCGGTTATAAACCTCAGTAAGAGGATCTCTTATAGCAATTTCTCTGTACTTTTTTTCCGTTTCGATCTTGTCGGTTATGTCCCTTGCAGCAGCATAAATGATCTTGCCATAAGGATGGGATCTCCATTCTATATATCTGTACTCATCATTTTTGGCACGGTAGCGGTTAACAAAATCAACAACCTCATGCTGTTGTGAAAGCTTAGACATAGCTTCCAGTGTGTTTGGTATATCATCAGGATGAACAAAATCAAGAAACTTGCTTTTTTCAAGATATTCTCGCGAGTATCCCAGAACGTTTATCCATTCACTGTTTACTTTTAGAAAATTCCCATCTATATCGGCTATACACAAAAGGTCAAGGTTAACCGAAAAGAATCTTTCCAGTTCATCCGAACGCTCTTTTTCATTTGTTATATCAACATTTGTTCCCACCCATCGGTAAGGAGTACCGTCTTTTTGTCTTAACAAGCTGCCGCGGGTGAGAATCCATTTCCAGGAGTTGTTTTTCGTTTTCAGTCTGTGGATAATTTCGTATTTTTCTGTCTTTCCATTGAGATAATCTTTAATTGCCTTTTCAATTTTCTGGACATCATCTTCATGCCAAAGTTTTTTCCATCCTTCAAAAGAATTTTCGATCTCATTTTCGTCATAACCGAGCATACTTTTCCATAATTTTGAAAAATATACTTTATTATTAATCATATCCCAATCCCAAAGTCCCATCTCAGCGCCTTCAAGGGCAAGAGAAAATCTTTTTTCTGCTTCTTTAAGATTATCTTCAGCTTGCTTTTGACCTGTTACATCAATAGTAACCGTAAGGAAGCTTTTTTTGTTTAAATCATCCAAAATAGCTCCGGTAAAAAGATTCTGTATGATTCTGCCAGAACTGGTAGTTATTCGCACCTCTCTTAGAGATACTTTCCCATTTTTTAGAAGTTCTTGTTCAATCTCTTTATTTGTGGCTTCATCTATGAAAATTCCAATCTCTTCAAGAGTTTTCCCAAGTATGTCGGTTTTTTTGTATCCATATTTATTCAAAAAAACTTCGTTTGCATCTGTGAAAATACCTGTGGGGAAATCACGTATTGACATGGAAGCAGGATTGTTTTCAAAAACATTTTTCAGCTTGTTAAGCAGAATATTTTCCTTTGTAACATCCTTAGAAATAACAAAAATGCTTTCTTTCCCATTCCATTGAGCTGCCCATATTCTTGTCTCCACATAAATAATATTATTTTCTGAAGTAATAAGAGGAAGCAGACGGGAGGTTCTGTCACCTAGAAAAACAGATTTCATTAATTCTTTGATTTCTTCTTTCCTATCTTTCGGATGAATATCCCAAATTTTTTTTCTTTTTAGCTGCTCCAAGGTATATCTTAGTTTTTTAATAACTGCTGTATTAACGTGAAGTATATTCCCCTCCATATCTCCTATGAAAAAAAGATCTTCAACAGTGTTAAAAAAAGTTCTTGTATTCAGTTCAGAATTTCTAAGTGTTTCCTGATAGTTTTTAACTTCAAGGATATTAGATACAAGTGAAGCTAGAGTTTTAAAAAATTCTATGGATTTAACGCTCCATACATGCTCTTTGAGGCAGTCATCACATCCTATAAATCCTCTAAGACTGTCCTGAAAAAATAGTGGAAATATTATCAGTGAATGTATAGATTGATTTTTTAATATTTGATAGATATTTTTATCATTTTCTTCTGTAATATTTACATAAAGATACTCGCGTCTGAGAAAAATTTCTCTTAAGCCTGGAAATGCTTCATATTTGAATTCTTTAAGAAAACCGATCTTTGAGGATATGTTTTCATTACACCACTCATAGCTGCTTGAACCTGACGAATCATCCTCATCAAGAAATATATAAACTCTGCTTACATTAAAATGTTTTCCGATCTTCTCAATAGACATGCTTATTTTTTTATCGGAATCATCTTTTCCTGTAAGTATTAATCCAATTTCCGATAAGAGTTTTATGTCTTTCATCACACACCTGCCATTAAGTATTCTATAGGTCATGCTATTAATTATAACACTCATTTTTAATTTTTAATACACACAAGAAAGATTATATTAACTTTTCTATTATATGTAAAAAAACTTCCGTGTATGCAAACGGAAGTTTTTATTCAGTACTCAAAAAATTTAGCTTTGAAGCATTTTCATAAGAAATATAACCATTTTTAATCATAGAATAAAGAACAGTTTTAGCTCTTTCGAGAGTTCTTTTATCCATAGAGTATACGTTGTAGGTGCTTGGTGCTTTGGGAATGCCCGCGAGTATAATAGATTGTTCAAGAGTAAGCTGATCAGGTTGTACATTAAAGTATCCCTTAGCTGCCTGTCTTATGCCATAATAACCATTGCCAAAATAAATTAGATTACAGTATAATTCAAGAATCTGTTCTTTTGAATACTCCTGTTCCAGTCTCAGTGCGACAATCAGTTCAGCAACTTTCCGTGAATATTTTTTATCGAAAGAAAAATACATGTTTTTAGCAAGCTGCTGAGTGATTGTACTTCCTCCGGAAATAGTCTTTCCGTTAATAAGATTTGTAATCAAAGCTCTAGTTGTTGCAATAAAATCAATACCGTGATGATTGAAAAATCTGTGGTCTTCAACCGAGACTATTGCTGAAAGAAAATATCCAGATATTTTTGAAAGACTTACAAAATCTTTATCTGAAGTGAGTTCTTCTACTTTTGAGCTTATACTTTTTTCATCAACAGTTATTTTATATAAACTTATTCCGTCAGATATGGTTGTAGCAGTTCTTATAAAAAAGAAGATGGCTATTGCCAATATTAAAATCCAGAATATGTAAGTGAAACTTCTAGATATACTGTTTTTTATTTCACAGGTAACTTTTTTCTCTATTTTGGTTGGTTCAACTTTTTTTATAAGTGTTTGCTGCATCTACTTTTTTCCCCTTGTTTTTATTTTTTCCTTACTTCAATTTTAAACTATTCGGTTTTACAACAGTATGTTTCAGTCTTACGTATTTCGTACAGTATTGTAAGATTAAAAAATCTGCCTTTAAAAGGCAGACTCAGATATAGGTGCAAATAAACTATATTTATCTTATAAATTCATGTACTTTTTACGCAGTCTAAAAAAAGCAGAATCAGGTATTTTGAAGCTCTCCAGTTGATCAATGACTATTTTTGCACATTCATCAGGAGTATTTTCAAAGGTGTTAACCTCAAAATCATATATGTCATTGAAATACATATTTTTATACTGTCCTATAGCTTGTCCGATTGTTCTATCGCCGCGTTTAAGTTCTCTCTTTTCAAGTTCTTCAGGTGGGCAGGTAACTTTGACAAAAAGTACTTCTGAAAATTCCATCAGCTTCACACATTCCTTAAGCCAATTTTCATGATGATTTTCGATAACCGTATCAACAATAACGTTTTGACCTTCATCGCTCAGAAAAACAACAAATTTATGCATTAGTGAAGCTACAGAATTCTCTGTGCCTGAAAAATCACTGTCAAAAAATTTCTGATGAAGCATATCGCAAAAAGTATCAATTTGAACATGGAAAAACTTTTCTTTGCTTATTTTTTGTATATTTTGGGCTAGTGTGCTTTTCCCAGAACTTGATGTACCGTTTAGGAAAATAATTCTTCCTCTATGCATTCTTCCTCCTAAGATAAATATAAATTTTTTGTGAAAAGGATTTTGCGAAGCATTGTATATGATCTGTCGATGATAAGCAAGGAGATAGAGGAATATTTTAAAAATGCCTATCAATCTTTAATGATATCAAAAATATCTTCCGGACTTTTTAAAGTGTAGGTACTTTTAATTCCTTTAAGATCACTACAGCCCCATAATGCAAGAGCACAGTCGGTTTTTTCTGCCAGAGCACATTGCATATCGTAAGTACTGTCTCCTATATAAAGGGTCTTGGTGTTTTCTGTATCCGATATTTCAAGATACTTACGCATTGGTTCCCCATTAGGCTTATGTTTTAGAGTATCTTCAGAGCATACTATGTTTTCAAAATACTCTGAGATCCCAACAGGAATAAATTGTTTCTCGTACTCATCTCTAGTTCTGGAAGTAATTAATCCAAGTTTGATATTCATATATTTTAGTTTTTTAAGAGCTTCTGTTATTCCTGGAAACAAGCTTATTTTCTTTCTATCGTTCAGCATATATTCGGTCCATGTTTGTAAAGTTTTTCCGTTATCGTATATTTTCAAAATTTCAAGAGCCTTAGGTCCTGTTATTCCAAGTGCAAATCTGAGATCTTCCTTTTTTTCGCAGCGGTTGTGCAGATCTTTTAATACTTTCTGCAAAGAGTTTAAGATAATATCTTCTGTATCAATAAGGGTTCCGTCTATATCAAAAACAATATTGGTATACTTCATATAAATACCTCCAAATATAATCATCAGAAGTATATTATAACAGTTCTATTTCAAATTCGCAAAACTCATCTCCTTTGAGAGCAGATCTTATGATATTGGCTTTAAGCTTTCTTCCGAAAATCTGTTCGAATGGTTTTTTTACAAATCCTGCACTACAATGGCAAAATTCTTCTGAAACTTTTGGAATAAGATTTTCAGATAGTAGAGACTCTCGTGCCCAAGGACAGTGACACACATAGTATCTTTTTTTGTCAGGGTCTTTTTCTTTAAGCCATTCATCTGTTCTGAAAGGTATTTTTACAATACGTAGTTTGTTTCCGTTTACTTTACCGCGGGTGATTTCGGGAGATGACTCAAGAAATACGATAACCTCATCTGTAATTTTCTGTCCGAAAAAGAGTTTATTGTTTTTTCTAAGATCATACATTTCTTCAATAAACTCTTTTTGTTTTAAATCCAGATACTTTTCAATATTGCCAGCCTGCATATAAAGTTCTTTATCATGCTTATAAAGTTCATCCGGAAGATCTCTTAAACAATCAGAAAATAATTCTTTTCTGAACTCTTCATTTGTCTTTTCTTTAAGCCTTTCTATTACTGTCTGCATTAACTGTGCACGCACAGTATTAGCAGTGCCTGTTGTAGGTAAATGAACATCCTTGAATATTACTTCTGCAGCTTCTTTTCCTGAAAGATTTTCTAATTTGTGGTAAAGATTATCCATAACTTCACTTCCGTCAAGCTGCACAAGCATTGCAATATAAAGAATGTCATTGCCGGTGATATATCCGTACCTAGCTAAAGAAATAATTCTAAAGAGGTCATCTTTACTGGTGTCTACGAGTTTTTTCAGATAGTTTTTTACAATAGTCTCATTAATATTATCAATATCATATCCGAGAACATTAAGAAAATCTTCAAAATTTTGAACAACATCTAAAGCATTTTTAATATCTTCTTCAGATTGGCCTCTCTTTTTCAGATACTCAACAAAAATATCTTTTTTCATTATAAGCCACCTCCTGAGATTTTGTTCATTAAGTAGTAAGCACTAATCTCTCTATAAGTTCAAGTTATATTAATATCATTATAACACAGCGAGTGAAATAATTCCTAAGAAGTTTGGCAGGCAAAAATAAATAATTGGAAATTTGGCAGTGAGATTGACATTTGTGTATTATTTGTATTATAATACATAATACAAATAATACACACTTATGTGAGGTGTTGGGTATGACGATCGATCTGGATATGACAAGCAGTATTCCAATATATTTGCAGATAAAAAACCATATAGTTATAAGCATTGGCAAAGGTGAATTAAAAGCAGGAGAGTATCTTCCTGCTGTCAGACAGCTTGCATGCGATAACGGAGTTAATATGATGACTGTTTCCAAAGCTTATTCAGTATTGAGAAGTGAAGGCTATATAGAAATAGACAGAAGACATGGAGCAAAAATATCTGGTACAAAGCTTAAAAATGAAGAGTTTAAAGTCAGATTAAGCTGCGAGCTTCTTCTTCTTATTGCTTCTTCTAAAGCAAATGGTCTTGATAAGAATGCTTTCATACAGATGTGCGAAAATATATTTAGTACAATGAATCCACAAAAGGTACAGGGCATAGTATAATGACGGTAATAATCGTATTGGTAATGATAATTATTCTGTGGGCGGTTTACTATTCATCATCATTACTGTGCAAATATGCTAAAAAAACAGTGCTTGGAGTAACTATCCCTGATTATGCAAGGAATGATAAAAAAATAAAAAAAATTATCTCTGCTGCTAATAAAGAGATAAGAATTTTTCTTTTTTTATTTTTTATAGAAATCTTTCCCATACTTTTATTTTACAAATATCCGTCTCTTATAATAACATATTTATTTATATGGATATTCTTTGTTTTTTTTACATTTAACAGGTTGATAAGCAGACATCGCAGAACTCTTATGAATATAAAGGAAGAAAATCAGTGGGTTGGTGAAAATCTAAAAACAATTTCGATTGACACAGAAGTAACAAGGCTTAAAGATACAGTTCCTATAAAAAAGAAGAACTTTCTGATTCCTTTTCTTATAAGTACATTACCTGTTTTGGTCTTTGTTTCAGGCAGCAAAGATCTGGTTCTTCTTTTTTTGAGTTCTATATCTTTTTTAAGTACATGTGCCTGTTATATTGTATATTCTTTTTTAAGCAGCGGTGAGTCTGTTGAATACTCCCATAACACTTCAGTTAATCTCATGTGCAACAGGATCAGGAGATATTGGAGCAGTTGTGCGTGGTTTGTTATTGCTATAGCAGAAAGTTTATCTTTTGCTGGTCTAAGTCTGTTCATAAATAATAAATTTCTTTTTTGGAATATTTTTTCTATAGTATTGAGTGTTTTAGTGATTTTTGGAGTGATAACAGTAATGTTGGTAAGAAAAAAATCAGAAGATATGTGCAAACGAATACTAAAACTTGAAAAAACATCTTTTATAATCGATGACGATTATTACTGGAAAGGTGGAATGCTTTTTTATTGCAATTTTAATGACAGAAGAGTATGGGTAGACAATAAAACAAGTTTGGGATATACATGCAATCTGGCATCCAGAAGTGGAAGACTTTTTGTTTATCTGTCGTCTGTTCTGAGTATTATAATTATAGTAAGTCTCATAACCCTATTTTTAATTTTGGATTTTACAGTATTTGATATGAAATTTCAAAATAAAGAGATAGCAATATCAGCACCAATATACGGATATTCATTTAGTGCAAAAGATATAAAAGATATACAACTTTCAGACAAGCTTCCGCAAGTTTTTAAAATAAACGGAGCTGCAACTGAACGCTATCTGCTTGGCAATTTTGATGTTACCGGCTATGGCAGTTCAAAAATGTATGTATATAAAGAAAAATCCCCATTCATTATAATAGAATTAAGTGGAGGATATGTATTTTTCGGCTCACAGAATCCTGAAAAGACTATGGAATACTATGAACGTTTATCTAAGATCATTTTGGAAAAATAAAATACCCGGCAGATTAAATCTTCCGGGTAAACTTATCAGTTTTCGATGCCCTTCCTTGCTTGTACTCCCTGTTTATAATAATGCTTTATTTCTGTCATTTCAGTAACAAGGTCGGCTTTTTCAATGAGTTCTTTAGGAGCATATCTTCCGGTTATTACCACCTCTGTTTCCGGATGTTTTTTTTCTAAAACATCCAGTACTTCTTCGATAGAAACCAGTCTGTAGTAAATTGCTATATTCAGCTCATCAAGAACAACTATATCGTAACTTCCTTGTGCAATAATTCTGCCGATCTCTTCAAGCCCTTTTTTCGCAAGTAGCACATCTTCTTCCGTGGGTTTGTTAAAGATAAAACAGTTTCTTCCAAATTGATGGATTTCAAAGTTCTTAAGGAACTCTGCCGCAGACAGCTCGCTATACTTCATTCCTTTTATAAACTGTCCGAAATAAACTTTTTTCCCGGCACATACAGCTCTCAAAGATAGACCCAGAGCGGCCGTGGTTTTTCCTTTACCGTTTCCGGTATAAACGTGAATATAACCTTTATCCATTTTTTCCCCCATGATTATACTTCTATAGAGTCTCCCGCACATAATAACAAACATCTTTCTTTAAAACACTCTTTCATTTGAACCATTGCCTTAATTCCAGTGCAGTGCAAAGGTATCAGGTATTTAAGATTCATACTTATAAGATAATCAATGGTTTTTTCGATTCTAGTTTTACTTGCATTTTCAAGATGCATTCCTCCAACTATTGCATAGATATTTGTTTCAGGAATTTTTAGTCTAATGTTTTCTATAATATTAACAATTCCTTTATGACTGCATCCGGTAAAGACAACAAGACCTTCCTGTTTTTTCACGATAAGTATCTGCTCATCATTCATGTTATCGCGATGATAGTCCTCGCCGGTATAGAATCTTATAGATTCGTTTTCAAAATCAGTTATTTCTGAGATGTTACCCATAAGGAAGATATCCTCCGATATGCTTTCATAGCCTTTCACGTTATGTTCTTCCCCTGTGAATACAATACTTGAAGATATGCTGCTGAACTCTTTATCGTTAAAAGAGATACCAACTTCCCTATACTGAGGGCTTATGGTGTCAGAGGAGTACTTCTTCTGAAAGGCTCTTCGATTTACATATATAGGTGGAAGCTTCCCATCAGAAGGAAAGAAAGGTAATCCCATGCAGTGATCATAATGCCCGTGACTAAGAACTATAATATCGGTTTTTCTTAAATCTAGATCTATTTTCTTGGCATTATGGCAGTAAACATTACTCTGCCCTACATCAAATAAAATATTTTGCTCTCCGTGAGTAATATATAGAGAAAGACCATGCTCTGCAAGTAGTCCACGTTTTCTTACCCGATTGTCAGTTAATACTTTGATTGTCATATTTTCATCTCCAAAGCTTAAAAATTGTTTCTTTGTTCTCCTCTTCTGCAATTTCCAAAACCATAGCCTGTACGACATCCTTTTTCACAAACTACTTTAATTGATTCGCATTTGGGGCATTTAATATCTGATTCAAGAACTGTTTCAAACTTTTCATAATTTTCTACCCATCTATACCCACATTCAGAACAGATCAGCCGACAGATATTTTGAGTTGCCTTTCCCCCGCGTACCTGAATTCCTTTTCCATTGACAAGACTATCGGCTATTTTCTCCCGTGCGCTCAGAAGTATTCTTTGAAAGGTAGGGCGTGAAACTTCCATTTTTTCAGCGCATTCTATCTGATCATAGCCTAATAGATCTTTCAATCGTATAGCCTCAAGCTCTTCAAATTTTAACACATTAGTTTCAATCTGAATATTCTCATCCCGAACAGGTATAAAAGCGGTTTGTCCCGGGATGTTTTCAATTTTTCTCCATTTAATGGGTCTAGGCATACTCCACCTCATTGCTTTGAGTTTCAATAATGCATTACTACTAACGATAGTATCACTGTAATTGATTCATGTCAACATTCAAAAAAGACCAAAGACAAGATCTTTGGTCTTTTAGGTAACATCAGATTTTTTTATCTGTTTGCTCAATACGTTTCTTAAGATCGACAATCTGATTTTCATAAAATCTTAACTGTTCTTCAAGCTCACTTCTCTCAACGGTCTGATCATTTAAGAAAGCAGAGGTGTAAGAAAACATTTCGCGATTATATCGACCTTTATAACACCTTCCTGACATTCTTCCACCTGTCCTGAATCCAAATCTTCTGTTGCACATGTATCCTAACCCTAAAGGTCCTGTACCGTCTTTTCCTGGCATTTTCTCACCTCCATAAATAATTATTGACATATGCTCATAATTATTCTACCATAATTATGGGCATATGTCAATAATAAAATAAGTTTTTGTATAAGTGTGTCTGAAATTGATTACTCCAAAATAATAAAAAGTTTATTTTTCTTTGAAAAATAATCAGTATAAAAAAAGTGCCCATTTAAGTGGACACCTTATTTTTTAAAATCCATGATCTGCTACATGTTCTATGAATACTTTCAATCCCAGAAGTATAAGGATAAGTCCTCCAGCTACTTCTGCCCATGAGCCGACAGCGTCTCCAAAGCGTTTTCCTATTCG
>Ga0116182_1003444_pt1 | contig 14659 bp, 18 predicted proteins | sample AD_UKC077_MetaG_FD_89805 | JGI IMG/M metagenome (GOLD analysis project Ga0116182, IMG submission 89805) | Active sludge microbial communities of municipal wastewater-treating anaerobic digesters from USA - AD_UKC077_MetaG | ecosystem: Engineered > Bioreactor > Anaerobic > Digestate | place: USA...
AAATTAATTATCACCTTCAATACATCAATTGTTTCTTTTCTTTCTTTTTCCAACCAGTTTGACTTTGATATTTCACAAAAAATATTTTTAAATCTGCCTGGCTTTCGTAATCGACAAAATAAATCTTCTTATCTGCCTGACTGGAATATTTTACAAAGAACCATTTCCCATCATTTCCTTCGGCTTGACTTTGGTAATCTACTTTATACACTTTCAAATCTGCCTGACTTTCATATTTCACTACGAAAACTTTAACATCGGCCTGACTTTGATAATCTACGGAAAAAACCTTTTGCGCAGAAAATTGCAAAGTAAATAATAGTATGAAAATTAATGTCAAACGCTTTTTCATTTCAAGCAAAAATTAATCAGTTAATCCAAATTGTTCGAAATGATGCGTCACATGTTTTTGATGAAATAATTCCATCATCTCTTTATTTAATGTTCCGAAGACAAAATGTAAATGTTCTGCTTCTGGATTTTCTCTATAATAGATCTGATAATTTTTCACCGATTCAATGAAATGCGTCTTCGCTTCATCCAGATTTTTATATTTCAATTCCGGTAATTTTCCATCTTCTAAAAAAGGAGCAGGAAAATCTTTTGGCATTTTTCTAAAGTTGTAAAGCGAATCCTGATACATTTCTAAATTTTCAGCGGGAGTTTTACATTCCGTCGTTTCTAATTCTCCGGTGCTGTATTTCATGGTCGTTTCTAAATGTTCCAACATTTCTTGCGCTTTCATTCTTCCCCAATTTCGTATAGATTTCTCCGTTAAATTGTTTAATCTTTTTGCAAAATCTTTGTAATCAATTTTAATAAAGGGTGATTTTTTTGCCACTAAAGTTAAAATTGTGGCGACACAAACGGTTTCTTCTCTTTGATTCACCACTTCAACCAACCATTTTACCACACCACTCGGAATGTTTCTTCCTTTTACTCCTTTGTTGATTCTTTCTTTTGCGGTCAAATAAACCGTGATCGTATCTCCTGCATAAACGGGTTTGAAAAAATTGGCATTTTCTAATCCATAATTGGCGATAACAGGACCTTTTTTTCCGGAAACAAATAATCCTGCAGCCGCGGATAGGATGAAATATCCATGAGCAACCGTTTTATCGAAGATCGTTCCATTCAAAGAAGTTGAATCGGTGTGTGCATAAAAGTGATCCCAAGAAACATTAGAAAAATTCACGATATCTGCATCGGTCACGGTTCTTCCGGCGGTTTCTAGCGAATCACCGATTTCCACTTCTTCGAAATATTTTCTGAAAGGATGTTTATCCGAATAATTTTGGGTTGCTCCTTGCTGATAAATTTTCGTGATCGCTGTCAAAATATCGGGTGAACCTTGAATGGCTGTTTTTTGCAAAAAGAAATGAAGCCCATTTAAACCACCCATTTCCTCGCCACCTCCTGCTCTTCCGGGACCACCGTGCATTAAAGTTGGTAAAGGCGAACCGTGACCGGTAGATTCTTTCGCATTATCGCGGTTCAAAACAAAAATTCTACCGTGTGATGTTGCCATTTTCCAGGCTGTTTCTGCGACAAATTTTTCATCGTGAGAAATGATGGAGCCAACCAAACTTCCTTTTCCGCGTTTTGCTAAAGCTGCCGCTTCTTCGGCATCTTTATAAGGCATAATCGTAGAAACTGGACCAAAAGCTTCGACTTCGTGCGAACTGTTTTTTTCAAATGGTTTGTCGTTATAGAAAACTTTTGGCGTGATAAACGCGCCATTTTCATAATCAGCATCTACCAATTCTTGTTTTCCATCATAGATGAGTTCTGTTTCTTGTTTCAGTAATTCTATTTTATCCTGCAAAACAGCCATTTCTTTTTTACCGACAATGGATCCCATTCTGGTTTCCCGGCTCAAAGGATTTCCGATTTTGGTATTATCTAATGCTTTGCTTAATGCATTCTGAACATCCCCTACAAAATCTTCAGGAACGATAATTCTTCGGATCGCGGTACATTTCTGTCCGGCTTTAGTGGTCATTTCGGTACGGACTTCTTTGATGAACAAGTCAAATTCTGGTGTTCCGGGTTTTGCGTCGAGACCGAGGATTGAACAGTTAAGCGAATCGGCTTCCATATTAAAGCGGACTGCATTGCTCGAAATTTGAGGCAAAGATTTCAATTTTTTTCCAGTTGAAGCAGACCCAGTAAAAAGGACAGAATCTCCATCTTGAACATAATCAAGAATATTTCCTGGTTCCCCACAAACCAATTGTATCGCACCTTCGGGAAGGATTCCACTTTCGATCATATCCTGAAAAACAGCGTTGGTTAAATAGGATCCCGGTGTTGCAGGCTTTACAATACTAGGTACTCCTGCCAAAAGTGAGGTTGATAATTTCTCTAACATTCCCCAAACCGGAAAGTTGTAAGCATTAATTTGTACAGAAACGCCTTCACTTGGCGTTAAAATATGAGTTCCTAAAAAAGTTCCATTCGCTGAAAGTTTCTGAGTATCACCATCGACCCAAAAAGGTGTATTGGGCAACATTCTTTTTGCCAAACCTGAATACGTAAAAAAAGTTCCGAAACCTCCTTCGATATCGACCCAAGAATCTGCGTGAGTTGCACCGGTTTTGTAGGATAAATCGTAATATTTTTTTTTCCTTTCTAATAAATACAAAGCTACTTTTTTCAACATTTCACCTCGGTCATAGAAAGTCATGGAGGCTAAATTTTTATATCCAACGGTTCTTCCGAAATCTAAAACTTCTTCAAAATTGATCCCACCTGTATCAGAAATTGCAACAAGTTCCCCATTTACAGCGTTATAAAGAGGAACTTCATTTCCTGATCCTTCGATCCATTCTCCGTAGATGTAATTTTTTAGTTTCATTATTGAGCAAAATTTATTTTTTTAACATTCATCTAAATTTTATTTGAAGGTTTTTCTATTTGAGAACATCTTCATTTAGATTAGAAAAATTTTCTATTTTCTAGCGGTTAAGATACTGAAATTTTCAATTTTGCTAAAATTTTGTTTTGATGCGGAATCTGCGCCCCAACTTGAACGGAGCTCTTTTTGCCAAACTAAATATTCCAATTATTTACGAATTTTTGAAGGCAAAAAAGCGGGAGTGGAAGGTGGTCCCGATAACTATCGGGAAAGGCGTCCAAATAAATAAAAAATCCCTCTCAAACTTAATTGAAAGGGATTTTGTAGGTATTTTTAGAAATTATCTTTGGTTCATGTCAACGTAATCACGTTTTGGTGAGCCTTGATAAATTTGTCTTGGTCTTCCGATTGGATCGTTATGCAAACGCATTTCTTTCCATTGAGAAATCCATCCTGGTAAACGTCCTAAAGCGAACATTACGGTAAACATTTCTGTTGGGATTCCTAAAGCGCGGTAAATAATTCCGGAATAGAAATCTACGTTTGGATAGAGTTTTCTTTCGATGAAATACTCATCTTCTAGAGCTACTTTTTCTAGTTGTAATGCGATATCTAAAGCTTTGTCTTCAATTCCTAAAGCTGCAAAAATATCATCGGCTGCTTTTTTAATGATACGAGCTCTTGGGTCGAAGTTTTTGTAAACTCTGTGTCCGAATCCCATTAAACGGAAGTTATCGTCTTTATTTTTAGCTTTTTCAACATATTTAGCAACGTCTCCACCATCTTTTTCAATCATTTCTAGCATCTCTATAACTGCTTGATTAGCGCCACCATGAAGTGGTCCCCAAAGTGCCGAAATTCCTGCAGACACCGAAGCAAATAATCCAGTATGAGCAGAACCCACCATTCTTACTGTTGATGTAGAACAGTTTTGCTCGTGATCTGCGTGAAGGATTAACAATTTATCTAAAGCTCCAACAACTACTGGATCTAAATGAAATTCTTGGTTTGGACGACGGAAACACATTTTGTAGAAATTTTCTACATAATTCAAACTGTCATCACCATGATTGATGGAAAGTCCCATTTTTTTGCGGTAAGTCCACGCGCAAAGGTGAGAAAATTTGGCAACGAGCATTTCTGCAGCGTGATCCATATCTTCTTTGGAGGAAACATCAACGGCTTTTGGGTTAAAAGCAGTTAAGGCAGAAGTTAACGAAGACAAAACTCCCATAGGATGCGCTGAGCGAGGGAAAACGTCGACTAATCTTTTCATTTCGTCGGCCACGAAATTGTATTTTTTGATTCCTTTTTCGAACCCTGAAAATTGATCTGCAGTTGGCAAGCTGCCATTCAACAAAAGGTAAATAACCTCTGTAAAGTTAGATTTTTCAGCAATTTGCTCGATAGGATATCCTCTGTAATATAATTCGCCACTGTCACCATCTAAATAGGTAATATCGCTTAATGTTGCCCCTGTATTTTTGTACCCTAAGTCTAAAGTAATTAATCCAGTTTGGTCTCTTAGTTTTGATATATCGATTCCTCTGTCACCGATTGTACTTTCTATGATAGGATACTCAAAGGCTTTACCATCATAGTTTAATATAACTTTGTTATCTGACATTTTAATTTATTTTTTTACTAATTTATGAATATTAAGAGAAAGCCACAAACGTTTTTATTTGATTTTTGATAAATATTATCTATTATCGTTTTATTTTGAATGCATCTAACCCAGGGAAAATTGCGGTCTCCCCTAAAGCTTCTTCGATTCTTAAAAGCTGGTTGTATTTTGCCATTCTGTCTGAACGTGAAGCGGAACCGGTTTTGATTTGTCCGCAATTCATGGCAACTGCTAAATCTGCGATGGTAGCATCTTCAGTTTCTCCGGATCTGTGTGACATTACAGAGGTGTAACGGTTATGTTGCGCCATTTGAACGGCATCCATTGTTTCAGAAAGCGTACCGATTTGGTTTACTTTTACTAGAATTGAATTTGCAATACCTTCCTTAATTCCTCTGGAAAGTCTTTCTACATTGGTTACAAATAAATCATCTCCTACCAATTGCACGCGATCTCCAATTTTATCAGTAAGCATTTTCCAACCTTCCCAATCGTCCTCGTGCATACCGTCTTCAATGGAAATAATTGGATATTTCGCAGCTAAATCTGCTAAATAATTTACTTGTTCGCTTCTGTTGAATTGAGCAGAATCTGGTGTTTCGAATTTGGTATAATTGTAAATGCCATCTTTATAAAATTCAGAAGCAGCACAGTCTAGAGCGAACATGATATCGTCTCCGACTTTGTAACCTGCCTTTTCAACTGCTTGTGAAAGGGTATCTAAAGCATCTTCAGTTCCTTTAAATTTCGGGGCAAAACCACCTTCATCACCAACTGCTGTAGATAGACCTCTACCGTGTAAAATTGATTTTAAACTGTGGAAAATTTCAGTACCTTTTCTTAACGAATCAGAAAAGGATTCTGCTTTCACCGGCATAATCATAAATTCCTGAAACGCAATCGGCGCATCGGAATGTGAACCGCCATTAATTACATTCATCATTGGAACAGGAAGCGTATTTGCATTAACACCTCCAATATACTTGTACAATGGCATTCTTAGTTCAGTAGCCGCCGCTTTTGCAGCAGCAAGAGAAACTCCTAAAATTGCATTTGCACCAAGATTTGATTTATTCGCTGTACCATCCAAATCAATCATTATCTGATCGATAAAGTTCTGATCCCAAACAGGTAATCCTACTAATTCCGGAGAAATTACTTCTCTTACATTTTCTACGGCTTTTAATACTCCTTTACCGCCAAACTCTTTTTCACCATCGCGCAGTTCCATGGCTTCATGTTCGCCAGTAGAAGCTCCGGAAGGTACTGCTGCACGACCCATCGCTCCACTTTCAGTGAACACATCAACTTCGATTGTAGGGTTTCCTCGGGAATCTAAAATCTGTCTGGCTTCAATGTAAGAAATGTAACTCATTGTATATATTTTTAGTTTTATTAGTGGTTACAAATTTAGTTAAAATTCAATGATTGCCTCGGATTTCTATCATGATTTTAGTATGGTTTGAGTTAAATTTTAGTTAATTCTACTGCAATATTGAGAATTTCAAAACTTATCATTAAATTTGGATTAAAGACAAAAAGATCATCCATGAAAAAGACCTTTGTAATTATATTGAGTACTGTGCTTGCAATAACTTTTAGTTGTAGTAAAAATACCGAGGGAAATCCCGGAATTATCTAACAGGAGTATGAATCTGCAGAAAAACTTCCAAAAGACAGTTTGGGAAATGTAGAAAAGGACATAAAAAACACTACTAATGAGTTTACAGATCGGTATGTTGCAGATGATGGTTCGTCGGCATTGGTCACTTTTAAAACCACCGATAACGAAAAATCGATCAGTATTCGAAGCAATAATAAAACGATCTCAGCAAAACAGAAAAAGCAAACTTCTGAAGGAATCATTTATGGCAATTACGATTTTGAAATTTTATCAAAAACTGATACCATAAAGATTACACAGGGAAACAACGTGATTGTCTTGAAAAAAGCGAGAGTTCAATAAAACATCTGCTAATTCTTTAACCAATAAAAAATGCCTTTCTGTTCAAAGAAAGGCATTTTTTTTAGCATTAATTGATTCTTTAATCCACTACAACATCAACTGCTCCATTGGTTGCAAGGTTGGATTCTAACACGAAGCTTTTGGTTGCCGATGCATCTTTTACGGTGAGTGTACAAGTATTTGGCGGAATAGAACCCTCGTTGTGTGCGAACATCAGAATGTAGTTGTAACCCGTATAATCAAGGGTAACATTTACTTTTTTAATTTCACCTGGTCCTTTCAAAGTGTATTTGTCTAGAACCAATTGACCGTTCACATAGAGTGAAATAATATCGCCATCAATCGTTCCGTGGTCATAAACGCCAAGTTCGACCGTTCTGGAATTAACATTGAGCGCACCTAATCTCACATTGTTGCGTCCCAGGGATTGTGCTGGAATAATGCTTGAGTTATTCCTTACAACTTCTTCTACTTCGGGATTGTCGTCTTCATCATCTCTCTCGCAACTCACAACCACAAAACTCATCAGAAATAAAACTGATAAAAACATTAATAATTTTTTCATAGCTTTTAGATTTAAATTAAAAATAAATTGAAAATAAGATTGTATTGGTATGATCATTAACAATAAGACAAATATAAAAGATGATTTATAATCTATCAATAACGCAAAAGGGGTATTTTTTGCAAAAAAAAATCACCCAAAAAGATTTGGATGATTTTTTATGATTGTGAAAATGTTGCTTACTCAGCAGCGTTTTCTTCTTTAGAATCTGCAGCTTCTGCAGTTGGTTCTTCAGTTTTTGCTTCTGCTTTTGGAGCTTCTTTAACTTCAGCAACAGCTGCTTCAGCTTTTGGAGCTGTTCTTCTGCTTCTTCTTGTTACTTTTTTCTCTTCAGCGTTCGGATTGTAAAGCTCATTGAAATCTACAAGTTCGATCATTGCCATATCGGCAGCATCGCCCTGTCTGAATCCAGTTTTGATGATTCTTGTGTAACCACCGGGTCTTCCTGCGATTTTAGGAGCAACTGTTCTGAATAATTCAGTAACTGCTTCTTTGCTTTGCAAGTAAGAGAAAACTGTTCTTCTGTTGTGTGTAGTATCTTCTTTCGATTTTGTAAGGATAGGTTCTACATACACTCTCAAAGCTTTTGCTTTGGCAACAGTAGTGTTGATTCTTTTATGCTCAATAAGAGAACAAGCCATATTAGAAAGCATCGCACTTCTGTGTGAAGCAGTTCTAGATAAGTGATTGAATTTTTTACCGTGTCTCATTGTTTGTTATTTGTCAGCGTCTAATTTATATTTCGCAACGTCGAAACCGAAGTTAAGACCTTTTGCATGCACTAATTCTTCTAATTCTGTTAATGATTTTTTACCGAAATTTCGGAATTTCATCAAATCAGACTTCGTGTAAGAAACCAGTTCTCCTAAAGTTTCTACTTCAGCAGCTTTTAAGCAGTTGAGTGCTCTTACGGACAAGTCCATATCTGTTAATTTAGATTTAAGGAGTTGTCTTGTATGTAAAGTTTCTTCATCGTATTGAATAGATGCTTTTACGGCTTCAGTTTCCAAGGTAATTCTCTCGTCGGAGAACAACATGAAGTGATAAATTAATATCTTAGAAGCTTCAGTTAAAGCATTTTGAGGAGAGATGGAACCATCAGTCTCAATATCTAAAACGAGTTTTTCGTAGTCTGTTTTTTGCTCGACACGATAATTTTCAACACTGTACTGCACTTTTTTGATCGGCGTAAAGATAGAGTCGATAGCAATGGTACCAATGGCAGCATTGTTCGTTTTGTTTTGATCCGAAGGAACATAACCTCTTCCTTTATCTACGTTGAATGTAATTTCAAATTTCACATCCTTGTTAAGATTACAGATGATCAATTCTGGGTTCAAAATTTCAAAACCTTGAATTGATTTTCCTAAATCTCCAGCAGTAACGGTAGTTTGTCCGGAAACACTTGCAGAAACAGTCTCTGCAGAAGCAGTATCAGTTTTCGCTTTAAGTCTCAACTGTTTAAGATTCAGAATGATTTCTGTAACGTCTTCTATAACACCCGGAATTGTTGAAAATTCGTGCTCTACGCCTTCTATTTTGATAGAGGAAATAGCATATCCTTCTAGAGAAGAAAGCAATACTCTTCTCAAAGCATTACCGATTGTAAGACCAAAACCTGGCTCCAATGGTCTGAATTCAAATTGACCTTTGAAATCATCGGAGTTTAGAAGGATTACTTTATCGGGTTTAATAAATGTTAAAATTGCCATATAATTTGGGTTGAGCAAAAATTTGAAAAAATTATTATTTAGAGTAAAGTTCGACGATCAACTGTTCTTTCAAGTCTTCCGGGATTTGAATTCTCTCCGGAGCTGCGATGAAAGTACCTTGTTTAGTTTCGTCGTTGAATTGTAACCACTCATAATTGGATTTGTATGCCAAAGAATTAGCAATAACTTCCAAAGATTTTGATTTCTCTCTGATTGCTACAACGTCTCCAGCTTTCAGTGTGTAAGAAGGGATGTTTACTAATTCTCCATTTACGGTGATGTGTCTGTGAGAAACCAATTGTCTTGCACCAGCTCTGGTTTTTGCAAACCCGAATCTGTACACTACATTGTCTAATCTTGATTCACACAATTGCAATAAAACTTCACCAGTAACCCCTTTTGCTCGGTTGGCTTTTTCGTATAAGTTTGCAAATTGTCTTTCTAAAATACCATAAGTATATTTAGCTTTCTGCTTTTCCATTAACTGAACAGCGTACTCGGATTTCTTAGATCCTCTTCTTTTGTTCACACCATGTTGTCCTGGTGGTTGGTTCTTTCTTTTCTCGAAGTTTTTGTCGTCTCCGTAAATTGCAGCACCAAATTTTCTTGCAATTTTCGTTTTAGGTCCAATATATCTTGCCATATTTCTTTAGATTTGAGATGTGAGATTTGAGATTTGAGATTTGAGATTCAATGAATATCAAACTAAAAATATCAAATTCAAATTCTTTGTTATACTCTTCTTCTTTTTGGTGGTCTACATCCGTTATGTGGCATAGGAGTCACGTCAACGATTTCACTAACTTCAATTCCTGAATTGTGAATAGTTCTAATTGCAGATTCTCTACCTGCACCAGGACCTTTCACGTAAACCTTTACTCTGCGTAGTCCAGCATCGTGAGCTACCGTAGAGCAATTTTCTGCAGCCATTTGTGCTGCGAAGGGAGTATTCTTTTTAGAACCTCTGAATCCCATTTTTCCGGCAGATGCCCAAGAGATTACTTCTCCGTTTTTATTTGTTAAAGAAATAATGATATTGTTAAAAGTCGCTTGGATATGTGCTTCACCAATCGCTTCTACTTTAACTTTTCTTTTTTTAACTGTTTTTGTCTGTTTTGCCATAATTCTTACCGATTATTTACTTGCTTTTTTCTTGTTAGCAACAGTTTTTCGTTTTCCTTTTCGGGTTCTAGAATTATTTTTAGTTCTTTGTCCTCTTAAAGGTAATCCAAGTCTGTGACGTATTCCTCGTTGGCAACCAATATCCATCAATCGCTTGATGTTGGTTGAAGTTTCAGTACGCAATTCACCTTCTACTTTTACGTTGTCGGTGATGTAGGTTCTGATCAATGCCAATTCATCGTCATTCCATTCGTTGACTTTCTTGTCTTCGCTGATACCGGCAGCTTTAAGGATTTTAGAAGAAGTACTTCTTCCTACTCCGAAAATGTATGTTAAGCCGATAACGCCTCTTTTGTTCTTTGGTAAATCAATACCGGAAATTCTCGCCATAATTTAATTTTAGCCTTGTCTTTGTTTAAATTTTGGGTTCTTCTTGTTGATCACAAATAGAACGCCTTTCCGGCGAACAATCTTGCAATCAGCACTTCTTTTTTTGATAGATGCTCTAACTTTCATTCGTTACTTTTCTTTTTTAATTTTACAACGGTTAAATGAGATCTTACGGAATCATTCCCATTTTGTTTAAATTTAGAACTTCAATAGAATTTTGCAATTCTACAAGTTCCCGTTTATATTTAAATTCAATATTACTTGAAATTAATATCTGAAGGTGATTCTGCCTTTCGATAAATCGTAAGGAGAAAGTTCTAATTTTACCTTATCACCAGGTAAAAGTTTAATGTAATGCATTCGCATTTTACCAGAAATGTGAGCGATGAGAACATGCCCATTTTCTAATTCTACCCGAAACTGCGCATTCGAAAGTGCTTCCGTAATTACGCCGTCTTGTTCAATATGTTTTTGTTTAGCCATTTATTATTTACAGATTGTTGCTTGTTCTGGATAATTTCGACTGCATCAAGCCATCATAATGATGATTTAATAAGTAGGTATTGATCTGCTGAATCGTATCCAGTATCACACCAACCATGATTAATAGTGATGTTCCACCGAAGAAAAGAGCAAATCTATCCGTCTGAACAAACGCTCCGTGCACTATTGCCGGAAGGATTGCAAAGATAGCTAAAAACATTGAACCTGGCAAAGTTATTTTTGAGAGGATATCATCCAGATAATCAGCGGTTTCTTTTCCAGGTCTCACCTTTGGTATAAGTCCACCGTTTCTCTTCAAATCATCTGCCATTTGATTCACAGGAATCGTAATTGCTGTATAGAAAAAAGAGAAGATGATAATTAATATCGCAAAGAGTACGTTGTACTGCCAGCTGAAAACATTTTTGAAACCTGCTAAAAAAGTATTTGACTCGTCAACTTTCGTTAAAAGTCCAGGTACAAACATTAAGGCTTGAGCAAAAATAATCGGCATTACACCTGCAGCATTTACCTTAAGGGGAATCCACTGTCTAGCGCCTTGCATTAAATTTTTAGTTACTCCGCCTCTTGCTTGAGCTCTACTTACGTATTGAATTGGAATTTTACGTACAGCAACTGATAACACAATTGCGAGTAAAACAACCAGCATCCAAAATAAAACTTCAATAAGAATCATGATTGTTCCAAAGCCTCCTTTTCCGGTTTGTGTAGCAATTTCTTGAATGAATGCTCCGGGTAGATCTGCAAGGATTCCAACCATAATTAATATAGAAATCCCGTTTCCGATCCCTTTATCTGTAATTTTTTCTCCTAACCACATTGCGAATACGGAACCTGCTACCAAGATTACAATACTAGGTAACCAAAACATAATTGATTCCGGATGTACAAAATATGCAGAAGCAAACTGTGCATGCGGCAAAAACATTTGGGTAATGGAAGTAAGGTAAGAAGGAGCTTGTACCAAACAAACTGCAATTGTTAACCATCTTGTAATTTGGTTCAAAGTATTTCTACCACTTTCGCCATCTTTCTGCAATTTTTGAAGGTATGGAATTGCCATACCCATTAATTGCACAATAATGGAAGCAGAAATATAAGGCATGATTCCGAGCGCCATAATTGAAGCTCTGGAGAATGCACCCCCTGTAAACGAAGAAAGCAAGCCAAGAAGTCCTGCTCCTTGCTTGTTGCCTCCTTGCTGTTTGTAAATGTCCAAAAGATTTCCTACTTCTGCCATATTAATTGCAGGTAAAGAAATATAAGATGCGAATCTATACACGAGGATGATACCGAGGGTAAAAAGTATTTTATCCCTCAATTCCTTAAGACTCCAAATGTTTTTTAGTGTTTGTATAAATTCTTTCATGGTCGTAATTATAGAGTAATCGCTTTACCGCCTGCTTTAGCAATTGCTTCTTCAGCAGATTTTGTGAATTTGTGAGCAGAGATTGAAACACCTGATTTTAATTCTCCTCTTCCCAAAATCTTTACGATTTCGTTTTTCTTCGCTAATCCGTTTTGTACCAATACTTCTTGAGTAAATTCAGTGATATTTTTCGTATCAGCAAGAACTTGAATGGTATCGATGTTGATCGCTCTGTACTCTTTTCTATTTACGTTGGTGAAGCCAAATTTAGGCAATCTTCTTTGTAAAGGCATTTGTCCCCCTTCAAAACCGATTTTTTGCGAATAACCTGCTCTAGCTTGCTGACCATTGTGACCTTTCCCAGCTGTACCTCCTTTACCACTACCTTGTCCTCTACCGATTCTTTTCGTGCTGTGCGTAGAACCCGCTGCGGGTCTAATATTATTTAAATTCATTTTAATTTAGATTTGAGATTAAAAGATTGAAGATAAGAGACTTCGTTTGAAATCCCTTATCTCTCTTCTATTTTTCTTTTATTTTTGAACTTCTACGAGGTGACTTACCGCTCTTACCATTCCAAGAATTGCAGGCGAGTCGTCATGTTCAACGATTTGGTGAAGTTTTTTTAATCCTAATGCTTCGAGCGTTCTCTTTTGAGTTTTGGTTCTACCAATAGCGCTTTTTACTTGTTTTACTTGAATTTTTGCCATTGTTTTATATTAACCGTTAAACACTTTATCTAATGAAATACCTCTCAATTTAGCAATTTCTTCAGGTCTTCTGATGTCCAATAATGCTTTGAAAGTAGCTTTCACAACGTTATGTGGGTTTGATGATCCTTTAGATTTTGAAAGAATATCTTTAATTCCAGCAGCTTCAACTACCATACGTACTGTACCACCTGCGATTACACCGGTACCGTGAGTTGCAGGTCTCAAGAAGATATCTGCACCACCGTAACGAGCGGAAGTTTGGTGAGGAATGGTATGATTAACAACAGGAACTTTTACTAAATTTTTCTTAGCATCTTCTACTGCTTTTGCAATAGCAGAAGCAACTTCTTTAGATTTTCCCAATCCGAAACCAACGGTTCCAGCTTCGTCACCTACAACCACGATTGCAGAAAACCCGAAAGCTCTACCTCCTTTGGTTACTTTGGTAACTCTGTTTACTGAAACGAGACGATCTTTAAGTTCTAATCCTCCCGGTTATACTTTTTCTATATTATCTAGTCCTAACATATTTCCGAAATTTAATGATTAGAATTTTAGTCCGCCTTCTCTTGCACCATCAGCTAAAGCTTTCACTCTACCATGATATACAAATCCGTTTCTGTCGAACACTATTTTTTCAATTCCTGCAGCTTTAGCTTTTTCAGCGATTGCTTTACCAACTTCTGCAGAGATTTCTACTTTATTTCCTTTAGCAGTCAACGCTCTCGATGAAGCTGAGGCTAATGTTTTACCATATTTATCATCGATCAATTGCGCGTAAATTTCTTTATTGCTTTTGTAAACTGATAATCTTGGTAATTCAGCAGAGCCAGAGATTTTTCCTCTTACTCTTCTTTTAATTCTATTTCTTTTTTGTACTTTGCTTAGTGCCATGTTCTTAAGTTTTAAAATTAAGCAGATTTACCAGCTTTACGTCTTACAATTTCTCCTACGAATCTCACCCCTTTTCCTTTATATGGTTCTGGTTTTCTGAAAGATCTGATCTTCGCAGAAACCATTCCTAATAATTGTTTGTCAAATGATGTTAGGGTAATGATAGGGTTTTTACCTTTTTCAGATAAAGTTTCTACCACGATCTCTTTCGGTAAATCTAATACGATCCCGTGTGAGAATCCTAAAGCTAACTCTAATTTGTTTCCTTGATTAGATGCTCTGTATCCTACTCCTACTAGTTCTAGTTTTTTGGTCCACCCTTCGGAAGTTCCTAAAACCATATTGTTGATTAACGCTCTGTAAAGACCGTGTAATGCTTTGTGTTGTTTTGATTCAGAAGGTCGGTCTAAAGTTAAGATTCCGTCTTCTTGTTTTAGAGTGATCCCTTCTTCTAACTGCTGTGTAAGTTCTCCTTTCGGTCCTTTCACAGTTACCAATCCGTTACTCTCGGTTACGGTAACATTAGCAGGAATTTCTATAATTGATTTACCAATTCTTGACATTTTCCTTTGATTAAAAATTAATAAACATAGCAGATTACTTCTCCACCAACTTTTTCCTGACGTGCTTTTTTATCTGTCATTACTCCTCTTGAAGTTGAGATAATAGCGATACCCAAACCGTTCAATACTCTTGGAAGCTCTGCGCTACCTTTGTATTGTCTTAAACCTGGTCTTGAAGCTCTTTGAATGCTTTTGATTACAGGTTTGTTGGTTACTTTGTCGTACTTTAAAGCGATTTTGATATTTCCTTGAACAGCGTTTTCCTCGAACTTGTAGTTCAAGATAAAACCTTGGTCAAACAAAATTTTTGTAATCTCCTTTTTGATTTTCGATGCAGGAATGTCCACTACTTTGTGACCTGCGCTTTGTGCGTTCCT